>Ga0214477_100446_pt1 | contig 28762 bp, 18 predicted proteins | sample M1_20Mar14CPVII9_FD_165058 | JGI IMG/M metagenome (GOLD analysis project Ga0214477, IMG submission 165058) | Marine eukaryotic communities from Monterey Bay, California, United States - M1_20Mar14CPVII9sort6BwellC16 | ecosystem: Environmental > Aquatic > Marine > Unclassified | place: USA... | reverse complement strand
AGCTATTTAGCTTCCCACCCCGACAACATAGTGCCAATGTTGACACTGTAACCTGCAATGTCGCAGTTGCAGAGGTAGGGGCTTGTAGTACTTGTAGCAAATGCTCTACAATACCAGCTTGTAGTATGTTCTCATGTTGATTATTCATACCGGCGACCTTGCCTAGTGCTGATATTGTTTTCTCGGCCAAGGTATCGTGTTGAGACTTAACGAGACTAACCAAGAAAGGAAGGAACCCTTCATTCTTTACAATCAATTCTACCTGTTCATTTGTTCCTGCCAAAAGACTAACCACAACATGCTCTAAATTCACCCGTACGGCTTCATCCTTAGTTGTTGACAATGTCTCAATTAACCTAGGAACTAGATCAAGATTGATGACTGTTTGAATAGGCCCAGGGTTATCTGCCTCAAGTATCTCACGAAGTAGTACTGAGCAGTTTGGTAACCTAGATTGACGAGTTGACTTGTTAGTCATGATACGGACAAGATTACTTAGAAGCAAGGACCGTGACATGTCGTTTTGTTGCGACAAGTATCTTTTTGTTGCAACAAGTATCTGTAATGAACTCTGAACAAAATCATCGTATTTAGACGAATCGAGAAGAATTATCAGCTTGCGAATTGTATTGCATTTCCCAATTGCTACAATATCACCATATCCACCCTTGGTGGCAATTTCAACTAACAAAAGTAATGCAATTTTCATAATAGAATCATTGGGAGAATGTAACATTTGACTGAACTTTGGAATAGCTGTTGCATCTATAATCGTCTGTCTATTCTCGTCAGTACCTTTCGTAAGAACGTTCTTCAGCGTGTGTGCAGCTTCTAATTTCAAATCATCAGCTACTCCATTTTTTAACCAAGGAACTAAGCAATGTATGACATTGCTAATTTGTTGGATTGGTAGGTTGTTTTCTACCTCTGAGAAACGGCGGAGAAGTTTTAAACAATCAAGACTAATGTCTGAATAACGAGTAAGTACTTCCCCGTTCGCACCTTCATTCAATTCATCATCGCTTTGATTTAATGCCCATACAAGCTGCTGTGTATGCACCATCAGGTCTTCCAAAGAACGATAAAAAACTTCATTATCTATCGGGAGGCCAATAGTATCCTTTACATACTGGAGGGATTCGTCAGATAGAATGCACTGATTCTTAAGAGGCAAACTACTACCATATCCCAAGAATGATGATCTAATTGCCTCTGTTACTGTCGTAGAATCCAATCTTTTCATGTTCAAATTAGCATACTCAATCACCCTCTTAATCTCATCTAATTCTTCTTGTTGGTATTTAACAATGTATAGAGTTCTTTCTTCTTCATCAGAAGTAATCTCGTGACGCCTTCCACTACCCAATAATCGTAATAGACGTTCTTTAGATCGTAACAACTTCCTCCCACCTGTTCTACTTTCAATTATACTCTCAAGTTTGGATTTCTCTAAACATACATCTAAGCCAAATAACCTGCCCGCCCTGCCATTGCTTGAAGAAGAACCCCTGCACTCAAACTCAACAACCTCCTGTAATGGAAAACTGTTACATGCCCTAACACACGTTTTGCAATCATTACCACGATAACCATGACTATTGCTAGCGTCGGGACATACCAAACCGGATATCTTTAGATCCTTACGTAATGCGTTGCAATCAAAAGCACCACTAATCATATCCAAGAAGGCCTTGAGACTATCCCTAGGTCCTTCATTTGGATATCCTTCTTCGCCCTCGAAGAAGTAAGAATCTGCCATCGATTTATAGTTCCCCTCATCATCCCTACCCCAAAATACAACTCGATCTAAATCGACAAATCTGGTAAGAAAAGGCACTAATCTGATTTTAGTATTCATATCTATCCATACATCTGTACCCCCTTCATCGACAAGTTCTAGTTTGTATAGTGAATTAATATGTATCTCCTTTATATCACGGAACCGAGATGTAACAGCCAGATTAAGCTGTGATGATTTGTTTATATGTAATTTAGTAATTAGTGGCATGGCATCTTGCAAAATTGTACGGCACGTAGCTCCGCATGATAGCACATTATCAAATGGTAGATCTGTTTATCCAAACAATTATACCAAAATAAAAAATGTTGATGTAAACAAAAAAGTATATATCACAGAAACACTGGTTAGATATGAGGGACGGGGTACACAAGTAAAATGTTTAATAATATATTGATACGTACATTCCATAACGCTCGCCCAAACCTCAGGGGGTAATACTAACTCCTCATTGCTTGCAATTTGCAAATCATCCAAATTGTCATTGCTATTTTTGTTGGTTATCATAGCCAAGCCATCATCTCCCCGATCGTCAGCTGAAATCGAGTTGCTACTCATTTGATATATGCACAGTGCTATTCAAATAACCTCCCTCTACTCTACCAATACAGCAACACGTTAGAACTGCAACATTGTGATTGCCACTGCAGGCTGTGAAAAAAGGATACCGTCTGTCATGGAATAAAATAAACCGTTGCTTTGGTCTCATTCTTTTGTCATAGACTTTTGGCAAGTTGAAAGTGTTGAATGCTTTCAATATATTTATGGCTGTTCATGGTTTGTATATGAAAGCATCTTTTGTAGTGAAATGAATTTACGTTTAACTAAGATAATACACGGACTGTTGTCTTAACCTTTTGAAATCATCTCCATAAACTCGAGAAGCTTGTTCATTTGATTTCTTTCCCGTTCATTTGATATGTCAAAAGATTTGTCAAATGTTCCACTGCAAACAAACTCTGTATTAGAATCAGATACATCAAATTGGAACTCCCTCAGAACATACGACTCTTCTACTTGGTAATGTGGACACTGTGCCTCGGACTCCAATTCATCACATTTACTACACATAAAGTACGGTAGATCTTTATCCTCTGGATGAGGGCACAAACGTCGGTGACCTCCTTCTGTACCGTTCACCTTCCGTTCTTCAACATTGTGTTGATCGAATCTATCCTCACATTGAAAGCATATCTCGTCATCTTGATGTGAACCCTCCACACAGAAGTGTTTGATTGTCTTGTTTGATACTTGCAACTTCTCTTCTCCGAATGTCTGTTGTAAATACTTAATGTTGCCGGACGGAGTCGATAACCAAACATCAATCTTTGACAGGCAGGCCTGAACAGTTGCAAGATGATCTCTCAATTTGGCAAGGTGTGGGCCGAGTGTCTCATCATCATGTAGCATTACTAAGCTCTCAAACAGAGCCGTATAGTTGATAAAGTATGTTTCTTCACTGTCAACACTCCCAATATGCCTCAGCCTGATTGTTATATCTCCAAAATCCAATGAAAATGGCACAGATGAGAGAGGATTTGTGTCAAACTCCAATCGGCAGTGCTCTGGATACGTAACAAATTGAAACATTGATGTAACTTCGTCATGATGAGCATCAACAATCGTGTGATTAGCCTTGATAAAAGTTGTCTTCTCATCAGTAACACTCTCTATATGACCTTTGCATCGATTGTATATTTCCTCATTTGATGTCAAGAGGGTTTGAACTGCCCTGACATTTTGACTAATACTGTCCACAGTAATACCCTCATTGACATTGTCACTAATGAACTGTTCTTTCAATCTAGATCGTTAATCCAGAGTATCTTCCTGTGTATCAACTTGTTCGTGCATATGATTGTGAGAGCTAGTAGAAGAGCTATCCACCACTGAAGGATCTGTGCAAAGTGAATCTCCAGTCGGAGTAAACACATTTTGATCAAGGTTGTCAGTTCTGTCTTTAACATAACCCTCATCCTCAGTAGACTGTGGTTGTCCCACTTGATGATCTGAATTCTCATACAAGTTGACGTCTTCATATTTCTTCTCCTCGGCTTTATTATCGCTAGAACTATTCGGAACTACCAATTGATCCATTGTTTTGGGAGTTGAGGTAATCTGTTCATCATTAGATGAAGTTGTTGTGTCATATTCGCCATTGAAGATCTTCTCGTCCTCGTCCTCGTCCGGACTAATAGTATGATTCTTCTGTTGATCATCATCTATGCTAGATGATGCATCACCTTTACTCTCAGCCTTCTGCTGAACAGTTTCCGGTACATCAGATAACACGATCTCCTCGGCCACATCACCTCGGTTAGCACTAGACACATTAGCTTTGATAGAGTTGGCAGCAGCCTTCTTCTTCTTTGACTTGCGGCCTCCTTTACGTGGTGATGCTGTAAGAGCAGGTTCCTCCATTGAGTGCAGTAACTCATCTGTTGCCAGTTCTGCTTGCCATTCTGAGCATTGTGCCTCCAACCAGCGGTATATTAAGCCAGAAATGATACTTGATACTCGGTTCTCCCCGCCAACCCCACTACAAGTAAGCTTTATATTGTCAGCCTGAGAGGCGTTGTTACCTGATGTAGTATCCAGCCACGTTTCGAGACGGGGAGGCAGTGTTATGGACTTTGTTGCCGACTCTTTACACTGCCGCGAGCATAACACTGTCAACCATTGCATGACGTCCCAAAACGACTTTTCTAGTAATATTGACATATTGCAAACAACTTCGGCATCTTTCTTCACTTTTTCAAAATCTTCCAATCTCCCCGTCCAAGTGGCCTGAGCAGACACATGATCGATGACAGTCTGGATTTTATCATAAGACAACTCGTTTTCTCTGTAAGCCTTGTCAAGGAACTCGATTCCAGCTGATGCAACATCTGGCCCCATTGTTGATATGATCCTTTTTATCTTTTTGCACAAAGTTTCTACCTCTTTGCTGTACTTTTCGCTCATACACTGAACTCCCCCGGTATCTTTATTACTCGTTGTTACTTGGGACAGATTAATACGTGCAGAAATGAGTTGCATAAACAAGCCTTCTTCCTCTCGATTCATAACATCAGCTGACTCCAGGTGCTCAATTTTCGTCCTGTATGCCTCCATAACACAGAGAATCACCAAAGGGCTCGGATCATCATCTGCAGCGGACCCATTGATATAGGCTGTCAAACTTTTCAACATTTTCGAGATAGCACTCGTCTTACTCGTTACTAATTCTTGAAGACTATCACGTTCCTTACGCATTGCACTCCCATGATCATATCGATGGAAATAAGAGGTTTTTAAGAAGACACCTGACATACCATTGCGGTGAAAGGATGTTGGTTGTAAAAGGGAATCCGATGTGGTATTATATTCATCCCACACAGAGTGGAAGAAAGACATCAACGTCTCCCCCCATGTTTCTGACCATCCCACAAACGTTATTTTCTTGAAGAGTAGAAGTAATAGATCTCCAATTTTCTTCATCACTATATCACAATTCACATTGCACTCTAACAACATTTTTCGTGTTACTTGAACCGATTCATCGTCGTCCTCATATTCACGTTCGCACACCTTCGTTATCTTTTTTAATACCGATACTATTGAATTGTACATCGATCCAGCCACTTCATACCTGGTCTCAAAGTCCCTCACTGTTGTAAATGCTTCTTTTGCTATTTCAGTCAGCTCATCATCACCCACCGGATTGTTATTACTGTCTATCTTATCTCCCGTGTTCATATTCTTCGGTAGAATGATGAACCTTGTTAAATTGATGATATCTTGTGTACTCAAGGGATAACTTAATGCACTACTGCCATGTTCTTTCGAAGTAGCCTCGATTTGCAAATATTTGACGTCATCACTGGTCTGGGTGATTGGTTGGAGTTCTAAATAGAATGATTCCGAATCCACCGTATCCATTGCCTGATCACTTAAAATAATAGTAGTAGCGCCCTTTGATTTGGTTGTATCATTATCCCTCGACTTTTCAACACCAAGCAACGACTGTAGATGAGAGTTTGCTGAGAACCGACAACTGCGGCACTTTACTGATTCCAGTACACTATTGATTGATTCAATTGATATGGTTGGGAGTATATCTTTGAGCTTCAGAGGATTTTGTTTATTTATCTTCTTTTGGCAATCATAATTCTGTGCAAGATAGGCAACAAATGAATCGAGATCTCTACTTCCCCATTTCTTAGCCTCGTTATCAATTATGTTTGAAGTTTCGGTACAGTCAATATATGAATCTAGAAGATTATCCAACTCTTGATCACCAACTATACCCTTCTGCTCAGCTGCCCGTATCTTCTTCCGCTCTTCTAGCATGTGCCGTAGAATCATAAAGGCAAGAAGAGGTTGTTGTGTAAAAAGTAATTTCCCTGTTGTTAATTCTTTCCCTGATGCATCCTTGTCTACTGCCAATTGACAATAAAAGCATAGGCATTCCGAGGAAGAAACAGCACTGTCTCCGCCGCAACATTTTACTACACCGTTAGAAGATGGCAATGCAGGTAGAGTCTCTTGCAAAATTGCATGTGCCAATGCAGAGCAGGGACGTGACCAATTGTGATGTTTATCAGGTTCAATAGTAACCTTAGCGGTAGTGCCACTATTATTAGGTTTGTTGTTTTGTGTATTAGATTTCTTCTTTCCGCTACGCTTCTTCTTCATTGTTTGATAGAATGATTGATACAGTTTATATATCGTAGTGTATTGTATAAAAAATTGAGTGGAGATTATGCCCACATGATATGCACTAAATACCAATAGTATGCACGCTCTTTTAAATAGAAGGTGTAGGTATACCAACCAAGCATGTGTCTTTTGCAGGTATATCGCATTGCTCACAGCTCAGATCACAAATCACAGCTCTAAGCTATCTATCGTAACACAGCAAAGAAGTTGCAAATAATTTGTTGTGTCTGTCTGTCGCAAGTTCAGTTCGAGATTGATCACAGAGTTGAGAGGCGTCGGGGTGATATCAAGAATTGCACCTCATCTTTGGATGCCAGTTGAGCAAAGTGTAGAGCCTAAATGAGACAGTATAAATCAATTAATAGTGATATCTTTCAATTGGTTTGATTATGACGATAAGAATAAAAAACCGTTCTGTGTGGGATGACGGCAGCACATGGTAGAGATCAAGCTTATGAATGGATTGAACTGGTAACAATATCCTGGATACACAATGATACAGCAAAGTAGTATGGTTTATGATCTTAACTTATAGTTCTCTCTATTCAGCAATACTTTCAATGAACTTCAAGAAATTCTCTAGCTGAGCACGACCTTTCGCCTCTGAAATGTCAAAAGTTGCACCAAATGTTCCACTACATTTGAACTCCTTCAGAACATACAACTCTTCAACTTGATAATGCGGACACTGTATATTTGAATCTGCATCACATTTACTAGACATGAAGTACGGCAGATCTTTATCTTCTGGATGAGGACACAAACGGCGGTGTCCTCCTTCAGTACCGTTTACCTTCCATTGTTCAACATTGTGTTGATCGAATCTATCCTCACATTGAAAGCATACCTCGTCATCTTGATGTGAACCCTCGATGCAAAAGTGTTTGATTGTCTTGTTTGATACTTGCAACTTCTCTTCTCCGAATGTCTGTTGTAGATACTTCATGTTACTGGATGGAGTCGATAACCAACCATCAATCTTTGTCAGACAAGCCTTGACAGTTTCGAGATGATCTTTCAGCTTGGCAAGGTATGGTCCTAACATGTCATATAGCAATATCAAACTCTCAAAAAGAGCCGTATAGTTGATGAAAGATGCTTCTTTACTGTCAACACTCCCAATATGTCTCAGCCTGATCGTTATATCTCCAAAGTCCAATGAAAATGGCACAGATGAGAGAGGATTTGTGTCAAACTCTAATCGGCAGTGCTCTGGATACGTAACAAACTTAAATATTGATGTAACTTCGTCGTGATGTGCATCAACAATTGTGTGATTAGCCTTGGTGAATGTTGTCTTCTCATTAGTACCACTCTCTATATGACCTTTGCATCGATTGTATATTTCCTCATTTGATGTCAAGAGGGCTTGAATAGCCCTGACATTTTGGCTAATACTGTCCACAGTAATACTCTCATCGCTACTGATGAGCTGCTCTTTGACTCTAGATCGTATGCTTGTCAAGTAATGTAGGCTATCTTCTTGTGTAGAACTATCCACCACTGAAGGATAATCGTCTGAGCAAGGTGAATCTTCTTCTACAGTGTCAGAGCTAGTAGGAGAGTGATCCACCACCGGAAGATATTCATCTGCAGTGCAAGATGTATCTTCTTCTACATCAGCTGGACTAAAGACATGCTCGAGGTTGCCAGGTCTACTCTCAACACCATCCTCGGTAGGCTGCGATTGTTCTACCTGATGATCTGACCTCTCATACAAGTTGACGTCTTCATATATCTTCTCCTCGGCCTTATCATCGCTAGAACTATCCATTGTAAGACGTGAAATGATCTGCTCCATATTTGAAGTTGAAGTATGATCAGGACTAGGTGAAGTCTCATCTTTGATGTTGTTGAGGGCAATGTTGTCATCATTGCTTGAATCCTTCTTCTGCTCTGGTCTAGACGATGATGTATCATCATTGACATTTGCCTTGTGTAGAACACCTCCCACTACGGCCACAGGAGATGGCATGATCTCCTCTGGGTGAGGACTAGACACATTAGCTTTATCAACCAACCTCTTTTTCTTCTTCTTTTTCTTCTTTGATTTGTGGCCTCCTTTACGTGGTGATACTGCCTGCGTCGCAGGCTCCTCCATTGACTTTAGTAGCTCGTCTCTTGTTAGTTCTGCTTGCCACTCTGAGCATTGCGCCTCCAACCAGCGGTATATTAAGCCAGAAATGATACTTGATACCCGGCGTTTTCCACTACCCATAATACACTTTAGCTTCATATTATTAGAAGTATAATTCAACCACACTTCCAATCGGGAGGGGAGTTCCAGAGAGGAGTGTAACAAGCCTTTGCCATCTTCTTTGCTCGCGCATAGTATTGTCAACCATCTCGTTGCAAGATAAGAAGACTTTCTTAACCAAGGATGTACCACACTGCATTTAAACATAAACTTCTTCTCCTTTTCCTTTTCGGCGTCGGGCCCTCCCAGATTGAGAACAAGGTGGAGGGTAGACTCGTGTTTAATGCTGTAATCACTCAAAGAAAGAACGTCTTCCAAGAGGTTTCGTTTGAAGATTAGTTTGAACTCTTGTTCAGGGTGCCACCCCTCCTTGTCCTTGATCTTTGTTTTGACATTGTAAATGGTGTCCAAAGAACTCACATCGACGATGATGATCTTGCCCGTGAGAGTCTTTATAGAGATTTGCATACTGGATTGTCTCTTAGACTTGTTTCCGATAGTCACCATAGACAAATTTATACTGGCTGTGATCATCTTCATAAACAACTCTACCTTTTCATTGCCGTAGGAGTCTCCACTGAAGCTGAGGGTAGACTCCTGTTTGATGTTGGAGTCACTCAACTTTAAACCATCTTCCAATGGCTCACCGTTGAATATGAGCTTCTTAGGGCAATATCCCACCGTCTCCCGTATCTTAGTTTTGATATCGTCAATTGTGTCTGAAGGCTCTACGCCAAGGGTAATGGTCTCACCTGTAAGAAGCTTTACAAAGATTGGCATGGAACCCACTGTCTTACATCCCATGATACAGTGTTTTCTATGTGCTTGTAACACGCAGAGGACAGATATTGCATTTGGACTATCTCGGACTGTTTCGTTGATGATGTCGGAGAAGTCCTCAGCTAAATTGATCAAAGTAGTTAGCTTCAATCTAACTAGTTTCTGTAAATCGACACAAGCCTGCTTCTTCAAGACTGGCGGAACACTGTCAACGTCATAATCAACGTCCTCTTCCAGTTTTGCCCTAAGTTGCTGGACTGGTTTTATGAGTGAATCTAATGCACTAATGTATCGATCCCATAAACGTTGGAAAAACTCCAACAATTGATTTCCATGTTTCTTTGAAGAGCCAGTGAATCGAATTGCTCTGAACAGTTGATACAAAATGCCCCCCAGTTGTGTCAATGATATCTTACAGTTACCACCACAGCGATATAATACTGTTGTGGCTTCTTCATTAGAGTCAATCTTATCAAGATCAGATTTTGTACTATGCAGAAGCATTGTGACCTTATCAATATTGCCCTGAATAAGCCCCAACTCATCTATAGCTTCTCTTGCAACTTCATCCAGATCTACTTTGGCCTTACCACCCAGATTTACTGTTTCTGAATCAACTATGCTATCCAACCACTTGGTCCGAGGTAAGGCCACATATTCCTGTGATGATTCGTTACACTGTCGAGAACATAACAGTATCAACCATTGCAACATGAGGTAATGTGATTTATGCAGCAATAGTGATGAAACACATGCTTTTCCGGTATAATACCCCGACTTTTGTTGCTCTTCTATATCATAGTAGGCATCTACTTGCTTCTTATAATTCGATTCAAGGAATCCAACCTTGGTTTCAGATACAGAATCTTCCATTGCAATAATTTTCTTTCTTATACTTTTGCATAGACTTGTAACTTCTTCGTGGTGTTCTCGACTTTTATCTTGAAGTCCCGAGACTGTTTGGCAACGAGTTGTAGTCACAGCAAGGTTGATACGAGCTGTTATAAGCCTGGTCATCAACTCTTCACTAGCTTGATCAGGGAAGACATTATCTAGTGAGCATTCCCGACTTGATGTATCAGTTTCCTGTCTGTACTCCTGCAACACAAGAAGTTCCACCATCGAGCTCGTTTCCCTATCCTGGTCGACTGCAATAGCTTTCTTCATAACTTGCGACAGACTTTCCAGTACATCCAATTTCATTTCGACCAGCTTCTTGAGACCTTTCACGTTTGGATCGTCTCCTCGTATTAACTCGTCCTGGTAATGTTGGACAGGATCGATAAGTGTATCCAAGGCATCATTGTACCGAGTAAGTAAAGAATGAGTGAACTGCAATAACTTCATACCCCGTGTTGCTGACCAACCCACGAAACTTGTCAGCTTAAATATTTGAAGTAAAATGCCTCCCAGCTGCTTGAATCTTTCCTCACATATCTCATCATAATCATGAAGAATGGACAGTGTTCCGGGGTCAGTTAGGGGATGGCGTAAACATAAGAGAGGATGAAACACTGATGCAGGGTCATCATCCTGAATCGTCAAAAACATAATCGCGTTGACTAAATCACCATCATACTGTTGCAGAGCCTTGATAGCATCCGATTTACAACATTGAGCTTGTTGTATTACAAGTTCAATATCTTTTGAATCGTAATACGGATCCGGATAAATCGATTCCCAAAAGGCATCTGTTGATGATACAAAAGTTTCCCTAGTCTCACTCAGTCTCTTTTCAACTGTAGTAGATATCTTAGTCAACCCTTCCTCCCCCAGGACAACGCCTTTAGTATCATAGTTGTCAGAGATGCTGCTCACATCTTGAAAGATATCATTTGGTAAAAACGTATCAATACTCTCTAACTGCTTTGGTAGATTGATATACTTCGTCAAATTGACAATGTCCTGTGCACTAATTGGGTAGTTAAGCTCACTTCCAGTATCTTTCATGTCGTTCAACGCGGTTCCAATTTGCAAATACTTATCAGTACCCTTGGAGATTGGGTGGAGTTCTAAATGAAATGCTGATGATGCACAAGTTGTGTCTACCTTTGATTTGTCTACTTTTGAAACACTATCAGAGGTGAAACCGCGCCTTCATTGCATAAAATCGCGCTGACATTCTCCTTAATAGTTGGATTAAGATGAATCTCTAACCCATCATCTGTCGTTGTGTGTTGTTCGTGGGCGTCACTTGTAATATTCCTTAATTGTATAATAGATGCTGCACGGCATCTGCGACAGTCGGTTGAATTGATGTGTGCGGAAGCATCATTGATTGATATCGTGGGTAGTATATCTTTTAGCGCCAGGGCATCAGTATTAAGCTCTTGTAAAGCATTTTGTTTATCTGACTTTTTCTGCTGTGCCTTCTTGACATGACAATCAAACTTCTGTGTAAGATGGGTAACGAATGATTCAATGTCCCTCTCTCCCCATCTTTTAGCTTCATTATCAAGTACATCACAAGCTTCTGTGGAATCAACGTATGAATCTAGAAGTGTATTAAGTTCTTCACTGACTGACGATTTGACTTCTGCCGAAATGCTGATGTTCTTAATATCAACTGGTGTACCAATCCTATATCCAGGATTATTTTGAACAACATTACTGGATACTTGTTCAGCAGCTAATACTATAAAAAGCTTAGCACCACTACTCGCGATGGTAACAATAAATTCAGTAATACGGAGGATGCAGTGTTCGGAGATGATGCCATTATGCACTAAATGATTTAGTTGAGTACCACATATTCCACTAAAGAAGTATTGCCCATCTGATAAGATAAGCTTGAAACGTTCCACACCTTTAGTATCAAGTTTCTTGACATGTATAATCTGAACTATTGGAGTGAAGGATGGTTGATCGCCTGATCCATTCATACTATATATTTGAGATATAGCATATGGTGTTAGACTAGTACTTTTAGCAACGGATTCTTTGGTCTGGTCGAGTTCACGCCGAATTGCGGGGATCATTTCACCACTAACTTCCACCGTATTACCTTCCTTTTCCACAGTTGCCCTTATCTTCTTCCGCTCTTCTATCATGTGTCGTAATATCATAAAGGCAAATAAAGGTTGCTGTGTAAGTAGTAATTTACCCGTCGATGTATCATCTGTAGTATCATTATTAGATGAGGGTAGGGATGGAAAAATCTCTTTAGAAATAGAAGCAGCCAAAGCGGAACATGGACGTGACCAATTGTGGTGTTTATCAACTTCAATAGTAACCTCGGCATTAGTACCATTATTATTGGCTTTACTGTTTTGTGACTTCTTCTTTCCGCTACGCTTCTTCTTCATTGTTTGATAGGATTGATTACACAGTTTGATATGTTGAAATTATGTGTGTGTAAAGTGAGTGGAGATTATGTCCACATGATATGCACTAATTACCGATAGTATGAATACTCTTTTAAAATAGAAGGTATAGATATGATGTATCAAACAAGCATGAGTATCTAGCAATGAAAAGCTTATATGCGGCCACTAGCTGTTGTTCAAAGGGCATTGGTGAGGGGATAGTAAGTAGCACATTGCAAAAAGCAATAAATATTTGGAGCGTCTGTCTGTCGAGTTCCATGTTGTGGATGTGAGAAGTTAATATCGTAATTCTTATCAATGGCATCTCATCTTTGAAGGCCAGTAGAACAAAGTGTACAGTGTCGATGAGAAAGTATAAACTACTTTATATATCATTGTTGATATGAAATCTTTTATTGGTATGATTATGACGATACGAATAAATGACCGTTAGAATAGAAGAAGTTAGAAGAGAAATATAATACACCTTCTTACTGATACTACTAGTCATAGTCAGAAGGCGGTTTAATATCATATGATGACGGCGATGTCACGCCGCTGGATACACAAAGATATCCCTAATCTTGATGACAGTAGTTTACTATTAACATCAACAAAAGACACTGAGGTTGGATATCAAAAAATCTATGGACCAGCAGAAATAGAAACATATTACCATACAAAGTTGCAACAGGAAGTAAAGGATGCAAATTTACAAGTATGGTATCCCGGTAGATGGCAGAAGAACTCTTCACATGCATACTTTAGAACTAAGATTACTGATTGTGGCAATATAGGAGATGACGGCAACGATATAGCTTTATTGGAATTTAGATCTAATGCAAGAATCTAGAATGGAGTACCGATGCTGATGATGATATACCATCAAATAAGAAGAATATATACTCTAAATCATCTGCAATACAACAATCTAATACCGAAAAGTTATATGATCATATCATTCTGCTATCCTCTGATGGTATTACCCAACCTAACAACAATCTTGGAAGGCAATATCTTGTTATTGAATTAGATACAACAACTACAACTCATGAAGATGTTACAAGAGAAGATTCACTTAATGCAGAATCAAAAGAGTTATACCCACCTCCTTGCATTACAATACAATCAATTAGGCAACAACTTTGGGAATGGAAAAAGGATCGAGATGACGAGTGGATACCAGTAACTTCCTGTTGGACAACTAGTAATGGAGATACAGATTATATTGAAGAGTGGCGGTTTCCTCATCAAAATGATTTACATACAGAGTCCACTGTCCTACCAACCAATCAGCTTTCAACAAACAATGCAGAAGACGAACTTGTGTACGATTTTGGTAAAGAACTACTTGGAAAAGTACAAATATCGATACCAAAGTCAACATTAGATACTAATAATGTGCCAATAGTTGTGTTGTATGTTGGTGAAACATTAGCAGAGGCATTAAATGATGAAGAAGAATACTTTGAACAATGTACAGACTTGACGTGCACTTCAAAACAACCAGATAGTACATCAAATATGATATGGACTAGTTGTCATCTCCTTGCCTTTCGGTATGTTCGAGTAATCATTCCCAATAGTTATCATTCAAACATTACAGTTACATGTCAGGCTCATTTGCCACTTGTTTCTCAACGAGGGTCATTTCACAGTGATAATGATATTGAAAAAAAGATTCATGATACTGCTGCATACACGCTTAAGCTTTGTATACATAACAACTTCATCGTCGATGGTATTAAACGCGATAGGTTACCTTGGGTAGGTGATTTGGCAGTTAGTCTTATGGCAAATGCCTACTCTTTTGGTGATACCGAGTACATTCGATGGACTTTGACGATATTAGGACGATGTGGAATGGATGTTATACTTGATGATGGTTGTGATTCAACATTCACACCACTCGACAGTCATGTTAACGGCATAGTTGATTACTCGTTTTGGTTCATAATCTCTCATTGGCTATATCAGAAGTACTATGATGACGTTCACTTTCTTCGACAAGAATGGAACATTATTGAGTCAAGACTACAATACTTGATCAAGATGTGCAGTGATGAAGAGAAGGGGTGGTTCATTATCAAAGAAGAAGACTCGGATCGGATATTCATTGATTGGAATGACAATATTGACAAGACTACGGCCGTGCAGATACTTTGGTGGTATGCACTGAGATGCGGTATTTCATTGGCCGAAAAGATGGCCGAGCTGATCAGCGATGACGACAAAAAGGAGAGTGTACAGGAGTTCATATCTTTACTGAGTGATACACAAACGAAGTTAGAGAACTCCTACCTCGAGATGGAAGACATACAACACGGCTTTCCTCGTCATTCACACATATTCGGGATTATATCTGGGCTATACAAACGTCTTGATGATAGAGCCCGAGGCAACGAGTGGTGGAATCCTAATTCAAGTGATGAACACTGGAAGATTATTTGTCGATGTAAAGATCTATTTGATCAATCACGAAAGGTCTTGTTGGGCGAGGAAGCACCACTTGTATCGACTCCATATATGAAACACTTGGAAATACTAGCGTTGGCCCAGCTTGGTGAACGAACCGCTGCTTTACAAAGTGTCAGATCATATTGGGGTGGAATGCTAGATTGTGATGCATCTACTTTCTTCGAGGCCTTTAGTGAGGATGAGGGCGTGTCTGACATTGCTCAGTTTTATGGCCGACCCTTTGCAAGAAGTTTGTGTCATGCTTGGAGTGCTGGACCATGTGCTCTATATCCAGAGATCATTCTCGGCCTACGACCACTATCTAATGGCTGGAAGGAATGGAAATGTGACCCTCTTACTTGCTGTATATCAACAGTTTCCGCTACAATTGGTACAAAATTTGGTGTTATTGAAGTACAGCTAGATGCAGAGAATCTACAAGTTACAGTGCCAAATGGTACTTCCATGATGCTAATGAACAAAAGGTATAGCTGTGGTAAACATATCTTTGCTAGGAAGAGTCTAATATCATCTCACGATGTCCATACGTGGTCGAAGAAGTACAGGGACTGGCATCATCATCCGGCATATGTTATTGAACCTGATGTTCAGATACTTAGATGTGAGGGAATACAAATGGTTGATGTGCCGACTGTTTATCAACTTCCAGGAGACGAGAACTTGTTTTATATGAGCTTTGTCGGTTATGATGGTGAAGAAGGGTATCAGAGTTTTGTTGCTGAATCGACTGATCTACTGCACTGGTCTAACGCGAGACTTGCCATGGGATATGGAGAGGAAGGATCATTTGACTATGGAGGAGTTGTTCTCGGGTCGTACCTGTACGAGAGCTATGATATAAACGCTCCACGAGTCTTGAAAAAGATGAACGGCAAATTCTACTCTCTATATGGTGCCTATGCTTCCAAGGGAGGTTATGAAATAGACCCCGGATCACAAGGCTTGGCGTCAAGTGAAGATGGACTTGTTTGGAAAAAGGAAAGTGATGAAAGTATACTATCAATCTATGGTCCTGGAGTAGTCAAGGATTGGGAAAAGGACAGTATCTATCAACCTTGGCTTGTGGAACATGAGGGTATATACTACAACTTTTATAATGCAAAGCAAATGCCTCAGTGGATAGAACAGATCGGAATTGCAACATCTACTGACCTACACAATTGGGTAAGACATGATGACAATCCAATACTTAAAGTAGGAGGAGGAGATAGTACCGACGATACCATGAATGATGGATATGATGAACAGTTCGCAGCAGATGCCAAAGTCTTTTTTGATAGAGATGAGAAGCACTGGGTAATGTTTTACTACGGAGTCGGTAAGGGAGCAGCTCACATTATGGTTGCTTACTCCAAAGATCTAATCAATTGGGTACGAGATCCTGTTCCCTTGTACACTGCTGGATCAAATCCGTCAGGTCTTGACAAACAATACGCACACAAGATATCATTGATATGGAAAGACAAGATATGGTACATGTTTTACTGTGCCGTTGGTGAAGGAAGGAGAGGCATTGGTTTGATTACAAGTCAAGCTCCTTCATATTAGAGTTACTCTCGTTACAGTTAATTTGGTTTGACACAAGTCATAGAGTTACTCTCGTTACACTATTAGCTTCGAAACAGTTCGAAAAATGGATAAAGGATATGGTATCCTCAAAATATCCATCTGCAATCTCTTGTTTGCCACACAAAATCCACTCATTGCAAAGATTGGCAACTACTATCAACAATATATCATCATGGCATGCAGGGATATTGAAATCGACTTTATTGTCCAGGATAACAATCCTGAGATGGCGTCCGTTGAGGATGATATCGTTGAAAACCTGAAGGAGATAGGCATCAAGGTGAACACGAGGGTAAGTTATGACACATCAGAAACAATCATGACAATGGCAGATGGCAACAGCCTTATCTTGGGTAACCATATGTGCTGCATCTACTATTATCTCATCAATACCCATACTGATACTTACTAACATACCTATTCTTCTTTCTGATATCAGTTCTTGAATTCAACCGAGTATACAGCCGCCGAGTTGGAGGGTGATTATTCGGTCCTTTTCACACGAACCTGGGGTGCTCCATATGATCCACACTCGTACATGGCTAGTTGGGCTGTACCAGCTCATGTTGAGTATAGTGCTATTGGTAATTTACAGGTAAGAAGAAGATACACTAGGGTAGTACATGTGTTGTTGTGCAGATTGTTCATATAAAATCTCATCATATCAATGTCAATACATCCTTTCACCTAAATGACTAATAAAAATATGCACACACTACACGCAAACATATCTACAGCCACCGCTAACCCGTGATCAGTTGGTAAAACGTATTGAGAGTGTACAAACTGAGTTGGATGAGGCAAAGATTAAGTCTGAATGGCGTAGTATCATGGAGGACGTACATGCTCAATCTCTGTTCATGCCTTTGTGGGGTACTCGTATCCCCTACGTCCTCAACCGGCGGTTGGCTGGTTTCACACCTTCGACACAGGCATATGCAATCCCTGTTAGTACTATTCAGGTAGTATCTGGTTCTAGAGATGTAACCATCTCACCAGGAGTTGGAGCGCTCTTCTCCTCAACCGGACCAATCAATCCTCATCAGTATTCACCTAATGCATTATGGGCACAGGATTGGATCTATGAGGGTCTTGTTAGTTACGGACAAGACGGTCAGATCGTACCTGCTTTGGCAACAAGTTGGGAGGTAGAACCCACAGAGGAAGGACAACGTGCTACCTTCCAACTACGTGAAGGGGTCACCTTCCATGATGGTACAGCCTGGAACTGTCCCGCTGCCGTGTTAAACCTCGACCACATCCTATCCGAGGTTGTAAAGCAACGACACCAGTGGTTTGGTGCTGGCAAACACCTCAAATCGTGGACATGCAACGGAGATTATGAACTCATTCTTGAAACTTCTAGTCCCTTCTATCCCCTTCTTCAAGAATTGACCTACATTCGTCCACTTCGTTTCGCTTCACCTTCTGCCTTTTCTGAGGGTTTAGATTCGGATCCTGACTTACATAACTCTTGTGAATCAGGGGACTTCGGTAGCAAGTGGGACTTCCTTGAAGAGGATGTCAAGTGTCTTGGCTTATCGGCTCCGATCGGTACTGGCCCTCTAAAGTTTGTCTCACGAGAAGCTGCTGAGGATGGTTCAGATAGCGAGGTTGTCTTTGCATCCAATGCCGACTACTGGGGATCGGCTCCTGGATTTGACACCCTCACGGCTGTTCAGTATGGTAGTGTTGAGGAAGTAGAGGCTGCACTTATGTCTGGTGATCTAGATATGGCGATGGGTATTGGTAAGTGTCAATTGTGACTCATGGTTACAGACCCACCCTCTGGTTTGAGGCAGAATGTAAAATCGTGCAGTTGTTGAATGATAATGTTTTGGGCTTGTGGGTGTGGTTTTGCTATTTCACTAACAAATACCCCCTCTCTTCATGGATGTGCTTGTCATTATCGTGCGGGATAAACTTCAAATTCAGGGCCTCTTAATGCCAAGCAAGTTCAGGATATCAAGTTTAACCATGGCAATCAATTCGACGTACGTCATAGCGATGTCATCCAACACTCTCTTCTCGTCTTCAATGGTAACAAGGCTCCCATGGATGATATTTCCGTCCGTCGTGCTATCATCCATGCAATTGACAAAGCTACGTTCCTCGAGGAAGAGTTTGCAGGTCTTGAGCAACCAGTTGATCAGCTGTTGCCTAAGAGTGCTCCTTATTGCAATGTTGAATTGAGCCCCAAGTGGGGATATGACATTGAGAAGGCCAAGCTACTCAACTGTGGAACTGGTGTAAGCACTCTCAATGCGGCTGCAGATGGTAGCTCGAGTCTAAGCGGTGGTGCAATCGCCGGTATTGCCATTGCAGCTGTTGCAGGTGCTGCCTTGATTGCCTTGGTTGCTCGTATGATTCATGGTGAGCGTACTGGCAAGCCTTTGTTCGCCCCTTCCAAGTCTGGCGAGATCAGCTAAAGAGGTGGTTGGTGGTGGTTGTTATTATGAGTACGAGAATAATGATTGTTTGTTGTTTAGAAAGTGAAAGTGAAAGATCCGTTGAGGGTTGTTTAGAGAAAGTGAAGTCCTATTGAGTACTAACAGTATAGAAATATCATTCAATGATACCATATATCCAAATGTATCACGAGCTTTTAACATAATATCAAAGGATGAGTGATGAGGCCTCGAGGTCGGAGGGGAGGATACCAAGAGGTATCCTCACATTTTGATTACTTTAGATTTTAGCCAGGATAATTTTATCTCCCCACCATGAAGAACATTGCAATACTGACCATCCTCTTATTATCTGGAGGAATATTAGCATTCCAGCCATCATCTCTTACTACTATATCATTAAATAATCGGCGCCATAATGGTTCAATATCATCATCTTCATTGGCAATGACGAACAAAGATTCAGTATCCACTCGAAGACAGATAATTGATACTTCCTTAGTCAGCATAGCTTCCTCTATACTACTATCGAATCCACAAAACGCCTTAGCCACACGAGAGATAACTGATGCATCATCTGGTGAACTACCAGACTTACCACCAGAGGCTGTACGCTCATATTTGCAATGTAAGAAGTTTGTTCATATCATGTGTACTTTTTACTTTATTATCTAATATATATATAATCTCCTCTTTGGTCTTAGACCGTTTCGGATTACAACTAGCAGCCGATTTCTATATATTTGACTTACAAACACAGGTCGGAGATACTGATGAGTTTGGTAATGTTAGTGAATTGGTAACAGTAAGTTTGTGCATAAGATATGAGTATAAATATTTTGCATCCAGCTCATCATTTGATTTGCCTTTTATAATAGAGTAAGGGTGCATGAGGTGGCGGCGGTGGAGCATCGAGAATCGAGCGTGAATATGTAAATCCAATGCGTATTGTCGGACTAAGTATGCCTCCAGATGTAGCGGATGAGATTAGAGATTCACAATTCGCCTTCGAGAAGGCCATGGGGAAATTAACAAAGGCAACAAACGGAATTCGTCGTGACTTGCCGGTTGAGATTGATTCAACTGCGGTGCCCAAAGCACAAGCTGCCTGGGAAGAGGAAAGTCCGCGTTAGTGTTGTTTTATTGTATGAATTTGTGTGTTCAGTATAAAGTCTCGACGATTTGGCTGTTTTATTTGACCTTAGTTTGCATTTATTGATTGCCCTTGCATAACATATGTACTAACATATGTTATAATCGCCCCTCTTTCATCCTCACACCCGTGATAACGTGCATCTTCCAGGGTAGGGTGGCATTGAATTCCTTCTTTGTTACATTAAATAAGGTGACTGGACTGGATGACTTGAAAGTAATACCACCAGCTGGTCCAAATCAATTCAAAGAGTACGAGAGAAGTATTACAAGATATAACACGTTTATGAAAAAGACAAAGCTGTGTCAGAATAGAGGAGGGCCTACATTATCAGCCGCGTGGGGACAGTTAATGGTTAGGTAAGTTTTCACGTTGAAGATGTTGTCCTTCTAGTTGCAACAGCATCTTGCTTACTATCCTCTTCTCTTTCTAACTCAGCGGCTATCTCCAGGACAGTTGTGGAGTGGAACCTTTGGAGGGTTACTTCTTTCAATAGGTATAATGGGCTCCTCAGTAGCAATAAAGCATGTTCTTATTTAAGTTAAGAGTCATATTGGGATGGCTCAAACACTATTATACAATTCACCATCCCCTTTTGATTTGTTTGTACTTTATAAAAAAGACATGTAAACATTAAATACCCGTAAACCACATATTGTTATCAAACATTTCCCTGATCCTGCTGATCAAACGTTGGCAGTGACACCTCACTCATATCATGTGGACCATCCCCATGCCTATCAGTATTGCTGCTGCCAGGATCCTCCCCCGGGGAAGCAGTCTCATTAGCCTTCATATCAAACACATCAACATCCAAATCTTCCAATGATAAACTTTCAATACTCATTAATGAATTCTTAAGTGAGTTGTGCATTTCGGCATTCTGCAACTTGCGATTCGGTCGTCGTTTTTGGGTGAAGGAATTCTTCAGTCCGATGCGTTGTGCACGGGTGAAGGAGCTGTTAACATCACCACTGGCACCGCCTCTCATATTTCCTGGACGGCGTTGACCACCACCGCTACCGCCATCAGTGGCACAACTATCACCAGGGCTCTTGGTATCCATATTGTCAAACATACTTGGATTGCCTTCCTCTTCTGTCATACTTGGCATTGGTCCGCCTTCATTTCCAGGAGATTTGAGTGGTACCGTTGTATTGAATGATTTTTCTTGATATCCTCCTTGGAATTGATTATTGATTGCACCAAAAGATGGGGACGTTACATTTGCATTATTCCCAAAGGTATTGTTGTTATTATTATTCCCCGTTCTGTTATTACTGCTGGATAAATTGCCCGCCGGCAAGGTACTTGCTGAACTATGACCGTCATACCCTCCTTGATAGTTATTATTACTATAATTTGGATTGTTGTTCATTTGATTCAACATGGCTTGTTGCAACATTTGCTGCTGATACATGATAGCATTGGGGTTCATGCTGTTGTTATTACCCATTTGTTGTTGTCCTCCTCTGCCCATCCCTGGGTTGTGATTGGAGTTGTTTGCCATATTATTCATGGAGGATAAGAAGTTACTTATATCAGAGTTGGACATTGCACTACTGCTACTGGCATTCAAATCATAAGTCCCAATGGTCATCCCGCTATTATTTCGTTGCTGCTGCTGCTGGTTATTATTGTTGTTACCGCCCATATCCATATTGGAGCCAAGACTTCGATTTGATCCTTGCAATTCCATTGATTTTAGTAATTGCAACTGTGCTTGTAAATTTGCCATATTTTGTGGTTGTTGTTGATTATTATTCTGCTGCTGCTGCTGTTGTCTCAATATCTGCTGTTGCTGTATAGCCTGTTGTTGTATCGCCTGCTGTTGTGCCTGAATCTGTGCCGCGGCGGCCAATATGTCATCAGCACCCACGCCAGGTCCAAACATATTATCCATACTAGCTCCACCACCAATTTGACCGGGTATACCACCACTCCTCCCATCGTTATTGCCTCCTCCTGAAGCACCAACATTAACGCCAGCATTGAAGGAATTGAATACATCTCCTAAACTAAACCCACCAAGCGACGTTGCCGAGAACATTGAATCAGTCAAATTTGACATTCGTAATGGAATCTCCTCCTGTTGAGCAATATTATTCTGTCCACCCTTCATTTTACCCCCATCTTCATTACTATCACCACCTTCAATCTCTTTTAATAACTCAGGCGCGCCCTCTCTTAATGCCTGACGTGTCTTATCTAATGCCTTCTTCTCACCAATATCGGACCATAATTTTGTCTTTGGATCTTGTTTTAGAAACCGTCCCGGTGGCTTCATGGCACGTATCTCATCGTATATTATTCTGGAATAGATTGGCTTTTGTGACTTGGCTGTTAATTTGTTGCATTTGTGTGTATTGGAAAGGGCAAAAGTATATGAGCAAAGAATAATTGCAGTAAAAACTTGAAAAAATGCATATAGATAGGTACTGCACAGAAACTTACGGCAGGCAACATAGGCCACCTTGTGATGTTTCACACTGTTGTTATATTATAAAGTATTAACATCGAAATATACACAGCGATATATATAGAGTAAGGTATTATATGATATATCATGAGAACACATACCAAAAATTTTGCACACATGATATGCACAAAATCATATGACATATTATACTCACAGCTTGCGGAAGTTCTCGTTACCAGCATGATGATTTACAAAATTACCTCGACCAGATAATACATCATGATCATGTGGTTTGGCTATACCTGTTAGTTGTTCGTCTTCGTCCCCCATTATATAAAGTTGATGTTTGTATTTTTTTGCAATGGGGCTTATTCAAATTCAATGCTTGACTTGTGATCTTCTTGTGAGCCGTCTTCTGTCCTGTCAGAAATATACACCGCCGCCACTATTAATACCACACCGACATCAAATGTTATCTCCTCTCTACTACTGTCTTCTTTTCTCCGCTGCAATGGTATTGTATCAAATTGACAGGCAATGCGCAATGAAAATAGAAACTTAGAGTGAATAATCGGTCATTGAAGCCAATCAGTATTTTTTCATTGAGAATTGTCTGTTGAGAAGGGCATGTTGAAGTGAGTCCATCCAGAAGGAGCCCCAGGACTGAGGCTATGAGTAGTATGAGACTAGACAACTGCTAATGCTATACCTGATTATGTTTATGGTTTAGTAGAATTGGCCAAGAAGTCATTCATCCTATCAGAATACATTTTCAAAGCAGTTTCGTGACATTTAAGTGCTCTTAAATGCGCATCGTAACCCCTTTCTCCTCCAAGACTCTCCAGTTTGGTCTCTACAAGGCTCGAGAGCTTTTCAGTAAAGACTGCTAATATTGCCTGGTGTTTTTCAAACAAATCTTTCCTCTGATCATCAGCCGGAAAAGCCCACGCAACGACATATGTGTATTTCAAGAAGTGTCGACTCGATATCAAACATTCAGCGGCATTGACAAGTATGTCATAGTCCTCTTTATCAACATCATACACCGCATCCTCCGACTTGAAGTCTTTGGTCAAAGACTCGAGATGTTTCTTGGCAAACTCTTCACTATCACGGCAAGCCTCATACCTCAACAGATAGAAGGCATTCCTCTCCTCCGGCTTGAACTCTCCAACAGAAGGGTTGTATCGGTTACAAACATGCCTTTCGAGATCGGCATACCCTTCAATTTTCTGAGCACATAACCAGCACCAATGTACACCACATTTACATGTCATATGATTACATCCATCATTCTTTTCAATCGGAGCTTTGCAACCAGGACAAGGCTTGGATAGCTTCCGAACTGCTAGCTCGGATGAGCTCAACAGTGGCAGGAATGATTTATTATCACAACACTTTGCTGGAATATGATTCTCTTCTCCACATCCAAAACAAAAGCTTGCTTGACACTTGGTGCAAGTAGCTTTCATTTCATCTCCTTCCTGATATGCAATCATAGTGCAGTCAACTCCGACGCATCTCCTACAGCTTGTACTCTTTGTTATGTGTGATTCCAAGAGTTGACGTTTCCAATTAGTTAGCTGTTCAAAGTTCAGTAGCTCCTCGGCGTCAGATTCAATCATATACTTCTTGCATCCCATCTGTGGACAATCAATAGCTACATTCCTCTCTTCTAATTTGACGACAATATAGTTGGTAAAGCAATCACGGCAATACTTATGCTGTCCAGGACAGTTTTTCAGCGAGTACATTTGATCATCTGCCAAATCATCATCAAAACATATCTCGCATAGATTCACCTCCTTTGATGTAGCATCAACATCCATATCACTGCATCCGTCTTCGGGAACAACAGACAAGTCTTCACTCGTAAGCTTTGCACTCATTATCTCCATATCAAGATCATTTGATGAGTCAAAGAACATCACAGTAGATGAGCATCCGTGTTCATTCTCCTGCTCATTATTAGCAGTGGGTTTGACTGAGGTGATATACTTCTTAGCGGCCTTGGCAGTAACAGCATCATCTGGATCGTTTAAAAGAAAGCTGCAGATAGCACAAGCAGCACTTTGATCAAGACAACTAATTACTTGAGTTGCCCAAGCTATAGCCAGTCTTTTGGATGCACTCGACTCACTAGTAGATGCAGACAACAGCGGAGGAAGAAGCGGAGCGGCTGCAAACTCTCCGACATCTTTTGAAACTTTGTCTTTCTTGATACTCTTTTGGTATATAACCACCATCTTCTCCAGCGCAATCGCAATGTGAGCCGACAGCTCCAAGTCAACAGCAAGACAGTTGAATAGTAGTATTGGGATGTCGAATAAAGTATCATCATTTGTTGTTGGGATCGAGTATACTGACATGATATTTTGGATGATCTTGAGAATTGACATTCTAATCTCGACTGGAGGGACTAGCTTCTCTCTTCTCTCTCGGAGAAGCCTCGCTTGGAAATCTCTTGCCTGCTCGATCCTTCTTTGTCTGATTGCCTGGATTCGTTCATCAACTACTTCGTCTCCCATAAGTAAATCTTCTTCAGGTTCAAGTTGTGCATTTGTATCCACACCAATATTGTTTAAAACCTCCGTTCTTAAGAAATCAATCGATACCTCCAGCATTTGACCAAGTAATGCATCTGATTCTTCTACCCTAGAACTGTCTAGGCATAGATACGTCGATAGTGCTTCCATCAAAGCAGCGCCTCGAGCTGCGGCTCCCTCCACTCTGTCTCCCCATCCAACTTGCAGGCGGCGTGTCATTATTAGATCATCGTTTGTGTTGGTTAATTTCAATGCAGATTGGGCAGCACGGAAAGATAGATTGAAGAGTAATATGGTATCTTTATTCAGCTGGCTACTCACTTTCATGTTCTTTTGCAGCTGCTCAGTTACAAAGTGTAGAACTGCACTAGTCATCCTTGAAGATAATGGTGATCTATCAGAAGTCACTTCATCTATCATCAACTGATTTGTACTGTTAGACATCCTATCTTCGTGTTTCTGTAGAACAACTTGTGCCTCAGATCCTCCCAGAGCAAGGCATAACAGTACCGATGATGCTTGAACAATCAATGCATTCCGTTCGTCTTCTACTACAGATGGAGACGCATCTTTCCTTGACTTTTTCTTTTTCGATTGCAACATCATACTAGGCAGCTGGTTTCTATCCCCTTTATCAAGGTATGTATCAAGCAAAGATCCAGCAAAGCGAGTGAGGTTGATTGAATTTAACTCCCTCGATAGACCTCTTCCAGATGTTGTAAGCACTAACAAAGTCACTGCCCTGGCCAATCCTTCACCAAATCTTTCTTTACTATGCCCATTATTATCCCCAAATACACCCTCCCCCTTGCCATTTCCTACAGCAATCTGTAGAACTGCCAGTCGAAGCAAATTCCAATCAGATGTTGAGGGTTGATATGTCATATCTGATACGGCTGGTGCACGTATCCTAGCCAATCCTTGTGGTGACATTCCGGATGAGTAATGCTGTGATATAATTAGATCAAGGAAGAGGGTATATACTCCGGATGATGCCAAAGGTGATACCAAGCTGATGATTTCTTGATATTGTTGATGTTGCAAGAAATTATTAGGTGTGGTATCTTTCTTCTTAATAGCAATTTCTTCTGAGAGTTGATGATCTATACTAATTGGACGTATATCGAATAGAAGTGCAATTGAATCTAATACTAGCCAACCTGCCACAATGTGTTTATCCTTATGCCATGTTTCCTGAGCACTTGCAATCCTGTCTCTATTTTGCTGTTGCACATTTTGAACATTATCACCATCATTTTTGTGCATATCTTCTACTGCAACTACACCAGATTTCAATATACTACACAAAGCATTAGTTCTGCGCTTCATCTCTGTATCATTATCATTAGTACAATCTCCTCTTCTGGTTGCTAACTTGGTCATACACTCACGTTGAATCCGAAGAGCATATGTCTCTCCCGGAGATCGTCTTGAACTTATTGTTGCTGTACTAGACTGATGATGTAATCCTAAGACATACTCAGATATGGTTTCAATTATTGGTATAACATCAAATTCACCATCTAATATTCGGTCTATTGCGTGATCAATAATACACCTATACTCGTTGTGGATATGATTTCGTGTAGATACTATCTCATCGTGCTCGATTTGTGTTCTACTATCAGCTTCACTAAGATGACCTACAGTTGATATATGTGCATTGAGTATTTCCTCAAAGTTTACATCAAGTTTACGCAATAGACGTGGCAATAGCAGGGACAGGATCTTGGACAGGGATGAATCATGGGCAATGGAAATCTTGTTACGAACTCGTTTTGCAGATGCAAGCTCTGCAGTGGATTGCTTTCCTTCGGCGGACACCGACGACATGAGATACAATAATGTAATTTGTGAATAAATATGTGTCAATAAACACTGTTTGTAAAGCCACTATATCCAATATCCAACAGAGAGGGCTACATTAGTAGTAGAGAGGATTGCTGAGGGGAGGGAGACATCAAGAGTGAGACAAAAAATCAACAAATATCTTTTTGATCATGATCCATCCAAATCCTCCCTACAATAGAAGGTGATATACACAGTCAACGGTATTGTTAATAAGCAGCAGCTCGTGATGTTCCAATATAGATAGTAATGTCGGATTTAAGCCTGTTTCAATTGGTAGGATCCAGTGACGGAACCCTCTTGCGGTATCCTTTTGCTGAAGTTCATGAGTAGTGGCACTCTAGCTGATAGTGCAGACGGGAGTAGTATCCTCACCTCCTCACCTCTCAAAGATGCAGTACATTTGTTATTTATTACAGGGACTATCTCTATTTTCTGTGCAGTAGTTCAAAACATGGTATATTTCATAGTCTATCGAGCCTCAAACTTCATTCTTGGAAAGATTGGGTATTCAAAACAATGTATATCTCTCTCTCATCTATCGAGCCTCAAACTTCATTCTAGGAAAGATGGGCTTGATTGGACTCTCATCATGTTTAATATCCTTCAAGCTCTTGATATTATCATCGGGAACAGAGATCTTCCAGTCTAAAACAAGACGCGAAATCATTGACAGGATTTCGTTAGCCGCAACTCTACTTCCGGGACATCTTCTTGCACCTTGTGAGAAGGGATCTCTTAAGAATGGATGATCTAACACCTCAGACTTTGTCCCTTTCCTTGATGCCACTCCTTCAACATCCCATCGTTCAGGACGGAATTCGAATGGATCATCAATATAGGCTTCATCGAACGAAATGTGGCCCATCTGAAACATATTCCCTTTTGGTATAGTCTGCCCATGAATCTCTACATCCTTGTGGCTATTGCCCTTCCACATAGCAGCCGTGAATGCAGGAGTAGCTCTATGTGATTCTCTCAAGCACATGTGTAGATATGGTGAGGCCTTCTTTTCCAACACTGCTGCACTAAGAGTACCACCGTTCTCTTTAACCGAAGCACTTAACTCATTGTAGAGCTTCTCTTGAACATCTTCGTTCAATGCCAAGTGCATGAGGTTCCAGGCAGTAACTGGAAGATGCGCGTTATCAGAGAAAATGATGATGAAAGAGAGGAGATTGTAACATATGTTAGTACATAGATATGCAAGGGCAATCAATAAAGGCAAACTAAGGTCAAATAAAGCAGTCAAGTCGCCAGCACTTCTCATTGAACACATTATAGCACACGACAAAAAACACAAACGCGGACTTTCCAGAACTAGTGGTATCCACTCCGACAAACAATGCTATTAAACAAAGCTCAACCATCTCATCTTGGGTAACCTCTTCCTCTTGAAGCAAGTAAGTGTGAGTAAAAAGATACCTAATCTAAAAAAAGAACACATCTCGTGCACACTTTTCACAACTTTGTGGTACTATATTGCATCCAAAAGGAAGAGAATGTTGTCACCAGTTAAAAAGTTGAAAGGAAGCTAGGTCGGGGTAGGGTTGGATATAA
>Ga0214477_100445_pt1 | contig 28898 bp, 22 predicted proteins | sample M1_20Mar14CPVII9_FD_165058 | JGI IMG/M metagenome (GOLD analysis project Ga0214477, IMG submission 165058) | Marine eukaryotic communities from Monterey Bay, California, United States - M1_20Mar14CPVII9sort6BwellC16 | ecosystem: Environmental > Aquatic > Marine > Unclassified | place: USA... | reverse complement strand
AGCTTGAGTTAGAGAAGGGAGAAGAGCCAATCAAGAATGATAGTAGTGTAGTTATGCGGGCATCTATTGGTCATCATGGAAATGGTACAGTAGAAGCAGGAGGAAGAAGTTCCCAAGGATATGCTGAACGCTTACAAGCAGAAGAGGCAGCTCGTGGCGAGGAGGTAATAAAAAATGATAGTAGTGTAATTATGCGATCTTCTATTGGACACGGGAGTGATACGATTGAAGCGATGGGATGCGACTATCAACGAGGACTGCGTGATGCAGATAACGGGACATATGTTTCAAAAGATAGTGGAGGAAGTGACTCTAACTCTAGTCCGGCAGGTGATAATGAAATGTTGGCTATGCTTGATAAAGAGAGGCGTCAAGAACTAGCAGAGATCATGAACAACAAGTCCTTGAATAAGGAGGAACGAAAAGCTGCGATGGATGAAGCGAAAGAGAGGTATGCTGATATGGCCGAGGCTTTGTCGTCATAAGTAAGTCGTCTTGTGTGTGAGTGTGAAAGGGAATGCAATACATAAGTATTCAAAAAATGTTGGGGGAGGCGTACCTCATATGAAGGGGGATAGGAGTCGATTCTGAAGGTTGTTATTAGATTAATATAGTAAGAGCAAATGAAGTGTGAGTTGGCAAGTAATAAGAGTAATGATGTGATGCCTAATAGTCAAAGTACTGTAGAGCCATCCAGACTCCTCAAAAAATCAAGGGTAGCGTTTTGCAATAGCGGTATCCTTCATTTTTACACTCTCATAATAATTTTTCACCACTCATTCATAATTGGCAGATCTTGAGGCATGATTTATCTTACGATATTGGATTAGTATTACATTTACATACACCCATCATGGCAATAAAGTACCGGACTGCTAACATCATGTCTGCAATTGTTCTATCTACAACAATCCGAGTATCTATCAATGCTTTTCAATTTCCATCAAGAAGATTATATAAAAGATGGGCATCATCTGCAGCTTATGGACATACTACATTTCGTCATCCACCGGGTGATATGTCATGGCGTATGACTGCCTCTTCTGATGATGCATCAACATCTGCTCCTTCTATCGATACATCTACTGAGACTGCACTACAACAATATCAAAATAAAAATAACTTGGATGATCAAGTATTCAGTGCTATATCAGCAGATGGGGGGCTGAAAGTTACAGTGGCTACAATTCGAAATTTACTAAATGAATTCATGATACAGGAAAGTCCAAGTTTGTGTTGTTTTGTTGTATGTTATGGCGTGTTTGCAGCAGTGTGTACTAACATGTGTTGCTTCTCTTTCATCTTCATAAACTGTGAAACGCGCATCTTCCAGCACACAATGAATGCAGTACCTGGAGATGCTTTAGGACGAGCAACCCTATGTGCTCTAATGTCGAGTAATGGTATGCAGGAAGAACAAATATTTCAATTAACATTCAAGAGTGACGGACCAGTACGGGGATGTGTTGCAATTGTTAATGGCCGCGGAGAAGCAAAAGGATATGTTGGCAATCCTAGTCTTGGAGATGATTTCACTTTACAGGAAGCTATTGGAACAGGAACTGTCCAAGTAGTAAAGAACCATCCAGATTGGCCTAATCCTTACAATGGTATTACACAAATTAGGCATTCTGATATTGATCGTGATGTTGGTATATATCTAGCTGAAAGTGAACAACGATCATGCGCACTGGCAGCTGCTACTAGTTTCAATGGAATTCTCTGTACTGCTGCAGGCGGTTATCTTGTTGAAAGATTACCTGATTGTTCGCCAGACACAATGAATCACATGGAGCGCAATCTTGCCAAACTGATCGAGATGAATGGTGAAGATGGAGAGTCACTACCAACAAACCTTATGTTGGAAGGTAAAACTCCTGTTGATATTGCTTCAGTGTTATTAGATGGGCTAGGCATGGAACCCCTTAATCAAGTAAAACCTTCACCAAAATGTCAATGCAGTGAAGAAAAGTTAATCAGAAGTTTGGTACTAATTCCAAGAGAAGAAGTTGATACAATACTGAGAGAGGAGGGTAAAGTCGAGGCTCGCTGTGAGTTTTGTGGAAAAGTGTATAGAATGGGCCCTGACGAAGTGCAGGAGAAACTCGAACAAGTAAAGGGTGATGCTTCCCTTGATTCGGAGTGGGAAAAGGAGGAGTTTAAGGAAGAGGAAAGTTGATCGCACACACAAACAATATACTTTGTCCTGTCATATAATGATGTAAATAAGCTAGATTGAGTAGACATTACTTTCACTTCATTAGGCTTATACCTGTACTATTACACCACAAGGCTACTACTTTCTTGGAGCACCACAAACACTACAAACTTCAGTCGTTTACATCACTATGCTGTTTGAACCTCGACATCAAAACCATACTGCTTGAGCAGAGGAATCGCATTCTTTTGCAATTCTTCCTTGTTCATTTTTTCAATTGGAAGCTTGCGAAACTTGTGAAGAAACTCCATAGCTGCGGCTTTCTTTTCACTTGCTTCGTGTCCTTCCCCACTACTTCCATCTTCCTCTGCCTCCTTTGACCTTTTCTTGTAATCAAAATTCTCCAATTGCTTTGCCTTTCTCTTTGCATCAGATATGATAGAGTTGGGCATGTTTGCCATCTCAGCAACTTGGATACCGAAACTTTCAAGGCAAGGACCGGGTCGGACTTCATAGAGAAAGGTTAGACCATTTTGCCCGTCACTGCAAGCAGTAACATGACTATTTGTAACTGCCGCCTCCTGCTCTTCCAAAGCTGTGAGCTCGTGAAAGTGTGTCGCAAATACAGTCATGCATCCAATCTTTTGAACAATATGTTCTGAAATTGCCTTGGCCAAACCATAGCCGTCGAATGTTGATGTTCCTCTTCCTAGTTCGTCAATGATAATGAGACTGCGCTTGGTAGATGTGCGTAGAATAGATGAAGCTTCCAACATCTCGGCCATGAAGGTGGATATACCACGATCTTGTGAATCACCAGCGCCAACGCGAGCGAGAATGTGATGAACTATATTGATCTTTGCCGAGGAGCAAGGTACAAAGCTACCAATCTGAGCCATTGTGATGATGGCACCGAGAGATCGAATATACGTTGATTTACCACCCATGTTAGGCCCCGTCACAAGAAGGAATGAAGATTCACCAAAGACTAGGTTGAAATCATTTGCAATAAAGTTCATATCATCTTGTAGCTCAACACATGGATGCCTAGCTTCCTTGAGTTCAATACCCAAGCCGTCCTCTTCCCCATCAGTCATCTCAGGCCTACAATACCCATTGCAACTGTATGCCGCAACATGAGCAAATGATGCAATAACATCCAACTCAGCCAACAATACCGAGAGTCGTTCCAATACTGGCACATATGTCGAGGCTACCTCCATACATTTGTTGACAATATCACGCTGCTTATCTTCGTATTCCATCATCAAATCCTGCTTTTTCGTGCCCAACTGTTCCAATTCTTTGGTTGAGAAGTATACCCCATTCTTTAGAATTCGATGCACCCTGACACCATGATCTTTCATGTCTTCAAGTAGCTTCGCGTCATTCGTATTGGTAACTCTGAACTGCCACACACAAGCTGTGTTGGCATTCGATTCGACGTCTTCTAATCTGACCTGGTTGTTACCCTTTCCACTAGCTTCAGACCACAGTTCATTCATCTCATCGTGAATATTCTGCAATTCCTGATCGATACCAAGAAGCTCCTGCTTGACATCAGTAAGTTCTTCATCCAAATTGGGCTTTACAATAAAGTCACGAGGTGCGGCATCAAAATCAAGTACCTGCTCGGCAAGAGCAGCAGCCTTCTCCAATTCCTGGAATGACTTTTCAAAACCTGCATAGGCAGATCGAAGGGCACAATCATCTGCACCCATCAGGTCTTCTCCGCCATCTCCTTCATTATTTTCAATCATCAATGCTTTCATAACTTCCAACAAGGGAGGTAAATACGTATCAGCAATTTGATGTAACTGATATAAAGACTGTAATGCCTTGGAAGTATTGGCAATACCACGTCCCCTCTCCTCTCTCAATTCAATTGCTGCCCTCCCATCAGCAATTAATCGATAGCCAAGTTTATCAATATCAACTGCACGAAAGGCATTAAGTCCCTCTTCCCGTAACCGATCACGACCAATACTATCTTCTACTAATTTGGCAACAGCATTCTGTCTGCGTAAGATAGCCTGTAAGTTAACTAATGGTTGACGAAGCCAAACCTCCAATGTACGACTGCCCATTGTTGTTTTACACTGATTCAATACACCAAACAGAGAATTATTTCCAGTATTGCCACCAGTAATTAATGCCGCTCCACTACCAGTCCTGGGTGGTAATAAATGAATAGCCTCGGCTGCCGTACGATCTAATGCGAGGTGTGAAGTCAATGTCCCCGCTTCAATACGATATGTACCCAATGTTTCGTCACTATCATCACAATAGGATCTATCAGCTGAAAAGTAATGCCCCAAACACCATTGTACCATTGGTTCTTCGGCCAAGTGCTTATCACCACGGTATGCCAAATGTGCCTCAGATGTTTCACCACCCAATAAGTTAATTATTGTTGAATCTGCTAATGATGTTGCCTTTGATTTGGATAATGTGGATAAAACATGTACTGATAAATCACTTCCGGTACCATCGGATACATCATTCCGTGATTCCAATACAACCATTAACTTTGACAATAATTCTTGTATTTCGGCAGCCGATTTCTTAGCACACTTTTTCTTGTCTGGATCATCTGGACTTTCAGTACAGGCTACATATACAGTGCCCACGGGTGCTAATCTTGTTAATAATGCATCAACATTGGCAAATGAACGTCTATCATCTAGGAATGTAAAGTATTCCAATTTGTACCGTGTTTTATCATTCAAATTGTTTCGTTTGTGTGGTAATCTTGCAACTATTGATAGTTTTGCCGTGGACGAATCTTGTGTTGAATTTCCACTTGCTGTTTAAATTATGTTGTATATATAATTTAATAAGGGTAAGACGATATGAAGATGAAGTTAGCAAGAGGTATATACAAGCAGTTCACCTGCACCATCATCTCGAAACCAATGACAACAAAATAACATACCCTCAACATAAATATACACATCTATCACACTAAAAAACACTCACCTGTTGTAGCACTCCTACTAAGGAGTATAGTAACGATTGCCGCCTCTGATGAAGGGATATCAAACTCCTCTTCAGCCTGCATCCTCCGATTAATTTGTAGTGCAACAAAAGCAATGCTCTTCCAAAAATTATAATGGGTTATGAGTAAAAGTCAAGTCAAAATAGGATACCAGAATCAATAAAATTACTACTTGCTCATAACAATACTTTAGTTTTGGAAAGATGATGATATCTATCTTATATATTATCTATATTACACTTTAGCTTTATCCAAATATATCATCTCCTTTCGTTTGATTGCATCCAAGCCAACGCTGTTCAACATTCATTTGCTCCTCTTTTTTATATGACGCTATTCTTACATCTCCATCTCTACCAAAGAGCCAGATTACTAGATTATATCGTTTTCCACTACTACCAGTCTTGCTATTGCTTGTAGCTATGATAGGCAAAGATCCATGTCGATGAGCTCCGAGATGAATGATTGCCTTGCCTGGTGAGAACCGAACAGTACCTCCTTCATCATCTTTATCGCTCTCGTCTCCCGCCCACTCTTCAGTAGGATATCCACGAAAGTATACTTCTGAGCCATCATATCCTTCATCTGGTAGGTTTAGATTGATGTTCAATGTAACAATAGAGGCATCTCGGTGCTCTCTTAGCTCAAAATCCTTGTTATTAGTAACATCACCATCTTGATCTTCATCATCGCTACCATCATATCGGATTGTAAATGCAAAGTACTCGATATCATCGTCACAACCAATTCTATCAGGGTATAGCATTCTACCCACTGGTCTTGCAACTCGATTGATAATCTCCTCTTCTACCAATTGTACTAGCGACTTGACAGAGACTGCACCATTTACATTTGAATCTATAATGAACCCATTTCTATTCATACCGTTCGGACGACGTGTTGGTATCTTACTACTACTGGCTAAATCAAGAAGATTTCTAATGTGTGATATGCCGGAGGGAGTGAACAGCTGGATAGAATACACACCCTTGGGAAGAAGAGATTCATCATCATCAGATTTTGCTTTCCAAAGATATTTTACTTGTGATTCAGTCTCCTTTGTAGGGCGTTCAAATGTATTATCTAATGCTTCTGATAATGTAGGATTGATATGATCATCATAATTAGTAATATCAATACTATTCTCCCATTCTTCCCATGCATCTCGAATCAATTGTCCGTGCTCATTCCAGAACTCTGCATCTTCATACTCAGCATATTTAGTAGATTTTGGAATTGGTGGATGTAGGTTCCGTGCTTGTTCTAGAGGTGATGTATCTGTTGAATCATTGCAACTACCATCATCAACAGAAGTATCAGTAGCCATAAAACTATCGACACGAAGTACTAGTAGCAATACTAAAGTGATAAGGTGCATCATCTTTGCAAAAGATATATAAGAGTTAAAGATAATATCTTTGTGCATAAGATATGATCAACTCAAAACTAACATCGATGTTATTTGATGTAACTACTGCATATTTCCACCCATTATAAGGTTGCAAACGTGCACCAGTAGAGGCGTGGAATCATCTTGCCCAAGGCCGCCCAAAAGGTACGATATGATCAGGGGACGGTCATTAGGATAATCCTGTACACCCATGTTGGAGGACCCCTCTAGCTCCCCAAGACCCCCGACCCCTCAAAAGCAAGAAAGTAGTGTACCCGATTGAGACCCTCGTACCCCCGTAAATTACCCCGAATTTAGGGTAAGCTCAATTTTTTAAAGCCCCGTACACGGGGCAATACGGGGTAAAGTACTGACTGTACCGTATTGTAATCTGTACTATAGGTTGTACGAAAATGAGTACGGATATATTGGATACAATATCCGCCTAATATAGCCAAATAAAAAGTCAAATACCCACATAAAAAATCCATATCTGGCTCCTGACCCCCCGACCCTCGCCTAAGCCTGTGTCTGATATTATTTTAATGACCGTCCCCTGATATGATATCGTATCATAAATCAAAATGGTTAGATATTCCACATGTAAGCACGCTATGTAATATTTAATTTATTGGCTAATTAAGTATATATACTATGTACTGTATAATAGGCCCCACGCCACATCTTACCATTTGCTATTCGTATACCGTCAATAACGTCAGTAGATCAGTATTTAGCGTTCTTTCGATTGGTGATAGTAGGAAAATAAGAGGAGTGAAGATTTATAAGCACTGTCGATTTACTTGAACACAAAAAAATCTTCCACTATGTCTCGCCATCGTAATATGCACAACCTCGATGAGGATGATTATGGATATGATGATGACTATTATTATGACGATGATGATGAATATTATTTAGAACAACAGCGTGAGAAAGAAAGGAAGGCCAAGGCCGCAGCGGCCAAGAAGGCTCAGCAAAATCAAGTTAAACAGCATATTGCAAAAGCGGCAGCACAAACTAAACCTACAAACAAAAAGAGTAGTGGTGGTATATCTGTTGATACTAATAAGGCTTCTTCAAAGAAGAAGAGTAATGTATCATTCTCTGTTGCAAAACCTCCACCTGGTTTGAGTGTTGAACCAGCTAAGAAAAGTGCACAAGTACTATCTACAGTATCTGAAAGCAACAACAGTACAACAAACAAACAAACACCATTACCTCAAATACCACCAAAGGTTTTAACTGCATTGCGATCTCTAACCAATGGTGGTAAGAACAGTAGCAATACCAACGATAATACCAACAATAATATACGCTCTCATCTATCACTTGTCATATTAGGACATGTAGATGCGGGTAAGTCAACACTCACCGGTCGGCTCATGTTGGCACTAAATCATGTTACACAACGTCAATTACAAAAGTATCAAAAGGCATCAACTGCAATTGGTAAATCATCATTCGCATTGGCCTGGTTTACTGATGAAGATGAAAGTGAACGTGAACGTGGAGTAACTATTGATATTGCAACAAAGTATGTGAAAACGAAAAAGTATGATATAACTATACTGGATGCTCCCGGACATAAGGATTTCATTCCCAATATGATTAGTGGTACTGCTAGTGCTGATTGTGGATTGTTAGTTGTTGCTGCTACCACCGGTGAGTTTGAAGCGGGGTTTGCGAAAGGCGGCGGTGGTAATGGTAGTGCTTCTGATCGGACATGTGGTCAAACACGTGAACACATTGTGTTATCACGAGGATTGGGGGTCACACAATTCGTTGTGGCAGTGAATAAATTGGATGCAGCTGATCCTGCATGGAGTAAAGATCGATTTGAGTATATACAATCATTAGTATTAGACTATTTAAAGGAGAATGGATTCAAGGAGGCTAGAATCAAATTTGTTCCAGTGAGTGGTTTAACCGGAGTCAATGTATCAAAAGAGGGAAAGGTAGAAGATGAGGAGGGATGGAAGGCATTGAGAAAATGGTATACTGGGCCTACGCTAGTTGAGGCCTTGGATAGCTTTGTACCAGCCAAACGAGAGTTTGAGAAACCATTACGAGTTATTGTTACAGACGTATCATCGGAAGGCAAGAATGTTACTGTTCGTGGAAGAGTAGTGCAAGGATTTGTTCGCATGGGAGATGGAGTTGTAGTGTTACCCGTGGGTGACGAAGCCAGTGTTGTACGAGTTGAAAGAGGCAAGGCTACCAAAGAGGGTGCTTCTCCATACTCATTTGCTACTCCTCCGACAAAATCTGAGGGCAATAATGAGAAGGATATTGATGATATACCCGAATTACAGAACTGTGCATTAGCGGGGGATATTGTTGAACTATCTCTCTCGGGTATTGATCCAGCTAGAATAACAACAGGTTGTGTCATATGCAATCCTCATCCATCCCTACGGCCAACAGTGAAACGAAAGTTTGAAGCTCGAGTAATGGTCATGGAACGATTGACAGTACCAATTATTCGTGGATCTCAGGTACTCCTGCATATGCATAGCATCGATGTTCCGGCTGTACTTAGCAAGTTGGTATCATCAGAGAGAAGAGGTGATGCAAAGCCACGACAAAATCCAAGGGTGCTAACTGGAGGTATGACGGCAACTGTGGAAATCACCTTGAGTGAAAAGATAGTAATAGAAGCTTCGAATGAATGCAAATCATTAGGAAGGTTTGTACTTAGACGAGGTGGAGATACAATTGCTGTCGGACTTATAGATAAAGTACTCGGTTAATATAATCATTAGGTAGACTCAGGTGGTCTTCTATACAGGCAAAACGAACATATACCATCAGTAGATCTTGACACTTCTCTAAAGTCGGAACTTTCCAATGTATCTAGAGGGAAATAAGCAATAGCTGCATCTTTAGCTACTCTCTGGCCGACAGACACATCAATATGAGTCAAATGAACATCAACTGCATTATCATGTTGCAAAGCTTCTTTATATATCCGTTCTCCTCCTGCTACCCAAAGATCTATATCATTCGATGAACTGTTAACTGATTCTTCATCACTGCTTTGCAATATCTTTGTTGATGCAATATACAAAGCATCTTCAAATGAACATGCTATCATAATTTGTGGGCGATCTGATACTTTATCCGGTGTACTACCTTTTCTATGAGCCAAATCTGTAGTACTCATTGTTTTAGAGATAACTATGCATACACGAACATGCTTAATATGGTTACCAGTTGAATCTTCTGCAAATGTCTTCCTACCGACAATGAGTATTTTGTTTCTAGTCAAATTGATAAAGTGATTAATATCTTGTGGTATACTCTTCCAAGGTAGACGACCATTCATTCCAATTATACCATCTTTTGATAATGCTGCTACTATACCAAACTTTGGTTGCTGATTATGATTTGAGTTAGTTATACTACTAATATTAGAGTAACATTTACTATCACAAAATGATGTAACTTTGTTGTGTGATATAACTTTGTGGTGAAAAAGAGTTGATGCTAGACTAAACTGTTGACGCCAGATAGCAGTCGTATATACTGATTTATATGAGCTACTAATACAGCGAGTACATATACTAGAGTACATCGATCATATGAGTTTATCACATGCTACTAGATGCCTTCAAAGAAGTGAAACCAAACTCCCCCCATTCCCATCTCAAATATCGGCGATCAAACGATCGCATATCTTAATTTTAGCTCAATATTCAACACTATTTGAACTTTGACACCTCACGGCGGCTTATACCAATAGAATGAAGAATAATATAATTATATTGGCCGCTATGGCCTTGGTAAACATATATCATATCGAGGTTTATGGATTTATATCGCCTAACCAATCAGCCAGGATACCAAAACAAACACAACTTGCATATGATTCTGTCAGTGTCAGAAGAACAATACTACCTACTACTATCAGTAGCTCACCAAATAGAATAAACAAACGAAATACAATCTCTACATCTCTGCAAATGTACAATCTACCGCCATCTGGTGGTGGCGGTGGTAAATCGGATTTAGAGGCTCTCATACCAACTATTGTATCGACAGTGCTTATTGTTGCATTCTTTGCAAGTCCCCTAGGAGGAATATTCTTCGCTATTTTCAATTCAATCTTCCTATTGGCATTATTAACGCCCTTTGTCTTATTTGGGGGATTTCAATTCTGGAAGGTACGTGATGAAGGGATTGACTGCCGGTTGCAAGTTGGAGGGTGTATACTATTTGTTCATTGAAAAGAAATACTCACATCTTGTGCACGACATATATTATATACTAGACATTTTATACAATAGAAGAACCATGTCCTAGTTGTGGTGCAATACCTGTAAGGGTATTAAAGAGTGGAGAACCATCAGTTTGTCTCAATTGTGGAGCATATAGTCGAGCCAATTCGAAAGGAACTGGCTTAGAACTTTGCAATAATCCAAATGATATGATGGGTGGTAGTGGTACATTGTTTGATTCATTATTTGGTCCTAATCCAATGAGTTCTGGCATGGGTGGTAGAAGCGAATCATTCGAATATACGGAAACTAATGTTGAAGTGAATGTCAGTCCTGAGAAGAAGAAGTCAAATCCAGCTAAGAAAGCCAAGGGTCCAATTATAGATGTGGAGGTTGAAAGAGACTGAAGATATTACATGTGCTGAGGTATGTATATGGAGTGTATGAGCACGCTTGAGACGAACACATGATAAGATTTGGCTGCTTGAATATGAATACACTGGATAATACTGAGGAAAGCTAAGTGAACTATACTCTCGAAGATGCGCCTTCCATGTGTGGAAACAATATGATAGGATAAAACATATCTAATGCCCAAGAATACAATCAGTTGTGTTTTGTCTTCCAACCGTATGCATTATTATTAGCAGTGCATATTAAAAATTGCCCTCTTGCCCCTCTCTTGCATCATGAATCCATCTGTATCATAGCAACCAATCTTTCACATTTTACATCAACAGCTCAACCTTCCCCTCAAGTACCAAATCCCTAATTTGTTTATACATGACAATTAAGTATGACCCAGCAGCATGTTCTTGGATATTATCACCATAATCATCTTCATCATTTGCCAAATCCTCATTCAAGGCACTTGGCTCTCCACTCACATCAATACTAACAGTTTCAATAACGTGACAAAATACAAACTGTTCAAGATCGGGTGAATCAATCATTTCTGGTTCATCCAATTTCTTCCACGCTTCCTTTGGTAAGTGATCAAGTACTGTTCGTCGGTAATGCTTTTCAAGAAGCTCTCCATATTGTCGAAGGTATGTACTCTATAATATTGTTTGAATATACATGATATAAATTTGCATAGTTGAGTAAAATATAGTGAGAAGACATACCAATACAATAAAATCACCAAATCATATCCACACATAAACATGTGAATTTATGAAACAAATACTCACCTCTTCCTCTGTCATTCTATCAATCAATGTCCTATTGTGCAATGCATGATTCTCAATCTTTGCCATACGAGTCCTAGCCAAATCCACCAACATAAATCGTGTCCGATCTAAATCCATTTTAGTAATCTGTGCCACCAATGATGCCACCTCACCGGACGCTGCATCACGCGATTGACGTTGTGACTTAGACCTTTGTAATAATTCATCAATAACTTCCTCCTTCTGTGCCAAGTCTTCAACATTCTGTGCAATAGTCTCGGCATCGGCTGGTAATAATTCTGGACATGCCAATTCAGACATCCATAATCCTTTAAGTTGTTCATAATCTGGATTTATATTCTGATCTTCGTCATCTTCATCATTATCATTATTATCAACATCGGAATCAACTCCTTTTTGGTAATCTCGTTCTTCATCACCTGCACCAAACTCAATATCTTCTTCCATTTGTCTCCGTCTAGCTGCGGCGGCGGCCAATGCGGCTGGTACTGTGGCTCTTTCAGTTATGTCATTGTCTTCATCATCATAGTATTGTTGCTGTTGATCGTCTATATCATCGTTTATACTAATCTCGTCGTCGTTAATGTCAATGGGATTATCGAAATCCATGTTTGCTGTATGTGTTGTTTTTTATTGTATTGTTATATCGTATGCAACAATAGTTGGGAGGATTGGTAGAGTAGGTAGGTGCACCTTTCTTTTTTATTTTTTTGGTGTTGTGTTTTAGCTTTGGTTGTCGCTAATTATTTTACCTAGCAAAAAGTATACCTGACAAAAACGAATGTAGATACTATATTATTTATCAAGCTGTATGGCATTAGTACAATACTCTGAGATACTTAATGTAAGTAATAGATGTAAACGCCTCCATATAATATAAAGGCCACTGCCCTCCTAATACCTACCGACCTACCTCTATCTCATCTCATAAAGATACCGAGGGTATCCTATTGGCAGATAGAGATTCAGAAGTGAAGAATAGTAGTGAGCGAGTAGAGCGAGATGTATGTATAAAGGCTTGCGGGTGCTGATGAGGCTATTGATTAGCCGAAAGCAGCATTAGGGGAGGTAGACGTTAGTAGATGAGTGGGGTGAGTCCTTATCATTATCGAGAAGATGGTATATTCGGCAGTATTAGAAACCAGTTATGTATATATAGCAATTTAGCTTCTAGGACCGATCAATTCAACTCCAGTGGCTCATGTTATCTCCATCTTCGTCTACTTTCTTGCCTTTGTTTGAAGACATGGTATCATCCAATTGTCCTTCCTTCCCTTTGTACAAAACGCTTTCCAAATCAAATACTTCCTGGCTGACACGCTTGACAACATCATTCTCCTTCTCGTCAGCAGAACCAACTAACTCTTGACTTTTATTCGCCATGAACTGTTCTATATTCCGTTCTCCGCTGTCAAAATCGAACCCACCAATATGATTTGACCAACCGAGATTGTCCGCTAGCCAATGCTTAGTAAAACATCCTTTGCATTGAGCTATTACTACCCCTTTCCGATAAGCTAATCTTGTTACCGAATGTTCATTTCTAGTGTCACATTTTTTACACGTATACTGGATCTTAAACTTCTTTGAAACAACAGAAGCATACTCATTACTAATAATTATACCATTCTTGTTACCGGTGAGATCAGAAGTGGTAGTATCAAATGAGGTATTACTACCAGCCTTATCCCAAAAAGAAGAGGAACCGATAGCTGGTAAAGCAAACGCCGACTGTGATGTATCCTCCTCATCGTCGTCGGATTCACCAATACCATCAGTATTCGAAGCATGTAATATATTAATATTTGATGTTTCATAACTTTGTTGATAATATTGCTGTACTTGGTTGCAATGAATGAATGCAAATGATCTATGAAGGTGCACCAAGAAGATTGTAAGAGATGTTATAATTTTGAAGCACATCTCTTAGTAATTAATCGTAGATACTTTCCTATTACTTGACACTATATTTAATACTACTATCGCTTGCTGATACCCTTACTAGGTGCCGCCGCTTCGTGTGATAGTATCAAATTCTGCTTGAAATTGTGATGTAAGATATCGTCCGGAAATAGCGGTCTTTATCCGTACGTATTTGTGGTACTTTATTTATTTTAGTTCTTCGTCTTCTCATTTTACGTAAGGCGCCGAAATCCAATAACTTTGCGATATCTACTTCTCACATAGAGTTTGTCAAGCTGATCTTGCATATAACTACACCAACCATAGAATAACTTAATCAATATATATTGCAATAATAATAGAACATAAATGATGGGTGAAGATAATGAAGAAGTACAGGCTGAGCCTGTCGATAACAAAGATATCACAAACACACAACAAACATCTCCTTCAGAAATTGTTACAGAAGTAAAGGCTTGGTCGTATGTGGCTAAGTCATTTCTATATGTGGAAGTATCATCGTTGGTATTAATGTTTGCAAGTATTGGTATTTGGAATAGTCCTTATTACAATGATAACTATGTATCCTATGCGCTATCGGTTGCTTGTGTATCTTTGCTGATGTGTTTAATCATTCAAACTTGGGAGTTTGTCAAGCCTGGTATTTTAGCAAAGACTGAGAAACCTATTAGTTTGTTCCTATTCTTTTGGTGGGCGATTGGAACAGGTATATTGACATTCAAAGAACCCTTTGCAGTAGTTGGAAATGGTGAGTAAAACTACATATTCTGTGTTGTATCTAGCTATGTATATTTCAGCATCATACTCATTTATCTCTTATTATGCCATGTTGTACAATTTATATCAACTACTGTTATATTTATAGGATACTTTTCTTCATGGGCAGGACTCGCATTTACAACACATTGGGCATTGAACATTGATGTTTCTAAGTTTACTGAGTTAGATAGAGTCCGAAAAGCAATCTTTTGTATGGGGATTGCCAGTGCTGTAACATTGTTCGCTTGTATACCACCAATTATAGCGAAAAATTATGTCGGTCAATCAGCTTGGGGGCTATCTGCCGGACTCATTACAGTAATTGTATGTGCCGTACTGTTTAAGGTGTTTGATGAAGTTAGCAATCAGTTGCTCAAGGTTACAACAATTATATTGTTTATCATGTGGGCCACAGTAGCTGGAAAGTCCGACGTTTGTGTTGTTTGTCGCATGTTACTGTGTGTTCAATATGAAGTCTTGGTGACTTCGATATTCATCGACCTTTATCTGCCTTGTTTGATTGCCCTTGTAACCTTATGCACTAACATATGTTACAACTTACAACCGTCTCTCTTTCATCTTCATAAATCGTTACAACGGGCATCTTCTAGGAGTTTGCACATTTGATGGACCATTTCTCAGCGCTAGTAATGGTGAGTTAAGAAGACACAATAATCAAATAATCCGTATCTCTCAATTATGTCTGAAATCATTGTGTCTCATTATCATTACTTATGCTCACTTATTCTCTCATTTAAAATGGTAGGGTACTTTGGATGTTGGGCTGGTTTTCTCATATCAACATACTTACTTAATCATGTTATGACTCGAGAAAGAGAGGAAGATGAAATGGTGTAATCAGGTGTGACTTGGAATATAATGAGAGATGATATCGTTTGTATCTTCTATGTTTTTTAGGATAACTTAACTGCTCGGTTATCAGTCTAAAGTTCTGTACATTCAACAAACAAACACTACATACAAATACTATCCATATATATTGACAACTCATCTTTCAGGAGATGAATCCTTCATTTCCATTACCATCAAGTTCAGTGCACTTATACACCCTAACCATGCTGCAAAGAAGCCGTTGCCTGTATCAAGAAATGGTCTATTCGAGTGTTTAAAGAATGTTAGATATGAACATGATGCAGAAAAAAGGGAGACAGTGTAAAAGCAAACTACTTACCCATAGAAAGTAGTGACTCCAGCGATGCATGCCCAAAGCACAAACAGTAAGAGCACGGTAATCTTCATCATGGTGCGCGGTATGTCGTTGTACATTGTAATCAAATAGATACATCCAATCAATGTTAATACAGCTCCTGCAATACTAAAACCAGCTCCTCCGTAATGCTTCCACTTTTGAGTTAGTGGTGGAATCGAGGCAAAGAGCAGTATCACTGAGCATATTGATATATTGTAGAGTTGCTTCAGCCCTTGCGGTTTGTCATTATATAACTCTTTTTTCAATCCAATAGCCCATTTAGTAGTAGCCAATAGTCCTCCCCAAGCACCGAACCATCCATTGGAAGTTTTTACAAAGGGACCTTGTTTGTTTATGACATGATATATGAGTACAAAATCCTCAAACGTACAACACAACATACATCAATACACATGAATGCTCACCTTTGAACGTGATGATTCCTGTTCCCAAGATCCACCAAAACAACAATATAACACTCGATATCTTCTGTATAGAATGTCCACCCGTCCCATCTTCTCTTTTCTCTATTAATACCCATTCAAGGAAACCAGGTAATAAAAACTCTGCAGTTTGCAATATCAAACAAAGAAGTAACGAAACACAAGCAACTGATAATGCATATTTGTACAGCTTCGTTGAATACCAATCACCTATACATGCAAATAGTAATATAAGTGATGCTAACTCTACATAGAAGAAGGAGTGTGCTGCCTCTAACCATCGGGACATACCCGCTGCTAATTCTGAAGTCGTTGTTTGTGGCGCAGCCTGTACTCTATGAATTTGTGGAGCTTTTGATTCTTCATCATCAGAGTTGTATGATATGTCGGACATTGTAAACGATATATGTTATCAGTAGTAAATAAACTACCTAAATAAAATTAACGATGACCGCACAGTAAATTATGGTAAACCTTTGAACGATAACTAATTTGTATTGAAATGTGTTAGGATGATATTGCAAGCGCTCCAACACTAGTATACTACTAATACTACTGCAGAAAGTAACTCTCTACACCGAATGATAACTCCTACTTTCCCTGTATACAATATACATATGAGAGGACCCACAGTCACACTACCATAGCACACTCACAACAAAACATTTTAACCTTAAGGCCGGTTCTTTTATGTCTTTTCTTGATTCAGTACCGACCTTACTTTCTTGAGGTAAACAAACAGAAAAAGACAACATAGGAAAGAGCATTGCAGACTGCATACCTAACAGTAGTATAGAGCAGTATATGGATGGGTAGTAATATATAATATATTGTCCAGTTTTAGTCCGCATAGTTATTTTCCAATTTTAGTCGCATAGGGCACTTGCAACACACTAACACATACAATCACACACCAACTGCATACATAATAAGTAACAAACAAACAGTAAAATCATGTCCAGATGGCTCAAGAATGTTAATGCACTACTTGAAAATCTCGATAATCAAGTAGAGGAAACAGTAGATGAACATAGATTTAATCGAACATTAAGTGAGGCAGTTAAAAAGGGTGGTAATGATGATGAAGGTGGTGTATTGCAAAAGGAGGCATTAAATGTTGATGATATATTAGCCAAGAGAGGTTTATTGGATAGTAGTAACGATGATGAAGATAATGAGGAAGAAGAGGGGATTAATTTTGATAACGATACTACTACGCCTGATGATATTATTAATACTGAGGAGGCTGATTTAATGAGTGAGGATATTGATACTGTGGAAAAGAAACCAGAAGAAGTAGGAATAGAACAAGAAGTTGACAACAGTGATAAGGGAAAGGAGGTACCAGCAGTGGAGGAAGAGTCTGCTAAAGTGGTAGATGTTAATGCAAAAGCAGATGAAGAGAGCGAACAAAAGAGTGGTTTATTTGAAGATGCTCATATTGCTGTCCCAGCTGAAAGTAAAGAAAAGGATGCACTATCAACACAACCAAAAGAAACAGCACCCACAAGCTCTAGTGATAAAGGGGTGACCAATATTACATCCACGGCAGCAAAACAATTAAAACAGCAAGCACCATCTTCTGCGTCCAGTGTAACTGCACCACCACCGTCTAAAAGCAACGATGCTGCCTCAATTAAGGAACTGCGCAAACTACGGAGAAATGTACTTCAGTTAAACTCTGACCTTGAATCGGCAGAACGTGAACTAGAGGCGCAGCGTGACGAACTGGATAGGGCAGCAACAAGAATGGAAAGGGATAGATCGCGTCATAAGCAAGAGAAGGAGTCAACTGATGCATCTCACAAGGCAGAGCTTAAAGCCCTTGCTGCATCTCATGAAAATGTTATACAACAATTAAAGGAGGCTCATGAGAAGGCAATGGAAGAGATGGAAGGACGAGTTAAGAGGGCGGAACAGGAACGGGCAAAAGAGGGTGGAGAACGTGATGCAGAATTGGTAGATGCTCTTGATAGAGAACGTGCATCAGTCGCCTCGATGGCACGGTTGCAAGACGAGAATACGACATTGAATGAAAGGATCACATCATTAAATGCCAATGTATCTAGATTAGAAACAAGGCTGGAGAATGCCACGTCTCAAATGGAGCTTGCATCCGAAAGAGAACGAAGTGCGGAAGAGCAGTTGGATAAGTCGTTAACCTTGCACGCCAAGCAATTGGGTGTGAGGCAGATGAGAGAATCGGAATTAGAACAGACTGTTGCTGAATTAGGTGCAGCGCTAGTGGTTGCTAAGAATAAGGTTGAGACTGCCATGAAAGCAGGGATTAATCTCGAAGGCGGTGGAATGTTTGGTCGTTCTAATAGCAATCCAAATCCCGAAGAAGATCCCGAGGACATCAAAGCCAACCTTCAAGATGCTCAAGACGAAATCGAAACTCTCAATGCCCAATTGAGTTTAGAACGACAGAGATGTTCTACACTACATAACGAGTTGCAAGATTTGTCCAAGGAACAGGCTGATGAATTGGCGATAGCACATGCTAAGCAAAGAGAATATGAAAGGAAGATAACAGATCTCACAACGAAGGTGCAATCTTCTGCTAGGCATACTGATAAGCCTTGCTAAATTGAGCTTAGGGTCCGCAAGAATTTTTCGACCTTCCACGTGGAATATATTGGCCAATTTTCTTAGGGGCTTCTTAGTAAAAATTTGATTTGCATCTTCTGTGAGTAGTAGTTTGATATTGAGATAATCAAAGGTAACAATACTGTTTCTAACCCATTTTTGCATGTAGAATCCATTTTTGATATCTATTTGGGGCTCAACAAAACCTAGGACCTAGTGTCTGGCCCTTCAAAGTCAAATCATGCATTTTGTTACTGGCCACCACTATAAATGGCCCCTCACATAACTCGGCCCCATCCTATTGCAATAAAATGTTTGAACATTGTTTCTAGGCCAGTTTTGCATGTAGAATTCGTTTTTGCTATTCCTTAGGGCTGAAAATCAGTCTAAATGGTAGTAATAAAGGGTCAAAGTTTTGACTAAGCTTTTTACATACAAATTTTTGGCCACTTTTAATAGGCCGATTCAATACAAACCATCTTACATACATCTTCCTAATACATTATAGAAGAGATCTGATTGATATAATAATGTAATATGACCATTATTGATGGAGATATGCTAGGATTAGTATTTGACATTGAAAGGTTTTTAACAACAATTTTCTCCTTAAATTACCTTTATAAGTCAAAATCATTTCAATTTTGCAGACCCTAAGAGTTGGTCCAGCAAGGCTTATGGGATCCTTGTTGATGGTGATGGCGAACAACAGACTTCTGGTGATGAGAAGAAGGAGACTGATCATTTACGTAAGCAAATCGCATCACTCTCGGAGAAGGTAGTTGAGCAGCAATCAAGGATTGATCAAACACGTGGAGAGACATCGACGTTGAAGAATAGACTTCGCTTATCTATCCTTCGGGCAGAGACTGCTGAGAAATCGCTGGAGACAGCTAATCAACGTTTGATAATGGTAGAAGCACCAATATCGTCAGAATTCTCCTCGGCAGATGAAGAGATGGGTATAAAACGTCCTACTAGGAGAGGATTTAAGAAAGCATCCAAGGTGGAATCCATCAGTTCTTGTCTAGGTTTACATCCTGGTCGCTTTCCCTCTGGAGGATGGCAGGAAATGGCAGCATCACTACTTGATACTTTTGACAGTTTAGCCGTTGATCTTGGATCTCACTTCCGCCATTATCCAGTATCTCGGCTGGCATTTATGTTGTATATGCTAATTCTGCATTTGTGGACCTTTGTTTTGCTCGTGTATCACACGCATGCACAGGGTATTGAAGGAGGCCATTATGGACCCGAGGCAATGTTTCACAGTTATCGGCATATGGAACAAGCGCCGAAAGTAGCAGGAGCTGTACATTCGAGCTCTACACCGTAAATAGTAAAGCCAATAATTCGTAATCAGAGCTAGTAAAGAAGAAGTGCATCTATTTGGTAGCTAGGATATCCTCTACTTTTTTTTATGAACAAAGGCCTCAGTCACTTATGATACTCTCACTTCAGATAGAAATAGTATAGGATAATACACTGATTATGAAGAGAGTTAGGTTATCACTACTACTCATCAATACTTGGTATAGTACGTCTCTCATACAAGAGGATGAAGGCTTCTACTTCGAGCACATTTGATTCTGTAGCTGGAGATACATGACTATCGTTAAATAAGTACCAGTCATTGCCAACTTTTGCATAGCAAATGTAATGGCCAACAAGTGGACTCGAGCCACTGTGAGAGACGACAGCTTGTAAAGAGTAGTGACAGCCATCAAAATCGCTATCAGGAGTCTTCTCATTGCCAACACCAAGAAGATTTGATGCATCAAGTTCTAGAGGAAATATAATCTTTCGAGAGTCTTTGTGTAAACCCTTCTTTTTGTTCCACAGTGTCCTTCTAAAACTTATCAAGAGGGATTGAGGACGTCGTTGTAATGTTACTCTCCAACTAGCATCCTTCTTCTCCTGACAAACGTCACATTCGAATTGATTATCTCCAATAAACCGTCCTGAGGCTTGAAGTGACTTGAAGCAGTCTTCCAATCGAATATTTGTAAAGGCTTCAGACATGGTTTCATCATCTGGTTCAACTTCGTCAGGAATTGAAAGAACTAAACCAAGCAATGGCTCAACCTTCTTTGATATAGTCTTGCATTGGTCACATTCGACCTCTTGATACTGCTCAATACCAAACAAATCTAACATGACAGATGTGGTTGCCTTGGGCTGTTTAAGCTCGTCGTCCAATCTACAAGATAGAAGTTTAAGAACTCATTTGCATCTTGTTGCTTTCTTGCGGCAAACAAGACAGAGTGCTTCCACACTGCATTGACAAATGCTCTAGGTTGAATAGACTTCCAACGACCACTCCACAGAACCCTTAGTAATGCATGTGTCGCTTCGGTTAGTGCGAGTTCATCTGGTGTATGATCTTTGTGAAGGTCGTCCTTCAGTCTAGTAGTAGTTTGTCTCGAAAGCGTGTATCCTCCCTCGCCGGCCAATCTTAATGGGGCAGCGGCTCTCAGGAATTCTCGAAAGAACGAGCAGAACCCGGAACAATGAGATAGCAACTGCAAGACCGAGTTCATATAGCAAGTATTACCAAGATTATCCAATCCAGTAATACCTTTTCTAAATGATGATACTGGTGATAATGATGGTGATGGTGGAAGTGATGACGATGAGTCTTCTTCTTCTTCCTTTAACCCTTCACTCTTTAACTTTGAGTTTTGGTGAAGGTCAAGCATCTCATAATCATCGTCAACATCAGTAGATGTAGAGTGTGCTATCGGATATACCAATCCATCTTCGAAGTTCCGCTTAAATTCAACCTCGCTCAACTCTTTGCGTAGCTTTGCCAGCCAATCAGAGTCGGAGAGTACATAATCATCGCATAAATAGCAATGGACTGCTTTACTAACTATATCGATACAAACAGCATGGCTATTCCCACAATCTAGCTTATCATTCTTTGTAGAAGACGCTTCTGCAGCAATGCTACTTTTACTTGAGCTGCGGAGTATTCTTCTAAATATCTTTGCTCTTTTCTTTTTGGTATTAACGTCTTGCTCATCCCCATCATCTGTTGTATTGCCTTGCATGATATGAAAATGATGTTTTGAGTGTCCACCTCCTAAAGCTGGAAGATGAGCTCTTCTTCCGCAGCCAGTATGACCACAGCTAAAAAGTATGAGGGATAAAAGTATAATAGTAAGTATTAAGTATATATGTTTTACACATTGCACATTGATGTGCACAAGATGTGTACTTCTCATATATATAAGTAAGTATTAAGTACATATGTTTTACACATTTCACATTGATGTGCACAAGATGTGTACTTGTCAAAAAGAATCGTACCTTAAACAGCACCATATCCCGTCGGTACTATTGCAACTATCACACGACCATTTCAAAGGATTGCGTAGTCTCTCCCATGCTTCATCTGATGGCCTTTCAATGTGAGGGCAAGAAGTACTCATAATAAAAAAGAAGTGGTTGGAGTGATATTATTATTTATACAATCCGATAATCAAAATAAATCGATATAACTTTGTACCACGTTGTTTTGCATGATCTTTAAAATACACGGTGAATTGGTTCTTTCTGAGCATAGATATGGCCGATTGACGCCTCTTCATGTCGAAGTAGTGCGTTTTGTCAAGTCAAAGTAAGGCGATACAACCGTCGAGCAGATTGCAATCTTGACTATTACTCTATCAGGTGGAGAAGCCCCAATACTATTGTCAAGTGGATCTAATTGCAATTAAGTAGTACAATCTGTAATAATTACATCTTCTACCATCAATACAAGGTAATAACAAATTAATATAAGCAGAAGGTAGTGAAATCTTTCCTTTCTGTACTGTGTTGGGAGAAGTGAGAAGCCCCAATACTATTAATTAAAGAGTAGTAGTGGTTCTAATTGCAATTAAGTAGTACAATTTAGTAATAATTACATCTTTTACCATGAATGGCGGAGGAGGGTATCAAGGCAGACGCCTGACGATGGCTAAGACTAATGACTTAAGATTAGAAGGGATTGTAATTCAAAAACGTCTCACCCGTGCAGAGGCTACACGTTATCTAGTTATGGATATGAACGCCGGATCAATTGCGGTATATAAAAATCCACCACCGAAAGATGACGGCTTAAGTGGTATGGATCAACGGAGTAAGTCCATGCCGGCAAAGATATTAAATAGTGTATCCCCCAGGAGTTTTAAAAGATCAACCTCGGATGAGGGAGGGAAGAAGTCTCAATCTATGTATGAGAATCTAGCGCATTTATCACGAGAGCCGCGATACTTCTCTGATCCGAGTAATAAGAAATTTAAAGCAGTGTCTGGTGTTACATGGGTGAGTTTTAGTTTATTTGTTGGTTTAAGTGTGTATTTAAATATTGCTTTGGGGGGGAGATATCTTTTGCTTCTCTGTTTGATATCTTTCTTTTACTCGGATCTAACAATATCTGTATCTATCTTTTCTGTATATCATCATTTCCAATACCTAAATAGGAACCTAAGTTTGTTGCATCGTCAAATATCGATTGGAAGATCCGGTATGTACACATGTTTTCTGTGCAATATCTTATAAACTACATATCATATACATAATATTTAACACCTTCTCCAATACAATACCAATAAATAGGGATGTTGAGAATGATGAAACAATGTTCTACTTAATCCTACCGGCAGACTTTAAGGAGAAAGATTCAAGTGCAGAAGTATTTGCAACAACAAAAGTAGGTAATTCAGTCTCATACCGAAGGTTGGCTATAAATAGTCCAAAACGATTAGATTCTGTGCCTGAAGATGAGCAAACCGTAGGTAGTAGTGTAGGAAACACTCTTGCCACATCCTCTATGGGAAGTGTAGGAAAGTATGGAGGGAGTGATGATGGTAGCGTATCTTCAGTGTCTTCGTCGGGTTCTAAAAAGAATAAATGGTCACCACTTCGTAAAAAGGGGTGTTCAGAAGAGGGTCATGAAGTTGTTTACCAGTATCGTGTACTGTTGGATGGAAATGAGAAGTTTATATGGCTCCAAGCTGCTGCTGAATTGGGACGGTTATGTCCTAGCACTGCTGTTAGTCTAGTTTCGAGTACTGTTGATGTTACAAAGTATGTACCACATGTTTTGTTTATTTGCACGTATATCCTTCCTGTGTTCTTGCACTTACAACATATTGTCATTCAATCATCTAGGAAACTATTTGTTCTTCCCTCAATGGGTACTAACAGATCCAATCTAAGAGCCCTTCGTTATGCTGAGTGGGCTCGTTTGATTGATCAGAAGAAGAATGTATCCAGGTTTCATTTTGATGTTCATGACATTGACGAGTCTGCACCACAGGATAAGTCTCTATTGGATGATAGTGGAAGGTACAATACCACACGTCTTGTGAAAGTTGTTCCGTCATATGCTTACAGGAATAGAAGAATGACGGAAAAAGACTTATATTATGAAATGACAACAACTAGTGAGAAGTGGGAAGACTTTAGAGAACAAACAGTAGGAGATCGACCTGATGAGGAAATGATAGGTAGCTTGCATGTAGAGGTATTGGCATGTCATGGGTTGCCAAAGTTGGACAAGCTATCGTCCACAGATGCTGTCTGTTACTTTGTTTGTGGTCCATATGCCTTTGCTTCTGATGTTATTGACGGGTTTCTTTCACCTGTATGGCCTTCCAAGTCTCGTCGAGCATGTATCTTTCCTCTATTCCAGGCTTATCAAAAACTGTATGCTGCTGTATTTGATGATGACGGTCCGAATGCACATGATGACTTTGCTGGTCGGGTTGCGGTTGATGTTGCTCGGTTAAGACCAGGATCGGTTTATGATATCTTTCTCCCATTACGGTTGTACCAAAATGCTTATGTTAGAAAAGCTCGTGGAGTTATCCATCTTCGATTGCGTGTGGAATGGGAGGATGAAAAGAAGGCACTCCTATCGTATCTCAAACTCCCAATGAAGACTAAGCAACTTGGCAATGCTGTGACAGTGAACTGTGCTGATCATAAAGCCTTTAGGAATGTTGTTATGACAGTTCAGGGCAAAGATGTACCTGGACGATACAAACAAATGATTCAAAAGGGATTACAAAGGGAAATGAAGCTGTACAAGTTTGTTATGAAGGTGAGTTTTATCGTCACATATGTACATTGTGGTATCCAAATAATGTGTTCACTCATGTATATTCAATATCTTGTCTATGTTCAGACTACAATGAAAGAACAAATGAAGGATGTTATTCTGTATGTTCATCCGCTTCTTAGTTTCAGTATTTTCGTCGCCTGGATGCATTGCGTATATACAAACTCTATTGCATATGTTCCTTGTTATTTCATGTTAGGAATCATATCCTTACTTCTAAGGAATTATAAAAAGTACGGAATGGGCGCAAACTATCACTTTGGTTTCACTCCAGTTACATTGAAAGAGGTTTTCCAAGTCTTGTTGCGTGGTGGACCTGGCACGAAGATCATCAAACCAATTAATGTGGACAGGCAAACTGATAGAGCAAAGAAGGCAAGTGCAGGGGGGCATGAGGCAGATATGGATCTGCATGAATCCATCTTTCAAAGCGGTGGAACTCAGATGGATGGAGATCATATGGAATTCCCATTCTCAGAAAAAGGTCGTTACAGAAAGAAGACATTATCGGAAGCATGTGTGGATGCATCTGCTATATTTGATGAAGATGAAGAAGGTGAACAAAAGTCTTCTGGTAAATTTTCATGTAAGTGGTTGGCGTACATCATGTAGTGTATTATATGATTGACAAATGACTAAACCATTCTCTATGCATTCCCACCATTTTAGTTGTGAAGAAGGGGTCAAAAGGTATAGTGTCTCGTATCCCAAAGGCCAACCGCGAAGATGACGAAGAAGATGAAGAAGACGAGTTTGGTGATGTGGCGAAAAACACAATGACTCCTAATCCCAACTCTGCTATCAATGGCACTGTGTCTTTACAGAAGTCGGTTACTAGGAAAAACAGTCTCACATCAACTACTGAAGATGATGATGATGATGAAGTCCAAGTTCCTGATGAGGTATGGAAGAGGGTCACAGACCCAAGGGGGTTACCAGAGCAAGATCCCACAGTCTTTGTGAAGAGTAGAAAGTCATTGAAGGAGGAAATTATACACAATAAGAATTTAATGCATAAGATGTCGATGAGATTATTCGATGATAGGTTGTACATTATCAATGAAAATGATGCTGGTACTCATGCTGCTGGGGAAGAAGTTGCCTTGAACCAAGCAATTGGGCTAAACAAGTATAAGTCGCCGATCATGGCGAAGATAGCAGAGTATGCAGCTCCAGGATTGGAAGGGTTGAAGGTTGGACTATCAGTTTGGCGTGTTGGATTCAATCTATTTACTTGGAGAGATCCCTTCTTGACATCTCTCTTTCTATTTGGAGTTACCTTCCTGTTTTGTGTGTTGGTTGTCTTCCCATGGAGACTCTTCTTCTTTGTGGCAGGAGTTGGTGCTGTCGGCCCTCAGAACTTTTTCATTAGGAAGATGAAGAAGCCAAAGAAGAAAGTGAAAAAGACTGAAGATACGTCATCATCGCCAAAGTCGAAGAAGAAGAAGACTACACAAGTCAAATTCAGTGATGGTGTAACGAAGAACTTTCAATTCCACAATCATCTTGCGACAGATCAGGGCATTGATGTGAGAGAGGAGAGAGTGAGCAAATCAACTTCTGCTATCCATCGGGCAGTGGTTCCTAATTCGCCATTGATATCCAGACGATTCTATGATTGGCCTCCCAATCCGAGTTTATCAAAAGTGGACGTCTATGACGATGCAAGCCGTCGTCAGACGATTTTGTAGACTGATTGAGAGAGAATTGTCTTGTTGTTTAAAGCCTGGCTCATCTTAACTGTCAGGTGTAAGTATACCAAGGTAGTGTTGACATAGATTATTTGTACGTCAATAGTTTAAAAAGAGTTGTCACCAAATTGTATATTATCTATGTCTTCCCTGTTGTTTGGTGGACTGCATTTCTTGCACAGCTCCTACTGCCATCGAAGCCATTTTCGCTGCTTGCGACCAGTTAATGCCACCGCCTGAAGCTCTACTAGTATTGTTGTTTGATCTTGTTGTTGAGTTGTTGCCAGCAACTGCTGTCGCCACCTTACCAAAGGCAGCCGAAGCATCTTTAAATAATCTTTCTCTATTTTCTCGTGGTGTTTGTTCTTGTACAGATTCTCCTCTCGCAATGGCCTCCTTTCTCTCTTCCTTCTCTATAACTCTTTGTTGACTATCCTCGTGAACTGTTTCAACCAATGCACTTGCCGCTCTACTGGCCATGGCACTACCCATCATGGATGCTGCGGATGATTTAAACGAATTGCCTTTACCAGCTCGGGCTAGAAGTTCATGTAAAGTCCAATTGCAATAAGCATTCATGCAAGAATGAGTACTCAGCATGTGAAGTTAAGAAAAGAGAAAACTTTAACACATTATATACCCAACTTACCACCAACTATACTGCCAATAATACTACCCACTACAGCTGCAGCACCCATGGCCATCTGTCATATGATGATATGAAGATGAGTGATGAGTACATAAACACAAACACAAGGAGTAGCTGTGCATATCATATGATCAAAATATAAATATAAATACAATTCAAGGTTATACTTACATTTAACTCTGCTTCCGACATGCCACTGACAGTCTCATCAAACATATCCATAAAGTTATCAAATTCTCTATCTTTCTTTGCCTGTTCATCTGCATTATTATTTGTTGTTGCATTACTTTGTGGACGTTGTTGTGGTCTCCAATGAAACTTCCCAGCAGATAATTCTCTATCGTATGCAGCTCTACTTGTTTCATCTTTTAAACAACTATATGCAGTACCAATTTGTATAAACTCTGCTTTTGCTTCCTCTTCTTTACCTGGATTTTTATCAGGATGACAACGAAGTGATGCTCTTAGATATGCTTTTCTTATCTCTGCTTGATTAGCAGTTCTTGGTACACCAAGTATTTCATAGTATGTTGCAACAGCCATCCTTTTCTTATCTTATATATGTAGGAACAATCTAATAATACTTGGATAGTAAGTATGTAGTATACAGTATATCGTCTTCCTGGTATATTGTACCTATTTGTTTGTTGTCTATCTTTGCTCTTATTGCTGAATCATGTGTACATCTCTCTCTCTAGATGTACCTACCGTCCCTATTCAATTCTATTATAATAGGTATTATGTACAGCATAATATCAATGCTATATACCTCTTAGTTATACTCTAATTCCCATGCTTATACCATATCTCTCTGAGCGACACTGTGAGCTATCTATCTTGATCTAAAGAAAGCTTTCTTCCAACCAATAAACTTCATGCCCAAAGCTTTTTTTACTAACAAAATGTAACTCTCTCAATATTAGGTATTATAATGTCAGTAAACCCTCCATTGTGGTCTACTGGATGTCACCAATCCATTACTAATGAGAAACATAGCTTGCATGCTGTATTGCATAAGAAAAACATAAAAGAAAAAGACAAAAACAAAAACTCCCTCAAGTAAAAACACAAAAATGGCTTGTTTGGCATTGTGTAAAAGTATTAAAAGAAGTGATGGTCAACTCTAGTATAGTTCTAAGTCCATAAATCATACTTTTATAGCAACATATTAGCAGGTGTCTTGTCTCCACAATAGGGATTTCCCAAAATTTCTCAGGCAGTCTTCAGCCTCATTAGAGTGTGATGGTGTATATGCATCACCAATGTGCTTCAATAGTGGTTGTTTGGCATTGCATATGTGTATAACAAGTCCCTGAACACTCCCAGCATGATTGTAAGTCCCTCCACCATACTTTTATGGCCAGGCGTTTGCGTTTTTCTTCCCTCAGGTGGGTCAAAGTAAGTTTCGTTTTCCCATAGACTTTCGCAGAACCTCGCAACATCAAGTGGTGGCATGCCACCATGTGGGTGCTACAATAGTGGTTGCTTGGCATTGTATATGTGTATAACAAGTCCCTGAACACTCCCAGCATGATTGTAAGTCCCTCCACCATACTTTTATGG
>Ga0214477_100444_pt1 | contig 28902 bp, 18 predicted proteins | sample M1_20Mar14CPVII9_FD_165058 | JGI IMG/M metagenome (GOLD analysis project Ga0214477, IMG submission 165058) | Marine eukaryotic communities from Monterey Bay, California, United States - M1_20Mar14CPVII9sort6BwellC16 | ecosystem: Environmental > Aquatic > Marine > Unclassified | place: USA... | reverse complement strand
CTTCCTTGATAGTATACCATAACACGCCAGCTTCCAGATGGCAGTTCATACACTCCTTCGGCTGATGATTGACGACGAGACGGAGCTGCTCGTTTGGACTTGGATGCTACCACTTTGGAGGGTTCGAATGGCTTGAGTTTGGGCTTCTTCTTTTGACTTTCAGTTCCATCATACACTACTGTCCTCTTCCTATTTCCCTCTTTCTGAGGAAGGCAGATAGATTTTGTATGTAAAACACAATAGTCATCACCCTTTTGAGCAACTCGTTTGCAAAATGGATCACTACAATCTGGTAAATCGAATGCACCGTGCCTGCGGCAAAGGCCACCACGCTTGGCAACATTGGGACACTGACCACCAGCGCCTACTCCTGAACTAAATCCATTGAATCCTTCATCAGTACCTTTGTATGAGCATAGGGCGCGGGTTGTTTTTGCACCATGTCGGCAACAGACTCCACCTTGTTGAACTCTTTTAATGCAGCCAGCAACTGAGCATAGTTGATAACCTTTGGCTAGATATGCCTCTGCCTGTATGGACTTCTTTGATTTCTTTGGACGTCCTCTACTAGAAGAACTTGAACGTTTCCTACCACGCTTGAGAGGTTGAACTTGAGGTATGGCGTCAACACGACCCGTCTTTGTTCTGGTAACAGCCACAAGACCATCATCTTTTAACAGAGGGGCGGTCTGAACCTTCGATATACAATACTTACATTGACGATCGCTGTCATCTAACTTATTCCATTCGTCACGACTGTAGCTCCACTCCTTCTTCTGAATATTACAGAGACCACATGTTTTAAGTGATGATGCATCATTGTCCTGTTTTATTACATGCTTAATCTTCAATGAATTCTCCTTCAACCTCTTACGAGCTCGATGAAGGTACCCGTCAAGCATGTATTCTTTCTCAATACCGTAGAGTTTTATCCATGCATCCTTGTCTACCCGAGCTGGGAAAGGGTGTACTGAGTGCTCTTCTAACCATTTGTTGATGTTTGTTTTTGCTTCTTCTGACAAAGTAGGGGCCTCGCAGGTATCTGTGGGCTTTACTGATGACATGACAATTGTAATTACCGTGGCTGCTGCACTTCTTAAAACTGATATGCCTTGACCTGGATACTCTTTATCATGCTTTATTAGCTTTTGTCTTGCTCTGAAGTTGACCAAAGTTAGACAAAGATTCAAGACAAATAGGTCACCATTGAATATAAACGAACTCACCTGTACAACCATCCTTCCAAACGATTCCTTTCTATACCCGTATCTAGTACAATTTGATCTTTCTGTGATTTAGAGGGCGTTAGAGTCAACACCCAATCTCGAGAGAAGGCATTCTTAGAAATCCATGTTTTCATATAAGCCTCCAATTCTTTGATTGTTGTAGTGTTGTTCCTGTTCCTCATAGTGGTAGATTGCTTGTTAGATTTATTTTTCGGCCTCTTCCGTGCCCTCTCCATCCACTCCTCCACTTGCATCTTGTCTAACCCGGTAACGATGCATATTCTAGCCGTTTGATCTGCATCAGGGTATGGGTTCAATCTGCTACATTCATTGAGGTAGTTAATAGTAGAGCTGGGAAATATAGCACTAGACGATCTTGATTGTGACCGCCTCTTCTTTCTTGTGTCATTGCCACTTTGCTTAACGTTCCAGGCAGCCTCCTTTGCTAGCTTGATATTCCGCTCACACTCCTTAGCAGAAAGGTGTAGTCCCTTATCTTTCTCAAACATACTTCGTACAATCTCACTTGTCAATGTTGCTGATTCCAAAGATTGAAATGTGCCAATACTACGTTGACTTGATTGATACCATACTCGAACTTGCAAATTGCCAGATGGAGTCTCATACACTCCTTTTGGGAGTTTTCTCTTAGACACAGTTGTTGGCACCTCAGCTAACTGTGATGACGACTCGTCAAATTTCTGAAGTCCATGCTGCCAATAATCGGATGTGAACTTTGCAATCCCTCCCTTACTGCTCTTTGACCGACTCTTCTTTCTTGCGTCATCTTTAGTAGGCGTATTCTTAATATTATCAAGACATGGGTTAAATTTGTTTTGACATACTTTCTTTTCGCAAGTCAATCCATTATCCTCCTTGGTAGATTTCTTGGTTATAATCTTAGACACGGCAGATATACGATCAATAATATCGCCCTGAAATGTAACACGTTTACTATATTCTATTGACAGACCATTTTTCTTCATTTCAGTACCATCATTATCATCATCCTTTGGTTGTTTTTCTAAAAATTGCAACTTATCAAATTCCAATGAATGAGAATGGAATGGATCGGTATTATTACTTCCGTGTAGCTTTTGTTGAGTAACAACTTCTTGTACGGCGGCTTTCTCTAACGATACCTTCGTACCATTATCATCACTCAAATTATCATGAGTTGCAACTTGTGTTGAGACTTGTTGGAGTTTTATAGAGTTGTCGGTAGGTGATACTGCCGCCGCCGGGGTATTATCATATACAATAGTGTCGACAGTAGTATCATTTGCCTCATTATCTAGCCGCTTTATAGATAATGAATCATCATTTACTACCTGCCCAATATCTTTAGAGTGATCAATTGTTGATTGTGATTTGATCACAAGATGTGCACTACTTTTGTGCGACGTACCGAGACTGTCGTTGCTGTTAGGATTAGACATATTGACACGGGAAAATGGTAATATCCATATACGTCTTACGGGCTTTGTTGCCAGGTGAAAGGATAGGAGAGCCGCCACCACAATTGGCGGAAGCATTGCTTGGTCAATAAATTATCACCCATAAACAAATTGGCGAACAAACGAAAGATACTCCAAAAGAAGAGAAGAGACTCTCATTACTAGCAATGCTCTACTATCTAATACTGATTATCTTTCTACAAACATTCTACAAAACAAGGATACCACCATACTCTCTAACACTAATGAGAGATTAGATTCTAACTCTCTTGGATAATCCCTTGAGAAGACTCTTCTTCTTATCCTTACCTCCCTCTTTCTTCTTCTGTGCATTACGAACTTTACGTAGCTGTTCTCTATTGTCAGCAACGATTCTTTCCAACTTGGTCTTTACCAGTTGATTCCTCACATCTACGCCAAGCTTGATAATGGACGTATTTGAGGCTAAAAGATCATATAGCTCCTCTTCATCGGTACTTGCCATTGACTTCTTTTGGTGTCGTACTTGAAACTCTTCAATGGAGTTGTTATCACCTAACCCTTCGAACAAGGCAAGCATACCACGGCCAGTAATGTTGTTACTATCTATATTGACCTTGGTGATTGTCTCATTCTGTGCAATGGACTCTCCAAAAGCAACAGCCCAATCATCGTTAAGTCCGATGAGCTCCATCTTGATTGTCTTGACGGATGTGTTGTCAGCAAAAGCACTACCAGTCTTGACCTTTTCTACTTCATCGAGGGTTTTGAACTTGGTATCGCCCACGATGGATACTTCTACAACATCTTCGGCCTCGTTGGCAGCAATACTATCAAAGTACAACTCCATCTCGGTACGCTTTCTCTCCTTAAGTGTGCCATTCTCACTTTGATGAGCACGCCTAGCTAAACGTAGCTGATCATTATTATACAAGAGAGCATCATTCATGTCCTTACTAGCAAACTGGCATCTAATTGACATGGAGCAGATGACAATACTCTGACTCTGCTTAACGGAATCAGCCATTGCCCTCTCTGCCGCGCTAGATATACTATCCTTTTGATTCTCAAGTAGAATTACTTGGAGGTACTTTAACGCTGACTTGTTGGCAATTACTTTGGCTAGTGCTTCAATGCCCGGACCCTTGAGCAAGTTTGACTCTACATTGATCAACTGGAGGTTAGGGAAGGACTCAGCTGGACGACGGGTGATTGCTTCAACCAAATCTTCTAGAAACTTGTCAGGTAGTAGACAACTAGCAAGATCCAATTGAGTAATACCATTTGCATGCTTTCGTAACTGTTTGACAAATGTCCTGATGATTTTGTCTCTTGCCTTCTCGTTCGTCTTTGTAAATGTTTTGAACAACAGTGGATCTCTAAACTTGAAGCATCCGTTGCCATCCACATGCTTCTCAATCCACTCTTTATTCAGCCAATCACGATTACTTGCCGTGTAGCTATTCCTTGATCCAACGATGCCTGAAAGTTTTGAGCTGGTATCCTTCTCATCTTGGCCTGGCTCTTCATTAATCTTGTTAAGATGTTTGTTAATGATGGCATTCTGTGAACGCAACTTTTCAAATCTAACAAATAGCTCATAAAGATAGTCAGAAGGAACTTCCACGGGATCGTCTTGAGGATTAAGCTCTCCTCCTATACCGGTGGCTTGTGTATATGTACTCGCACCTACTGAAACGTCTTCAGTTCCTTTTGAGACAGGAGCCTGCTCTTGAAGCTCGGCCATCTTCTCATTCAAACCATATGGCTTGTCGAGGGTGGCTGTGTGATCTGCCTCTACATTGTTCGACTTGTCCTCAGCCCCATCTTCGGGCTTGGCCTCTTCATCAACAGGCACATCGTTCTTGGCAACTGCATCAGAGGCCTTGGCCTCGTCAACGACTGCCACTACCTCATTCTCGACAACTGGTTCTGTAGGCTCAATATCTAGAGGCTTGTCTTCGACTACTTCATCGTCAAGCTTTGCCTCCTCAACAATATCATCTGGCTGCTTTGTCTTCTCTTCCATTTCGGGAGTTTCCTCCACGGCCTTTTCATCAACAGAGGGCTGTTCGGGAGGAGCTGAAACCGATTCGTCAACGAGCTCCTTCTTCTGAAATTCAGGTGATGCAGTAAACGATGTAACAAGGTCTTGTAATTCATTAAGACTGACCGGTACTGTGGTATCTTCTTGCTTTTCTTCTACCTCGGGCTTGTTAGTTTCTTCGGGAGGTGGAGTATCCTTTGGCTCAGAGACTTGCTCCTCTCCAGCCACAGCTTCTTCTTCCACACTGTCCACATCGTCTTTCGTCTCTTCCTCTTCCTTCTTTTGAAATGCTGACATACGCTGTTGTAATCCACTATTAACCTTGGCACGAGCCTTGAATGTTTTAACAGGCACCTTCTTCTCCTCCTCTATTGGTTGCTTCTTGGCAGCCTTGCCAATTGCAAACTCATCCACCTTTGCCGTTGGTGCCGCGGTAGAGGCATATGCTGCCATGCGCTCTTTGAGACTCTTGACTTGTTGGTTGGGTGGAGGAGCATAGGTACTCTTTTGCTGCTTCCATTTTGGAATAGACTTGTCAGGTTTATCAGTATCAACGTTCTCATCAGCAGAAGAAGTAGATGACGATGCTTGTTGGAACTTTTCCATACGGAGTTGATGAGAAGTCTTCTTTGGTTGAGACTTGGTAAATGCTGCGGGGCTGATTGGCATTATAGGTTGAGCTCCATCGGCTGGTTTGTGGCTAAAAGCGGCCATTCTATCCTTCAATCCACGAGCCTGAATGGATTTGCCTCCAACAGACAGGACGACAGACCCATCCTCCTTCTTGGCAACCTCTGGTGTAGCTCGTGCCTTGATCGGCTGTTCTACCTCATCTTCTTGGAAGTTGGACTTTAATTCATTTAACTTCTGGTTAGCCGGAGCTTCTCCAAATGCTGTCATTCGACCATGAAGAGAAGACTGTAAATTCTTCTTGGGTGTCCGAGCATCTGTTGCTGAATAGAAGCCCTTTGGCTTTTGAAACGTGGCCATTCTATCCTTGAGTGATTTGGCAGATGCATCTTCGTCAGCCTTTGCAGTTGATGTGTTTTTAACATACGATGCCTTACGTTGATCCAATGATAGGTTTGGTTCCTCCTTCTTCTTGGAGGATGAGGATGCATCACCGTAAGATGAGAGACGTTGCTGTAATGTTGGCATATTCCCCTCTACTGCTTTGAGTGACCGTCCTCCAACGACATTAAGTTGATCCTTCTTGGATAGAGTGGCCATATCATTCTCTTGCGGACGATTGTAGTTGGTTGGAGAGGTATACGACGGTTTGGTGCGTTTGGTTGGTGTGGGGATGGGAGCATCTACCTTTGCCTGAAGTTTTTCAACTTCTGAAGCAAGTGCACTTACAGCGGTATAGAGTTGTGACTGTGTATCTTCGATAGGAGGCTCGAACGGGTTGGACTCTTCTTTAACGACCACTTCTTCCTCGGGCTCTGGGGTTGCACCTGACTCTTCAACTACTTCTTCATCATCCCCCAGATTACTGAGCTCACTATTTGATGGGCATGAACTTGGTGCAGTCTGAACTTCCATCTCGCTACCAGTGGTACTCTTCTCATCATCTACTGACTTATTATTGTCAATAATATCATGCTTCTCAACAACGATAACTTCTTCCTCAGTTGCTAATTTCTCGTCCTCAACCATTGCTAATTTCTCGTCCTCAATCAATCTAGCCTGTTCTAATTCCTCTGCTTCTTTCCGTGCTAACTCTTCAGCGGCCAATCGTTCTTCTTCTGCCAATCTATTAATCTCGGCTTGCTTTTGGGCCGCTTCAGCTTCTTCGGCGACAGCAAGTCTCGCCTTCTCAATCCTAGCTTGCTCTAATTGAAACTCAACTCTAACCTCCTCTTCCAATCGCTCCTTCTCGATACGCTCACTTTCTAATCGTTTAGCTTCCTCAACTCTAGCTTCCTCTGCCAATCGTTCCTTCTCCTCTTCTTCTTTTGTCAATCGCTCTTGTTCTTCAGCAGCGGCGGCGGCAGCCATATCATTCTCCTCATCACTTTCAAGTAAAGTGGGTGGTGATGGAGAGGCTGGTACATTTAACACTGATCGGGGTGATGGTTCTGGCAATGTATTATTAGCAGACTTGATTGGTGTAGTAGCTGCTTCTTCTTCATCCTCTTTAGTTGACAATTTCTTCTTCCAAGACGGAGTAGTTGGTTGAGGAGGAGGCGCTACCTCTTCTTTTTCAGGCTCATCTAATTTACGAAAAAAGTTTGTCAATGTTTGACCAATCTTATCACCAACTGATTCGGTACATACTGACATTTCCATGAATACTAGCTGTGGGTATTTATGTAGTGCGGAGTAGTAAATAAGTTTAGGGGTATTGAGGAAGAGATGAAGCGGGCTGTTAGTATATTATATGTAATCGTAAAATAAACACATGATATGCACATAAAATTTCTCATTGCAACAATACATCAAAAACTACAAACTACGCACCTCTTCCATAACATGACCAACATTCTCACCCTCCTCAATCATGTCACAAGCACTGTATAATTTGATAAGAAGAGTAGATTAGATAATTTGCAAAGGTATATGGTTAGCAAAAGATTCGTATAGTTATGTCAAAGATTATGTGCACACAAAGATATGCACACAATCATATATACAAATAAACAACTTACTAATCTAATAATATCTCAGCATCTTCATGATCAGTATCATTGAATGGATGAATGTTTAATACATCTTGTAATAATTGACGTAATGTTGATAATTCTGATTCATCTATTGTATGTGATGGAGTTAATTCTTTATCTATTATACTTGTTCTCTTTTTATTGCCGTACATCTTTTGTTATTGTTTTGTTGATTTTGATTAGTCTATGCGTTTGATGATAATATCATTTGATATGCTTTGCCAAGCAGATATAACAGAGAACCTCAATACTCAATCATAAAGGCTCATGATATGAGAGTAGAAGTTGAGGAGGCAGTAGCACTATTCTATCCGTGATCTACTGCCTACGAAAAGAAAATGTCACACCAATAAAGGCCATCACCAATCGAAAGAGTACTAATACTGATCCGCTACATATCAGCAGCAACATTGTACATATTCTAATACAATCCGGATCCCTCTATTAGTATGAGATGTTGCAATCAACCCCCAATAAGACGAAGAGAGAGATATTTGCGATTGCGGTATCCTAAATGTTTTGTGTAAATGCCAGTGGCACTGGCGCACAGTTTTCATGGTCTCATGGCAGTCGCCTGTTGAAAGTGTCTAACTAACTTGCAAATGCATACTTAGAATGGAAGTAGTTTGGCTTGTATGCTTTATCAAATTAAAGTTAACTAATCTGTTTATTTTATGGTGTATGTTAATGTTATTTAATTTATATTTTGTTCCTACTTTCCTTTGCAACATCACATTTAAGTACTACTGACTAGATACCATTGCATCTATGCCTTTTTGTAACTGTTGGGCCTGGTATTGCAATACTAATAGGTCCGATTTGAAGCGTCTATCTACCTGATGTCTAACTGTCTCTTCTTTGCATCGTTGGTTTAATGAACAATCATCTACTACCTCTCCTTTGCCTCTAGATTGCTTATTCATATCTAATGCAATATTCCTGTACACAGCCTTGTGATCCTCTGGCATATTACTACAAGATTTCCCTGTGCTCGTAAAAAGACTCTGTCAAAAAGAGGAAAGATACTGCTTGAGGCTTGAGGGACGGACCTAGATATCCTTGCAATTGCAATATGAACACTACCACTGCCGTAGTTGATACTAAATCTATGCTTCTATCGACCAACCAGAAAAATGAGAAAGTGATGTGCATATCATGTGTACATTTTGTACTATCAACCCAACATCGTGTCCAATCTATCCCTATACGGCCGAATCGTACTAGATATGTAATATCATTCGATCAATGTACCCATAGTTGATTTTTGCATATCATATCTTGGCTTCTCTCCCCGTATTGCCCCGTGTAGAGTTGTTCTTCTGCCACAACAAATTTTCGAATAATGAGTGAGGTAGCGCATGTCATCGTTGTAGTCTCATCTCGAGCATGGGAGGTATATAAACACCATCCGGCGCTTCAGTGATACATAATCATTGAGGGGTATCGCTTAGGTATGTATCAGATGGCCCATAGCCTTCACAAATGGAGCCGGCTGATCAGTGCATCATCGTCTCTTTTTTTTGATGGGCTGATGTAAGCGTAAATATCGTAGCAACTAGGGTAGTTGGTAGTATAAAACTCTTTGTATATCATAGACGACTATATAGTTGTGACGTGTATGCAGTACTTTGTTGTCAACTATTGTAGTTATGGAGAATAGCGTAGTAGAAGATAGGGGATGGAGAGCGTCAGGTAAAAATAGATATGTAAGTCTGAATTTTTGTCTAGATGAGCTCTGTTTGTACATTATGAACCGTATTGACCGTATTGTACGTAACATGTGTGTTTGATTGAAGATACTGTCTGAAAATGAAGACGTGCTCGTTTGGTCTTGGTATCGTGCGTAGCCGGTATCTTCAATTGAATTATTATATTACAAAAGGGGTTTAGGCTGGTAAGTGCAATGTGTAGTTGGGTATGAGTTCGGGGTACATTTATCGAGTATCATAAAGAGATGCATATCATGTGTCATTTAATTTTTTGTACGGTTCATCCGGCTATATACTAACAACTCCATATAAAACGGTGATGAAGGCAATGATTGGCTTTGAAGAGGGTCGTATGAGTAATGATGTTCTCATGGCATTTATTTTGGGTATACTGGTTTTAGCGGTGTTTATAGGCCGAAGATCACAACAAGATGATGATAATACTGAAGTGAGAACAGCCAATAATAAAAATGAGATACGTTGTGAAGATGATGGTAGCGATGAAGCTACCTCAGAACAAGTGTGCACATCATGTGAGGAAAATATTTCCAAGGATGTCAAAAGAGTATCTATCTGTGGTAATTGTGGGAAGAAAGGTAATAGTGATGATATGAATACATGCAACAAGTGTAACGAAGTGAAGTATTGCAATGCAGCATGCAAGAAGAAACACCGATCGAAACACAAGAAGGTATGTGAAAGACGAGTGGCTGAAAACATGAGGAAACTCTGTTCAAGCAACCACCAAAGGCTGAAGATTGTGATATTTGTATGGTTACTTTACCTTTCTTGGCAACAGGGAGGAGATACATGGTATGTTGCGGAAAGGTTGTGTGTGGTGGATGTATTCATGCTAGTCTGAAGAGTGGTAATAAATCAAAGCACCTTTGTCCCTTTTGTAGAACTCCTGTTTCTACTTCAAATGAGGAGACAATTAAAAGGTCAAAGAAACGTATTGATGCCAAAGATGCCGAGGCAATTTGTATGATGGGAACTATGTATTATAATGGGCAAGGTCGCCAGGAGGAGCTAGAAAAAGCATTGGACCTTTGGCATCAATCAGCTGAGATGGGTTTTGCTGGAGCATACTGTCACATAGGAAATTATTATGGTTATGGCAGTGTTGGGATATCATCACATGTCATGCGTGACAAGAACAAAGCTAAACAATATTATGAATTAGGTGCTATTATGGGGGACCCGCAAGCAAGATACAATCTAGGTTGTATGGAGAATAACGAAGGCAATATCGATAGAGCAAAAAGACATTGGTTAATTGCAGTGAGTAGTGGTTATCCCAATGCTATGAAAGCAATCCAAACTTACTATTCTAGCGGGGCTGTAACAAAAGCTTTTTTTGAGAATGCTTTACGAGTACGTCAAGCATATGTAAGTGAGATTCGGAGTGTTCAGAGGGATGAGGCTGCTTCGGCAAGTGCTCGATATGAATATTTGGATGATACTCCAGAGTCAAGAATGCAGAGACAATCAGCCGTGCTAGCCTATTCGCAATCCAAGAGGCAGTAGTAAAACATGACTTCATTATTCATTTGAGATAGGCAGAAGGAGGTGGTCCTGGCATGGGATGAGTAGATCTCTGATTAATCAGAGATTTGGGATCATCTTCATCTTCATTCGAGCTATCAACCTCAGCTCCAATTCGAGGCGGTTGGGATAACATCAATTGTAATTGCAACGACAAGGAAGACTCTACGCAACGAACAACCGGCAACTAATCACCGGCCAACAGAAGAAGGCGGACTAAATAGATTGCCAGGCAAGAGGCTAATCTAAGTGAACGTTCTTCCACAACTCTACCAGTATGAGTATGTCCCATGGAGTATGAGCTAATATAGTGATGAGTAGTATCCAATTGGACACTCAAGTCAATGAGTTGGTTCCTATATTCAGTCTTTGTCCGATGACACCGTGCATAAAGTCCACGAAGGAGTGATATGCTGGAGGCAAATAGGAATTGTCATCTTGGCACTGAATACGCCATTGTGCTATTACGGCTTTGCTTCTTCTTGTGGGTCCTAGGTCCGAAGATTTTACTCAACTTTCCATCAAAGGTTAAACCCCGGCGATAGCATGCGGATCGTGCAGTTTCGGTTTCCTCTACAAGTACTCCCTACGGCGACAGAGGTTTCCCAACATAAAGAAGGTACTCCTTAAGGCTAAGATCATGCGTCGCAGGATTTTGTTTGTCTTCACTGACAGGAGTTATTTGTCTAAGGTCTTACGGCACTCTGATCCCTTCCATGACCTTGGATTTTTTGGGTGGTCTTTACTGACCGAGATAAAGTAGTGGTGGGGTGTCGATATTGTTGTTAATGTTCGTCCTTCGGCAGGATATATTGGATTTTAAGGCCTGGAGAGACCATATGGAGTAGTCAGACCATTTGACTATTTTGGTATTGGTATATTAGTGGTGCTTTGATACCCGTCACGAGGGTTATCAACCCGAGGAGGGGCTGATGTCACTCATTCATTGTGCTCATGAGGATGAGATTCCGACCGAGGTAAGTTTAATGTATATGTATTTAATTAACTATATCTAACCCAATCAACTCCAACATAAACCGATGTTCCGACTCAAAGATATCTAGCATTGCAGCTAGTGAAGTAGGTTCAGACCGGATGTCTCTAACTTCGCAGCAAGACTTCCGTTAGAGGGGGCACTCTAGCTCCGAAGCTAGTACCCCATAGTAAGATGGATGGATGGAAGGATGGATAAACTCGATGCAGGAAGGAACGTAAGACGGTGCCCCCTAAGGATGGGTCGGAAGTGACTGGGGCTCAACAACGATCAACTCTTGCCTGAGTAGTATCAACTAGACAATTTCCAACAACGAACCAAAGGACGACAGAATCTTGAGATAGTAGTAGAAAAGATAGCTTGGAACCTTGGAGATATCGGTAGAGGATGAATGATTGGAAGAGACGCCTCCTGTCTTTTGGGACTCTCGGCTGGTGTCACTCCATAGTGGGCTCTTTCAATCATATCTAGCGTTTCGGCTAGCGAAGTAAGTTATTGTATCGATCAAGCTGTCTCGGAAAAATCTTGAGTAGAATCGGGAAATGGAAGAATGATTCTCCATCTAGAGGCTCATGAAGGAGTAAAGAAGTCTGGCTGCCTTCTAACTCTGCTGCTCTTCCTTCTTCTTCTGCTTGATGATACGGACCAATACTGACCGTCTAATGATGACTCAACTGCCTTGTATCGGCGGCGCTTCTTGGGGGACTGGAAAGGCTCGGGAGTAGCATCAGGGATGTCAAGTGGCTCGTCCGCATGTCCAAAGTCGATATCATCATCGGCCTCGGCCTCTTGATCAAGTTGACGAGGTTCATCTGTCTTGGAGGTATTATCAGATGAATGAGGTTCAGATAGTTCGTCATCAAACAAGAAGGCTTCATCGTCTAATCCGCTGGTGGTAGTACTTTCGAACACAGGCTCTTGCTCAACTGGCAAAATCTGACCTAGCTCGGTGGTAAGGTCAGATGAAGTAGTGGCAGCAACCTTAATCTCTTCAGGTTCGGTGGTGGTGGTGGCTTCAACCTTGGGGGCCTCACGAATAGATCTTGTTAGGGCACCACGAATAAGAGCTTGAATTATAGTAGCTGCCGCAGCCTTGAGGTCGACTGGCGCTTCAATGATGGGGTGAAGCTCAAGAGCTGGAAGGATACTGGTGAATTGAATTGACATGTACTTCTTTACCAAATGCTCAAATGCGGTAAGCTGGCTCAACTCGGGAGTAGTAATAGATGAAACTTTCTTCTTCTTGATGGGCGCAAAGGGAGCGGATGGGATAAGAGCTCGTACAGGAGCTTGAATACTTGGTAGACTTGTAACTGCAGTCAATCCACGTCGTTGGGCTAGATTGGCAGCCTTCTTGTTCTTCCTAATGCTGGACAATGTTGCCTGACGATTAGCACGGTTCTTCTCGGAGCTAAAGGATGGCTTGAATACACGATACTTGGTGGCAACAATTACAGACTGGGCCTCCTCAGACATGATCTTCTTCTTCTCAACAGTCTTGGTTTTTGCATTGTATATACGCTTCCACAATGAAAGCTTTGTGGATGATGCTGTTGGTGGAACTCTAAATGCACACTGGATGGTAGTAGCGGCATGCTTCAGTTCATTCTTGTACTCGACACAGGCACCGGTGAAAACTTCCAAGTCTTCAAGAGTAGCTGGATCACAGCATGAATCAAACAGATGTTCAAGGAAGGCTGGGAGAACTTGTTTGCCGGTGAAACGGATGACACTCTCCGCTAATGCTACAGCTTGTGATTGGACTCGCTTCATCTCCTTCTTAGCCAAGTGATGTGTATAACGATAGCAATGGCTCATGTCTGCCATATACTTCTTAACATCTTGGTTGTTGTGTCGGGAGAAGTAATCATAGTAAACAGGCAATCCAACACTGACGCGTCTTGATGTATTCTTCTTGCTCTTGGTAGTCTTCAAAATGGATGGAAGAGGTGCAGGTTGTAATGCAGAGGATGGAAGTGTTGCGAGAGTATCCTCAAACTTGGCAACTTCTAGCCCACTGTGTTCTGAACATTCGTAGAATACATTTCGTTCAAAGATTAATCTTGATTCCTTATCAAATGCCTGTATAGTTGTGTAATGGAGGAGGAAGAAGATAACAAGGTTAGGTTGTGGCATGCCAGAAGTTGTTGTGTCATGGATGATATGTAAAGATTCACATAAAGAACTTACATATCCCAACGTCTCTTCAATAAACTCGGCTTGATACCATTGGATGAACATCTGGTGGCAAAGAATAGAATACTCAAAGTAGTTTATGAGCAACTCATTCATCCACTTCTGATGGGTATATTCGGCATCGAAGAACTTTTCCACGGTAGCATTCACGGTAGTAGTATCATCGGCGGAGGTATCTTCATCATCGGCATCGGTGGTAGTAGCATCCTTCTTCGAACTTGTAGTAGGGGTGATATCTGACAAACGGTGATCCATAATCAATTCTGTAAAAGTAGAGATAATAAGTGTAACGAGACAATACAAATATAACATTGCAAACAAAAACATAAAGACAAAGACGCCGACGCTCACGGCAGCATCAACAAAGGATGAGGTGCCCTTCATCCAGGGGGGAGTCGACATATCGACCAATAGGCGGGTGCTCTGGAGAGCACGGGAAGTAGTAAGGGTTAGCATGGTATAAAGCTTTGAGGGTATAATGAAGTATCGAATGATAAATATTATGCGTGTGTGAAGTAGTGTAGTGATGGGGCGGTATCACGCCATATTTAATTCTCAACTGACAAACACAAAAACACGCTACAGACTCCCAATTGGACGGCCTTGGCCTTGACCAACGGCATGAATGGAGCTGAATAAAGAATATTGTCAATGTAGTATATGTAATTGTTAAGATTACTTAGCTATTGCTATGTGTTATGATCGTCGGTGGTCGAGATGCAACATATCAAGATTGCAAAAAAAAAATGCACATAATCTTATGTCACGCTTGCATCGCCGCCGATGAGGAAGAGAATCAGGCCTTCGAATATCATCTGCTATTAGATGAGATTATTATAATGTCGATGACGATGATAGAAGAGGTTTACAGCTTCTCTAGAGTGGGGTCTCATGAAGAGGAAGAGTGATTGCAGCGGCAAGCTTGAAATGAAAAAAGTTTAGTACCACAAAACCTTCATTTTTATCACCTCTCAACAAAATAGTACTAGTCGGAAGCACCACCATCTATCCAATGTGAATGGTAAATTGGACAATCTCCCTCTGCCCATACCTACGATATTTATAATTATAAGTTCGATCAGTGATGTCTTCGGAAATGTTAAATTGTATATAAAGTATGTTTATCTTGAAGTATCTTCTAAGAAGTATCTTGTTAAGTATCTTCAACTTTGGAGTATCGATGTTTGGAGATAGAGATGGATTGAATGTTCTACTCATAAGATAAACAATTACAAACGGCTCAATTTAACGTTCAGGAACTATGATATCGAACCTTCTCGCTCTACTTCCTTATCCTCAACTTTCCGCTCTCATACTTCCATCATCTCTTCAGCTTTTAACTTCTTATTCTGGCCAGCCATGTCGTCTCCCTTGCGCTTCTTGGAGCCAGCACCCTCTTTATAAATAACTTCAGGTTTGAGATAATAACCAATGTTGACTGAATCAATAAGCTGCTGACGTTTGTTGCTTACAAACCCATTCTGAAGTAAATCCACAAGCTCAACAACCCACTGTCGAAGAGGACCATCTCGTTTGGGCAAGCATGTCTTGTTCTTATGATAATAATTCATCATTTCCTCAAACCTATCCTCCCATGGTACTTTACCCATGTTACCCTTTGTCAACACAACACCCAACTTGCGTAGTTTCTTCTTCTTATCATCAGATAGATCATCTCTCCTGTAAAACTTGATTTGATCTTGTTGCCATTTGCACAGCTGATTCAACTCGACGTCCTCCTCTGTACCTTGTTCGATACTCTTGAATTCCTTGGGAAGTCGAGCGGTGCCTCCTTCTCGCTTAAATTTCTTCAGCTTCTTGAGCATGTCATTCCACGGGTCGAATTCAAGCCCAATCTTGCTCAATTCCTTAATACGATATTCCTCAAGAGTCTTGTCCTCGTAACTCTTGCGCTGGACATCCACCCAGTCTTTTAGATGTTGATAGCCTGCACGGTTGCCAGGGAACTCGAGAGAGTTGTACTCTTCTTGATATGCCTTGAGCTGTTCAAGCATGCCAGCCCATAAGTTCACTTCCTTAATCCTGTCCACGGAAACGATCTGGTTAATATCGTTTGGAAGAGCAGCTGTTGCTGGCCTTCCCGTGGGGTTGTTGAGCAAGTCTTTGAGATCATTTAGAAGTCCTTTCAAACGAAGGTCGTACAACTCGTCTTGGGTGAGCTTAACCTCACTACCTCGTTTAAGCCTACTCAAAACCACAGTGAGAAAGTTGTTCAGATCAGGATCATAGCTTTGTGAGCTCAAGTGACCGTACTTGGATCGGAACTTGAGTAGCTGAAGGATATAGTAATTCCATTCTTGTTCCCATGAGAGCTTGATTGGTAGACCTAGCTCTTGTAACTTCTTGAGTTTATCATGACGCTTCGATATGTCTTCACTTGACCACGACTTTACTTCTTGCTCTTGCAAGTCAATCCAGTGACGAAGTGCAGTTAGCTCTTTATCCTTGGATTGGCGGCACTGCATAAAGGACGGTAGGATAACAGTGTTATGCTCTTGCTTGTACGCCTTGAGATTTTTGTACATGCGGTTCCACTTGTCGTCACTTGACTCGATCCATTCAATGCCTAAAGCCTCAAGTGCCTCAATACGGTGTGGAGCATTAACAATACGCGTCGCCTTGGAGTAGACAAGTGACTTCTGCTCTTGTATCCAGATTGAAAGTCTTCGATCCAGTTCGGTAGTACAGGCACTTGGCACGGGAGGTAAGTCTCCAGTTTTGATGACATACTGCTTCAATTGTTGGTATGTATTATTCCAACGACATGGCTCTTCCATCTCAAGACACATGACTGTATTAGTCTTGGAACGATAATCAGTCAGTGCCTCGTGTTCCTCCTTAATCTTTTCCTGAAGCACTGCCTCCATACCTTTGATTTCGGCTTCAATCTCCTGACGAACGGCTGCCTCTTCCTCCTTGGCCTTCTTGGCAGCTTCCAGAGCTGGCTGCTTATTAATATAGGCAATATTCATCTTACTCGTCGGGTTAGAAACACGAGTCTCATCCCAGTCATCCATTAGATGGGAGAAGTTCTGTAATCCCTTGAGTCCTCTGGGATCATCTTCTGCTGCTTCTTCAATGGCAAAGACTTGAGTCTTATCCTCGTCGTCTTTCTGCTGTAGCTCGTTCTCTGTCATTTCCGACATTGGTTTCTCCATGTTCTCACAGTTGATGCAAGTACACACTGCTGGATCACAACCTTTACCACTGGCGTTGCAATCACAGTACTTGGCAAGGCACCTAATGATAATATTATGGATAGAGTTAGTAAATACAGATATAATGAGTTAAGGACAAGTGAACGGATGAGTAATCCATTTGAACGGAAAACAATAGCCACAGGATAGAATTCAAGATAAAATAGATATCGGTACCAAATACTACTCACTTGTTCCGTGTACAACTACAGCCAACTCCAACCTTCTTCTTAACAGTCTTGAACACATTGGGACGTGCCTTTAACATTTGTTCCCTAGCATCATATCGTTCCCCACCAGGTTCAGACTCTTCGATTGTATTCTTACAATCAAGACATTCACAATTATCAGTACACACCAGATCATTACGGAAACATTCACAGTATAGCTTGAGACACTTTGTTCTGGTACATGAACATTTGGTATTCTCGGTTGTACGTTGTGATTGAGGTAGTCCTTCCTCAGCACCAACGACTTTGGCAACTCTGTTGGAACTGAATTGACTCACGGCACCGTGAGGATTCTTGCAATCATTACACTTGCATCTTCCTGCACTACATTCCACACCTGCATTGAAGCATACACAATACTTCTTGAGACATCTGTGTGTATAAATGAGATGCATTAGAAGTCAGAAGTGGGAAGTAGTTAGATGTGCCGTCTCGTGCCAACTTAGAATTTGTGTGATGACATATGATGTGAACAAAACACACCAACCACAACACACTACACTCAATAATACTCACTTGCTATTCTTACACGAACAACCATCAGCTCTAGCCTTCTTGGCCTCAGCTGTAACCTTCTTGCCTATATTTGCAAAACTTGTCCCTTTATTCGATGCTGGTACACATTTAATAACACCATCATCATAATCACCACCATCGGGAAGAGTTGCAAAATCACTCATAGTACTTGTCTTCTTCTTCTTAGCAATACTAGCACTTGCATCAATCTTTGTATTTTGACAACCAATACATACACATGTATCATCACATGTTATACCCTTACTGAAACATTCACATGATAGTTGGGAACATTTATTATCGGGACATTCACAAGGCATTATTGTTTTGTTATTTTATATTGTTTGATTGGTTTTGTTGGGTATGTATTGATATTATTATCTTACTTCTGTTTGGGTGGAGGATAAAGGATATGAATGAATAAAACATGCTGTGAGTAAATGAGTGTAAAGAGATAAAGTGCACATCATGTGAGCATTTTAAGTTCCTGAATAGTCGTGATGATGCACCGATATATGCCACTGCCGACGCATGACATTAGATGACATTCATTGCAACTACTAGCGATCTTCACTCGTCTAAACAACACAATTAAATGTAATCTATTATATCCAACGCATACATAATTCAGGCAAGAGCGAATAGACACATCACCGACAGAGAATTGCAATTGATATCAACCAGCCTCAAACAAAAGCGCCGCGCATACCTAATAACACCGCCGCCGACCTCCGATATCTAAATTTGGCGCACTAAACCAAACACTCACCTTCCTTATTGTTTAACATCAATAACTAATTCTGAAAGTATTCTGTCAAACTTTTGATAGTGTTGAAGGCTTCAATAATTGAGATCTCTTTCTTCTCTGTAGTACTAGTCTACGAGTTCCTACGTAGGCTCAAAATTTCAACGCTCATCTCAACTCTTTTGCCCATTGCTCCGTATGTATTCCTTGATTGCAATTTACCATAACATACAATCGTCTTGCTACGCTACGCTGCCGACTGCTTGACAAAGAAGAGAACATATCCATTATATTAATACTCAAACAACACGATATCACTGAGAGATCAAAAGTCATAAAGATACCTGAATCCCCCCAACACATCAACAATAAATAATGCCAACACAAGAGGATACACTCGACTACTCACATCTAACCGATGTCTATAAAGAACCACTTTACATCTATCCACGTGATGATCCCACACAACAAATGAAGGTAGCCTATACTGCTCAAAAAGCATCTCGTAAACAATATGATATAGCCAAACAATCACGAACACAATATGAAGTTGAAATGTCAGCCAAATTGGGAAAGTTACACAATCTATTACGAGAAAGTAATGAACGTGAAGTAGCTGCAATGAAGTCATTACGTTCTAAAACAATCAATGTATATGAATATGAATTACAAGAAATAAATGGTAATGACGCCAACTCAAAGTTTAACATTGGTATATCGAAATTAAAACAATATATTAAAAAGTATAAAGGATTACCACCCTCATTAGAAACGATGGATACAGATACTACCAAGTATACAAGTGAGGGATATGAGGTGGCTACATGGATTGCAAGTATTAATACTACATTATTAAAGCCACACCAATGTGCTACACTTGAAAACTTGGGTATACCACTCCAACTAACACAAGAAGATAATTGGCATCGATCCTTACTACAATTTAAACTATTCGCTAAGGAGTATTACTCAACACCAATTACTGTACAAGAAACAAATGGTGATTTATTACAACATATTGATAATAAAGGAACAGAGGTGTTAAAGGTGTGGTGTAATGAACAGCAAGCTCAATACGAAGCTAATGCCTTTAGTAATAGTATGGATAAGTATATCAAGTTGGTAGATGCAGGGTTTACTTTTGATGTACATGCAGATGATACGAAGTGGGATGAAAAGTTGGGTATGATTCAAGAGTTTCATGATAAGTTTGGTCATGTTCATGTCCCTGATGACTATTCACCCAAGTCTCCTGATGATTACTCTTCTCAAGTTACCGCTGCTGATCTTCAAGAGTTTGTAAATCAAGTTACTACATTAGTACATCGTGATGCATTATCACCTAAACGTTTATCAAGTCTAAAAACATCAAATCTATACTCTGACATGGGCGGGCGTGCCTATGATCAACACATCAAACAGTACAAATCAAGCTGTAGAGAGAATGGTGTTAAATCACGTACAAAACGTAAGTTTCATGCCTTGGAGACAATGGCACAAAGTAGTCAGATTGGTAAAATGAAGAAGGTTGTTGTTCGACGTAATAATATGGATAATTGGAAGGCCAAGTTGGAGAGTAAGTAGCTGTGCTTGTTTGCTATGGTAGTGTTTTTTGTGCATATGATGTGCATGCCTCGAGACTAACCGCACCCTCTTAATCTGTCTCTCCTACTACTCTACTGCAGAATGTGTTGCCTACAAGAATGAACACGGCAATGTCCTTGACATTAAGAATGATATCAAGTTACGTCTATGGGTATACTCCGTCATACGTAAGTTAACTATCAACAGCTCAGCACTCAAGGGTGAGAAGATGAGACTAATCGAAGAGCATGATGGACTGAAAGAGTTCTTATTGTTGAAGGAACATAGGGATGCTGCCTATGCTGATGCCAAGGCTAGGAAAGAGGAGGCTAGTGGTGGTAATGGGAAGGATATGGAAGCATTGGCTGAGAATGTCTTGTTGGGGAAGGAGGAAGATCATGAGATGAATGCGTTTATGGGAGGTGTATAATAAGTTGAGGTTTGTGGTTGTGCCAAGAATAGCTTAATAAGAATAGCAAATGAAATGAGTTTAGTACTGTTTGATATCCTTCCTAATCCGAGTTGACTCTTCCTTAATATCCCCGCCGGCTCAATGATAACCTAGTAATACTTCCAATCATTACATAATGCAGCAGCTTCATCCCTCTGGGGACTTTTGACCTCGTCTAGACATGCTTGATAAGATCGTAATGCTTTACCATAATCATCTTTTGTTGCAAGTCCTTTTGAATAGAGCATTTTAATGCCCTCCAAAGAGGCCGAGTTCCCATCCTTCACAGCAATCATGAAATGTTTCAATGCCAGTTCCACATTGTCAGCGTTGTACTTAATTGATCCAGTGTTGTACTCAATTGCTCCCTGAACACAATATACACCCAGATTGTGCCTTGCTTGTACAATTCCGCTCATGGCTGCTAGTTCATAGTAGTATTTTGACTTCTTTTCATCCTTTTCCACTCCTCTACCATTCTCATAAGCAGATGCCATCATGCAATATGATTCGGCACACCCAAGTTTTCCTGCCCGATTCCAAAGTTCTATTGCCTTAGCAGGATTTGGTCCTAACCCATACTTTCCAATATTATAGAAACACCCAATATTGTAGGTTGCCATGCAATCATTCATATCCCTCCGTGTCTCATATCTTCCAACTAGCTCCTCATCCGATTCAGCATTTGGAACTCTACAAAATGGACATAAATTACCTTCGTCTTCTTTCCCAGCAAGTAACGCCTTTGATTGAAAAGTAAACACACACCCTCTGCATATAACTTTTCCACAACAAGACATGTATACCTTTCCCATAGGTATTGAAGGCATTCGGATCATACAGATAGGGCAATCTTCCAATGGTGGAGGTTGTTTGAATAGAGCTTCGTCGTGCAATTCGGCTACTCTTTTCTCACATTGCTTTTTGTGCTTTGATCGATGCTTCTTTTTACATGCAGCATTACAATATTTTACTGAGTTGCATTTGTTACAAGTGTTCATATCACTATCACTACTCTCCTTGCCACAATTAGCACACATTGATAATCTAATGCTGGTGGTATTTGATATGGACATCTTATCTATACCAAAAACAACTGCATCGATATTAGTAGTAGTAGTATTGCTATCAAGTAAACCTACATTTTTGTTTTGCTCACATGATGTGCACATTTCCTTGCTTGATGCGCCACTGCTGCATACACCAGTGGATGTGTCATTATTACTTGATGCATTACTCATAATATAATTATGAGTGGTCTTTAGATAGGAGCAAAGATTGATAAGACAAAACCACAATACTCATATAAATTATAACATGACACATAAACCGATTAAAAAAATGACACATGATATGCATCTCTTCATAAAACTCGATAAATGTACCCCGAACTCATGCCCAACTATACATTGCAACTTACCAGGATGTATCGGAGATAATATCTAACAGAACATAAAGTATGCAGGCAGGTTGTTTATCAAACTACATATATATGATCTCGTACGCGTATCGCGCGCCGCGGCTAACACTCATTGGGATACCGCAATCTCAATACTCTCTCGTTTAAGGAAACAACATTGCAACACTCATACTACACAGAGTGGGGTTGGTATGGTTTAGATTACACATAAGTATATGGTATATTCATACTGCTACTGTCATCAACAATACTAGATAGTTTTCAATTGGTGGTGGTATATGACAGGCCGGTATCCTATCTTTTTTGTGTCTGACCCGGTCCCCTCCCCCGGCCGCTGTCATGTCGGCGGTGATATAGTTATCATTGAACCCGCTCATCATTATAATTTGATTGGGAAGGTAAAACAGTGGCCAGTGTTGTATACTGGGGGTTATATCATTTGCAATTTGCAATCAATATAGCCATAGTACATATTGCTGAACAGTAGATTATCATCATGAGAGTCTATCTACTAGTATTATTGGCCCTACTCCACAAATTATGCTTCTCATTTACATCACGTCGGATTGTAGCGACGACATTACCTCACCATGCTGCTATTACACAAACACAAACTCCCACCAAAGAAGACGATCTAACAACTACAATACAGAAACATATTCAAAACGCAAAAGAGGCAAAATATAATAATGAAGTATCAACACAACAAATAGAAATGAACTATGCAGAACAAACACTACTGCAATATATTGATGAATGTAAGTTAGAAATATCAGATTGTATACCACCACCCGATGCTCAAATATTTAGTGATGTGATTGATGGATTGTTGCTATCACCTTCTTCTTCGTTATTATTGGTTAATAATAATGCTGATGATAAAGCCTTTAATATGAATGTTGATTATGATTATAAACTTCAAGAACTTAGTGAACAACAAAAGTATTTCTTTGGAGTGTCGACTAGCAAGCGTAATAATAAACCTCAACAAAGGAATAATGATCCTCATAAAAGCGATAGGGCAACACAAGTATTGGATATAATGGAATCATATCACGAGCCAAAGGGGGCATTGTATGATAAACTTATTGCATCTCATGGGGAAGCTGCTCTTCAGTATCTATCGTGCTTATCAAGGGAGAAGAGTAGAGAACAGAGTTGTGAAGAAGATGATGAATTGTTGTCAAACGAATCAGCAGCGTTATATTATCAACAGGCATGGAAGCATTCAAAGTCTGCATTACAGCTGCTCAATAGGGCCGAAGATTTATATTATGAGACAGGACAATCGGACGAACAAATACCAAGCGTGTCATCTTATGTGAGCACAATGGATGTTTTCAAGGCACTCGCAATGACTATTGAGGATATTAACGAGAAGTCGAAGCGCGATGACGCACTTGAAACTGTAAGGACTCTGCGTCGAAGGCGTGTTGACATTTATTCTCTCGATAATACAGAGAATGTCAGAGAAGGTGAGGGATACAGTATTCTCCCTCATGAAGTTAACAATATGAAAACTGAAGAAGTGCTGGAGTATGCGGCAAATCTATTATCCAAAAGTGAACCTTCATACCAATTTGAGATCGCCGATTCAATTGGTACTTTTCACTTCAATCAGCTCATATTCAATTTGGCAAAGTTTCCTCGTCCTTTTTCTGGACCGTTGGCACAAGATTTGTTATTATATATGATACATATGGTGAAAAGGGCAGCTCCTCATTCACAGCAACAAAGACGGCATCAAAAGAATAAGCTGTCGCCACTTCCTCGACCGAACATTCCCAAGCCGAATGTGAAGACTATAAACGCAGTATTAAAAGCTTGGGCGGTCACTACCAATTGCCAAGATGTTGCACGTCATGCCGAAGCAGTTCTTGCTCAACTGGCCATATACCAAAACTCTGGCATTTTATGGGGTATACATGCCGACACAGTTTCCTATAACACCATAATAAAGGCGTGGAAAGAGAGTAAGGCTGCAGGTGCTTCCCAAAGAGCGCAAGAGATATTGTCATTGATGGAAGATGAAGCTAGTAATGTTACCCCTGATGCCATTTCATACTCTGCCACAATCGGTTGCTTAGCACATGACTCTCTTACTAATCCTGACGCTGACAACCAAGCAGAGGAGATACTGATGAGGATGTATCAAAGAAACAAAGATGCCGAAGGAGATGAGTCTGTTGCGCCACGTCCAACTACACAGTGTTTCAATGGTGTGCTGCTCTGTCTTGCTAATGGAAAGAAAAAAGGAGGAGGGAAAAAGGCGCTGGAGATGACCAGGTTAATGGAACGTTTGAATTCTGAAGAAGGGTATACAAACTTATTGCCTGATACAATTACATTTAATATTGTCATGAAGGCACTTGCTACTTGTGGAATGTCATCAGCAGCCAATAGAGCAAATGTGCTGCTTCAAAGAATGGAGAATTCATATCACAAAGGTGAAAACACAAGGCTGAAACCTGACTTGCTCAGCTATAACACCGTCCTAGATGCCTTTTCTAAAGAGGGCGATGCCAAGTCTGCCGAAAGGCTTCTCTCACGAATGATTACAACTGATGATGACGACATAAAGCCTGATGCCCATTCCTATACTTCTGTTCTCACGGCATGGTCACGAAGTAGTGACAAAGTGAAGGCAGTTAGAAGAGCAGAGGATCTATTTAATATCGAGATCGAGGGGAGGTACGCAAATGGGCGTTCAGACTTTAGAGCCGATACAAGCTGCTATAATGCGCTTATCAATGTGTGGTCGAAGAGTAACGAGAGGAAGGCTTTATACAGAGTGACACAGCTCCTTGAAACGATGGAAGAGTTAGGTTTTCAAGGCGGAGATAGCGAAGTTCAACCAAACAGCCGGACGTATACTACAGTATTGGATACTCTAGCAAAGAGTAAAAACTACAAGGCATATGATATGTCTTTAGAGATACTACAGAGAATGGAACACTTCTACTCCGAAGGATGTTCAGTGAGACCGTGTACACGAGCCTACACTATAGTTTTATCCACAATTGCAAGAAGTCGTCGGAGAGATAAAGCGACGAAAGCTTTCGAGCTTCTCCACAAGATGGAACGAGAATACAAAGCAGGAAATCTTTCCTGCAGACCAAATGTCATATCCTACAACTCTGTATTGAATGCTGCGGCATTTTCAAGTAAAGACTGTGAACAATGCGAGCAAGAAGAGGCTTTCAAAGTTGCATGTTTGACGTTTGATGAGCTACGAATGTCAGACTATCTTCAACCATCGCATATATCGTATGGAACATTCTTAAAAGCAATCAAAAACCTAATGCCAGACAGTGATGTGCGAGATAATCTTGTTCAGGGGTTATTCAGAAAAGCAAGTATGGAAGGCTTAGTATCTGACTTTGTTCTAAAAGAAATGAGAGATCTAGCTACACCTGATTTGTACCACAGTATACTGAAAGGACATACAAATGACTTCGGGATACTCCCAAAGAGTTGGTCAGCCAATGTTTGATATGGCTACAAGAGTACATCGTATCGAAATATCAATAAAAGTAGATGAAGTGACTGTATCAACAATTCAATATGCCTGTTCTATCGATACTAAACTAAATCAGACTAAATCGCTCCCTTTTACCAATAAACAACTATTACCTTTTAAGAGGTGAAGGATACCGACCTGTTACGACCACCACCAATGAAAACAATCTTGTAAAACAGTGACGATAGTAGCAGTATCGGAATATGCACTAGTATATTATTATGATCAATCTCACTCTAGAAGAATGAGATGCATTTGCAATCCATATTAGAGAAAAGATATATTGCATTGCGGTATCCTATTACTGAATGAGTATGATCTAAGAGCGATCGATGGTACGATAGTACCTATAGGCGATTAGTATCGATAGAACAGGCATAATTGAATTGTTGATACAGTCACTTCTTCATCCACTTTTAATGCTTATTCGATCGGTTGTACTTTCGTAGCTAAATACTAATACAATAGGAAGATGCCGTCGGAAACTACTACACCTGATGTTACACAAAAAGATTCAGATGCAGCTACCAAAAAACGCAAGCGTCAATCCAAAGAGGACTTGGAAGATCCGTCGAAGTACCCCGAATTGCAACTCGATGACGATTCAGTGGATCATAGCAACTTGATATTCAAAGAACCACTCTTCAAGAAACCAACAAACATACTATCAATTGCCTACAATCATCACTCTGCAGCTACACAAGAACGTAAAGATATCAAATCTAAAAAGAAGACTACAATGAAGGAACTACACGAATTGCATAAATTATTTCAAAGTAAAAAACAGGAAGTATTGGATATAAACAAGCAACTAAAGCAAAGTTCACAAAAGGTTGGTCAATGGACATCGAAAGTATTTGAATTAGAATTACAAGAACCAAATTGTACATGGAATGAAAAGTTGACCAAGTTGAAACAATTTAAAGCACAACATGGTAGATTGCCGGAGATGAAGAGGAAGAATGAAAAAACCCAAAGTGTTGAAAAGGAATTAGCTTTGTGGCTTGCCGGTATACGTACAAAGGTCAACAAACGTCATAAAACAATAATGAACTATCCACATCGGATCAAGGCATTAGAAGAACTTGGAATACAATTAGACAAAAGTGCAGATGATGTACGATTTGATACAATGTTTAACAAGTTTCTTGCCTACCGACGGGAACATGGGACATGGAAGATGCCAAGTGCAAGCATATGCAAAGAATCTGGTGACGAAGAGTTGTTACTACTACACAATTGGCTATACAGTATAGTGTCCACGTATCGGTATCATTTGCATACCAAAAAAGTGAAAGATGTAAAGCGTTTCTTAGATTTAGATGGCTTTAGCTTTGAACAACCATATGCAACCAATGGTCATGTCTTCACTCGTGATACTCCACCATTTGATGATATTTGTCGACGGTATGTTGAGAATAATGGTGTGATGATTGAAAGTGATAAGAAGATATTAGCAGAAGCATCAGCTAAATCACCATCTAAGGGTAAAAAGAGAGGACCTAACAAGAAGAACAGGAAGAAGAAGGAGAATGATGATGGTGTTCAGGGGCTTAAGGCTAAGGATGAAGTAAAACCAAGTAGTGATACTCTGCCCATCGAGGGAGAAAAGAAAGCTGTTAGGAGACTGGAGATTCGGGAATGTTTGAAATCTGAGCAACACCATGTGTGATGTGATGTATGCTAGTGTTTGAACTAGATACTTAGTAAGTAATACAGCTTTTTACATATCTTTTAAATCTATTCTATCTACCTCTTGTCATATCAAAGATATTGATACTCCATGCTATATCATATAACATTACGGATAATATTCAACTCTTCCATAAGTACCTTTGTTGAGTTGGACTCTATCAACTGAACGGCAATACACCACGAAAGCATACCAGTAGTTGCATTCCAAATGCTGGTTGTGTTTGATAGCTGAGTCTTGTCGATATTGTAAATGATATTCATTTGACTCCATCCTGGCCATTTATCAATCATCCTATTGTATGTTGGATTCAAGGTAATACCAGTGATTGGACTGGAACAATCTAAAGCAAGCTCTTTGAATTGGTATTCCCTCCCGCGTGCTTTTTCGCCGTCCCTTATCTCGTACTCGACTATAATTTCATCTCTGTTCTTTATGTTGCTGTGTCTTAAGTAGCTGAATTCATAGGCTAATGCTTCGACCTCACCCTCCACACATTTGAAATAGCCACTACCCGGTGGAATTGAGAGAGGAAAGAGCTCTCCATAGGGCCCATGCTCTTCACCTAATTCACCAAGTGAATAGAAGTCAATACCGACTATTTATAGGGAGGAAAGGTAAGATAGAAGAATGAGAGAAGAAAGACACAAATAATAGGCAACACCAAATGTACACTACTCACTGATACTTGACTTGGAAGTTGGATCACTAGCAAATAAGGTCTGGGTGGTGTATAGGTTCGTCCAGAACGCGTGAAAGTTCTGTACATATCCACGCCAAAAATCTCTTGTCGGTGAATTCTGTTTCGTTCCTATGAAATGAACACCCAGCCACCGACTTCCAGTATAGACGAGAAAGACTTGATCTTTGTCTGGATCTACATTAAAAGCTTCTAAGGTTTCGGCAGGTAGGCCCCCTTAGTGTACGAATATGATGTGACATGAATGGTGAGGCATACAAGAGACAAACGACAGACATATGACTCATACACGAACTTACCTTGATATGCATATACTGGCCTTTGATAGATCAACATCTCATCTGTTGCCCATTGTACAGATGCCCATAGGCCTCCTTCTCCTTTCCCACCCCTAATTATTCTACATGCCTTTTGATGCTCGCAATGAATATCCAGCCTCTTCAGAACATTCACATTTGCCATCATTACAGACCCCGTGATAATTACAATCAGCCGGGCCGTTACACTCGTTGTCTACAGCAAAGAAGTGTCCATTCTCTTGAAGGTTGCCTGTCCAAATACTCCAATCCCCATCAACATTAAGCAGGTTGTATTCAGTGGTCTCTTGAGACCGTAATAGCCAAGGACAATCGGATTCATCCTCAATATCAGATTTCTTAATCAAATCATGAGCCAACACCCAGGCCCGTTCACTGTAGCAATACTTTATTTGTGCCCCAACAGTGGTTGTGAAAGGCTCACCATTGACAAACTTGCTAATTTCTGTGTAAATTGGCCTTCCATCGTGAAGCCCCAGCGTTTCATTTCGCCTATACTCTCCATTAAAGTAGCTAAACAATAGAGCTCTCGGCTCCTCGATTCCATTAATGATGGCTGCATTCCAAATTTGCTCCCCGTACGTGACAGATAATGAATCTGAATAATATACTCCTCTGTTTTGATTGTAATTAATGTATCCCATACCAAATAACAATGCACAGAGGTTTAGAAAGTATATACCCTTGAG
>Ga0214477_100443_pt1 | contig 28919 bp, 32 predicted proteins | sample M1_20Mar14CPVII9_FD_165058 | JGI IMG/M metagenome (GOLD analysis project Ga0214477, IMG submission 165058) | Marine eukaryotic communities from Monterey Bay, California, United States - M1_20Mar14CPVII9sort6BwellC16 | ecosystem: Environmental > Aquatic > Marine > Unclassified | place: USA... | reverse complement strand
ACTAGGACGGATGAATCCTTTGAGCCTCATTGGAAATGGACTCCGATAGGGCACAGCAGCGGTCGACTTCGTGACATCTTCCTTTGCATCGACATTGTTAGAACTCATGTTTGGTGGTAATATTTGTTGGTATAATAGTGGGATGATCTTTGATGAGAAATGGCAAGTATGGCGGAGCCACGATTGCAAATTATGATATGATTATGGAGCATTGTTGTTATTATTATTATTGATATACGGTAGGGCTGTCATTGAGGAGGTAACAGCCTGTTGTGTTATATTATATTATTGCAAAGGCTGTTATCACCTTTAAAAGCCCTAAAGCCCCACCCAACGCCAAGGGTTGTAATCATAGCCATTGACGCCAATCATGTGAGTAATTGCATCATGAAGCAGAGAGTCTTTTTGCTTTGAGTACCGGATAAAGCTCTTTGGTGTCAAGTTTTGTGGTATCCTTTCTCATTTCTCACCTCTCGCCGAAAATTGTTTCCAGTGTATCGCCAAATTTTATTCTTAAATGGCCACGGAACACAATTAAAAGTGGTTGGAGTTACTAGGGTAAACTGAATTTTTAGTTTGGTAGGTGCAGCCGGCCTTCATCAACTTGATACATTATTGTCTCTGGTATTTAACTTCACTGAATTCCACCGCCAGCATACGTACAATGGTATTATCAGAAGGACGGAATGAAATAGAAACTGCTCGTCAGCGGCTCACCGCGGCCAAAGCTCAGGCATCTGCGGCCGCTAAAATGATGGAGAGTGCACAACTCATGACAGATGCTGCTCAAAAGGAAGTTTTGGCAGCATCAAGGGGTTGAAGAAGGCCGAGGAACGGTGGGATGTTATTAATGTTGATATAGAGGATGATATTGCAACAGCAAATAATAATAATAATAATGACAATAAACGGAGGAAGGTATCAGCATCACCACAAGGTAGCAATAACAATAATTCGAGTAATTCTGATGGCGAGTTTGGTGATGATGACGAAATAGAGGAATTCGTATCAGTTCAGAGGAGGAGCATAAACAGTAACAAGAGAGGATCACCGGGTAGTAGCATTAACAATACATCTGCATCAGTATATCGGCCGATGCAAAGAATCACCCAAACAGTTCTCCCTAAAAAGAAAACAGAGCTCCTTCTCGCTCGAATCAAAAAGCTTGTAAGCATGTGGGCCGACGAGGAACAAATGAAGGGTATCAACAATGTAGCAAATAAAGTTCCGACGTCAATTGATCAGTTGGCTAGTTGTGATCTTTCCCAGAACTTTATACAACAATATGGCGAGCGTCTCATCAAGAATATCAATGCTTTTATTGAACAGGAGAATCTTCAAACGTACATTCAGCGTGAAGTATAGACTGTTGAGAGGTTTTGGTGTGACGGATACACTTCTACGTTTAGGTGGGGATAATGATCTGCACATATATTATCTACCTAATTCTATCTTTCCGATCTGATTTGTGTAATAATGGGATTATTAGTCTTCTCACCAATGATGCTCAAGTTTGTACGTTTAGTTTTAAGCAGATAAAGGTTCATGTAGTGGATCTACTGTCTCTTCTTTCTCAGCTTTATGTGCCACAAATGAAGAGCAGCCTGCCGCTAACCAAAAACAAAGAGCAGATATCACTAATTTCGCTCCAACACTAATCCTACACGGTTGCTTCAAACGTAATACTATCTCCAATTCCTCCATTACTTCTCAAGGTATCCAATATATCTACATGGCATGCGTTACTATTCAGGAGCAATAGTGTAAGTCCTTGTGAAAGTGCTACTGCCAAGTATAAGGGAGTCTCCCCCCAACCTTGAGAAGTATTATGCTTTACTGGATTGATTGTACATAACGAAATGCAACGAATAATTATTACAGTAATTGATAGGATTATTGTTATAATAGTGAAGGCTATAGAGAAGAAGAGGAATATTTGAATAAGAAGTCTTGTTTCGAACAAAGAACACAAAAGAAACCTCTCCCATATATATCTTACCCTTTGCTGATTTCCATGCCGCATCGTATTCAGTACCAGAAGGATATCCATGGCACGATTGGATAAGGTATGTGCCGTTTGTAGTCACAACTCTTGACCAGCTCTGATAACTCCAACTGATAAAAAAGAGAGAGGAAAGTTATAAGCAATTTTATGTGAAAGATAAGTACATAACTTCTTTTGACACTTACATTCCAAGTTGAAAAGAAATCGTTTCAGATGTACCAAATGTGTCTGTAAACTTGATAAAGTTGCATCTATATGACCCGACAAACATCAATATTAGGGCAGTGAATGCAAATACGGTAGTAAGTAGATTGTAGGAATGTCTATATGTGTATGTATCATTTGTTTACAAAAACATATATCAGGGATGGAGAGAGTAAATCAGTGTAAGATATGTCATAGTGAGGCTGAGATTTGAATATGTTTGAGCTGTTTTCGTTTCCTTGCCTGCCAACTTTTTACAAGATAACTTATAGACCCATCATTAATCACTGCAACATTGCCCAATGATGAAATGCAAGAAGATATTCAACCGCCCTTTAAACCAACCTCGGGCTAATATCTGACAATATTACTTACGATTTAGAACTGACCATGGTTGTGTTGTTGTAATATTGGTTGTAATAGTATGCCAGTAGAGTATATCACTGTTACAATAGATAGGTACCTCTCTAGGTAGAGGTTATAATGTAGTTGGCTGTTCATTTTTCAATGACATAAAGAGACATAAAGAAAAAATCTCCGAGTTCCGAATAGATCTCGACTCTCGATCAGTTACCCTGCTTGCTACTACGCATATAATACCCATATATAGAATACAATACGACAATTACAATGGAAAGACCACCGTAAGTTTTAAGAAGAACGTCACTGGCGTGGGATATCGTCATATTACTAAACTTTTAACTTACTCACATCATATGTCACTTTTTTCCATTATCGACAAAACAACACAGAAGCGTTTGTTATTCAATACTGACATCAATCCTAGCAGCCACTGCCTTCTTACTTTGCTGGGCATCAGAATTTGGATGTAACTTTATTTCCTTTACATCGACATCAGGCAACTTTACTGAACCAGTGAAAGTTAGCTTTGGAATATGGAGTTACCAGTTTTGGACGATTGCAACGTCTGTGGGTGGTAGTGTTATCTTTGAAACATGTCATCGATACCCTTCGAGTGTTGATATTGATGGTGCTTGGAAGGCAGCTAGAGCATTCTCAACATGTGAGTTTGCTTTGAGTTTGCTGTTTGATAATATGTTGCTGTTGCAATCAACTCAATCTATTTATGTAATATACTTTAAAATGATCAAGTGGCTATAATCTTCGGTGGTGTATTCCTTTTTGCAAACCTCATCTCGGCATGTGTATCACCATTACGTAAAACATCAAAGTTAGAGGCACCAGCTTTTATCGTTGCCGCATTATTTTCAGGGTTGTCATTATTACTATTGAATAGCGCATTATGTAATGATAATACACTCATTGCACAGTTACAACAGGATGCAGCCAACTTGGGCAACAATGGATTAGGATTCTCGGATAGTTGTTCTATTTCTACGGGGGCCAATTGTACTATAGCTGCCATGGTGTTCTGGTTAGTGGCGGCGGTTACTTCTAGACAGGGTGTTGTTACTGAAAAGTTGGAAGAGGAAAGGTCAGATACAGCAACTGAACCACTCATTCCAGGAGAGAATCTATAAAGGAGGATGTGTGAGATTTTGTTATATCAGACAAGCGTCAAGTTACAGAAGCAGTGTAGATACGAACACATAGAGATTGATGTAACTATGAGGCAATTAGAATAGAGAGAGAGATCAAAGCAGAGCTTTCCTTAACCTAGCTTCAGTACTACTTTGGTTCATTAGAATTGAACTAGACTAGCTTACATAGACAGTGCTTATACTTGACTCCAAATTCATACTATTATACACTATTACTGATTCTGAAGAGCCGAAGCGGCGGCTACTCCAGACGAATCGCCAACAATTTGAGAAACACACTTCCACTTTCCATGGAAATCACTTTTGAAAAGCTTCACAATCCCTCCATCTCCACTGGCGGCTAGTACTGTTCCGGTTACATTCCAACTAACACGCCATGCTTGACTTTGATCCAATAGTTCAGTTGATTCATATGTTACTCCATTTGGACCCCTTTTCACTCTGTGTACTTTTAATTGATTATCTTTCCCACACGATGCAATGAGATCTTTATGTGATAAAGTGGGAAAAGAGAGATGAGGCAGACGATTAGACATCAACTATTTCGTACATATCTTATGCACACTTTTTAACACTTACGGAATGATCTGCCAACATTTGGTGCCCACGCAACATCCAACACCCCTCGTGGTACACCACTACTAGGATCTGCATGACCGGGTAAACGAATACAATTCCATGATCGTTGTGTATCATTATACCTATATATAGATACCCGGCCAGATGATAACCCTACAACAAGTGTGGCAGGCTCAAATCGTCCCGTACACCATGATAAAGACGAGACACCCATATTTTCATTTGATGATGAGGAATTACCATCAGATGAAGGGTTACTACTACTTCCTCCACCATCATTATCGGGTTCAATCTCAGCTTCCAACTTCCAATGGTTCAAGTTCATTGTGTCTAATGCCTCATATATCCGAACAATACCATCAGCACTTCCCGATGCAAGACGTAGTCCCAAATGACGTGGTGCAAATTCAACACAGGTTACTGCACGTCGTGCATCTGACAATGTAGCCTTTGATGCCCATCGAGATGTATTATTATTCTCCCCTGCTACTTGTTGTTGTTGTGCTGTTGTATCCAAGAAACCGTCTGCTGACCTTTCTGGAGTGGCCAATGATTTGAAACCGCCTTCTCTCTCCTCCCATACAACCACACTATGATCTAATAGCAATATGTACCCCCATCAATAGTTAATCATTAGTGAGATGAGAATGTATATAATGAAGTGAGATCAACGCGAGATAAACAACAATACCTCACCACCATTCATACAATAATAACACAAAGATATATACAAATCAACTTACCAGCACCAGCAGTAGCAATTAACTGACCGAACTCAGGATGGGCCCAACTTAAACTCTGTACTGGTCCACGAGCGGCAGTGAATACACCCTGACTACTCCACATTCCATCATTATTATTTAAATTCCATACTCTAACGGTACGATCACCTGACGATGTTGCAAATCGTCGTCCGTAATAATCGAATGACATTGATAATACATAGTCTAGATGATTGTGTGATAATGTTTGTGAAGTTTTGTTGTTGTTGTTAGATTGTTGTGTATCATTATTGTTATTGGTATTGTTGTTGAGTAATTTGAGTGGTTTAGTTGCTGTTGATGGTGTACTTGCATTCATGATGTAGATATTATATTATTTATACTAAGGTGTATGATATCTTTAGTATTGCAATATTGATGTGTTGTCGTTGTACAAGTTCTATGTGGTTTGATTTGGTTAACTACTCGATGATGTGTTGATATTTGTTTGTGTATAAAAGATGAGGATCTAAATCACTACCCGATTCTTTTCCGCCCTATACAGTGTATGATTTCGTCAATGTTCTACCTGTGTTAGATATTGATTTAAGAGGTAGAGTAGCGTGTATGTGCCGCCGCTAACCGCTAGAGAGATAGAGAGGTATATGATAGATAGCAACTCCCCTCTCGAGATGTGCACCTTCTCAAAGATAGTATCCTACTCATTCTTTCTCACACCACACATTTTTGCACTCGTCATTCCTTTCCATTGCAACAATTGCAATACAATAACAATAACAATGCCACTAATTACCCGTATATCAAGTCTAGACTGGTCCGATGATGAGCTAGAAGAAACAACAATCCAATGTGCCGGTTCATCCTACTTAGCCTATGAATCACGTCTACTCAACAAACGTACCTTTTATCATAATTCAAGTTTTCATCAAATTAACAATTCTGATAATGATGATGAAGCCAATGTTGACGACCCAGCAAATGGTGGTAAAACTAAAAAAGAGTATGATCTACTATCATTATCCGAACGTAAGTTAAACAAATTGACATACTATCAGGTACTATCCCGGTCATTACCACTCCATGCATCCACCGAAGAAATACGTAAGGCATACCATCGTGCCTGTCTCAAATACCATCCAGATAAAACAGGACGAGGAGAAGAAGATTCAGTATTCCTATTAGTGAAAGCTGCATTTGATACATTATGTGATCCAATGAAACGACGATCATATGATTCTACTGTTGATTTTGATGATAGTATCCCTAAGGAAGGTGAGGGTAATACTGTCGAAACATTTTATGAAGTGTATGGACCAGTGTTTGAAAGAAATTTGAGATTTGCAAGCTTTAATGATCCTGCTAAGTTGTTGAATACTAAGGATAATGGTGGTGGTGGTGATGGTACTACGCCAAAGAAGAAGGGTAAGAATAAAAAGAAGAAAGGAAGTGGAGGTGGAGGTGATAATAAAAAGGCAAAGGCTAATAATACACCACCACCACCATTTGGTGATGATGACACGCCATTGTCACAGGTCCATGCCTTTTATGACTTTTGGACCCACTTTGATTCATGGGTAAGTTTTTATGTACAGGTCTATTTGTGTTATCTCATGATGTGTACATGTGCACATCTTATGCTCACTTTTAAGACATGACCATCTAACCAACCTCAATTGCAATACTCTACTCTACTACATACAACATAGCGTGACTTTTCGTTAAAGGCCGAAAAGGAGACAGACCATAATTTAGAATCAGCCGATTCACGTGATGAGAAGCGATGGATGAAGTCGGAGATTGATCGTAAGATGAAGAAAATGAAGAAGGATGAGGTGGCACGTGTTGGTTTATTGGTTGAGCGTGCTAGTAAGTTTTTGTTCATATCTTTGTACATGTGCATATCATGTGTGCATATCAAATGTACATTTTAAAGTCATTACCATCTAACCCTTAATCCACTCCAAACTATCACCACTAACAGTGGCAGCAGATCCAAGGTTAAAACGTGAGAAGAACCGGGCAGCAAATGAAAAGAAACAAAAGGAAGAGGAGAAGAAGAAGGCACAGGAGGAAAAGGCCGAGAAGGAACGGTTAGAAAGGGAACAAATGGAGGCTGAGTTGGCAAAGAAGAAGGCTGCAGAGGGTATGTTACTATGGATTTGCATATCTCGTGTATTTTAATGGTTAATTACTCATCTTTTTATCTACCCACTCTAAATAGAATCACAAAAGAAGGACGCCAAGAAACTCAAGGAACAGCAGAAGAAGCAACTTCGTAAGGCTAAGCAGCTATTTCGTAAGTTGACAATGGCTGCCTATCAAGCTGCAAATCCCAATGATAGCTCTATTGGAAATGATGCTGTTTGGGATGACCTAGAGAAGATGAACGATGATATTGAACTATTATGTGATAAACTATCCGTGATGGAACTTACTTCTCTCAACGATATCCTTGGAGGTCCGGAAGCTGTCGAAGAAGGCAGTAACACAACTGTTTGTGTCTCAGCCTTGAGTGAAGTGAAGCAATGTGCAACAGAGACTGCCGCCGGTGCCGAAAAGGCAAGCTTACTTGCCATTCAGAAGCGTAACGTTGCTCGTAAGGAGGCAGACGACAAGGCACGTGAAGCAAAGGCGGCTAAAGCTCCTGCTCCGTGGACAAAGGAGGAATTGTCAGCTCTAGCTAAGGCAGTGAAGAAGTATCCTTGTGGCGGTGGTAATCGTTGGGAGGCCATTGCCACGTTCATCAATAACTTGACAAAAGCGGCTGAGCCTAGGACAAAGGAGGAGTGTGTTGAGAAGTATAATCAAATTGCATCGGCTGCTGCCCCACCAAGTACTCCCGCTGCTGCTGCTCCGTCCACGAAAGCAGAAGATGGTGGTGATGATACTCCAAAGGAATGGACCGAGGAAGAGGACTTGCTTCTGCAGGAGATGCTTAAACAACATCCAGCTTCTATGGATAAGAATGAGCGTTGGAAGTTGATTGCCAAAGGAGTGCCAGGCAAGACGAAAAAGGAGTGCGTTCAACGCTTCAAAGACATTCGAGAAGCTGTGCGTAAGGGAAAGAACTAGATAGACGTGTGGTGTAAGTAGATGTGATGTGAGAAGAGTTGATGGTGATATAACAATCTTAAGTTAAAAAGTACCGTCATCTGATAAAAGAGCCTCATCCCATGCCTTGGCGACTGACTTTGTACCAACTAATTCTACTGCCCATAGTTCAAATAGATGTAGAGCAACCAGGAGAGCAATTCCTGTTCCATCTTGATCATCATCTCCTTCGACCTCTCCTTTAAGAAGATGAAAGTCTGGCATTATCTCCTCAATACAAGTATTCATTGTTCTAATCTGGTCGTCAGTTAATGTATGATGTGAATGTTTGCTTTTTGTATCATTATCACCGATCATATTGAGTGGATCATATCTACCTTCTAACAAGTATGTTCGAATGAATTCTGCCTCTTTTCCCGTAGTAATTTCATCAATGCCTAACTTTTGTAATAGTGTAACACCAAGTGCTCTTAGAATGAAAGGTACTTGACCTTTATCGATTCTTCTTCCCATTGGATTACTCGCCTTTTGAAAGATTTGTTGAGCAATCATCATTGGTTTTGATAAAGAGAAACAGTTCAGTGATACCGACGCTTCTTTTCCATTCATATTACTATTACTGTAACCGTTCTCAACATGGTGAAACCAAAACGCTGGTATTTGGAGGGCATCTCCTGGCTGTAAAGTAACATCCAATGCAGGTTGCGGTATGTTCTGATAGTAATGTGGAAATCTATTAATCGTATCGTCACTATTACTGTGCTTTGAAGCATCATAATCAAAATCAACCTGACTCTTTCTTGCCTTTGGATGATTATCAGGGAAGACATGCAAGTTATATACACCCATACTTGGTGGAAAACATCTAATGCGTTTGGTGCCATATAGCTGTACTATTATATTGTTTGCAACATCATAATGACATTGAGTTCCAGAGTTCGACGTTCCCTGAATGATATTAAAAATGAAGTGAGCATATGATATGCACATAATATGAAGTGATCATAATGTAGATACTTACCATCCACAAACTGGGGCCTCTTGGATCAAGTAATACTTCATCTGTATCTTTGTGTAGCTGTTTGTACCATTTGAATTCTTCATTCAGCAGATTGTTACTAGTTGTATGCATTGCTGATATAGGTTGTGTCCAATAGTAGTGATAATCATTATTAGTACTCCTATTAGATGATAATAACGTAGCCAATTCATTCGGAGATACTGTAATAGTAGGCGTATCTTGAATACCCTCTTCATACATGAAGAATCGTTCTGTTGATCGTTTCACACTCAGTAAAGATGATTGTTGCAATTGTTTGAGTATATTTTGTGGTGAATATCGATTACAATTGGCTTTGACATTAGATAGTAAGTTTCGAGTAACTGTATCATTAATTAGCCTTGGGACTGGCATAGTCAAGGTTTACAACTGATAAGTATCACGCCTACTGGACTGTTAATGTATCTATCACTATGACATAGTGAAAGTAATTTTTTGTGCATATGATGTGCTCACTTTTTTTAGCCTTTTTATCGATTGATTGAAACAAACTGCAACTACAAACGACACAATGAATAGGACACTATGGCACTAAAGCAGTGCTGTTGTATCACCTCGGATCTCCTAATACATCTTAGATATCTCCTCTCCAGACTCCAGAGTCCATCAGTTTTCATAATGGAAAACTCTGCAAGGGGGTCTGGGGGATACATATTGGTTAATTTGGTAATTGTCTGTTACAAATATGCAAGATACCAGATACATATCCTTGATTTTAGATAGAAGGCTATTCGAGTTGTATGTGTGTACGATACGGGGTGCTACGGGGGGGTGCCTTTAGCTCTAAATACACCTCTTTATTGCTTATTTTTGTGCGGATGCGGAGTACATTTCCTCTACTAAATAAGATGTTATTACGCCACCATCGCCTATTTAAGGCAGCGAGATACAGTCATCATTGTATGACATCAAAATCAGAATCAAAAGTTAAAGAGAACAACATCAACTCGGCCTCATCTACTACTTCTGCTAAGAAACATATCAAACCATCTATCTTATTCTTATCAGCATTACTATCTCTAGCTGATACCGTTGGGGCAGTTGGTGGTGGCTTCAGTGCAGGTGAGTGTTTTACCTTCTAATATATCTGACATATATACTGTTCTTTATATTGCAACATTTTACTCAATGTTCACATGATATTTATACATTGCAATCATTTACTCAATATTATACACACTTCTCTCTTGTATATTACAGCAATTGTTATGGCACAGAAGACAACAGGATTAAGTACAGAAGCTGCGGCATATAGTACTAGTTTAGGATTATTACCGCTTTGTTTGGGTTATACAATATATGGTTTGCTCGAAGATGATGCCAAAGAGAACAACTCGTCTGACGATGACGAAACAACAACAAATAATCAAGTAGTGACATGATGCTATACAGTCAAGTTTATTGGCCAGGTGCCTTGGCATTTGCCACAACAGCAACAATAGAAGGAAAGAAAAGTATATTCTTCTTAGTTTGTGGTTATCATTTCCGACTGGGATCAAATTAGATGCTAAGTTATTACAAACTCATCCATTAGATTAAAAGAATGTCATCAAATTGTATAATGAACAATACCATCCTTCAAGCTATACATGGGACCATCATCCTCCAATCTTTCACATGCACTATGCAATATTATAAATAACTGATGGACTCATCCCATCTCAGACGATCATCCACATAGCGATAAGTTATTTACACCATACTTTCACCACGAATCCCTCCTCCTCGGAATCGAAGAACACTCCCTTCTCTTCCTTGATAATCTCTCATCAACTCTCGTTGGCTGTTGTACTCTACTATTGGGGTACCTCCACGAGTGCTAACATCAAACACCGATGTGACGGTCTTTGATTTCCTCATTTTCCTGCCAAAAGCAGTCTTCTTGGTACTCTTACTTCCTCCATAACTTTCAGAAACGAAGTCAAGCCTGTGTGATGCATGACCAGTTGCAGCTGCAAGTAACTTAATTGTCGATACTGAATCATTGAGAATACGACTGAGTTGTGGTCCCCCGCAGAAGGCAACACTAGTGGAAGAATAAGCTGGACGGCTCTAAAGAAGAACATAAAAGGGAAGAGAAATGAGGATGGCTGTTAGATAAAGGGGATAAAAGAGGAGATATCGATATCCTCCAAGACACTTGTACTTTGTACTTACCTCGATCAAGTTCAGGACATACTGCTCAACAAGCTGTGGAAGGTTTGGCCTAGTGAAGAACACTTTATTACTCTTGTACAGTGCTGTGTCTTTAATGTCATCGCGGAACGAAGCCCTTGCTTCCTCGTCCTTATCAGTTATATAGATGCTAACATCTACCACCTCTCGAGTGTATTCCTCTCCCCATTCGGAAAGTAGAGCTTCATATGTATTTGAGATCTCTGAATACAGCTGCTCGGCCATTTTGACGCTCCGAACAGTCCACACGAATCGAAGATCTGTTGTGATGTATAAGTAAGAAGAAGTATGGACATTTTAGACAAACAAAACGAACAACCAAAGCAGTACAGATGGTATACGACATGATCACTCACGTTCTACAGACTCCTTTGAGGTATGATGGCCTACAATTTCCAAGGACTTTTGATAAAGCCGAAAGGTGATGTACGCGTTGAATAGGGAAAGGATGATGACTTGACCAGTACTAAGATTCCTCTTGAGTTGGTGGTAATAGCAGTCTAAGAAGACCAAGGCAAGAGACACGACTACGTCGATATGTGCCTGCAGCGGAGTTACATTCCAGATGAAGATTAAACAAACAAGAAAGATTGCATGGATACTCCAAGTCATAACCTCAAGGTTGGCAACGGATATTCCCCAAGGGAGATTGGTAGCACTTGTGAAGTTCCAACTTAGATTGAGACAAAAGAACCCTAACCCTAAGATAGTCACACCATACAATGTTAGCAATGCAAGGATTGTGCTGCCATACATTGCTTTGGTAGCCTTGAATGTAGCCTTCTTCAAGTCGGACTTTGCCTTCTGGGTCAATAACGAACGGTGGCGATGGTTAAGAAGGGTGTCTTTTACTTCTTGAACTGAACACGAAAACTGAACAATATCATTTATACTGCAACAAAGGATTGAGATGTTAGTAAGTGATCGTCATATGCCAATACCTGCGGCATGTTATGTGTCTCCCAGCCAGTATTGTTCACCAAACTATATTACTTACCTCTCACGAACTGTTTGGCTTGTGACAGAAGACCTTAGATTCTCAGAAGAAGATACTCTGCTGATCATATTGTTCTCTTCATTGTCATCATCTTGATCTTGGTTAGAAGAAGTAGCAAACTTCTTAATTGTTGAGACGAGATGGTATGCCAGTGAGCCATCTTTATCCTCCTGAGCACCAAGAACATTTATGGTACGTTTCATGTGTTCGGACCTTTCAATTAGATATGATTCAGGCTCTGTCATCAGCATCTTCTTCGTGTGTTGCTTCAGGAGACTAATGCATGGGACGATACCAGTGCCGGACCCCACTACCAAAATGTTAGTGTGGGACGGATCGTTGACCAACGCTGTCCCATACGGACCAAGGAGGTCTATGTACATCCTGTCATGTGTATCTTGATATTTGAGATGTTGCCAAAGTTTGAAAGTCCAGCTTCCTTCGTCAAATACCTCAATATTAAACTCGACTAGAGATGAGTCGGGACTACTTGCAATGGAGAAGGGATGCCACGTTTTATCAATCGTCCCAACTCGAAGGAAGGCACTGCAGAGTTAACAGAGTTGGCAAAAATGAAAAGAACGACATAGAAAGAATCACAAGTGTGAGATTATTCTACAGTACTAATATAAACATACAACAACACGACCACAACTCTACTTACTACTGACCCGGTTGAAATCGAAACAAGGTAGGCCTCTGCATCGTCAGAACAATCAGATTCGAACCGCCTTGTGTATCGATAGTAGTGAAAGAAGTGATTCGGGTCTGAATACAATATGAGAATACAAGATGTGAGCAGTTGTTTCAAATGGCAACAATTGGCTATGACCACAAAAGATAGTATATCAACAACTCACTCGAAACTTTTGGTTAAACCACATCATTGTATAATCACAGAAGTAGTAGAGTAGAGGAGCAATGAACCAGGTGAACGTTTGACTTCGTCTCTTCTCTCCACTTCTCTGAGAAGCATCGACTGTATGGGCTATAGTTAGCGAGTAGACAACCAAGAAGAGGTAATGGACTCGATAGAAGACCTCATATGAGATAGGACCATTACGGTAATAAGCCGTGCCTAGCATGAGTCCCTGTTCGTGATCAAGTATGGCAGAAATAGTAAGTATTGATCGTTGTTACATGGGTGTGAACTTTTTGAGATTGGATCACAATATCAACTTACTGTTAGTCCACAAATAATGATTCCAGTTATCATGATCTCTGATGTCAATGCAGCACACGCGTCGTCTTCTCCGTCGTTACACAATATTCCCAGATAGGCAAAGAAAACGAACAGTGCAAGGAAGGATAGTGCTATCATAGTGTATCCGAGATATATATGGATACGTAGTGACTTGTTCAGAGGAAGATAGTAGTTCAACTTGCTCGTGGATAGGGAAGCAATGGTATACCTGCTCATGGTCAGGGGAATAAGTGCCATCTGGAAGAGAACTATATGATGATGTAGAATGTGTTTGTGAGTGATTGTATGTATGTATAGCAACACAGAGTAAGTTAAAGAGAATACTTACTGGCATGTTTTGACCCAAATAGAAACGGAGGAACAATCCGTTTTGCAGTGTATCTTGATGCATCGTCAGGCACGGTACCTTCTTGTTGTTCATATCTAATCATGGCGTAGTGAGCTGTAATATTAATACATAAAGTATGAATGTGAGTTATATGAATTATGGGTGTTCACATATTATGGAATCATTCAGAGATACAAAGTATATACTTACCCCAGATGATAAGAGTTGCAACCAAGTGTGAACAGGCTAGAAGAACCATCTTCCTTTCTGAGTAGAGCCATATGACGATTCTCATAACAGGATTAAAGGATATGAACTCCCTAGCATCATCAAAGATTGACCTAGCAGTAGGATCGGGATCCGCCGATCTATCCACAGCCACAAGCGTATCATTAATGTCAATGTCATGCGTCGTAGGTTTAGGATCGGGTGTAGTATTAACAGTATCGCCTGTTTCAATATTATCACTGTTGGGAGTAGACAATGACCAGCCCATGATATTAGACACACTTTTCCTACGTGCCTCAACTCTTCTTTCCATTGCTCGTTCTTTTGCAATATCACGTTCTTCATCCAACTCCGACGAATCAACCTCTTCATTCGAATTAGTATCATCGTCAACAACAGTAGAAATGGTCGTTCTTCTTATGTAGGAGGTAGAGGCAGTTTCGGTGTAACTATGATTAACATCAACAACACGGCCGAGGAGTGATGATGATGTATCAATGTCATCAATCTTCTTCTTAATCTTGTCTCTCTTCCCTCTCCTATTACTATTACTATTTGTGGTATCTGTTTGTGTTATTGGTTTCGATAAGGAGGCTATGAACTCATCGTAATCACCACTATCACTATCACCCCCTTCTCTTTCATCATCGTACGTCATTATCGCTGGTGTTGTCAATTGAATTTTTGAATCGCTGCTGCCACAGATCTCCTCTCTGCCCCTCTCTGTCTCTGCCCTATTCTTCTTTGTCTGTATAAGCTGCCACTCTGTAGCCGCATACTATTTGTGACTGCTGATTCAGCATTTGCAATACATAGCCTCTCTGCTTCTCCGCCAATTCAGAAGTTAATAAGTATGTGTTAGACTTTTGGCCTGGCTTCTCTTCGTCTAAGCCTAATTTTTTTTCATGTCTTACCGGTTCTCCGGCTCGGGAACGCGTGGGGAAGGCAGTATTAAAAGGGGATGTCATTATGACGGAGCTAAAATTATCCTTACTCTCTCCTCCTCATTAACCCTCGTTTGATGAGCGCATAAAGAGCATAACAGTCAGTCATTTCTTCTTCATATGTTAGGTACAAACATAAGGACAAAAGCTCATTATTTTTTGATCAGTTCAGATTCATAGTCATAATTGGGGTCTGACATAACAATCTGAGCTTGCTTTATGATGCCGTCGTCTCAAATGCAACTCCTCCGATAACCAAAGGTATACCCAGATACAGTCTAACGAAATCAAGTAATGTCAAAATCATCATCCCATGACCACAAGCAGTAGTAAACGTGTCCACAAGTGACACCGACGATGATGATATCCTCTCATCAATGTACTGATCAAAGTCAAAGTAATAAAACCCAGGAAAGCTAACAATGAAGTATATCCCACTGTATATGATTTGTAAAGATGACGATGATTGATGATCCGTGTTAGTTAAATTTGTTTGATAACAAACGACAATACATCATCGCCACAACTCAGAACAAGACAAAATGTAAACAGACATCACTTACTAGAATGCACTACCCCAAATGTATGCAACAGTCCGATCTTCAAATGTATAATACGGAAAGCTTGATATTGTTAATGTTTCCATAAAAGCAGTAAAGTAACTCAGAAATAATATAGTATAAACAAACAGCATTGTCTTCTTCCATCCCCTTGCATATGTAACATCCACATACCGTAACAAGCCATTACTAATACATACATGATATGTACAAAAGTAGAAATGTGTAGCCAAGAACATTGCAATTGGAACATTATTAAACCGATGTGATGGCATTGTATACCTTGCTTTTAATACTGAATAGAAGTAATGTGTATACCAATAATTACCAATGAAGGAATATGTTAGGAGGTAGAGTGTTGCCTTTGTTGAGTATCGTTGATAGCATGGTCTATTAACATCAGGATTTATAATAACTGTTCCTTCTTCTTTATTTGTTGTACTACTGGAAGCCTGAGGATAAACAAATGGTTGCAACAATAAAGGTAATGCCAATCCACCACAAACAATCAAATAACTATATGCAGTAAAATTTTCATAACATTGTGAAATAACAATATATCCAAAGATTACAATCCATATAATTGTATAATACCAATTATATACTTCATAATAATACTTTGATGGTTGGGTTTGTATTGATGGTAGAAGAATTGGTATATAATATTGAAGTGGCAGATTGTTGGTTGGTGCATTACTATCACCGGATTGTGTATTTGATTCACGGGTGCGTTCCCCAATAACTGCGCTGCTATTTCTTTTTCCACCTTTCCAACTTTTACAGTTCGGACAGCGTTTTGCTGTGGTGTTTATCTTATTGCATTTGCTACATTCCCATTCTAATTCGTTGTTACCACTACCCTCTGGTTGAGACTTTATTTTTGAGGTTTCTTGTTGTTTTTGTTGTATGAAATGCATACCAACGAGGATTGCAAATGCAGTTGCCAATATAATTGACATGGTTGCCTCGATGGTCTGTGATGAGTTACTTATATTGCTCATGGTGTAATTCCTTATCATCAATACCTCTCTAGAGCAGCTATGCAATCGTCATTGCTATCATTCTACGATATACTCAGTCTAAGATTTTATGAAGGATACCGATATGCCGCCATGAGAGTCTCCAAACAACTTTATCTATACTCTTTACATGTCTCCTTTGTAGGTATATGCTGCATATACTACTGGGATCAAGTATTGTTGGGTTGATGTTACAATCTGTATTGACATGCATGTGATATCAAATGGTGATGGTCCCGAGAGGATACCAATTTTCATACAGCCATACTCAGCCATACTTAATTATCCCTCTTCCTTGTGGGTTTTAGTAGTCTCTTTGCTTATCAATTGCTGCAATTCTCTATCATGACTGCTCAGCTATCATCGCCCTTTCGTCCTACGGCATTAACTGGCAAGGTGGCAATTGTAACGGGTAAGTCATTACTTATTTGATTTACATGTCATTTTTTGTGTAAAGTTAACTCGTGTACCTCATAATATTATATATCTTATCTTATATCCACAACTAGGCGGAGGTTCTGGTATTTGCTATGAAATAACCAAACAATTACTATTACACGGATGTACTGCTGCTATTATATGTGGTCGTCGTGAAAGTTTTTTGCAAAAGGCCGCAACAAATCTATCAAAAATAAGTGGAAAGACATGTCTATATAAAGTATGTGATGTTAGAAACCCGATTGCTTGTAAGGCTGTGGTAGAATATGCAACAAGTCAATATGGCAAAGTAGATATACTAGTGAATGGTGCAGCCGGCAACTTTCTTGCTGAAGCAAAATCTCTAACTCCAAAAGGGTTCAAAACAGTGATGGATATTGATGCTCAAGGAACATACAATATGTGTCATTCGGTATATCCAGCCATGTGTAGTGGAGGCGGTTCTATTATTAACATATCGATGACTCTTCATTATGGTGGTGAGTTTATACATGCATCATCCATGTTCAATGATAGCATTCTGATATGATATGGGCAAAAACAACTAACTTTCAATAATATGACTCCTTTATTTGCAGCAACTTGGTATCAGGCACATGCATCTGCGGCCAAGAGTGCAATAGATTCATTAACAAGAAGTTTAGCATTAGAATGGGGATGTGATAAGATCAGAGTGAATGGTAGTAAGTCGTATATGATATATGATAAGTGATTTCTTGGTTTACATTCTCATATGCATTTATATACAAATTCAAAACAATATACTATTTGTTCGGATATAGTTGCACCTGGGCCAATTGAAAACACACCAGGAACAGCCAAACTAGCACCCGGTTTCACAGCAGAGGATATGAAAGACATGATGATGGAAGGTATACCTATGGGTAGACTGGGAACTGCATTTGATATAGGAATGGCAGCCGTCTATTTAGCATGTGATGCAAGTGGGGGATATGTTAGTGGTGATACATTGGTAGTAGATGGTGCCGAATGGTTATATAAAACACCAATGGTACCTACAGAGATGGTTGCTGAACTATCAAGGAAGGTAGAAGCAAAGAGTCGAGCGTTACAGCCGAAAATGATTTCCAAGCTGTAATTTAGCGCTCAATGCATCTACTTATCTCTACACTGCAGCCAAATGCTGTTGCTACATCTATATTGAATGAAGAGCAGCTAACAAGTAGCTCTGTAACTTAACTTGAATGAAGTACATTCTCATTTATGTTTTGATCATATAACATATATGATGTATGCATCTGTTTTCACTGCCGTCGGCATCATCACTGATGTACTACTTTGATATAGTACATTCAGCGAATCCTCACCCCGTATACCTTTGCTCGGATAGTGCACCATACCCTACACTCTCCTACAAATTGTCATTGGAGTAAGACATGTGTCTCCAAAATGAGACGGTGCATGCAAGTTGAAAATCAAAATCAGTCCACCCAAATAACAAAAGGAAGCAGAGCCGTGGACAATATATTAAGGCAAGGAGTATATAATAGAAGGTGAGGACATGGTTATATTATCTCGTGTTTTTCTAGTAGGAGAAATCTACGGGCGGCGGCGCTGTAGGGCTCTACTTTTTTATATCAAGATTTCTACAAGATGGTGCACCTTAGGTTCTCATTTTTGTGGTGTTAATGATGTGTTGCCTATTATATTGAATCCTATAGCAGTTGCGTATTATATTTGTGATGCGTACTGCTCATGTTGACGGTTCATGGATATACGGCGCTGTATATTATTCGGGAGCTCTTGATTGGATTTGTCGTGCATCTTCTATCGATTTCGATTTTTTTTAATGGTTCACCCTGAACTGATATGAATATTACATTCGTATACTATACTCACCCTACATCTCTGCCATATACTCTTTCCATAAATAAAGCATTACCTTCAGATTTATTTAACAAACAAACTAATAGTCACATCATCAAATTATTATACAAACAAAACTAATATATAATCATGCCTGCTAATAATAAAAAGTCAAGACTAAGGCAGAATAAGGAGAGGAGATTGAGGAGTAAGAAGGGTAGTTCCAATACTAATAATACAACTGATAATACCAAAATTCACTGTCGATATGGTATGGAATGTCGTGATCCCAACTGTAAGTTCTTCCATCATCCAATGGCTGCCAAGGATGGTGTTAATGACGAAAAGACATTTTATGCATTAATGAAACAAAAAGAGAAGACAGCAGCAGCATTAGCCGCCAAAGCCGAGGCAAAGAAGGAAGCAGCTAAAAAGGCCGAACGGAATGATCCAACACCATTAGTTGGTTCGAAGGAATATGCATTAATGAAACAGAGTGAGAAGGATTTCCCTCCGTTATCTACTTCTCCTACTAAATCCTCCTCCTCGTCATCTACTACTTCGGCGTCAATTCTTCCAATTTGTACTGAAGTTGGTCGACCTTCCGTTCGACACCTTAGTACTCCTAACAGTCGTATGCCCACTGCCACCACGAAGAAGAAGTGTAGATGGGGTTCAACATGTGGAGACAAGCACTGTACCTTCCTCCACCCTGGTCAGGTATTTGACCCTCCAGCCGTTATTACACCCAAACAATTGAAGAGCATGGCTGATAAGAAGAAAGACGACGTGGATCAACCACCATCCATGAGTTCGGTCTTATCTCAAATGATTGCTAATGCACCTCAGCCACATTCGGTATTACCACCAACTATTTGGACTCCCGATCGTTCTTCTGTTCAGCAGCCAGTGAATGATGTACTATTGAGTATCATCCGTAGCAGTCACTACCCCACCGCTATTGAAAATTGTATCGAGAAAAAATCTGGATACAGCCTCCAATAGCAAGGGCATCATGGCCGAGTGTGTTATAGAAATGTCTCCGAAAGTTGTGGGGTGGGTAATTGGTCATGGTGGTTCTCGTATTAAAGATATGATGAATGAGTGTGGTGCAAAAATATGGATTGATCAAGAATCGATGGCTGAATCTGAAGCACGAGTGGTATATGTCGGTGGTAGACGTGAATCCGTTCAGCAGGCCGTTCAAAGTATTAAAGAAATGGTATTGGAAGCTCCTCTTTCAGTAACGGCAGGGATTGACCCTGGTGATGCCATCCGTAGCCGTCCTCCTCTTTCTGCCTCTGACATTACCTTACTTCAACGGATCATCATTGAGGGACGTCATATTGGTAAGGAACCGGGTACTCTCAAGTCTCATGTGGGTACCATGTTGAAACAGACTGGGCCACAGAAGTTTGAAAATAAGGCTATCCGTCAAGAGTTCATTGCCCAGGCCATTGATATGGGTGTCGTCTATGAAAGCGGGGAAGGTGGACATACCTCCCTACACCTATGTGAGGCGTATGAAAACAATTTGACCACCAATATGTGGGGTGTCATTATTGATGCTCATCCAGTAACTGGAGAGCCACATGAAGATGGAGGAGGGTTGAAAGAACCTCCTCGGGCTTCACCGACAAGTGTTCAAGCATCGGAGGCAATTCTGTACAAGCAAGTTTGGGGTGATCAAACCTATGAGGGAGCGACGGCCAATAAGTACGACCAAGGGGCTTTGTTTCCGTATCCTGAAGAGTCTGGGGTTATCCCATCTCCTCCCCGAACTTCCCCGACAAGCGCTGCCCCGTCATCTGATGGAATTCTGTACAAGTCTACCATGTGGGGCAGTCAACAAGAGGAAGGTGCCGCAAATTATGGCATGTCGTCTTATGACCAAGGAGTTTACAATTACTCTGAAGAATCCAAGGTTTCAACTCCACCTGGCCTAGCATCATCCCTCGCCCCGGCAAGTGAGCAAACATTCGGTGCAATTCATGACGTTTTTGCCAAGTTGGGTGACCCTAATCAAGCTGCCAATGATTATGGCCTTGATAATAAGTATGGCGGTGATAAATCTTATACACCGCTTTACAACAACAGCTCAACTTCTTCCACCACTTTGTTGACGCCATCTGCATTCCAAAGTTTTGAGTCAGCATTCAAGCCCATGCCTGGCGAAACGTCTTTTGGCGAAACCAAGTTGGCGGAGGAAAGTGATGAGGGTTCGCCCTTCTTATTTAAATATTCCTATTAGGCAGTTTAGTCTTTATATAGGAGGACGGCATCAGGCCGACAACTAAGTAGTTATACAATCAGTATACAATGCACAAATGCAACGGGGGAACAATTTATGAATCTGAATAGCGACGAGTGATAACACATTGAAAAAGGTGGTATGCTCAAGCTGAATCATGTATTAGATATAAACCAAATTAGAGCTCAATGAGATGAGCTGAAAGTCAATGTATTAGGGAATAGTCATATCTTATAGGCTAATACGTTACTAAGACAGAGATATTATGAAGATTGGACTTAAAATTGAACCCTTACTGTAACGGTGCATTTCTCGTGCCGCTCTGTTGTTGGGGTTGGGATGGAGGTTTATTTCTCTTACAAATCTCTCTCATCTTGTTCATACTCCAGTAGGCAACAGTTCTTGAATCCTTGTGTTCCTCCTTACTTTCGATCTCCTTCTTCAGTTCCGCTGATACCGCTTCCAAACTGCACCACGCAGGAACTTGATGCAACTTTAATAGATTTTCTTCAGATTTAAGAAGCTCATTCAGATCAAAAACAATAATATAATCTCCACCTCTTTCTCCTCGTTCTGGATAAAGACAGCTAAATTCAATCTCTTGTGTTTCGTCTTGAATTTCTTTGATCAGGATATCAACTAAATGTTGAATATTATCTGGTTTAATGCCATTGACTGATTTCAATATCATTTATTCTGATCTAACACTTTATGATATGCAGCATTGATACTATTGTGTAATACCTTCGAAAGGATAATGATTTGATCATGATTCCCTTTCGGTCGCCGAGTCAGAGAAGAATCAAAGAGATCCTCCCCAATCTCATCCTGTATTTTGGGTTGGCGTTGGAACAAAATGAGCACATTCAATAGCATGTGGATAGGAATTATGAACACAAACAAACAAACACATGTACACTCACCAGAAGAGGCTTGGTAAGTGGAGAGAAGACACATCCACCAACAATGCAGTACAATGGAAAGGCATCATAACCATCGATTTGTGGAACTAGCCGCCTATCTATACCTAATTGGACTTTTAATGTCTTTTGTTTACCATCCCGAAACACTTCTAATTCAACTTTTGATTCGACACATTTGCAACTCAAAAGGCCTGCGAAGTCGATGCGCTCATCCCGATCGTCAGAGAAAACTACAGAGCCATCCCCACGAATAGGACGATTATCAATGGCTAATAGGACATCATCCTTTTTTACACTATTCGTATCAGATTTATCAGTCTCCTGGGTCGATTCGTTAGTCTCCTGTACGGATTGCAGATTAGTAGTGACTTGACTGACTTGAACTCCTACTTCTTTCCCTTCTCGGTGCAATGCTTGCAATCCCAACTTACGTATCAAGGCCTCGGCCAGTAATTTCTAATGAGAAGGAAGAGATAGACCATGAATGATTGTGAGAGAATTCATATAAAGAGAAGAAGAGTCAATAAAAGGAACTTCATACCTGTGTTGAAAGTATGAATAATGAAGAAGTTCCAGGAATGCCTGCAACATGCTTCGGTTCATTTGGCCTGTATTTTTCCACAACTAAGGAGCCTAGTCCACTGAACCTATCATCAATATCAATATGCATTCCCGACTTGCACATGCTCAAAAAAGCGGAAATAACCTTGGTTGGGATAATATAACTGGGTTGACCATACTCAATCTGACGTGCAACTCCGATGACTTCTCCCGTCTCTTTATTGTAGCTATAATAGAAGAAATGGTAGGATGTGGTGAGAGATCTGTAGATTTTGTGCATAAAGAAAGCTGGCTCTTCGAACTTACAGTGTTGCCCCACTATCAAGAGGGAGGATACTTTTGACTTCGATGTTAAGTACTTTGAAGTCATCAGTAACAATAAAACGACCTAACATAGCCAGTGTTGGGTTAATTTGCGTCCCCCCTTGAGGGAACCCAACACCAATCACGTCTTGTAACTTAGGGGGGATAACGTCTGAAAATGTTATTTCATGGCTGATATGCTTGTTCCAATGGGTGTTAAACTTTTCCAAATCCTTATCATTAACTTTCAATAATGCTAAGTCAAGTGGATAACTTACCCATTCCACTAGTAATTATTTATATGTACATAAACAAAAGTGAACGAATCATTTGTTAGCGTGGATATAAATATCTTACTAGTTCGAAATAAGTTCAATATGAGTAAAGACTTACCATCACAGCAAACTGATTCTGGCCCATAGGCTTCCCGAGCAAAAACAGTCGTCGCATTATTCACCACGTGATAAATAGTCAAAATTCTTACTTCATAATCACGTCCGCTGCGGTTGTTCCATGGAATAACGAATCCAGTACCAATACGTTCTCTCACTCTCATTTCAAAATTACAATTACGCCATGGTTCTATATAACTAGCTCTACTTTTTGTTGCTGTTATCCTGACAACTAATTTGTCATTAAAGACTGCTGATCTATTTGGCCGATTAGTAGGGTTCTTAATGATATCCTTCAATGAAGCCTTAAGTATAGGATCATTTATATCACTGAGTATAGATTTGATTTTGTTAATGTCTGAACTCCTTATCATATCATTCGTTGATATATCACCATCTTCGGCCAAGGTAACTTTGTCAATATTTTCAGATATATTGTCCATTTCATCATTTACATTGCTAGTTTTGCTCATGATTTGATGGAGTGTTACTAATTTGAGAACCTATCAACTTGACCCGATTATTTTTAGTTGGTTAGTAGACGCTATGTTGAGGTAATAAGTCCAACAAAGGTAAGTATACTGTTGTTTCAATGCATTAAGTTTAGTTCAAGGGAGGGGGTGAGATATATCGATCAAACTAAGTACAAAACCATAAATTGAAATTACCTATAAAAATTAGCAACATGCAATAATAATTAGCAATGAACCGAAACTCAATAACAGACAATAAAAATCCCAGGTTTATTATTGATAAATAGTTTACTCACCTTCTACATAGACGATATCCCTACTGCGCACTGGTATGCTTTTGTCAGTGTCCGTCATTTACCTCCCAATTAAACAAAAAGACTCCCAGTACGAGTAAATCAGCTCAAACGTCCAAAGTAATCTAAAGAAGTTAGTGCACCCAATAAATAGCAAGAAGAGGAAGTCAAATATAAGGTGAGTATACTATATGTTATTGACTCTAGAGTGGGACCTTGTTATTTATAAGGGTGGTAGCGTTTTTGGCGGCTGCGGTTCTTCGATGGCGATTTAGGCGTGATATATAAAAGTGATATCATTTGGTTCATGTGTCACCTCAAACTTTATGCTGCTTATTGTATACATACCATCTCACCTGTTTATACCCACGAACTAACTCCAACACCTAAAATTACAGCAGCACAATATATATATATATAACACAAACAAACAAAATACAATCATGTCACTAACACCAAATGCAATCTCACAAATGTTTCGTATGGGTGGATCAGTCGATCAACCATCCTTTGCCCCAACTATCCAAGTTATACATGTTAAGAAGATTGATAATAAGGGAGGCGGGGGTGATGAACGTTTCAAGGTTAGTTTGTATTGTTTTATGTGTGGACATTGGGGTGTGTGTATAGTTGTATAGTTTAATTTAGAGATGTTTTTTAGGAGGGTGCACCGTCTTGTGAAAAATGTTGGTGCATGTGAACCTTATGACAATTACACCAAAAACAATGCCGTGTGATATGTTAATATCATTTAACTTTTTCTAACTCTCTTTTATATCCCATTAATCAATACACCCCTAAATAACAATAACAAACAATAACAAATATACAGGTCATCCTATCAGATGGACAACATTTCTTCAGTGGAATGTGTGCCACGCAATTAAATCACTTGGTACACAACGGCATCATCTCCCAACATTGCATTATCCGTATTACTGAATTTATCGTTAATACCATGGGTAGTGGGGCTAAAATTTGTATTATTTTGGGTGCCGAACAAGTACCCGAAAGTAATGGCGGTGGTAATCCAGGATCAAGGATTGGTGCACCTGTGGATATTTCCAAGGTGCCTCCTTCACAGGTTAATAATAATGGTGGTGGTATGAATAATAATAATGGTGGTGGTGGTGGAATGTATGGTAATGTTCAAGCATCTGCAGGTGGTGCCAATAACAATAATGGTGGTGGTGCCAATCCATATGGACAGCGTACAAGTCCAGGAAGTAATCCCTACGGTAATAATAATGGCAGTGGTAATCGTTTTGGTGGTAACAATAACAACAATGGACCAACAGTCGGTACATCCACGTCAGGTGCACCAATCACACCAATCTCGGGATTGAACATGTATTCCAACCGATGGACAATCCGTGCCAAGGTAACAACCAAGTCAGGTATACGCACTTGGTCAAATGCCAAGGGTGAAGGATCATTATTCAGTGTTGAACTACTAGATTCATCAGGGTATGATGTCAAGTGTACATTCTTCAAGGAGGCTGTTGATAAATTCAACCCCTTTTTAGAAGAAGGACGTACCTATCTCTTCTCCGGTGGACGATTGAAAGTTGCCAATATGCAATATAATTCATGTAAATCACAATTTGAAATTACCTTTGATCAAAATTCCGAAATTGTATTAGATGAGAATGGTGGTGAACAGATTCAAGATTCGTATGATTTTGTGAAAATTGGTAGTTTGGAAAGTGTTGATCCACAGACATATGTGGATATTTTGGCAGTGGTGAAGCACGTCGGTGAACCTAACACTATTGTTAGTAAGAAGAGTGGTAAGGAATTAATCAAGTGTGAATTAACTGTTGAGGATGATTCCGGTGCCGAGGTTCGTATGACAATGTGGGGTGATGTTGCGCAGACTGCTCAGCAGAAGTTTGCCAATGCACCAATCGTGGCATTTAAGAGGGCACGTGTTAGTGATTATGGTGGCCGGACATTAAGTGGTAGTGGATTCGTTATTAATCCCAATATTCCCCAAGCTCAATCATTAAGTCAATGGTGGGCCGTGAATGGTAATAAGACTGCTACTCGTTCTCTATCGTCAAGTGGTGGTAATCGTGGTCCAGTTCCATTCGACCAACGTAAGAATGTTAGTTCCATCAAGGCCGAGCAGTTGGGATACAATGATAAGCCTGACTATCTTAGTTTCAAGGCTACCATTACCTTCCTTAAGAAGGAGAAGTCTGGTGATGACGGTGCGTGGTATACCGCCTGTGCTAATGCCGGTGATCCCTGCAAGAATATGTTCAAGGCTACTCAAACATCGGATGGTAATTGGCACTGTGATAAGTGTCAACAGACACATCCCAACTGTGTCCGTCGATTCATCTTCTCGGGAACTGTTGCCGATGATACATGCACCTCGTGGGTGTCCGTATTCAATGAACAGGCCGAGGTTATGTTTGGTAGTGAGGCTGAACCTGGTCTTGCTGATCGTTTATATCAGCAGTTAACGGAGGAGCAGAGTGGTAAGGATTTGTATGATTCGACCTTTTCACAGGCTACGTACACTGATTGGATCCTCAAGTGTAAGGTAAAGCAGGAGATGGTGGGTGAGGAGCAGAGGGTTAAGACATCAATTGTTGGTTTGAGCCCCGTGGACTATGTTGCCGAGAGTAGGAACTTACTTCAATCTTTGATTACAGCCTAAGAATAGGGATTGATGAAGAGTAATTATGGGGATGATTGGGGTTATTGGAGAATCGGGAATGGTGTGCCGTGTTTCGAGAAGTGCTTTGTGTTTGTATTGAAGAAAAAGAATAACAACTAAAGAATCAGTAAATGAAAGTCGGGTGTATGTCTTCATCACCCATCATCAACAATTATATCAAACAACAAGTATCAATTTATATCATCATTAGGTAATAAAACGCTGCGACACAAGTCTTCTACAAACAAGTCTTCTACATATATTATGAGGAGTACAGGTAGATTACTGAGCATTGATCTTCTGGCCAAGCGCAACGCTCCTACGCCAACGAGCTTGCTCATCCTCCATAGCCTTTGACATGTATTCCTCATCGTGTCGAGCCTGAGGAACAAAGCCCACATTAACTTGAATCTCTTCGTCGCTAATCCGGACTTGCAATGCACGAGTGAGCAGCCTACCCCACTCAAAAGAGACCGACTTGTCATCAAATATACGATCACTGCGCTGCTGAATAGCCTGGGCAACTCTTGATCGATAATCGTCATCAGATGCTAGTCGTATTGCCTTAGTCACGTAGTCAGAAGGACTACTTGCAATACAACAAGATCCTAAATCGGGATCTACTTCTTCTAAAGCCATTGACTTGATGAACACTGCAGCCATTCTTCCTCGCAGATATGCCTGTGGATATGTCACAAGAGGTACGCCTGCATTGATAACATCAGATGCCGTCTTACTTCCACCAAATGGAAAAGGATGAAGCACGACGGATGCCTTCTGAATCAGGTCAAGAACTTCATCACTCTTGACACGAGGCAGAAAGTGGATACGGTCATATGCTTTCTTCATAGCAGGACAATCAATTGCCTCGTTGCCACATAGTTGTTCCTTGAGGCTGGTCTGTAGCCTCCGCTGCAAGGTCTCAGTTTGTTTTGAGTGTCGACTTGCTTGGAGGGCTAGATGAGCAAGTGGATCTCCAACTAGTATGTCGATCAACACATGATCAAAAGCCGGTTGCATCTTTTGAATCGACTGAAAGCACATGTAGATGTGAGAGTCTTGGTGCTGAAGATGAGCCATCTGTTCAAGAGATGTTTGGTTCGACAAGAGTACTGCCGCATCGCCTGCAGCCATCAATGAATCTTGTTTTAATTCATTACTTGTCCTTGGAAACGAGATTGCTTGGCCGTCAAACAAAACAACTTGCTCAGAATAATGATCATCAATCAACTGTGTTCGAAATGGATGTTCCTTCAAGTATATCAGTGACCAACGAGTTAAGTTTGGTTAGAGAAGAAAAGAAGAGAACAACTCAACTGCCGCACATCTGATACACAACAACTTACCAACATATCACCAGACACGAAATAATCAAAGGAAGGGATTCCAGAAGTGACGGGAGCGCCCATTACGAGTATTTGTACTTCCGCAAAGCGTTGATAGCTCAAAAAGTAGGTAGGAGCGGAGTTGAGGCTCTCGCAATACACCAAAGCGTCAAGCTCTAATGATTTGAGAATTTCACTTGCTTGAAATTCGTTGTAACCCACTTCATAAACACCAATTGCATTAGAATAGAAGTCTTCCGTCAATGGCTTGGAACCAATACTCACAACATAAAAGTCAAACAAGTTTTTGAGGGACTTCATTATATCAAGGACCAACAATCCATGAGGCTCATCGCCTCCCATTTGACCAGAGACGAATGCAATCCTCTTCTTCCCAATCTTTACTTCGTCAGTACATAAGGGTGCCATTTCCTCTTTCTTGACTAGATGATCAGCTACCTCGAATAATGAGTCGGGACAGAGCACTGTAAACATATCAGCAACAGCCATGTTCAATGGCTTGTCATGCCAGCCTTTATAATGGGCATAAAAGTGGGGAAGTTGGATTTGATTTGTCCAGTCACTTAGTGTTCCATTCAGAGGAGGTATACGCCGGATGTCTTCAATAGATGATATTCCAGTGGATGTTCGGAACAAATCATTACCTCCACCAAGCCACTCCGATCCTCCATGGGTAGCAAGGGTGGTAATATCATTAATCATATGCTGGAGGTTGATGTGAGTATAATCAGACTCTTCCAGTGAAGATGAAACTGAAGGAATTACAAAGGCTCTTCGAACTAACAATCCAACGGCATCACCAGCCAATCCCAGCTTCATATTAACCCAAAATCCTTTAATGAATG
>Ga0214477_100442_pt1 | contig 28969 bp, 22 predicted proteins | sample M1_20Mar14CPVII9_FD_165058 | JGI IMG/M metagenome (GOLD analysis project Ga0214477, IMG submission 165058) | Marine eukaryotic communities from Monterey Bay, California, United States - M1_20Mar14CPVII9sort6BwellC16 | ecosystem: Environmental > Aquatic > Marine > Unclassified | place: USA... | reverse complement strand
CTTTATTGTACATTACAGACCTATTCAATGCTTGGCTGGTGTTTGGTTTGCAAACGATTAGCACCCGTCAGCTATATCTCTCATCACTTTTGACATCATATACGGCGTAAGCATATCTTATGTGCATTTATACATGTTCTTATGAAACCTTACTAATATTGAATATACTTTACTGATATTATGCGCAGATACTTCGGAACTTTGTGTGGCTCAACAATATTACAAGCATATCTACTTCAGCGTGGCATAGCGAAAGGTGATGCTTTTTGGATTACGATTGCCTTAGGATCAATAGTAAACTATGTTGTGTTGACAAGCCTGAACAATATTGCAGCCAATAAGAAAGCGGGTGATGATACAAATAATAAAAGTAATAGAGGAATAGCAATGATTCCAATATGGGGAGTAAGACAAAAAGTAAACAGCAACACAAATATACATTATTTTACATCTCACAGGTATATAAAGAACTGATATCAATATAAAGCTAAAAGATTGATCAGTTTGTGCTTTGTTTCTCGAAGAGATTGCTATGTAGATTGCACTTATGACCACAGCCAGTAGGACACTGTTCATGGTATTTGAACCATTGAATCGCACAATTATGGTGTCCGCCATGCCCACATGCTTGACACCAAACGTAGATTCCTTTGACAGGTTCATGACAGAGAAAGCAGTGTCCAATTCTTGCCCTACAACTTCGACACACTCTTTGAGTTGAAAGCTGTGGACTTGATCCTGTATCGTCCTGAACTGCGGCAGTGCCACCAAGCAGTGGCTTACCACATCTAGGACAAGACTCGTGTATAGTTGTTGAATTCTGGTTAAGTGCATTTATCACAGGATCCTTACAAGTCTTTATCAGTGCCGCTGCTTGAGTAAACAGACACATGTGTTGCAATAAGTCAATGTATGAGAGATACCACTCTCGGATGAGAGATATATCTAGATTTGGAAGACTTGACTTGGCAGATCCTCCTGCCGATGTAGGAGGACATATAATATCCATCACCTCACACAAAGCAACACATGATTGAACATCTCCTGCGTCTGCTCGTTGTATCAACAACTTTCGAAGAGTGGGCTTCAACAGATTAGCAATTGAATTTGAGTGAGTGTCAGATAAACTAGAAGGTAGCCCATCCAATTCTGAACCATCAAGTATAGTAGCCAAGGTCTTCCACATTCGTGTAATTGATTTTTGAGCTAATCCATTGGCGACATTTGCATTGTGTCGGCATAAATCTGCCCTTGTGGTATAGTCAGACCCAATCTTTGTTATATAGAGTTCACTAAATCTACTCAAGTGTGTCAACTCAGGAGCAATTTGAACAGTTGATGATGGTTGAGATTTTGTCAAATCATGCACATCGCCTTGGTCTGCAATGGCAAGTACAAGATTTGAAGCTCCTTCCGACACTCCTGCATTAATATTCTGATGAACTGACATGATTTGTAGACTGCCGAAGCCCTTTTGGAAAGCAGTAAGATTTGCTATTGCTACACAACCCCTTGGTACATCAAAAATTGGATGGTGACCATAAGAGAAGTCTTGTAATAAACATTGGCCATCTCTTCCTACTGTAATGACAGTCTTCCACTTTTCTTCTCCAAAGGAATGTTCATTTCTTGGTTGTTTCTTCCCCTCTTCTTTGACCCAAGCAAAACTGAGCACTGCTCCTTCCATATGTCCTTCACAAACGCTCATTGGCATCCATGGACTTTTTGTAGACCATAGCCCAATGTTACCCTTACCACCTGCATTGGCACCATATATTGAAGCGGTGGCAACAGCTATTAAAGATTCATCAGATGTATCCTCTACTGGCCTCCATTTGATACGTGTGACCGGTGCAGCTATATTCAATACATGCAGAGGTAATTGTTTCTTCTTGTGATGTCGTGAGAAAACTCCAGAGGCAGATCTCTTCACTGGTGAGTTGGACCCAGTAGATAAATTCGACTGAAGAGATAGTGTTGTTTGATTTGAATGGGGATGATTCCGGCTAGAAACATAAAGCAAAGAATATATGAGTGGTGTATATCTACAAGAAACACAAGTAACTCATATCAAACAACAACTCACCCAATCTCAGTTAAAGGAGAATTGATTGGCCCTTCACTACTGGCAGATGTGTGCGATGTAGCTGAGAGGGTTTCACTGTTATCTGACCTGTATGAACCTGCATTTGATATTATATTGTTCATAGATGCATCATTCTGTTTGTGAATACTCAATCCACTCTCTAAATCCCATACTTTTACAGATCGATCTCTTCCACCGCCAGTGGCTAGTGTATACTTTCGAGTTGGATGCCAATCTACACATGTGCAATCCCCAGCATGAGTTGATTCTTTGATCAGTGGCTTGTTGATACGTATATCATATACACAAAGCCATTCTCCCGCTACCATTGCGAATAAGTCATCCATGAATGGATTCCATGATATGTCTTTAACTCCTTCACACTTTGGTGCATATGTCGAGACGCAGTGCCAAGTGGCCGTTCTATTCAGTACGCTCTTCATTTGAGTATTATCGACAGTCGGGGTAGTTCCAAAACCAAACCAAGACTTTGCATTAGTGGATGATGCACTTATTCTACTGGCCCCGTTGCCTACACCCCCAGGTAATGATGAAGAAGAAGAGGTAGCTCTTCTATCCCACAACTTGACAGTACCGTCTTGAGAGGCACTTAAAAGCAAATATGGACGTCGTCCACTAGAATGCCAGGCGAGACGATTCACCGCACGAGAATGAGCAAGAAAGGTAGCCTCAGGTTGTCCAATTGATGCAGCTGAAGAAACTTGAGATCTATCCCCAACACTATGTTTCCGAGTATAAAAGAGACCGCTTGGTCCAGTACCACTACTCGAATTGTTAGATGTAGAAGGATCTGGAGACGATAGTAAAGTGTGTGCACTCCAGGCGGTGATGACACCATTTGAACCCGCTGCTGCAACCACTGATGTATCATCAATTAAAGAAGGATGATTTGATTGTTCTTCACCGCCACTATTACCAATGAATCGACGCTTAATGAAATGTGGATAGTGCTGATCATTATTATTGTTGTTGTTTGAAAAGTATTGAGAATCATGCTCATTGGCTATTATTTCCTCATATGTAACCCCCGTCAAATCTCTTGCTTTGCTATTCAATAGACCATTATCAAGTACATATGATTGATTTAAACTCCAAGCTACATCTGTTATATTTACATTCATCCCTCCTGCTGTTGATGGATTTGGTAGTGTTGACGTTGATGATGCTCCAGGTAGTCGAAGTGCATCTCTAAGATGAGGATATTGTGGATTTTGACCTCCAGTTGCAGCGTTTACCGTTTGCATTACTGTTTGGAGATGCTAAGTTGTTGTTGAGAGAGTATAAGATAGGAACAAAGATACGAGCATAAGATACGAGTATGGTACGAGTATATCTTGTAATTGCATTGCATAATACCCCAGGTATAACAATATCCATATTCAAAACCTCACCTGTGAAATCCGAACTGATTTGATTTCCTCCAATCGACTTGATCTATTGCTACCACTATCCTTCACATTATTACTCAAACGCAAGATATGCAACACATCCTTCCCAGCTGCAACTCCATGGCTACAATCTCCTGATGGTGATAGTGAGATAGATGAGAATCCAGATGAAGATCCAGAACGAGGTGATGGTGTAGATGAATTTGAATACAGAGAAGCAACTACCGGATGATTGTGTGGAGTTTGAGGTATATCATTTATGATGTTTTTGTAATCTAAGGAAGTTGAATCAAGTGAATTAAACCCAACCATATTTTTCTAAGATCAATAACACAACAGTTACCAATTCACTACTTATATATACATCCACTTTAGAATTTAGAATATACCCTGAACATATCAAATCAAACGATATTACCAATTATCAATCGATAATTGCAACTTGCAACGCAACTTTTATGATTTTATCTTCTGTAATAGATATCGTAGGCAAAAGTTTCTAGATAAAGTTTCTACGCTAGCATGAATGAGAATGAATACAATAAGTAAGCTGAATGTGGAGAAGTAAAATGCACCTATTTTTATTATATACTATTATATTATCTTGTATTAACTAACACTATTCAGATATATAGATATAGATAAGCTGGTAGTGGTCCGGTGACCGTACACGTTTGAGTGTTACTTTATTTTGCTCTCGAGTAGGATAGATGGCGGTAGATGGCGGTGCTATTTGCAATGGCGGAATCAAATCAAATAGAATCATCAGAGGACGCCGATGAAGAGCCAGCACCTCTATTGGCAATATGTGGTCGGTTCTTTCCATTCAATGAAGACGGGATACCATTTGCAAACAGAAAAATCATCGTACATGAGAAATCAAACCAAGCTAATGTTGAAGATGATGGGGGTACAGCTTTCAATGTATGGGACGGTGCTTTACTATTAGCACGATATCTCGAAAAGAGTCCAGATATAGTGAGGGATAAAACCATGCTTGAACTAGGATCAGGATGTAAGTAGTCGATACATATATATGAGTGTATCCTTAAGCACCACACGATGTTGTAATGTGATGTATATCTCACCATCATACTACTTGTCTCTTCCTTTTCAGGTGGTTTAGTGGGAATTTGTTGCAGTGTATTAGATGCAAAGGAAGTTGTTATGACAGATTTAGAATATGCATTGCCACTGATGGTGGAGAATGTTGAGAGAAACAGGAAGGATATGAACTGCCAATCAATTGAATGCAAAGCCTGTGATTGGTTTAAACCACCATCCATCTCTCATTTATGCGGGAATAGTGATGGACCAGATGTGATTCTTGTAGCAGATTGTGTTTGGTTGAGTCATCTCATATCACCGCTAATACATACACTCAAAACATATACTGGAGCTTCTACTAAAGTCTTAATAACTTATCAACAACGAGGAAAAGACGGACACGAAGAATTTATGCAAGGCATTCATGATATCTTTGATGTAGAAGTCATTGACACAGAAAAGACAGTCGGATTAGCCAAGCCCGATGTATTCTATGTTCTGGAGTGTAGTAAGAAAAAGAGTAGCACATGATCATTATAATATGAATTATAAGACAGAGTAGGTAGTTAGAAACTACCAAGACTTTGGTGATTCAAAAGTAACATTCTCTCCACTTTTAGGATGCGGAAATGTTAGTTTGTGTGCATGTAAACGAAGAGTTTTTGGTGTACTCGAATCTTCTATAACCTGCTGCTTTGTATCTTCTTGCTTTGTATCAAGCTGTGCATCATTTCCATGCCACTCAATTGGATTGTCTCCGTATAGAGAATCCCCTACTATACCACTTCCAACCTCTGCACAATGAATTCTCAATTGATGGGTGCGGCCCGAAATGGGATGAAGTTCCAAGATTACTCCCTTTTTCTCCTTTTGTTGTATACCTCTATTCTCCTCGTCCAAATCTTCATGTATCTTCCAATATGTCTTGCTCTCCTTCCCACCATCTGATATAGGACGAGGTTCCCATATTATTCTCTCAGTACGGGATGCCGCCAATGGTATATCGATTGTCCCTTCATTTTCTTTATGTTCATGATATGGAGGCCATCTTTTCACATGAGCTAGATATACCTTCTTTACAACATCTCTATCTCTCCATGCTTTACAAAGCGTCGAGGCTGACTCTTGATTTCTCGCCACGACAAGTATACCAGATGTCTGACAATCAAGTCTATGCACAACATATAACTTTGCAGTAGTAGAACTGTCACCATTGTTAGTTGATGATGTTGATACCCAATGGCTATACTCTCCAAATCCAAGCAAATGTAGTTGTCCGGTTGCACTCTCCCAATCTTCAGTAGGCTTTGGCAAGTTTAAAAGAGGTCTTTGCTTTTGTTGTATCTTGGCAAAACATGTTTGTGCTATGCTTCTAATTTGAGCTGGTATTTCTCGTTTATTATCATGCTTTTGTTTCTTTTTGGGTGGCTCTGAAGATTGATCTTTTGCAACATCTTGACTACCCCATGAATGTAGATCTGGATAAGATGGTAATAAGCGTCTGCTATTTCGATGACAGTATTTGATAAATGTTTCCAACTTTCGAGGTACGCCTGCCGTATTTGAAGAGGATGATCCCAAGTTATGTATTATCTCCATCACTGCCAACTCTTCCATTGCAACTTTTTCATTACTTTGTTTGGCATGGGCATCTTCTTCACCAAGCAGTTCTATAGCCTTTACCCATGCTTGCTGAGTAGTTAATTTAGTAGCATCACTACCATTAGATTGTGTAGACGGTGGATTATTTGCATGGCCAGGAACAGATCTTAAATCGTTTGGTTTATCGAGCACAATCACATCATTATCGAAATGTAGCACTTTTATATGTAAATGTGAGGGAACATTATACAGTGCCGCCTTTGCCGTTGTTACTGACGATTGTGCTCTACCCTCTTCATTAGCATTACTACTATCCATCATATCTGATATCTATATGTACTCAACATCAACTATCAACTCTAGGGAGTACAGTAAATCAATGATTGATGAATGCGAAAATAAGAATAAAAAGATGTGTCACAGTGAAGAAGTTGATGTTATGCCTCTTACTCTTGATGGCGATGTGGGAGATAGAATAGTTGCATACTGGCAAGGAATGTTCTTGTATAGTGGCTTTATCCATTCCCTATGTATAGTTGTTGTGAGTGCTTTTGGTGTCGAGTGATCAATCATTAGGTATTGTAATACAAAAACAACAACTTGATATCTTTGTGAATTGATCGATATATCGATATGTATTTATTTGCATCACTAATAATAATGATAATAGTAAAAGCATCGAAAGTTGAAGATATTCAACAACAGAGTGACGAAGAACAATGGAAGGCATCGTTTTACTACATACCCACCCAAAACTCAAATGAAGAATCACTAGACAAAGATGGCCTTCCTACATTCAATGAACTAAAAGTAGCACTAAATAAATATCGAGACATGACAGATGATATACTTTATCAGTTATCTAGAGCACACGAAGTGGCCTCACGTACAGAACATATACTATACCCCAATCATGACACAAACTCTCAATCTCAATTTCCATCTAAACTTGAACACAAAATAAAAAGATCAGCTGAAACATTAGAACAAAACATGATTGTATTAGAAAGACTATTGAAACCATTTCCTATCAATATTGGTATACTTCCAAATCACAATTCAGAAGACAACTCAACAAATCTATTTACATTCCCTCCGAATAATGATGTTAATTCGAACAACGATCAATGCAAAACCTCTAGAGAAGCAAGTGCAACTACTTCTATTGCGAGATACATTGCACCTTATAAAGAAATGAATGATGTTAATCAGAGAATAAACGACAAATACAATGGGGAAGAAGAACCATATGACACTGCAAGTCATATACTGACTCATATGACAAGAGAGTGGACAGATAGCGGAGCAAGTATTAGAATAGACACACATGATTGGATTGTGGATGAGCTATTAAGTTATCACAATGAACTAGATTCTTCAAGTGATTGTCAGGAGTCTCCTTTATCACCGGTCTTAGTCCCTGGTGCAGGTCTTGGTAGACTAGCTTTTGATATTGCATTTACTCACTCCAATAGAACTGATATCAATACAAAGAGTCAATACTTCTATCCATTTATTGTCGAAGCAATAGACAACTCATTAGTGATGGGAGGGGCAGCTTATCAGCTATTTCACTACCACCACTCTGAACATGACGAAGAAAACTTGACAATGTATCCCATGGCAAATGATCCCTACATCAATGAAGTGAATTCTGAAAGAAGATGGAAATCCTCAGTGTTTCCGGAAGACAAGGTCTCAGATCAGTTTAATAATCTTCTGAAGGATATGAAACAATCATCTGATGCATTTCAACAACCTAACATATCGTATGTTATCGGAGACTTTGTTAGGATCTATGCATCGCCTACAAAGCAAAATGTTTATGGTTCAGTTGCAACTTGCTTCTTTATCGACACCGCAACAAACATATATGAATATATATTAACTATTCGCAACTTGTTAAGAACAGGTGGATTGTGGATCAATCTAGGACCAGTACAGTGGCACCGAAATGCACAATTACAACCAACCACAGCCGAGCTTAAAGATCTTATACTGTTGGCTGGTTTTGAGATTATGAAATGGGAGATAAGTGACAAATTGATAGCCTATCGTCATCCCGATGACATCATAGTTGGCACAAGAGCAGAAGCATATCGACCGCTCAAGTTTGTAGTCCAACTTCAGCCTGATCCAGACGAATGCAGTACACAAGATCATAGTAATACTAGTCTCCTCTCCTCATTAGAAAAGGTACGACAAGTAACTGGTCGAAAGTCCGTGATACCGAAAGAAGTTATCGATGCTGATACTTCAAATACTAATTCAGACGACGATATTGATACATAATATAATACAAATGAATAATACATCTTTCTCATCATGTAACCGCTGCATTGTTGATATCATCTGTTTCTTCTATTTTGGATACTCCAAGACTGAGAAATTCCTCTAGGAAGCTTGTCAATCTATCCATCCAATTGTTTGATTTATGAGCTTGTCTATCCCACATCAATATTGAATTCAGCGCATTGACTATGCTCTCTTTTGTATGTACATTGTTGTCATTATTAGAATCTGAATGAGCATGGGATTTGCCTTCCAATTTCTCCCCATTTGTCGAAGAAGCAATAGAGATTGATTTGGAAAAGTCAACCGGAGCAAAGCTATACCTAAGCGATACTGCCCTGTTAAATTTGATTCTTTGATTCGACACACCTTTATCTGCTAAATCAAATCTCAACAAACGATCTGAAAATCCATGTACTTTTATATCACAGGCACATCCTAAATCATTTACACCCGTTGATTCTCTCAATACATCCCAGGAATCAATACCATCACTCTGTGATACATGTTCAATTGATGATATTGGTATAATCCTTTCCATGATTTGATACTCAGATTCGGATTCCTTTATGATTCCACCCAATGAGTTACATGCTAGTATAGAATCGATGCATTGATTGGGTGTACTCCACTTCATATGTGTTGTTTTCTCTTTTGCAATGGGGATGGTTCGTATAACCAAAGCTAACTTTCCAGTATCAAATTGATCATTGAGTGATAAGGTTGCTGGAAAAGCAAAATATCCTTTTGTAATCTGTTGTAGTGTTGCAATATCATTATCCTCATCATTATGTTGTGGTTTATATTGATATCGCGCCTTACATTGTTCTACTTGTTCTTTCTCATCAGTTGATATTGTATCAATACTTTTACCACTATAATTTACTGACCATTGTCTTGGAAAGGGAGAACGAGGTTGAGTATCAGTATTGTCGGTAGTGGAGGTGATTTGCCAATGCCATATTATATTAATTGGTGATGATTTTAGTTGATCTATTGCTGTACGAGCTTCTTGCTCCAGAGGGGAGTTGATAGGACAGCATAGTGTTGCCATTGTATTACTTGTTTGCCGCTTTGCGCTACCTTACTAACGTAGAGAGTACAGCACAACAATTGTCGAACAGTCCTTTGGCGATCAAACCCCGCTTATATATGTAATGAAGTGAGTTTAGATTATATTTACATTGATTGAAAGTACTTAAAGCCAACACTGAATATTGCCCCTTGTATTGCATTAGTCAGAAGCCTCGTCTTTAAACCTCGTCCAAAAAGACCAGCCAGGCCATCAGTTTCAAGAATCAAGTCTAACGCTTCTCTATATGATATCTCTGACTTGGCATCATCACCGTCACCCAAGGCTGCAGTTTGCTTAGTAGTTTTTATAACACGTATACTATTTGAAACGCAGTCTGATACACACGATGCACTTAAACCCAAGGTCGCACTCCTCACAAGGAACAAGAGAAGGTCTTCTTCTTTTGAGACTGCTGGTAGTAAATCATTCATAAAGTTGTACGTTAGGAACCAGGGAAAATGGCCAGCGGCAGTTGCTGCGGCTTGTGCTAGTGCTCCTTGATATAGAGGAGAAGGACCGTTATCTATAACTCGTTGCTTCAGTTTCTCTAATCCAGCAGCTCCTTCAACCTGCATTGATGTTTTGGATGTATCAATAGGCATGAGTACAATACGCCACAATCCGGCGGTTATACTTCCAGCAGCAGTCTTTAAAGGGAGTGGTAAAGCTGCAGTCTCAGGTATAGATTCAAGCAGAGCCAATACTCCTACATTTGCTGCTGTATCTCCAAACCGAGTAAGCGGTCCTTGCACAATAGCAAATGGTAACCCCTGATATAATCTTGGAATACCTCCTTGGCTATATAGTTCTTTCAGACTTCCTGAAAGAGTACCTCCATATCTATATTGATAGTTCATCGACGTACGAAGCCACATTAATGAGCAAACCTGAACAACTGCGGCTGCGGCACCAGCTTTGCCACCTCCTAATGCCTTCTTGGCGGCCTTCCCGAATATTGCTTTTGTGTCTATTGGTGTAGCTTCTGCAGCTACTACATCACTACTACTTGATATTAATGTAGATGATGATGTACTCAATATATCCTGAAGTTCTTCTTTAGGTGTAGCAGCTACTACATCACTATTTGATGTTAATGTAGACTTGCTTATTATAACTTGGTCTTCTGTTTGAGATTGAGATTTTACATAATTTGTCTCTATTGCTGCAGCATCTTCCGATAATACAACTAAGGAAGCAGCGCCGACCATTGATATGAAGAATTGTCGTCTATCCACTTCTCCCGTCTGATGTATACACTCCTCATCATTTATTATTTGATTGTTGCTTTTACCTATGTTAGCATTATTTATAATTCTCTGTTGTGGTTTTGTATTAAAACTTTCTACAGCACCAATAAACAATACTAACAATGGCACAATACCTTTATAATGCTTATTAATCCTCATACCAATATAGTAATGCACTGCTACCAGGCCAATTATTACAATAATCAGTTGCAACAATCACCCCGTTGTTTGTTAGTGTGGTTTGTTAGCTAATTTTACCTCACAATTTTTGCAGAACGACAAACAACCATCATAAAGTTGCAACTCTTATATCGGTGCCGATACGATGTCAAGCGCCGCCGAACCACCGCCTACCAACGTCGTAGACATAGTTAAATCTATAATAAACCTTGGAGGTGATGCCGCCGCACTATCGTCGCGACAACAAGCGCTGCTAATAAATAGCTTAGTGGTAAGATCACAAATATGTTTTCAACTATAATTATTGGGTTATTAGCCGATTCACTCACCTACCTATTGTCTCCTCCTCCTCAATCTCTTCTCTCTCTTCACTTCACATGGCAGGCGTATTGTATTCATCTTGCTCGAGACCAGGATGCATTGTCTGAGAGAACACGGTGAGTTCGTTGTGTAAATGACTCTTAGTCATTTTGATCACATAATGTGCATATGATATGCGCAACTTAACTCATTACGTTTTTATAATGACTTTTCTCTCTCAAATTTAAGCTCCGGCAAAGAGTCAAGTAGAGATGGTTCATCTTTCTCTGAACTACCTGCTATGAGAGAACTTCTTACAAATCCAGCACTATTTCAATGTATCATATCCATGCTATCATATAATGATAATAACTCAACATCGAATAATAATGGTACTAGTGCATATCAACAGTCGAAGAGAAAGCGATCACCATCTGAAGATTTAACTCACACTGCTAGTAGGAAGAAGCCAATGATGACACCTAATCATAAAAGTCAATATTCATACCCTAAAAGAGATTCAAAAACTGGCAATATCATAGGCAACAGCAATGGCTCGAAGGGGCAGCTTACAATGCAGAGTCTTCCAGTTTATGCGGCAACTATATTGTACACTGTCTTACAACATGTTGAGCACTGGCCAGTACAGATTATGAAAGCTTTTGCTGAAGATAGTTTCGGCCCTAGGAATTGGGTAGATGATGAACGATGCAAGGCTTTTGTATCGAATTTAGAACAGTCACTAAAGACAAGAGAGATGAACGGTAATTCTGAAGTAGTAGAAGAGGCTGAGGCCTATTGGGAGACTATGATGGAACCCCCAACCTCTTCAGCTAAATCAAATGGCTCAGTATCATCTTCAGTAAAGACAAAATCACCTAGTTCAAAGGAGAAACGGAAGGAAACTAAGAACACTATCAATGGAGATGACGATGGGTCTTCCTCATCTTCTGGGGAAGAAGAAGTCTTGGAGGCAGAATCTCAGCCTCAGTTATCAAAGACAAAGGAAGAAACATCTACCCTGACTTTACCTAGTTTGTTTCGCATAATGCCGATTACAAAAGACCAAGTTCGTCCACGATACTGTATGCACAGTCTCGAGAGTACATATGAACTCATCTCGGATGCCTTTCAAGACAGATTGAACTCCAAGTCCAAGCAAAATTATCGTTTAATTCAAGTATTACCTGCCTTTTTACCTATTCCACGAGTACGGTGTCTGGCATCACGACATTTAGAACGGTGGTTACAATCTCCAGCACTAGCTGGACTTGCTCGAACTCTATTTGCTCATCTTGTCAAAGAGGTGCGCTGCATTGAGCCTCCACTACCTGATGATTTTGAAATTATCGACAATGTTTTGAAACTTAATCTCAAGGCAAATCAGGTAAGATGTTTTGAGAGCTACTGTTACTATGTTTATCATGCGTCGCTAAGAATCTATATGTTCTTCTCTCACATTCACAGCTATCGATGCATATTGAACACATCACCATGATTGCCAAGCAACTACCAACTCTTTTGATTGCTCAAATGATATTTACTCACTGTATTGAGGGCGAACGTGCAACCGGAAGTGTAAGCAATGCAATCAAGCCAAATGACGATCACCTTCGGATACTGTGCTCTGTCTATGCCGTACTCGATCGGAAGCTAGCGGCGAATGCTTTGGCATCGTGTGTATCAACTCTAACATCTGATGTGCTCAACCAAGCCCCGACAACAGACGAATTCAATGCACAGCTTCACAACATAAGCACTTTACTTTGTGCAATTGTCGACGCCTTGGGAGATTTGTATGACGGGTATCAATTTGTGAAGGCTATCATAAAAGCCCAATCAAGTATACCTAAAACTGTCACTTCGGTCAATATCACCGCTCGGCTTATTTTCGAGTGTACTCTCCTCGTTACCAGAACTGTTCCGTCATTACAAACTGGTCTCAAGGCTGCAACATCACAGAAAACTAACAAGAAGTCATCCTTTTCAGAGTTTGATTCGATTGGTGAAGAAGAGTTGAATAAGTTCAGAAAAGACATGTTGGGACTGAGGAAGGCAATGCTAAGATGGTGTGTCAACACTCTATGTTCGGTCTACCATAACAAAGTCACCAAAGAAGAGCAAGCAAAGTGTGCAGATACCTACTATGAGCGAGGAGCTGTGAAACGAGGACCCGGTGCTCTCAATTTCGAGAGTGTTTTAGACGTGAACACAGCAGTCGAGGTTAATGATGACCGTCCATCTCCATATCAGAGGATGATGAGATTGATTCGATGTATGCTATTCCTATCTCCTCCATCGTCAAAGGAGATGGCAACATTTACAACAACAAGCGAAGAAGAAATGGATAATGATAGATTTCAGCGTATTACTTTCTGCTGTCAATATGGTGTTGATGTCGATGATGGTATGCTTAAAACCATCACCACTTCCCCTAATGTTACTCCCCGCACTGCCATATCGGTCGTTGAGGAGCTTCTACGATGTGTTAGCAATTCTATTGCAAAAGTAGACTGCGCCTATGACACTGTTAAGGACATGTATCAACTCACGGAGTTCGTTCCTGAATTTCGGGAGAAATATGACAATAAAAGGAACGAGGATGCTATGAGTCTATTACACTTTGCAAATAGCTCGGCTAGTAGTGGTGAGATGTTAGATCGATCCAAACTACCACGACTAGCCATTACATCTCTTTGGTGGAGAGTGTCGTCAATAGCATTGACTCTAAGTGGTTTGCTACCAGATAAGGTTGGTTCAAGAATGTGGCAGGAGAATCCAACCTTACGAGCATTGATTAGAATGACAACATCCCAAAAGTATCGCTTTCCAACAGCCGATTGTAGTAACAGCGAGAAGAAGAAAGTTCGACTAGCAGAGGAACGGATGAAGCAGGAGGTAAGCACGTACTTGTACTCGTCTTTTACTTTCTTCTTCCTACAGTTAGAACTAACTATTATCCACTATTCTTAGGAACTTAAAATTGCCGAGCTTCTGTTCATGCCTAGCTCAACACCAAAGAAACCGACAAAGCCCAAAACCAGCTCTCCATTTAAACAAAGTCTCGGCCGAAGGTCATCTGCACGGCAACGAGAAAGACAGGCAAGATTACAGGCAATTGAAGAAGAGCGCCAAGCTGCTGCTCTGCATGAAGGTAAGTCAGTCTTAGCATGACTAATCACATCATTAATATCATCATCTCACCATTCTATCTTGCTGTTATATCACAGAAAACATGAAGATAAGAAAGGTTCTCAAGACATTGAGTAAGAATATTATGCTATTCAACCCCGAGCAAGATCAAAGGAAGCCACCTAAAGGTTCAACGAATCTACTAGTATCAGTCAATCATCTGTTTGATCTAGCCGACAAGTTTAGACTCAGCACTTCCCCAGATTTTCTTCTACAGACAATCGGAGAAGGAAGAAGTGCCATCGAACGAGCGTATGATTGGCTTATTCCAATCATATGTTCACACCCAGATATCATTGATAGATTACAAGCAAGCTCATCATGCTTCTTGTTGCTACGAGCATACGCCGAGGGCGAGCAGAATAGAGAGCTATTAGATCTCACGGCTCCACTATTGTCTCACGTTAGTAAATGTCTATCAGGAGATGTGGGCATCAAACACGCCCTACTTGCACTGGAACTGCTTTTGCAGGATGTTGCGGCAGAGAACTCAGATCAACGACAATGTGCGCGGAATGTGTTACAGAAAACCATTGGAGACTCTAATGTAATGGACACCTTTCAAGATGATCTAGGCCAATGTGGCTGGTCAATTCAGATAATGCATGTCCCAAACAGTAAGGAGTTGATTCAATTGGCGATCAAGTATATCTCCAAAGCCTTAGCATTTGAACAAGGAAAAGTACTCATGCATTACATCTCAGCACTGAATCAATATGAGATGTTTCTTAAAGAGCATCAGATGGATGAAGAGTTTGACTTTGATGCTGTACTTTGCAAGCTTATAGCCTCCCGTCCTACTGTGTGCTGTGATGCATTTGACAGGTATTCAGATATCAGAGCTTTGGCTATTACGAAAGTAAAGGCAGCCTTTGAAGGATCTCTTGAATCCAATGGAGGTGCACAAACGACCCCTGACGCTTCCTTATTACAGGTTGTAGTTGCCATTCCAAGAGGTGAAGATCAGAAAGTGACTCATGCTGTTATATCGTCAGACTTACTACATGCATGTATCATTCTCATTAGCAATTGTCAATCTAACGACAACGATGAGACCAATACAGATGAAGATACTGCGACATCTCAACTATTGAGATACCTTGTCATCCCATACACTGATAAAGGTGATTCTGGATTGTCTAGTGCGTGGTATAATCATAACCAGAAGCGAGCAGTATCTGTTGAGGAGGTGAGTTGACTTTTGAACTATTACCGAGAAGTCACTTTGAAAAGTCATTAATCTTACACTACTTTATTGTTACATAGTGGGTCCTTCTAGCCAAGTCAAGATCAACAAACGTTGCCAAGCATGCTAGTCAGGCAGCACCAAATGTATTTCTACCACGCCTCCTCTTATGTGCTGGTTTATCGGACACATCATTTCGAACAATGCTTCAGCGCCTTGACAACATGGCTGATGATACAGGGAAGGTGTATAACGAGTTGATATCACCTACTGCCGTATTGGAGTGGGGATTGATTGGCACTGAAAAACGTCGACTTATTAAACGAAAGTTATTTGGGCGTCTTGAAGCATACACAAGAATTCATACCACAGTCAACACTTCTAACTCAAGGTTTCTATCATGGCTATCTTCCGAAGCTGACTCAAGCAGTCCTAGTACAAAGTCAATAACAAAGAACCAAGCGAGATTCACGAGTATACTTGGCTCACTGAAGTCTTCATTTGATGATGCCGGTGACAGTGATAGTGATGAAAGAGAAGAAGATCCCAAGTCTGTCCTGGCTGAAGAAGACAAGAAATCCATTTCTCAACCACTATTTTCCCCAACTGATAATATATCACAAGAATTCATCAATCGATGTGTTGAAGAGGATCAGTGGAATGTGTTGGACGAGTCACTTGATCTAGTTGCTGCCAAGAGCATGTTTAGTAAAGATACAAGTACTTCAATACTGGTTGCAAAGCAATTTCTTGAATCACTCAAGTCTCTGTATGACAACTCAAGCTTTGTCAACATACTGTTGAAATGGATTCCGTACTTATCTCAAGACCATGGAGATGAGACACTATGGCAGCTCATTTTTAGAGAGAATACTGAACAAGAGAGATCGCATTTACTGACACTTATTCAGGAATGCGCTGCGAAATGGTCAGATGAGCATGTTTCTGCATGTCAAGTTTGGATCTTCTCCGAGCAATCAAGATGGAAGACTGTTAATTCACTTAGCTTGGTCTTACGATTTCTCCTCGTCTCTTCTGATCAAAGTAAGATGGATGATGATGTTGACATTCAAGCTTACTTTTCATATAATGAGAAAAGTGCAACATCAATTACTCATCTTGCATTACAAGGTGCCATTATCGAGAATACAGCTGCAAGTGAGGTAGAGGATGACATTCCAGATTGGTTGACGTTAATATTGCTTATGGCGAAGTCGCATCAAGAACTAGTCACAAGGCTCATTTTAGAGAAAGTTGATGACACGTCATCTATAAAAGCTATTTCTTCCATCCTCTTACGCCTTTATATCTTGCACCCTTTGAAGATGAGCCTGAGTGATTCAAAGCTGAGGAACACATTACTTCAATTCTCGACTGATAATCTGCCATTGTGGCTTGAGTGGACTTGTCCTCTTGATGAGCAAGTAAATGAAATGATTACCAACCTTATAAAGTCACCACACCAGCGTCTTGTTCAATCTATTACTGACATTGCAAGACAACATCCACTTATATTCGTGAGACATCTCAAGTTAATCAGCCAAAAGCTGATGTTAGATGGTACCGGAAGAGATGAGAATGATCAAAGTTTGATGCAGAAAGGTCGTATCTTTGGCAAGAATCCATCAGAACGTGATACTCTTGTGGCACAAATCGGTGAAGTTCAGATGAAGGTGTCAATAGTCATGTGGGGTTACAGTTTTAATGAATATGCTTGGACATCGATATTGGATATCTTATTGGCTCTACCGAATGAAGTGATATTCTCATCATGTGGGATAAAGCTTGGTTTATCTGAAGTGTTAGAGGCTTTCTTGAGACTGTTTGATGTTCAAATGATTGAATTACAGTCCGACAAGAACATAGCTGGCCTGCTTGACAAGTTCAACAAGATTGTACAATCTTTCAAGAAATGCCAACCAAAGTTATTTCAAGAATGGGCTAATAGTGATGACATTCGACCTCTCCTTACAATTGATTGAATGGTCTTTATAACCTCTTTTGTATATGATTGATGGTATTGAAAAGGTCAAGTTATGAACCTGGGTTAAGTGCTTCCATTGCAATTATGAATTATCATATCTTTTAAAGTAAACCCCTTAACTTAAACTGAGTAGTTGCATAGAGTAGATGAATTGCATCTTAACTTCCCTTCCATTATTGTTAATAGATAAGAAGACACACATCCCACTTGACGGATGGATAAATTTGATTATGTAGTGGTGCTGGTTAGATAGATTGATTCTATGTGTTAATGTTAGCCGGTCTTTGCTTCAATATACATGTTATCGTCCAGTCTATAACCTCCTCATCACAATAGTATGATTGTTGATTTCAATTTTCATTATCGTTAGATAATAGTAATTACATATCATAGTAATTTTGCAACCATTGACAAAATATTACAATATGGTAACTTGGATACAGAATGAGACGAGGCAATCCTCCTCAACTAATACTGCTAAATCTAAGAATAATATGCGTCCCTTGATAAACCGACAGCAAAGTGAAGATAAGGATATGGCGCCTTCTCATCATATTGAACATATCAAAAACAACAGCAGCGGTAATGATAAACAAAATACTAAAATGCAGCTTGTAGCAGACAAGGCAATGGCTGCGTTGGAAGAAGACAGTAGTGATATTAGCAGTAGTGAATATAGTAGTGGTGGTGGCAATTGTCAATCATCACTTCTTTCACGCAAACTACCTGCACAGACAAATACAAAACAACCTGCTAACCAACAACAACAACCACAAAAAAAACAATACATATCATATGCACAGATATCAAGATCATCAACATTGCAATCCAATAATCCATTATGCGGTCGTACATTACTGCAACAGAAAATGGCAAATGCTAAAGGGATGGGATTGGGTCTATCTCTTCTAGGGAGTCCTACTGGTAGGAATGTAAACCGTATGAGTATAAAAGCATCTCCTGTTAGAAATACCAGCAATAGAATGATGGCCCAGAAAGGTACTGTCACAACTATGCAACATAGACACGTCAATAATAATGCAGCTCCTCGAGGTCTAATGGTAAATAACAACTCTGGGATAAAGCTAGAATTGGACAGTCCTCAAAAGAAGAAGGCTAGATATAACACAATGGGGAGCGGTGTCGTAGATTTAACCGCGGATTCAAGTGACGAGGAAGAAGAACAACAATCTAAATCTCTAATAGGTTGTAAGAATTACAACAAACAAGGGACGACTCCCGAACCAGTTCAATCTACTGAAGTACCTGCAGCTGCTAAAACAACAAATGATGGTTTGACTTCATGCTCTCTGAATGGAATACTTACTTGTACCGTGAGAGATGGCAAAAAGTGTCATATTATCAGTGGTTATTGGGAATACAAGAATACACATGGGTCAATTCCTCAGCGGTTTGAGCTTCTCAGAGATTATACTTCTTCTAATAATAATATGTCTTTGACTTTAGATGGTAACTTCGAAGGATCATTTGTATATCTTTGGAAAGATAAGAAGAAGAAAACAGAGCAACACTTTTCTATCAAAGAAAGCGTTAGCTTGTCGTTTAAGGAAGAGAACAGAGAGTCTACAATATTATTCAACATTACAGGATCCGGACAAAATAAGTTGGGAAAATTTAACCTCGTTGGTACTGCTATTCAAAGATCAGCAACAGGTAAGAACTCCTACACCATACAACTTACCAAAAAGTATACAGAGATGATACCAGCATCTTTACTTTCACCATGTGGCAAGAAGAAAAACAAGAAGAGAAATCTATCAAAGATGAGTGAAGATGGACTGAAACATGCCAAAGTAGTACTTGATGTGACCAGAGAAATGTCTAAGCTTAAAGGGCATGGAAAGGTTTATGTTGCTACACCTTCATTGCTTTCACAAACAAATCAATATTCTGACGAAGATGAGACGACGGGATTATGGAAAGAGTTTGGTTGCCTTGGAGGTAGCACTCGATCAGTAGTCAAGTGCCGTCCTTTGACTTACAATATACGAAATGTTTCACCCCGTTACAGGCAAATGTGCCTAGACTTCTTTAACTCAGTCGGCGTAGTAAATGTGCAAGATTTAATTGATGCCAACGAAGACTATCTTTGTTCATGTCTGCTAAAGTTTAATGGCTTTATGGCTGCTTGTGCAATGGAAGTGTGGAAGCGAAAAGTAGTCCATAAAGACAGAACTTGCTCGTTTCGCAACATATACCGTCCAGAGTTTGCAAAGCGAAGTGTATTGAGTTGGAAAGAAGCTGCAAAGAAATGGCTGAAAGATCTAATCTTTGAGGTACCAAATGGCGAGAAAGCTCAATACGATAACGACGACGAGCATATTTCACTCAAAAGTATCTTAGGACAAAAAGTAGCATCAAAACTCAGTAACCATTGCAATATAAGGACGGTTCAACAACTTCTTGATACTGATGGAGAAGAATTGATAAACAAGTTGGTTGGGGATGTTGGAGAAGACTTTCCCGGTCGCCAAGAATCTGATATCAAACTGATCACCGAGGGATTGATCTATGGTTGGTTTTGTCAAGTACAGGAAGCTACGCAAGATACTGAAGAATCGAGTACCATGTCTTCTTCAGCAAGTGGAGATGACGAACTTGACATTCAGTCATCAGTTAAGACCCCAATGAGCTATGTTGATCTAATGTTTGTCACGAGTCGAAAGATAACCTCTGATGAAGAATTGGCAAATGCAGATCCAACACTGTTAGCCCCTCTATATCGCTCATATTTGTCAAAGAATGATCACAGAAGAATGAATAAGGCAGAGTCTATTGAAGTTATCACTAAATTACGACAATCAGCACGTATGTTTCTCGGACTGGACAATCCAGAAGTTGATAATGGCGTTATCCTTTCACGAGGTACTAGAGTTGTGAGAGACGCTATGCACCTTTTCCATAACATTTGCAAAACGGTACCAGACGATGATAATAGTGGTCTTCCCAAGCGTACTATATTCGCCTATGACTTCACATCTCATGTCATTTATGAGTTTATGATTACTGTTAAGCAATCCTTGTGTTCAAGCGATGCAGGCAACGGCGCATTCCTAACATTCAGGTAAGTAGCTGTACACTGTTTTCTTTCGATCAAGTGGACTACTCTAACCATTATCGTCTTTCTTCCTTCACAGAGGAGCCAAAGGTCTAAAGAAGAGTAGTGCGTGGAAGAAGAAGAAACGCATTCAACAGGCAGAAACTCGACAGCCACTCGAGGCAACATTTAGCATATCTGGTGCTACAGTTCATCTCACCGGTTCGAATATTCATGATGATGAACACCATTATGGACCCGACTCAAAGGATCGAATCGGATTGTATAGAGAATTTACTCTAGACGATTTTGAGGATGTTGATAATGTGACTTTCAGTAGCAAGCATGAAGGATGTGCTCTAATTGAACTCGAGTCTCGATATGCTCCTGTACTCCTTTCGGACCGCAAGACAGACTTGATCTTTAGTGTAAAAGACTTTGTATTCGGCCACGAGCCATCATCATGGCGCTTTGATGTTGAGGAGTTGATTAACGGGCATCCCCAGGTGGTTGACTTTACCGATGACACAACGGGCACTCCTCATAAATCTGCCAAGAAAAATATGAGCATGTATGTCAACGAAGTCGGGCATAACCCACAGTTGGTAGAGAATGTCAAGGTGAGTGTCTTTTTTGTTGTCTAGTATGGAAAGAGGACATATCTGGTGTCTAACTTCTCATCCACTGTATTCTTTCTTTTGATTCTTTCTCAATGTCACAGATTCATGATCAGACTTCTCGCTCTGTTACATATTTCATCAACATTGACGAGCCATTAAAGAAATGCGAGACTGTTGAGTTGCTTGTCAATTACAAGGGTAAATATGAAGAGATCAGAGAACGTCGAGGTTATGGCGAAGCAAACCTTTTTGATGGAGTCAAAAGTGATGACGATGATGTTACAAGAGTGCAAAGGAACCTAAAAGAACGTTTCTTAACCGAGGAAAGTATTCTGTCTTTTAATGAGGACGAGATCCGGCAAGTAGTTGAGTTCTTAACTGAGAAAGTTTCAGTTGGAATCCAAGAAGCCACTGAATCACTTGCAACTAGAAACAAAGACGATGAATCAACTTTACTCAGGCAATGTATAGCACGACGTAGATTAGACTGGATGGCCAACATACTTCGGTCGAGATTTTATCAGCTGTTGGGGAATGAGTTAGACAATGTCATAGGATATAATGATTCCACCAGCGAGTTTACCTTCTTCATTGGAATGATTATTTATGTCAATGATTGGCCAAAGAACTCCGAAAGAGCGCCGTATACCGGATTGGGAACGATTCTTTCTATCAAGAAAGACAAGTATAACAGAGATGTGTTTGAAGTTACTACACTGGATGGAAAGTATATCGAAGAAGTCCCATTTGGAGTGGTCACCATCCCAACTGAGTCGGATTTTGTCAATGTTAGCGACAGATGCTATCAAGCTTGGAAGAAACAGCAACTTCCCCATGTACGAACTAAAGTTCTAAAAGGGTTAGATAGTCTCATATGGGATAGGTCTTTTGTTTGGAACATGTCAAATCGAGCAGACTTTGGACTGCAAGCTAAAATACTCAACTCTCTACGATGGGAGTTCATTGAAGAGTTACTCTTCTCGCTGATGAGCAATGAACGTCTCTCACACCCGTTTGACGAAGAGCAATGGTGCCCACTCTCAGTGGATCTGATGACGAGCTGTCTCCATTCAATTGCAGACTGTTTACTATTATCCACTGAAAAGAATGTCGTGTTTCAACGACTGTTGGGCTTTGCCCGTGATGCTGCCAATAGCCTGAGTGATATCATGAACAAGAATACCAACACTTCAACCAACCAAGTCTCTCTTATTGATAAGCTGGCCTTTGTTGAAGAAGAAGATGCTTCAGAATCTGACCGTGTGGTAGTTGTTGAGTCTGTTAAAATCAATAGGTCATCTATTGATGACTACGTGAAAGGTCATATATTAGATAAAGAGTGGTACCTCATCCATCAAATTGTGTTGGTTGTACATCCAATAGCCTCGTTAATCGACTGGGGTAGTGCAGATGGTACTCTCTACTCTATTGAAAAGTTATGCGAGACGATTGGCCTAGACAAAGAAACACCGTACATTAGTTATTACAAAGCAAAGACGAGAGATTGGAAATCATTATTATAAGCATAAATAAGTTATGAAACTTTAACAATACCCTCTTCATTCTTCTTTCATGTCAGGCACATCCAAATTAAGACGTGTGCTTGCCCACGACATCAACAAGGCAGGCGGGGGTGGGATACGCAATACCTCATGTGCCCATAGTGCGTTTGTGATGGACTGAGTTGTAGCATCAGGCTTGTCTTTCAACAGCTTGCCTAATACACCAAAAGCTCTTTTATCACGAATTTGAAGCTTTCCGAGCACAAACATGATAGTTGAAGCATCTTGTGCAGAACAGTCTTTACATAACACCGGGGAATTGATGACATGCTGAACGAGCTTGGAATCATCGTAGTCTACTCTCATTAAACCCCAGACAATGTTTGCTACTTCTCTTGCGTTCAATGAATCTCTCATTTGATATGCAACGTTTGCCATCTCGTCAATGAAGTAGTAGTTGGATATTCGCAGCCTTCCCATTGCCCAGATAGATTGTGTCAAATGTTTAGGTGTCATCTTATCTTGATTTGAAATGAGATGACGTATATATTTGTCAACATATTCAACATAAGGAGGCTTAACCTCACTTTCAATTTCCTCATCCTTAACATCACTTTCATCATCGGTTGTTGCTGGTGCTTCAAGCTCAATCATTTTACCACATGACCAAAGAGCCTGAGAGACCAACCTGGTATTAGAATGATCCAACTTCATAGTCATGAGTTGAGCAAGTTCATCGAAAATCCCTTGGTCGACAATATACCCTACTTTTGCCATTGCCCACATTGCCATTGATATATCCGTAGGAGAAAGAGAAGCCTCACTGAGGAGGAGTGGAGAGAGTTGATGAAATAGATTGATCAGTCTTTCGTGTAGGAATAGTTCTCCACTAGAAAGTTCATTTTGCTGCATCTTGGACTTGACATCAACATCATCTAGAGACATAAGCATAGCACAACTCCAAAGTGCACGGCTTGCAGAAGAAGGAGAACAACTCGATATAATGTCTTCCTCTATCATACGATCTGTCAATGCAGTAAAAACATCTTCATCGAACTGCTTTGCCATTGCAAATGCAAACAGGTAGTTTGATACCTCGAACTCGTTGCATTCATCAAGGAAAGATATATCTTGATCATCTTCTTCATTGATTGCTTCGTCTACAATCAAGATTTTCGCTGCATTTAACATAGCTCTGGTTGCTGTAGAATTACCTTGAAACATAAGTACACCCGATCTCAAGGTAACGGCAAGAGTCTTTGGACTGCATGCCAACATTGACTTCTCCTTTCTCCAGAGTATAATGTCCAAGAATCTCTCTCCTAGGAGCTGAACACACTGACTCTCCAGCTCAACTTTGTCAGTTGAAGTAATGTCTTTAGAACTTTTAATTCCCTCGGTATCATTATCCCTGCTATTGGCAGCATTATTATATATACCTGATCCTACTCTGTGACGCTGGAGAGATGAAAGTAATCGGGAGATATCGTTGCAACTTCGACATCGACTAATAGGTGATGATGGAGATGTAACCAAGTATTGAATTATTTTGGTAATTGACACAGTAATGTCCTCAATACCCAACAAAGTTGCAGCTTCTAATACATCACAAATTTGTCTAAGAGAAAGTGACTCCAGCTTGACCTTCTCGACAATACCTTGATAGTTGTTGACGTTATTATTGTTGTCGTTCTTCCTTCTCGAGTAAAATGGAGGAAGTACAATCTCATTAACTAGAGTATGAAACATTGTCACCGCTTCCTCTTTCAATATGTTTATAGGAATTGATGATTGATCTTTTGGCTGTGACTGTACATTTACTACCCCATTATCGCTCTCCCTTTGTTCATCTTCTCCTGGTAAACGGATGGACAAAGGCAGCACCGACTGTTCAATCATGAAAGTATTTGGTTGTATTGCATCAACTTGCTTTATTAAATACCTCATGAGTCGGGAGACCGACCAAATAATCTGAACCAAGTCTCTAGCTTCAGCACTAGATCGTACATTAAACTTACGAACTCGTTTCATAAATGTTCTTAACAAGATAAGTTGATGAGATTGTAACTCAGTTGGATATTGTCCATATGGACTATAGATTTTTGTCATATGCCATAATGCTGTTGAAATATCGGATACAGACAGCTTTTCCAAAGCATTAGGGAGTACCAAATAAGACGATAGTACTCCAATAAGTTGAGTATAAGGTGTTGTGACAGGTATAATATCTTCTATATCCTGAAATTTATTTCTTTGTGTGGTTTCAATTATAACTATTGGCTGGAGTACATCTCGTATAAGCCGTCTCGGTCCGATACATCGAACAAATGATGATGTTATTCTATTATCCCGCGATAAATACTGTATAATACTATCAAACAAGTGAAGTATAGAATCTTGTTCTGTTGGTGAGATATTGGTTAACAAATGTCCCTTGATAATGTCATCATGTCTATTGTTACCAAGAAGTACACTTGCAAGATTTGATATGGAGCATAAACTATCTGCAAGTGCATACCAATTCAATACACTATTAGTTGACGGAGGATTAAGAAAAGTATCTTTTCGTGATAGCAATCTTGGTGGCTTGCTATGAACATTGTCATTATTTGACCCAGTAGACCTTAAAAACCCCAGTTGATCATCAATTGAATCACTAACTTTATTTAAAAGTAAGTGTATAAGTTGATCATATATATTGCGTTCTTCTGTAGAAACTTTCTTATAATTTCTCTTCTTTTGTCGTCTATACTTATTTGTTTGAAATGATATCGGCAGGAAGGGAGATGAAGTAAGTCGGCGTAGAGCTGCCACAGCAATATTTGGACTGATATCATGAATAATTTGTTCAGTATTGATGGATGACAACTCTGACGAGTCATTTGGTATTGAAATATGAGAATATCGACTCATGATATGCAGTACATCAAGTACTGTATGACACGCTTCACCGTTGTTGTTATTGTAATAGCGTGGCGTGGTACGAAGGATTCGTATAATATCCTCTTCTGAATATGTTATCATATCATTATCTTTTGCAGATGATACATAAAGTCTAGTCGGCAATTGCAATGATCTAGGAACAACAACAAATGCAGTATTTCTTCTCTTGATGTGTAGTGGTGGAGAGATGTATGAAAAGGTTGCAAATGATGAGACTGTGCTTCCGGCTGCAGCTACAGCGGCAAATAACAACCTCGCCTTCCATGTATTATTGTCAGTAAACATGATACAAGGGGTCGATATGGGCCCAGCCATCAAATAGTTCAACCCATCAACTTTCTCATCACCGCATGAATTAGAATTGCAATTTGCGATATAGAAGTGGTATCCTAGGATACCCAAAAGCAATTACATTACAACCTTACATAATGTACTTACATGCATATGATACGTATATGCAGCTGTCAGGATTTTCTAGTGGTTATAACTAACGACGTCCTGCAACAACATCCTTTTTATATCGTTCAAACGCCTCTCCATTTGAGCCACCCTGTCGTAAGAGCCCGACTTTTCCCTTCTCGACAACATATAAATGCTTACACACGCTTGTCAACAAATGTTGATCATGTGAAACGAGAAGTACACCGCCCTGGAACTGATCAATAGCTTCTATTAGGGCCTCAGTCGTCTCAAGATCTAAGTGATTCGTCTGGCAATGGTAATGAGTTAAACAAAGAATTGATTAGGATGTGGAAAGAAGACAAGAAGTAGAGAAGAGTATAGTATTGAACATACCGGTTCATCCAAAATGAGCAAGTGTGGCTTGCGATACATTGCGTTAGCGAGACATAGACGACACTTTTGACCACCTGACATGGTGTGTATCTTTTGCATCGGTAAATCTTGTCCACCAAGCCCAAAGTTGGCCAGATATCTCCTGAGTTCACCCTTATGTGAGTTACTCCGATCTCCTGGGTATCTCTCAAGCATCGTCTCCATCGGACAAGAATCCGGATCTAATTGCTCCAGTTGATGTTGAGCTAGATATTCAATCTTTGCGCTCATATCGATGCTAACTTTTCCTTGGGGGCATTACAACTTAATCAATGTAGACTTTCCGCAGCCATTTCGGCCTTGAGAGGGCGGGAAGAATATGCGTGAGTATAAATCGATCAAACAACAAACAAAAAGGTAATTTAAAACCTACCAAGAAGTGCAACACGAGACTTCATGTCAATTGTCAAGTCTACATCCTCAAGTAGCATCTTATCAGAAGTATAACCAAACGATACTTGATCTAAAGTAACAATATTCTTATCGAAGGAACCGGGGTCAGGAAAGTTCAGCACGACTTCTTCATCTTCCTCATACTCTTCAATCTCTTCTGCTTCTCCGTCATAAGATGCCTTGAACTTCTTTCCTTCACTAGCGGCCATCATTCCTAACTTATCCAACTTCTTCATTCTGGACTTTCGTTGTTTGGATGCCTTTACCCCATTCTCACCAGATTGAGCATGAAGGTCAATATACTTTTGTAGATGAGCACGCTTTGCCTCTTGTTGTTCATACTGACGAATTTGTCTCTTCCTATTCTCCTCTCTAACTGCTGTGAAGTTTGTTATGTCACCCCGATAAGTTGTTAGCTTGCCCCGATGAAAGTGCACAACATCAGTTACTACCTCATTCAAGAAGTGCCTGTCGTGTGATACAACCACTAGAGACCCTTTGAACTCTTTTGTTAAGTATCGTTCGAGCCATAATACTGCTTCCAGGTCCAAGTGATTTGTTGGTTCTATGTATGATGATATGTTAGAGACGAAAGTCAAAACAATAAAGTTGCATCCTTGGTGCAAACACTTACCATCAAGCAGGAGCAAGGCTGGATTTGCAAAAAGTGCACATGATAATGAAACTCTCATCCTCCACCCCCCGGACAACATTTTTGTGGGCGCATCTTGCATCTCTGGAGTTAAAAATCATAAACCGTACAGTACCTTTCGTGCCCTTGACTCGGGATTTGTACCCTCATCTTCTTCTATCCTGGCTAATCGTTCATATGCAGCAGCTAGTTTTGTATTCAGCCGTTTTCTCTTCTCATCAGCATCTTCTTCAGGTGTCTGATTTGTCTTTTTCTTACTCACAGTTGATTTCTTTGCGGCTGCAGCTGCTGCCTTATTCTTCTTCCTGTCCTTCAGTTTTTGTTTACCCTTGGATGGTGCCTTTTGCTCAACAACTTCTTCCACTACCTCTGATTCGGCTTGTGGATTGTCTAACTTGGTAAGTTCTTGTTCAATATATTCTATCCACCTCTTTACTCCTTCTCTCTTCACATCACTTTTCAGCACCGTCTCCACTGCCGACAACTCGTTACCCATGATTTCCTGTCTTACAAGTAACATTGCCATGTTCTTGGGTACTCCACCACCATCACCATTCAATTGTCGTGCAGCCAAAGCAGTGAGTAATGTCGTTTTTCCACAGCCATTCCTGCCCATTAGTCCATATCTTCTTTTTGATGCTAATGTTAAGTTACTGTCATTTAACAGATCAGGGCCACCACCCTTTCTATTTGGCAGACTAAAGTTGATTAATTGTACATCTGATGCATTATCACTTGCAGTGGTAAGTTCTGTCATATCTTCTTTTTCATTATTCCTCATATTTTCCTCTTCTTCCATGATTTTCATAGCATCAGCTAATGCTCTTTCTCGTTCTTCTGCTTCCATCTTCTCTCTCAATTCCTTCTGTCTTGCCTTTCTTCGTGCTCTCTCTGATTTGGCAGCTGGGTTGTTACTAACGTCTATCATATTTGCATAGAAAGTCTGTATATCAGAGGTTGCATCCAGGCTGTCTCCTGTACCCTTGTCGGCCACCAACCCTGATGCAAACGTCTCAATGTCGTGTTCTTTCAATGTTACTGTATTATCAAGCTTGCGTGGTATCTGTTCATTATGTAGATCATTAGTACCAATTGATAAGTTTTCCACACCATCTTTATTCTGGAAGATGCGCGTTTCACAGTTTATGAAGATGAAGAGAGGAGATATTAACTTCTGTTAGTATACTTGATTTGTTAAGGCATTCAAATATAGGCACATAAAGTTCAAATGAAGTAGTCAAACACCGGGACTTCATAATAAACGCTTGAAACCACATGATAAAACAACACTAACGCGGACTTTCCAGTGCATCATCAAGAGTAGTGAAAAATTGGTCACACACAGATGCGTCTATATCATGTCCTAA
>Ga0214477_100440_pt1 | contig 29012 bp, 26 predicted proteins | sample M1_20Mar14CPVII9_FD_165058 | JGI IMG/M metagenome (GOLD analysis project Ga0214477, IMG submission 165058) | Marine eukaryotic communities from Monterey Bay, California, United States - M1_20Mar14CPVII9sort6BwellC16 | ecosystem: Environmental > Aquatic > Marine > Unclassified | place: USA... | reverse complement strand
TTGATTACTACTCTCAAACAATACTTAAAATGAAACCACAAAGTAATGGCTCGGGCTGGCGAGGAGGATCAAAGATGAAACGAGGGCACAAGATTACTTCGTCTCTGTTAAGATGGGCGCGTTCTATGCAGACCAATTATGATTATGAAGCGAGTTCAAGTTACGGCAACATCACGTCAAGCGAGTTTCAATACATTTACTTTGTCTCTGAGGTGATGAGATTGATGGCTGCTAGATTTCGTGAAGCTGGATCGAGGGCGACCTATACCAGAAATAAGAAACAAGGATCAATGGTGATTAATACTTAAGTTAACATCATAATCCATTGTATATTTCTAGCTAGACGATCGACAGCTGCTGTTAATATAAAGCAGTGTCAACCTTTCTTTCAGTACCACTATCTTGTTCATCATCAGTATCAGTTCTCGTAACACTCAATATTGCTTTGATTGAATCACTATGAAGCGATCTTGCCACTGACTCAGCAAGTAAAGGAGCAATAGATAGCTTACGTATCTTCTCTGGTAATTCTCGTTCAATAGCAACAGAATTACTAATCAAAAGATACTTAAGACAATCCATATCTTGAATCTTTTGCGGGATATCATTCTCTGGTAGGTGAATGACACCATGTGTCGCCCACGCGTATACTTCGGAGGCACCTGACTTGCCGACCATCTCAATGGCGTTACGCATAGTCCCTCCAGTGTTGATGATGTCATCAACAATGATACACTGTCGGCCTTCGACATCTCCTACAACCGTAGAAGAGTCGGACAGTAGCGATCCCTTCTCGTGAGTGTGAGAGATGTTGCAATTGTTTGTGTGGACGTTCAAAGCCTTTGTATTGCTAATTAGTGCAACTCTTATATCTTCCTTCCCTGATAACTTTTGAAGGGCATTGCGGAATCCGTTTGCCCTGAGGACTTGGTTTTCATGAGCTGCAACTACAGTAATCTACATGTATCGTGGGAGCGTGGGATATTTGTGAGTGATACAAGCTGATTCATTAATGTACACACAAATGTAACTCACCTTTGGTGCTTTCTTTGGCTCTTTCTCTTTCCTATTCTCCTCGTCCGTACCAAATAATTCCTCATAAAAGTAAGCAGCTGCTACCGGTCCTGGCATTAAATGGTCAACGGGGATAGTTGGACTGAAGAATCCCTTCACCAAAGGATTGTGCAAATCAACACACATCACAGAATCAACCCCCATCTCTTCAAGTAGCTTGGCCATATCTGCGGCAGCGATGGGTTCTACAAGGGCATGATCGAGCATATAAAACGTGAGCTTATACATATACCATTAGTACAAATCACATATTCATCAACAATAATAACTCACCTCTCTGTCTCACAGTCCTACGATCTTGTCTTGAATATCCATAATAAGGAATCACTGCACAAATACGCTTTGCACTCCCTCTCCTCAATGCACTTATAGTTAATAATAACTCCATAATAGAATTACTACTAGTAGTAGTACAAACTACAAAAACTTCCTTTCCTCTTACGGCATCTTCAATTTTGACAGAAGTCTCGCCATCTGTAAATGCACCAACATTGACAGAATTTAATTCAGTACCCAAAAGATATGCCATTTCCTTACCCAAATGCTCTGATGAAGGTAAGGCAAACAATCGGAACTTATTCTGCATATACTCTTTAATTTTGGATGATTGATAAAAGTACATATTCTTGGTATATACCTGATGTGAACCTAATCCATTATTACGAACATTGGTAATACGTTTATTAACTCTTTCCCTTTTAATCTTTTCTTTTTCTACTGCCTCGGATGTTGTTTTGAGGAGTTCCTTTTCCTTCTTTTTAATACGTTCATAGTCGGGTATGTTTACTGAATTAATATCGCTTGTACTACTTGCCAAGAGAAGATTACTACCATTCTCTTGAGGGGTGACATCTCTTTGTGCCTTTCTGTTTGTGTGTCGAATACTCATTCGCGGTTGAACATTAACGGATGTGCTACTACCCACTTGGGGGATTGAAACAAAGTGTTGTAATTGTTCCATGTTAGTACATGGTGCTGGATTTGATTCTTCATTCTCATCTTCATCGTCGTCATCAGTTTGCTCATAACCATCCATATCATTCTCAAAAGACTTGAAGATACCGTTTTGTGTTGCTTGCATGAAGGCCAGCTCTGATCTATGTAGGCCATCATTATTATCCATGGATAGTTTATCAAGAGGTATCGTTTCAAATCGAGGCTTTTCCTCTTCTTGTTGTACTGGATTAATATTACTGACCTCACATTGAGCTATAGATGATGGCTTCTCATTATAATTTATATGATTGTTGATTGCAAATCCTACCCCAAGCGCTGATATTCCAGCGGCGGCGGCGCCAATGGACCAGTTATCATTTAATACTGTTGATCCCACTGCTACTTTAGTAGAAGAGTGTATAGATGCAAGTAGCGGCCGTGCATATTGCAATCTTCGAGTTGCTTGATGGCTAAATAATTTTGTTGATATGTGTATCATTTTTAGTTGGTATCTTCTTATCTCCCGGATTGATTTTTTTACAACCACTGTAACCGCGGTCTATCTATGCACATATACGACCTATCATATAATACTAGCTGCGTTTGAAGAATAGTATTGCGCCGCCGTATACCCAGATGGGGTGTCAGTCGTAAAGATTTGTGGGATGAGGGAGTTAAATTACGTTTAGCGAGCGGGATGATGAGGGAGACGATGACGAATCGATTCATGAGATTGCTATCAACTTCATATTGCTTAGGAATTGATCACACCATTATGTTTAACTTCGTCTTCCTATTGGCTGCACTTTTATCTGCGGTGGAAGGATTTTCTCTCCCCACCGCCACCATACAACAAAGCAGATCATCATCGTCATTGAATGCAGTTAATGGCATATGGAACACAGCGGGGGATTTTGGTAAGGGCAAATTCAGATTCTATGAGGGATTAGATAGCTATATGAAGCCATTTCCGGGTAAGTTCATATATTTACTTCCTGTACATATACAGTGCATATATCTCTGGATATAACTTATGTTGTATGTTTACTTTACTGTTTCTGTGCATATGGATATAACTTATGTTTTCTTAAACCACTGCCACTACATATCGGCATTAATCTATGCCATACATACACATCAAACAACATTAGACGAAGACCGCGAGTTGTATCCAGAACAATTCAAATTGCCAAAGGGAGTATACGAGGTGCCATTAGCTAAACCTTGTGGGATATTGTTTGAAGAAATTGAACCAAATCGTGGAGTATACATTCAAGATCTAGTAGAGGGAGGTAATGCTGCGCGTCAGGGTATATTAAAACCTGATGACGTATTAATTGGTGTCACCGCTATTCAAATAGCTGGAGCAAAATGGGAAAGGAGACTAATTCCTGCAAGAAAGTTTGGGTTTGATTTAGTGGTAGGAGCTATCAGTTCGAATGAAGAAAAGTGGGGTTGCAACAATGTTATTCTTATGGTTGAGCGTCCAGAAGAGAGCAATAGAAAGGAAGTTGATAAGTTTCTAGAGTTCTTTGAACCACCTCCAGATACACCATGGAAACTACCACAGTGATAGAGCTATTCTTTTGAGGAGTGTTTGTGTTGTAAGATTAAAGAACTAAAGTACACCACCTCTATAATAAGAACATACCAAGTGATGAAACAAACCCGAATCATTAAAATTTATGTGTTTGTGAATCTTCATTGAAGACCCGAGTAAGATGGCTGATAATTACCCTAACTTTCCACTGCAATCCATTCCTAATAACCAACCAACATCCTTTAACTTTTTTTATACTGATATCTTTCCAGTTTCCTCGGCTATTTTTGCCTCGCTTACGAAGAGATGATATATTATTAACCAAAATTAATACCCCCCTTTTTCTTTTACCCCAATTCCACACTAAGCTTGACGAATAATTTGATCAACATCTCCCGGGGCAAAGATATTACGCCCATCATCCAATTCAATTTTGTATGGAGCCCATGAATTGGCAGGCCAGCTAGGTTCCCTATACCACAATTGTACTACTTTGCCAGGTGCCCATCCAGTTACCGGATCGGGACCAACACGACAAACAACAGTTTGACCAATATCAAACCGTAGCCGAGGCCTTTGCAAAATTTCTTCATCCTCCTCATCATCATCAAATGGTGGCCATTCGGCATCTTCTCCACGAGACCATGCACCGAGGACTTCATATGTTGGAAACTTTTCAAATAATATATCCTTTGTCACGTCTTTTGCTTCATGAGGATATCCTAGCATACCTCTTCCGCCACTGAATTTTGATAATATAATTTGTGATATTGATATTTATTTTGTTTGCCAATATTTTAAGATATGATATATAATTATATATTTGTTTGATTGCCATTGAAGCATTATTTCGGAGGGGTGTCATATTGCAATTAGTAATTATGATGTTAAACAACAAAGATATAAAATGTTGAGCATATGATGTGAGCATTATTTCGGAAGGGGGTATCTCTCGATTGCAATAATTCTATACACAATAAAAACATCAAACTAACACACCTTGGAAATAAAATACAAACAGCTACATCTATCGGGGCACATTCTGGATCACCACAAACAACCTCTTGAACTGACACGGTAACACCTCTCCTAATTTCAACTGGTATTGCCTCGATTACCCAACTTTCAATATTTGCATACCCCTCTCGACGCGCCTGTTCGGCTGATCGATCTTGGGCAATTGTATTATCATTTTTAGGTAGAAACATTGTTCTTCCTTTGTGTATATATATATTATTATTAGCCACTCTTTCTATGGGCTGATAGGTACCTAAGGTGATTGAGTAAGAAGTTGTGTTATAGTCTTTAAAGGGGTGCTTAACTCCCGGTGTTTGGCGATCTGGAACGGTCTTCTCATAAGAAACTATTTTTATCTAACTTAGTAACCTATAGTTTCCCCGATTTTTGAACGTAATTCAGCATGCCATTCACTAATGCACCATGTGCTAAATAGTCTTCATAATTACTTTGTATTAGTCAGTAATATAGACAAATAAACAATGTACGACGATTCATATCCCTCTCGACCATCGTCTCATAGGCGTCGATATTCTAGAACGATGGCGGCGGCTCACAATAATAATATAAGTACCCCAACCTCAAAGACAGAGACATGTATTGCAACACCACCGCAACCAGTAACTCCGGATGTATTATCAGAATCGCTAGTGTTTGAGTTTTTATATGGTATAATATTCTCAATGATACATACAGCATTGATGACTATCCTTGCACCTATATTGGGTGATGATAAGAAGAAGAGAAGACGAGAGTCATCAAAAATATCTCCGAAAGTTGATGTATCACCACAAGAAGTAGAGGAAGGGTCGTATGGTATACCACATCAACAACAGCAACAGCAACAACAATTTCAACCAGCAGTAGACAATAGCGATTGCATAAGCGTTGCATCCTACTCATCTCAGCATTCCTCAAGATCTCATACTCATCGTCATCCAACTACTATTTTAAGAAGAGGGTCAGATCCAAGTTCAGAGAAGAAGACTAAAACTGTTACATTTCCCAAAAGAAATGTACGTGCTCAGCCGCCATTAGGGCGTATTGGATTCAACAGTCAAAGATCTACTAGCTCATCATCATCTACTAACAGTTCGGGCAGCTCATTATCTTCAAATGACTCCGAGAGAAGAAGAGAGAGGTTATCTCGACCAGCGGCAGTAGCCCCTGTTGCAATGAGTACTAGAAGGCCACGTAGATCATCACCATTGAGGACAATGGTTACACAACGCATGGCACAAACTAGTTACTTTCTCGAGTGATTAGATAGTCTGAGTTAGAAGAACCCTAGGCAAGATGTGTGTTAGGATGAAAAAGATAGAGAGACGACAGAGCTTTGTGCATATAGGAAACAAGTTGAATGTCATGTTTAGAACATGACATATATCTGGTAGAGCTTGTTGTCATCTCAAGTTGTGTTGGTGGTTCAATATTAAGGATAGTTAGTAAGTTATTAGGAACAAATTAGACATAGCAGAGATCTTCTTTATGTTAAACTATCTTCATATCGGATTGGTGTCAGCTACAACTTAGCTCATAATTCAGAGATGTAGAATAGTTTCTACTATTATCTAAATCAGGTGTCACTGTATCATCTTCTTCACTGCTGCCTCCCAAGCTAGTATCAGGATTGCATTCACAGATTGAGCATAAAGGAGACCTAAAGGATACCTTTAATGTAGTTTGTGTTGGAAATGAGCTTCCAAATACTTCACGAGACTTTGCAATCTTATCATTCTCTATTGTATACAACATATGGATGAGAAAATCTTCTCCGTCTTTCTTATTTTCAACATGAAACTTTACATCTATCAAGTCGGACTCGAATGTGATTTATATCTGTACCTTTGCTCCGCCTCTATGGTAGTCAGCATGAAGTTTTCGTATTATAGCTCTACTAATACAACATTTGATAATATAATCTCTATTTTGTCTTATCACTACAATATGTAGACGTCGGTTGTGATGTGTTCTTCGGCTGAGCTCCTCGCTTACATTCTTCTTCGACTTGTACTTGACTTTTGTGGAGAGTTTGGTTGGTCGTTCTCGCCAATACTTTCACTAGATCTCTTCCTTGCACGCGTTGCCCGAGATGATAATCCTGAACAAGTAGTAGAAGCCAAAGAAGAAAGCTCGGGCTTGGGCTCGGGTTTGTGTAGGAGCTCTGGTTCACACTGGGACTTGGACTTGTCAACACAAAGAGTATCGGGATGCTTCTTAAGTTTATTAACAAGCTTTGGATAGTGTTGGAAAGCTTGCTCAGGATTGAAGACCGTCAATTTCTTCCCATCAACATGTCCATCCTCCTTCTCATGCTTACGGGTGTAAACACTTCCAATCATACAATCGAATGCTTTCCCTGCTAGAGCGTCAGTAGATGTTACCCCACTGTTATTTGCACCAATCGCTATCTTACACTTAGTCCAACTTGGACCAGTAATAATCGGTAAATGATTGTTGGCATCTGGTTCATTGCGAAATACAGATATAGCTCCTTTGCTCCCTGGACCACTTGTTACTTCACGAGCTACAAGTGCATCATAAATAGGTTTGTTAAATACATCACCAGGCTCTCCTGGTGAAACCTCAGGGTCAAAGAGATGTGCCCAGATCTTGATATCTTTGTCCTCCCAGTTCAATACTATCATCGGACCTGCCCGAAGCTTATCTTGGTTGATTTGCAAGACGGCTTCGCCGCGAACAAGTTTCTGAGCCAATACCGTACCTTTGGTAATAGTGATAATATCCACATTTGGATCTTCGTTTGTGTTAAGAAGAATTGGGCAATCAAGGGATGTATCACGTTGTTCAAGCAAACGTTTGATTTCAGGTTTTGGTGTTTGGCCTGGCGAACACTTCAGATTGAGGGTAGGCCGAAAGGGAATTACATAAATGTCTGATGGAAGGCCTCGACTTTGAGATAAGACAAGCTTTCCATCACCCACACTGGCCTCTGTCGGTGTGTCATGAACCCTCACTATAGACCACATCTCTCCTGCTGTCTTTGTAATGCGCACAACAGAATCGTCTGTTGGAGGTAAAGCCGTTGAGATCACATATGGTATTGGAGTCCTCCTACCTCGCCCGCTTTGTGTAGTAGCTCGAGATGTAGTGCATGTCAATAACTTGACATACTCGGGAAGATTTCGCTTGATATCAATCATGTTATTTGGAGATTGTCGGTTGCTAATCCCTATTGAACCATCTCGAAGTTTCGGTGAAGGATCTTGAACAACTAGGATGCCACTTGCGTGTTTTGCTAATCCATGAGGATCACGCACAGTACCATAGACACACCTATTCATGGCATATCCTGTGCCTCCTCCACCAGGAAGATAATTACGAAAGAACTCTCCTTGAACTTGTTCAAGCAAGAATGCCACAACATCACCATCACCTCGATAGCATTCAATCTGATGAACCTGCAAAATAGTGTCTTCTGTAGGCTCACCTGTTCCAACTACATGCACCTCCTTTTGACTGAAATGTTCCCCTGTACCCGATCCAGTAGTCTTGACAAGATAGGGTGAGTGCCCCTTTCTCCACAGACTAGCAGTCATTTCATTCCGCTTCGGCAAACCCGAATTAGGATCAGGCATGAACTTGCAAGCGTTTACAATAGCAGCATTATCTCGAACAGTACCATCTTCACGAATGATGAACTTTAGTGCAATTACCATGCACTGATCTTTAGCAAGGGTTATCATTTCATCAATTTGATCTTCTGAGATATTATCGGGAAGCTGCTTCTTCAATTCCGACATTCGACACTCGGCTGCATATTGGTATCTCTCGTATGCTACACGGTAGGAATCATCCTTATCAAGTGCCGTAACTCTTGCTTTATTCTCTTCCTTCAACCTATCGAAAAGTGCCACGGTCTCAACATACTTCTCTGGATCAGCACGTAACTTATTAACTTCATCGTCAAGCCACTTCTTCTCTTGTTCATATACTGCTGCCTCTCGTCGGATTCTCTCTTGCTTGGCACTCAGAGGTGCATCATCTACGGCCTCTTCCTCATCATCAAAGCTGAGATCATCTTCGTATGGCTGCTGCGTCTGTTCATCCAAGAACCCACTAGCAAGTCCAGCTGTAACTTGTGGACTCATGTTCAATCGGAGGAATGGGAACTGAGCAGCAATACCAGGAGGAAGTGGATGTAAGTTGGATACTTCATATCCATTCTCGGTTTTCTTGAATACTGGGTAGCCATACATGGTATAGTATGCCTTCAAGAGCATGTCTTCACTAAATCCATTTGGAAGTAAAAGTTGTTCACCTTCCTCGACCTTAAACTTTTGCTTCAATGCTGCCAGTACAGAGTCTAAAGTCTTGTGATCTTTAACAAGCTCGAGTGCAGTCTTGATACCAAAGCCGTCCACCCCAACAGAATAGTCATTCCTTTGGAGAATGTTCTGTAACACCAACATAGAAGGAGTGAAACCGACGAATCCCGACATATCGTCATTAAACAATCTCTGCTGCGTTACCTCCTGACCAGTGCCGTCTTTGAAGTTGAGCTTGAAGATTGTGTGTGGAGATCCAAGTGCAAGCATATCAGCATCTTCACTAATGATGAAACTTGCTAAACCATCCTCAACAGCTTGTACCATTTGGGCATCTGCTTCATAAGGAGCCTTGACGAATGGGATACCATTGTCAGCACACCTCTCTGCTAGCAGTTGTCTCATTCTAGGACTTGTACCACATGCCTTGAAGTACAACTTGGTAGCGAGTTTGAAATCTCCCTTCGCCTCGGCAGTCTTGGCAGCCGCGTATGCATTCACACGATTCTGTTGACGTTCTGCATTCTCCCTCTCCTTGGTAGGCAGAGGAGGACCATCAATAACAGCAAATGCACCGATACTGTAGCTTGTACCTAATTTCTTCATTTGCCTGACAGTACTATCGACAGGGATTAATTATGGCTAAGGATAAAACTATTGTAATCGACAAAGTAGTCATTATGGTATAATGCGTCGTGTAACTCTTGTTTGTAAGGTTTAGCTATCCCGTCGAATGTACAAAAGTATTCTCGAAATCTAAATGCGACTTCGCCTTCTTTACTTTGATTTGTTTGCATAGTATTGATTTACTGATATAGGATATGTATATTGAATGGTATTTTTTATTATGTGACCACTCTTCAATCTTATCAAGTAAGCGATCAATGAAGCAAATTGTTGTAAACTGCATGCCCCTTTTCAATCGAGTCGGTCGAGGATACCATTATGAGAGTATCTGCATGACATCTATCACCTACTTTTCTCTATATGTATTGTCTTGGCCATTATATTAATGTAATGTATTATGTCATCCTTTGGTTTAAATGATAATTAGAAACAATATATAAGCTGTAATAGTGTGCCGAGGCAACAAAGCTTTAGGATACCCGAAGATTATTATCTATCACAGCACAAAACATCACCCATCACAGTTTAACAACAGAGGTTTATATCAATCAAAGTTGAATCATCATTAGAAGAGAGTTTGCGGGCTGCAACACAACACAAAACTTCCATTTGCAGTTCATGATACTGGATCATAATATAATGAAACTCGATATACAAATTTCAATGACAATGATCTCGTTACTTAGGTATGGAAAGCAATGCTCTAGTTTTCTACAAAGAACAACACCACACATTACAAACAGATCATTTAGATATTTCCATGCAACATCTCTTCCAATGGATGGTTGTTCACTTCCGTTCGATATTGGACCTTATTCAGCAGCTGAAGTTACAATAAGCACCAACTCCGACAACGATGATGAGTTATTACTTTCAAAGATTGAAGAATCAATACAATTCTGGAAGGATAATGATTACACATCTGCTTGGATTACAATACCATCAGCTCGTGCTAGACTTGTCGAACAATTATCCTCAAAGGACAATAACAACTTATGTTTTGATCTGCATCATATCAACTCATCTGAACAAACAATAATAATGAAAAAATGGCTAAAGGATGATATAGAAGATAAGATACCACCATGGGCAAGCCATCAAGTAGGAGTTGCTGGATTTGTATTGAATGATGACAATGAAATACTTCTAATAAAAGAGTGGTCAGGACCGTTATCTAGTCGGGTTCCTTCTAAACAATGGAAGATGCCGGGCGGAATGCTAGATAGGGGCGAAAGTTTTGAAGAAGCAACAATAAGAGAGGTATACGAAGAGACTGGTATTAAATGTTCATTCGAAGGCATCTTGTCTTTTTGGCATAGGCACAATCTCAAGTGGGGAAAGAGTGATATGTATTACGTTTGTTTGTTACGTCCAAAGTCATTAGAACTGAATTTATGTCCAGTCGAAATATCAGATGCAAGATGGATGCATGTTAATGATTTCCTAGCCAACGAGAACCATCCATTAATAATAGAGGTAATGAGAAACAACTTCTCTTTGGATGTGACAAGCAATGTTAATGAGAATGCCGAGAGACTGAAATCATTAGCATACATGAAACCAGGATCAGTACAATGGCCAGGAAGAGAACCATATCCAACATATTACAGTGTCCCTACAAAGTAGCATCGTCTCTCACAAAAGTGTTAGTACTCCAGAAGCTACAATCTTCATACAGAAAAGCTATTAGACTTGGCTCTCTAGGTATACAGCAAACCATAAAAACAGACTGCTATTATACTTATGACTTGACTATGCAACAATTATGCAAACAAACTGGCTATTCTTCTTCAGCAATTGTGAATAGAGGATCTTGAACAGGTTCAATTTGATATGAGTGGCCACGAAGTGAGCGAGAACTAATAAGCTTGTCATTTCTGATAGTGTATATCATGTGCAAAATGAAGTCTTCTCTGTCTTCTTTCTTATCGCCATTTGATATTGCATGATACTTGACGTCAATGTATTGACCAAATGTATACCTGTAGTGGATGATTGTCGCCCTCGTTCTCCTAGACATATACTCTTTATGCAACCCTAATACCATATTTCGACCTAGTATGAACCCATTGTGCTGCATTGTGAATTCTTTATCGTACAGATCATCGAATAAGTCTTCCACTTCTGTAAAGTCTTTCTTAGTACCATCGAATGCTGCATAGTACTGCCTGAGGCGTTCTTCTACTCCAAGCTTATCACTGGCCATCTCGATCGGCACAATGCCTTTTCTTCTTTGTAATACCCGCATGCTTTTGCACTTTATAAATAATATTCATAAATAATATAAGCTTGACTGCGCATCAAGTATAACAAGACACTTTGACACCATTCTTGCTTGCTAATTCTCTACTTTGAAAGAACTGATCACAGTTCAAAGGCCGAATGTCTTGCTACTCTGACTTCTCCTCGTAGAGCAATCAAGACAGATCTGAGACAGGTCTCTATTGACTCGATGAAAAGTGCTCTAGGTGATAAACTAACTAAATGGGTAAATATTTATTTATTTCACTATTACACTGAGTAGTATGCCAAAGCAACTACTCTACGGTATATCCGTTTGCTGGCCTCCACTACGTCTAGTCACACCTGTATTACTTCCAATCAAAGGAGCGAGCAATGGATTGTTGTTATTGTCATCATCATCTTGATCAAGTCCACAACAGGGATCATTTCCTCCCCATGTTGCATCATTATTATTGTTTTGCATTTCATTCATATGCAGTACCATGTGCTGATCAGGGCCATTTGATGAGGGTCCAATACCACCTCCTCCTAGACCAATACCTCCACCCACTCCTATCGCGCCACCCAACATACCTTGAGCAGCAGTAGAACCATCGCCGCTATCGACAAAGTAATATCTTCCCAATACCATACCCAATACTGCTGTTATTAAGAACTCAACTGCATAACTCATCACTGCCAACATTAATAGGTACCCAAGCCATGCTCTACTTGCATGAAGGGTAGCTGCCAATATATCATATCGCTGAGCTACTTTCTTTGCATCGTTTGTTATGAAGAGATTCAGTATGCATTTCGGTACAACTCTTCTGATGACCGATGGACAATGAGCAGTCGCTGCGCTGTTTACATTTGGATGAAGTTCCACATCGTTGTTATTGTTTGATACATCACTAATATCACTAACACCTCGTTGTGTTGTAGATTGTCTACGAAATTCTAGTTGTTGTCCAGGTATACTAGCCTGACTCTCTAACTGCTGTTGATGATCTAGCCATGCTTGATATCTCTTCAACTTCATATCTCGCCTTATAGCCCTGCCTTTTCGTAAACACTTTACTCTCCAAACGCCACAGGCTTCGACGAGGACGCCGAGCAGTGTTATAAATACCATTGCAAATAGAAACTTCGATTGTGTGTGAAGAGTCCATGAAGAACTAAATAGATTGAGACATGGAGGGGGAGGTGATTGATTATGAAACAGTGCTGAATGAAATCCATCCATGTACATTATTGTCCCACCTCCCGAATTCATATTCATATCTGACATGTTGTGATGAGATGAGTGATGATCACTTTGATGGTCATTCATATTATTATCATCATGATTTATATTGTTACTGCTTGTATTGTGAATATTATTATTGCTGCTTGTATTGTGATCGTCGTGATCATGAATCTGATTATGAGGTATGCCTGGCTCAAGAGGTCCTCCTGATGCACTATCACTTTCTATCCCTATATCATTGTGCATATTATGACCATCTGGTAAGATTACTTGCATATCTGTAGTATATTGATGTTTGTACATCTTGTGCATATCATTGTTATACATTGTCTGCATCATACCACCGATCGTACAAAAAGATGATATATCACTCATGTTTGCTTGCTTCAACTTTTAACTATATCGTTTGATGCACACTGTATGTATGTTTATTGATTTACAGGTTTATTATGCACCTCCTATATTCTCCTACATGCAACAAGCAAGATCTCACATACTGCTTGACATCTTTCTTTCTGGTATCCTTTTATGAGAGTGTGAAGTACTATACATATTTTCTACGCTTGTGCTTTTATATTGTTTGCTATTGTTTGGTTACTAATTACTGTACGCCCATATCATGTGGACTGCAATGAATAATAATACGGAGAAAGAGGAGGATAAAAGTGGTGGTCTAGGTGGTTCGAGTACGGGAGAAATTGCAATACACACACCTCAACAAATAGCATCAACACAAAACAGAACCAACAACGAAATTATCTCAACAGCCCCAAGTAATAGCAATAAAGAGAATAATGCATTAATCCTACACTCACCAATACTCTCTCTACTACCCAACTCCAATATCAAGGTATGTGTTCATATCATGTGCCGTGTGTACTTTGAAATTGTGTACTTTTAACAAGTACATAATATTATATGATGTGTCATCTCACTTAATTATATTATCTTCACAGCAATTTGAGGCTGATGTACTAAAGAAACAACTTGAATATGCAGGTAGAATAACAGACTTAGAGGCACGGTTAGCAACCTTTCATAATAGATTAGCAGTTGAAGCTATGGACAGGGGCAGAGAACATGCTAATACACTGGAGGTGCGTCAACATTACATTATACGCATACTAGTTTGGATTATCATATTTTGTATACTTTACTTGTTGGTATTGAGGATTTCATACTAAAGTTATTTTGATATGTTATGTGCACATCCCACGGAAAAAATAGCAATATATTGTTGAGCCAATCGAAGACACTACTAGAAGAAGTTTGCAAAAGATCAACTCTGAATTTGTCATGCCAATTATGAATCCAAAACTTGCCAACAACATTCTTAATGGTGGAGGTAGTCAAGTAGAGAAAGCGGGCGACTCTTCTTCTCTCCCAAACCTTGTTTTAATAGAACGGCAATCGAATTTCCTTGAAGCTCAAATGAATCATCACAAACATGTAACTCTTTACCACTCAAGAAAACACAACTTTGATAGTATTGATCAAGAGTGTCGTAAAACAGTAAGTTGGGCTTATACGTCGATTTGACGCCAGCTCAGGAGAGTTTAGTCGGCTTAGTGCTGAAATGACAGCCTCCCGTCAATCCTCCTTGGGATTAATTGAGAAATCGATAGATGATTGGGATACGAGCGATTTGACACGAGCCGAGTATTACTTGGCGGAGATACAGAAGCTGAAACAGCGCGTACTAAAGGAAAGAGAGGAGAGGATACGACAAGATGAGTTGGTTGTAGAGAAGATTATTCAAGCTAAGAAGACTCTCGAAGAAGATATCTTCTTGGCATAGTGTGTATTTAGTTTGATTGATGACCTGAAAACAAGGGGCAATTTGCAAACATTTGTTGGAGAGAAGGAGAGAATTGGTGTAAAAGAAAACAGGGTACTATTGAAATAAGTTGAAGGAGCATTCTGCAATTGTTATCTGACTTTGTAACAGCAGCTGGATCATCAGAGTGTCCTTGTCCTTGCTATTCAGACCTTAACGGTGACGGCGTAGTGTCCACCCCTGATCTATTGTCTTTCTTGGCCGCATATGCTACCGGTTGCGTGTAATTGCTCGATTGACCAATCTAGGGAAGTTCGGTATCATGAAAGGGAAAAGGAGAGAATGTCATAAGTATACTAATCTATCTTCTCAAAATATACAGCAGTAAAGATAGATATAAATACATTGTTTGATCATCTATTGCATTATATAGAACATTACATGTCCTGTGCTCACTATTCCAGCATCTTCATCAATGATTCAATCATTCCAAAGCAGCTCTACATTAGAAACTCTTTTCAATCACACATACAACATCACATGACTATGACCCTATTAAAGGTCAGATGGTAATGAAATAGCAGCAACACGGCCATATCTTGATGACATATACTTCTTGTTGACGGCACGTAGTTCCATTGAAGACTTAGACTTCTCGGCGAGGACTGCAATGGCGACTGGCTTGACATCTTCCTCACGATACTGGGTATACTTGAGTAAGGTTGGGCTCCAAGCATTCCTTCCAACAGCTTTTCGTGCAATGAAGACGGCAGCAGCCGCAATCTGACTTGGTAGATAGTTTAACATGTTATAGCTTTGAAGAGTACCATCAAGGATGAAGCATGAAAGCTGAACAATCTTCCTATCAGCATGAGCAGCCTTCAAGTATCGGACTAGGAAGGCATGAGCACTTGGGATGGTGATTTGATACTCAAGCTTCTTTAGAATAGTCTCTTCCATATCTAAGATCTATAAGCAAATGCAGAAGAAGAGGAAGAAGAATGTTAGCATCGATGGTATCTAAATAAAGCAAGTCAAACACATACAAACATACCTCAAGCTTTGAGTAAGCTCCATCACATATGAATACAAGGTCACGAAGCTCAGGTGGGTAAATCTCTTCATACTTGGATGCAATCAATAGTGCAGTGACACCAACAAGCTGTACCTAGATGATTGAAGAGAAGACACAAGGGAGGAGAGAGAAGCTAACAATTTATAGATTAACAATATCTTTTGTAGCTCTTAATTTCAAACCAAATGAGCTTTCATCACTGTGTGCTTATGACTGAGAATTATCTTTCTCCTTCTTAGGAGCGCCAAAGAAACGAAACAAATCTGCATTCTTCTTCTTCTTCTTCTTTGGTGCTGGAGCAGGAGCAGGAGCCTTTGGTGCTGGAGCAGGAGCAGGATCAAAGAAACGAAACCTGGGATCTATCTTCTTCCTCTTCTTCTTCTCAATTTCAACACCTTTCAATTTCTTGGCTGGAGCCGAGGAAGAAGTACTAGTTGGCTTCCTCTTCTTTGTCTTCTTCTGTGGTGCGTTGGATGATGAAGTTGTTGAGGAGTTCTTCTTCTTCTTCTTCTCTTGTGAAGTGTCCGTTGATGAAGTTGAAGTCTTGCTACCCTTCTTCTTGGATGACTTGGAAGGAGCAGGCTTTTTGATGTCGAGGTTGATGGTAGATGTCTTACCGGTTGGTCTAACTTGAGATTGTTTCGAAGTATCATCAGCATCCGAATCATCCAGAAGATCAGGTCGGAAGAGTGGCTCTTCTGTCCAACCCACCACTGCTGAAGGTCGTCCTCCCTCTTTCTTCGATGGAAAGCAAGATCCATCAGAATGTTCGCATCTGAATCTTTTCCTTGTCATATCGTTGTATGTATCTCTTCCAATTGTTCGTGTAAAGGTACAACTACCCTTTGCACGAATGCCACCACCTGGACAACGTAAAGTGAATCCATGTCCACCTGATGCACGAATATCCTCTTCTATCTTCTTGTCATAACCGGCCAGAACATTGGCTTTATTTTGTTTGCTGAACTCCTCATCTGACTTGCCTTTCCTTACTTTGTCCACCATATTGTCTCTTATTGACCTTCGCGTCTCGGCACGATCACGAATCTTCTTCATATCAAAATCAGATTCTGTCAAACCACGATCGGCAGCAAGCTGTTTGATTCTCTCATCACCCACAACAGCACCACCCTTCATTTCTACTGCAATATCACTTTCAAGACTGAATCTCTGTTCATTGAGAAACTTATTAACATGTCCGGACTGTTCAGGTGGAAACTCCCTCTTCATTATCTTAACGGCTTGGATTGCAGTAAACTCTGCTAAGATGGAAGTGTCATAATGATTTCTGGCTTCTTTGCCAATTTCAACAGCTCGAGCTACCCCTGCTGCTTTGGCAAGACGCATATCCTCCAACAACTCATCTGTCATACCATCTTTCAATCCAAACCAATCGGCAATTGTACTGGGATATTCATTAGAAAGTATTTCCGAATCGTTAATGACAGATATCCAATAGTTTTGTAAACTAGAACTGATGTGTCTTCTAGTGTCTTCATTGTAGAACAGTTGTCGACCTGTAAGGAGTACTTCACCATGTGGACTTTCGTAAGCATTCATGAGACTTGTTTGGAATGACCGGGTACCGACAGGACCAGTCTGTCCATACCATCGTCTAGTTACAGCTTTGGAACCAATGAGATTCGACTGCTGTCTCCCGTTCTCTTTGGCATAGATGACATGCCCAAGAGCCGAGATACTCCAGTTGATGACATATACTTGCTCAGGTGTCATCCCCAAACAATCTGCAATTGACGCAACTTGACGATCTAGAACCTCATCTCCCTCACCCAGTTTAGAATTCGGCTTAACAAGAGTTGTGAATATCATGTCAACAAATGAAAGATGTGGAGGTTGGTAGTCGGCACAGAGACTATCATCATTTTTTAGCTGTCTCAAGTGTTCAGTTGCCATTGCCCGTGGAACACTTTGAATCTGTGTCCTGACACAACCATTGTTATCATTCCGAGTACTGTATCTGTATGGGGAGATATCTGCATCTTCTTGGGGCGAATAGTGCATTGTCAACTGACCTTTATCATCTGCTGAAAATCGTTCGATATTAACAGCATATTCAGCCTCTAGATCTTTACACTTGTCCAACTTGTCTTGTATCTTCTTGCCTAACTTCTCCCTTTCTTGATTTCCACGAGAAACTAAGTCTTCAGCGGATAAAACGTTTCCACTATTCGCAAGGTCGATTATATTAGAGACGTGACGGGAAATTTTGTTTGACGAGGCGGAATCTCTAACACTTGTGACAGCCCTTTGAAAACTTGTTGGAGTATTCATCCCTTCGAATAGTTCTTGGTCAGTTGTTGGTAAAGAGAGAGGAGGCTGATATGAACAAGGATAGAGGTTAGAATGAAGTGTTAGGTGGTAGAATAATGCACACAGACATTGGAACTAGACGACTTACCCTATCTGATGTCTCTTCTAAATCAATAGAAACCTTTCGTCGTTGTGAACCGCTGCTAGCTGCATACTGTGAATGTTCTTGTCTCTCCTCTTCATTGATAGTGTCTAAAGAAATGCGATTGATACGATGGGCGGTACCAGATGATTGTTGGGCGGTATTGGCTGTGCCTTGTTCATGTTGTACAATTCTAACAGATGCTGCACCTCTCGACGAAGCTCTTGTAAGTGCCACCCAATGGTTATTGTAATGCATTAGGGAAATAGTAGGACGATTTGGGTTGATTCGTATACTGTGGATCAATTGAGCAGCTCGAGGTCGATCACCATTACCTCCATAAATATCAACATTTACATCAAACATATGACCAAGAGCAACAAATTCACTGTCGGTTAGGTACATTCCAGTTTCTATCTCGCCATGATATCTTAGACTTGGTTGTGCATATCCAGTAGTAATTTCATGAACATATTCTTCTGGAGATCTTCCAGTATCAGTTTGGGTATTGGCAATAACTGTACGAGGTGTTACCCCGCCAGGCATCACTGGCTCATCCATACGACTTGTCAACCAAGTTCCTATAAATGATCGCAATTCACGTGGTGACAACGGACGGTGTGTTCCAAAAGCCATTTGAAGACTATGATCAAACGCGTACAGACCACAATCCCCTTGTCCAACATTGTCTGCGATGTAGTAGAGTGAACCGCCTTGAAGAGGATCTAGTGAACTTCCATTAGATTGTAAGATAGAGAGTCGAATATTCTCAGCGCCACTATTCTCTTCTTCTGATGCTTGTTTCAGTCTACCACTACCACCAATACCACCACGGCCTAAGAATGATACTTGAACGGTTGACCCATTTGAGATACAACCAGAATCATATAAGGTGATACCCTTCTCGAGCCGCTTGCCGTTACAAACAAACATGACTTGTCCACCTGGGGTAATGCCGGTTTTAGATTCAAGCTTGGCTTGCAAAGACTCCACATTGTCTGAAAGAGAAATATCAACGGCATGTGTACCAATGTCAAATCCTCTAACAAACAATTGTACTTCCGATGAAGAGTCTACTGATGTTGGTTGATCCAAGTTCTCGAGAATAGATGAATTGTTGAGACGAAGAGTAGCATTGTAATTCACAGGAGGAAGTCCAAATCGATCCTGATATGATGCATAACGTCTAGTATCAACAAGACGAAGAGTAGAATTATCAGTCGACACAAGAGGAAGTCCGAATCTATCCTGATATGATGCATAACCACGGACATCAACAAGACGAAGAGTAGTATAGTCATTCGATACAGTAACAACACCATTGTCAACGGGAAGACCAAATCCGTCTTGGTATGATATATAATGTTCAATATCAAAAAGCCGAAGTGATGTTGCTATGTTGACGCCTCTATCTTGCGTTGCAGGAAGCCCGACTCTATCCTGATATGATGAATAGCGCAAAAGAACAGTTTGAAGTGGACTCGTGTTGTCGTTTGGAACTACAGTCACAGTCACACTTCTACTGTCTTCGCTGTCAACGTGCAAATCGACATTGTAGTTCACTGAGTAAAAAGAGTAAAGAGGAGAGATATGAGTAAGCTATTGTGAATGATCTCCTTAAACAATATTGATACAGAAACATACCATGTGAAATATCACTCTCAATGATTGCCTGTACATCTACATTCGAATCAAGCAATGCCTGCCCATCTGGTAACAACAAGGAAGGATATCTAAACTTAGATTCCCTCGCCAGCTGACCATCTAGTTGTATTGATTGAGGACCTGGTGGTTGTGAACCTAACAGTGTAGCAAAGAACAAATGGAAATGATGAGAATGAGATGGGTATGAATGACCAATCAACAACAAATATACTAACAAAGTAGACTTACCACTGTCACCACCACCGCCGACACTATTACTACCATCATCCATGCCGTCTCCAAAGTCAGGTCTATCAAGCAGAGAACTATCACCTTCGTTACCACCTAAACGATCTCCATCGCCGGGAAATTCGACTCTTCCTTGTAATCGTAATACAGCATCATGTTGATCTGGATCTTGTACTAGAGGAGCATTGTCAAAGGGCGTTGCTTGTTGCCAAAGATTGAACTTTGACGCCATGTTATCAGCATCGTGTGGGAATTCCAAGCCGGAATCATTGTCGACATGATGAGACGAGCCCCTAATAGTTCTATTGTACCACCACACGGACATATCAGTAGGAACATCATCAGGATTCGTTAGGGGACAAGTGTTGTTGCCTCTAGTGGGAGGACCTCTAATTCCAACATATGTTATATTGGACACATTTGGGATATCAGTGTCAGCAATCTCGGTCTGCATGTATCCATTGTTGTTTGTTGGTTGTTGGTAAACAACACTAAGTGGAGATGGAGACGGAGTCAACAATACATAGACCTTGTACTCGAAATAATCAAGCTGGGAGGCGAGATACTCATCAGACAGCACAGATACATTGGCATCACATACATCAAATGTAAACTGGATTATTCCTCCCACTTCAGTGTTCTCAAATTCCAAGCTAGTGTTACCAAACAGTGTTGCAACAAATCCTTGAGAAGACGACAACGGTCCTAATACTGCCCCTGAATGAAACATATCAGTATAGAGCAAGTCCATCTCACTACCCAGTAATGTTGAAACGAAGGAAACACTAACTACATCGAACTCGACGGAATTGTTGCTCGTATATAGGTCAGTCTCGTTTGCTACATCAAACTCAGAGGCATCATATGTATCAAATGTAACCGGAATTCTTCCTCTCACTTCAGTGATCTCCAAGTCCAAGGTAGTACTACAAAACAGTGTTGCAACAAATCCTCCTTGAGAAGTGGATGGTCCAAATACTACCCCTGAATGAAAGATGAAACAGAACAATAGACAGTTTAGTGAATATCTGTGCCATTACACAACAATTCAAACTAGAACGTACCACTATCCGTAGCATTGTCCGTTGCATTAAAGCCACTAGGAGTATAGCCTTTGCCAATCCGGCCATTACCACTAGACGAAGTATGACTACCACCACTTTTATCACCGCTAGAAGAAGGATATTGCTTATCACACATTCCTTGGATATTCTGTTCATTCCTATACTCATCACTAAAATGTTGAAATAATGCAAAGAAAGCAAACGCGTATGGTTGTACAGATTTCATCAACTCCCAGATTGACTCCCCGAGTAACTTTATGACATAAGGCTTCACGTCTTCCAAGGGTAATAACGAAATAACATAAATCAAAAGCGATACCACCGCAAGCACTGATGTCCATATATTTGTCCACGTAGACAATCTGTATAAAGTCTTGAATGACTCAACAACATTAGTTTTCAGATGAGCTAAGGCAACCTTCCGACTTGAGAAGACCTCATTCCAACTTCTATTCATCATGCAGTAGGCTCTATGAGTAGAAATATCATTCTTCTCTCCGTTCGGTAGCTTAGCGCTAGTGAGTAATCGATGAGCGTCATTGATTGCTGCACTAACATCAGTCAGTTGATCAATAGCAATGCCATTGTTAATAACCAAAGGATGTTTGTCAGGATGAAATTCCAAACTCTTGTTCTTCCAGGCATCTCTAATCTCTACATGTGTTGCCTCACACTGAAGTCCAAGGACTTTGAAATACTCCTTGTTCGATCCATCAATGATGATTTGATTCACTTCGTCAAGCCTCGTAATTCCAGTTGACAGTGTATTCTGGAGTCCAGCAAAGTTAGACGAACTATCCGCGAGTGAAACTTTTACGGACGACAAGTCCAGTTCATTGGCAATATGGTGGACTTCACTGGGAGGACTACACAGATCACAATTACCGAGGTCAATAACCCCCGGATTGTCATCACTGTCATTGGCTGCAATTGGCGTGTAATTACAAACTCTATCGAGATTGCTATCACAGGCATTGGCTGCATCAATTGAGACATAAGCAGATAGCAATGTCAACAGAACAAACAAACTTGATATAATTATCATGATTTATTATTGGTTGGTTGAGTGTTGGTAGAATTGATATTGTTGAGATAGAATTGAGTGACATTTTTTTATTGTACTTAGGATTAAAAACAAAGATGAAATTATTATTTTCTTCAATTAAATCCAGAGGATGAACTAACACTTTGTTGTAACTGGTGTTCCTTCATATGTAATAGTAATGTCTGCATAACCTGGATTGCCGCCGGTATTAATTGAATCGACGGTAATGGTTAAAGTTTTACGCTCTTGATACTTCTGTTTTATCAAGGTACCTATCAATAAGGTTCACCGTGAGGTACAAAGTCTCAGGGACAAGCTTAAACTTCAAGTGCACCTCAACCAGCCAATCTACTAGGATGGAACGCATACGTTGATTGATATATGGCTGATTATCCATATACAAAGGACGGACCGACGTGGATACTTCCTTGGAACGAAAGAGTTTATACATATCCTGGACATAAGTTGTAGCACAAAGAGGATCATCAGAATCACGTGCATCAATATCATCTGCAAGATGACTGTATTGATAGCTTTGCAATTCATCACCGTCTGTGGTATTGGTATTTGATACCGTGGAAGGCTTGGTATCCTTCACGTTGCCATCTTTGGCAGTGCCTCCCCGCTCTGCTGATGATTCCAGTGTGATGGAACGTGAAAGTGCAAGAGGTGCATCTTGATTGTAATTGTGATTGGCTGAAGGCTTGGACTTTGAGATATCAGTTGATGATACTTTTGTAGGTTGAGGTAGCTTGCTTTCGCGCTGCTTCTTGGACTCGGTATTAGTAGACTTTGATACAGTTTTCTTCTTGTGGACGACAAGGCTTGATGATTGGATAGTTGCAACATTTCTCTTGTTTGACTTGGACTTTGCCTTGGTGAGAGCTTTGGCCTTATCGTTGCACTCTTTATTGAAGCTGCCAGTTGAGTTTGACACGTCCTGTAGTTGTTTGAGTAGAAATGGGAAACAAAAGTGTCAGTATATGTAACAAAATCAACAGCGATGCAGATCGATAGATACATCCAATTAACTTACCTTGAATGCAACGCGAGCCGATGTAGTTTGTTTAGAGCACTTCATGTTGGTAGTAGTAGTTGAGGGTATGTTGTCGGTGGCAAAGTGAAATTTATGAGCCGTTGTTTGTAAGAGAAACCCTCCACGTTTTTGAGCCGTTGAGAATGCATTGCAATACGAAATCGCCTTGTCCACGCCAAGAAGTTAAAAAAGAGGAAAACTTAAGCAACTTCACGCCAAGGAAAAGTGACAGATTGAGGACACCTATCCTCTCCTCTTATGGGAGTCCCTTTGTTGAGTTAGATATTGTTGTTTCATAGAAGAGGTGAGATAGTCCGAGTATATAAAAGTAATTATTTCATTAGACAACACTACTTACTCGTTCTACCCCAAACACTCAATCTGAAATCGACCAAAGATAACTTTCTGGATCATTGAATGATGGATCTTTCAATAACGAAGGGATGAATGCATACTTTGCTCTTCTAACATTCATGTCCTTCTCATCATCGCCCACGGCAAGAATAGCGTTGCATACTGTTGTCAAATCCTCATTGCGGTTCGGACCTATAAAGACCTCCCACCACGGTCGAGGTACTAATGTTAGTTCAACATTATGTTTTGATGTTGCCATTAATATAGCAGCACAAGCTGTCACCTCCGGATCATACTTGCAACATAAATCCAAGCTACATGAATCGTTGCAATAATTCCACGCCTGTTGTGCCACCTCCTTACTTTCAATATCAAGTACTCTCGCAATATATAAAATAAACTTATGCGGATGCGAATCTGGTATCCAATTCAATGTAAACCCCAAGTTCTTTAATATAACATTTTCCATATTGAATAAAGTTTCTTTCCATTCTTGATACACTGGTCCCATTTGTGATAATGGCTTTACACTTCTGATAATATTCTCCTTCTCTCCATTTGTTAATTCTTGAGCATTCGCTGCTTGACAATTTGTAGCACAGTCATAGGAATACTTGGTCATATCATCACCAATACGTAATCTTCTTCTTCGATATATATGTGTAAATGTTAATATAATTGATTGGACTGTACGTGGTTCCTCTTCTACTTTTCCAGCTAATAATATACATGCAATTGCCATTCTCCAGACACAATATTCTTTCAATGATATACGATGATACATTCTATGGAAGATTGTACATGCCGTGGCGTATGTAGATGGTGGCAAAAATAACAGAGTAGATGCATCTAGTATTAAAGATGTACCGTGTAAACGATGAAGTTTTTCAATGTCAGAAGGAATACCATCATCTACAGTTGGAGTAGAATGAGGTGATTGTGATGTATCTATTATCCCATTGTTTGATAGAGGTAGTTTATTATAAATGGTTTTATCGACAATGTACTTGAGTGGAGCAGTAGATTTGGTAGGATTTGTCTCTGATTGATGTTGCATCTTGGTATTCTATTGTATTGTCGTATACCAAAGGAGCAAGCGACAACCACAAATTTGCGTCGTATCAACTGATTAATGACGAATGATGGTGTTAGCAATATACTAAACCAATTATTACAGATGAATACCGATAGTACTTTACCTCAAATCGACTTATTTACTATTTCTATCAGAGAGTGTTCATAAAAGGATACCACTTGAAAGCAGAATTATGTATGGTATGGTAGGATAGTAAATGAGAGATCTCTTGAGATGATATGATAGAGGTGAGGTCACATCTGTTCTATGTGTAAGGAGAAGCAAATGATAAAGTTTAAGTTCAATACAAGTAAAGTACAGGTATGATTCACAAGCTTAACTTCACTCATTTTTAAAACTTTAATATCCAACAATCCGATAACTTCCTGTCAACTCGACAGTTTACCTAATGCAATCAGCCACCATCCTGGACACGGTAGGATCATCACTACGAACGGCAATCTTCAGTAAGACACCTGATGCATCACCAGACGCTGCAACTTGGGCACGCGCTAGGACATTCATCCCTCCAACGAAGACACCACTTAAATGAAGCATGTGTGGCTTCTTTCCTCCCTCACCAGATTTAATATGTCCAGTTCCATCACATGGCTGCATACCAAGGAAGTCAATCACAGCTGCAACAGCATCATCTTGTTTCTTGAACTGCAGGGCAAACTTCTCAAGCACTTCATTAGTATTTCCAACTTCTTCCCACGACGCACGGAAGTCAGGAACAGCCACCTTCGCCATAAAGTCTGATGTTGACAGCTCCAATTCCTCAAGAGGATATTCTTCATCGAATGCATCACTCTCATCTTCACCAGATTTAGGATCAACTTGAATAACGCCAAAGTGAAGGGCACACTCAAAGTTGCAGGGTGCCAAAGGTTCGTCAGGGTTACGAGTGACGACTGTAAAGGCATTGGCAGTCTCGCCATACTTGATACTTTCAGCAGCCACCTCACCGGCAACCTCAAAGCACTGACTATCACCCTCAATCGCAACAGTACAGTTCACAAGACGCTGATCTTCGACTGTATTTTGAATAATAAACTGCAATATGATATGCTCTGGCATAACATGCTTGATACAGCGGACGACATACTCTGTCTCCTCCTCGGATAGCTCTGTTGGGGCCGATGAACGGAATACGCGTCCAAGAGATGCCAACTCTGGAATGGCGTAAACAGCCGCGGCAGGGTCAACAACTTCCTTCTTCTCCTCCTCAGCACCAGAAACAGCGGCCATAAGGTCGGCATCTCCCCCAACATCATCCATTGTATCAGGCTCAGGTTCTTCGCTCTCCTCTACAATTGGAAGGGCGCTGAATGTCAACTCTTCGGTACTCTCCATGGCAGTAGGGGCCTTTGTATATGCTTGGATTGAACGGCTCAACCTATCAAAACTCATGGGTAAACCCTGCAACAATACGAAGGCTGCAGGATCCCCGGCTTGAGGCACATCAGGAGCAGGCTCCTCAGTCACTTCAGCATCCTCATCAGGAGGTACATAAGGGAACTCATCCATAGCATCCTTCAATACATTAACGGCAATAGATGCACGATCACGTGTCTCGTCATCTTCATCATCTAAACTGCGCTTCAACAAGGTAACGATGGAGGTACGAAGACTGGGACAACGAGCAGCAAACTTTGATAGGGCTGCAACAGCAGCAGCACGTACGGCTGAATTCTCAAGAATAACACGATTGTAAATAAATCGAATGTATCGTGCAGGTGCCTGTGTTCCAGGTCCAAGCTCTCCCAACAAATGCAAGATCTGAGTAGAAAGCATAGTGAATTCACAATCCTCGATAAACTCACATAAATGCAAGAGACTGCTTTCGGTAGTTTCAGGGACTTGCTTCATAAGTGATACAATGGAGTTGACAATAGATCGCTTGAAATCGAATCCACCTTCTTCACGTAAAAAGTTGGAAAGGAAGCCAACTAATACCCGGTGCTTTGCAGGGTATGTCAAACATAAACGTTGTAGGGAGCGCACAATGGTAATCTTGTACTCGTCAGGGATTTCTGACAAGAAGACGGAGATCTGCTTGAGTAAACGATCAATACTATTCTCACTTCCCGTCTTGAGTAAGGTTGTAATGGCGAGGGTGGCAATACTACGGTTGGAATCAGAAATCAGACCTTCCAAATCCTCATTACACTTGGACACCATACGGGGATGTCCAATAGCAACTTGACTAACAGTCTTAATGGCAGCAAATCGCACGGTTGGCTTGGGACTTGATAGGAATAATTGAAGAACATTAATTGCAGGAGATAATTCCTGTGGTTCAATGTTTGGCAAGGCACAAATTGCCTTGGCAGCCTCGTAGACAACCATTTCACTCTTATGACGTAACGATGCCTCTAAGAAGGCATATCCGCTACGGGCAAAGTTGCTTCCATTTTGGAAGGATGTGCCCTGCATACGACCCTCTGCAACCTCATCATTAAGAAGTTTGGCCGTGTATCGGACAAGTAAGACAAGGGCGAGGGGTGACTTGAGCGTATTACGTTGACTGAATTGAGTTACAAGCTTTTGCATACCAAGACGATCGTGTTTCTTGATTTGGTAAAGAAGTTGCATTGCGTGGAACTTTATTTTTGTTGTGGGGTGGTGGTAAAAGGGAAAAGTGCATAAGATGTGAGTTAAATAACAACCAATTGTAAACAATAACAAAATATCATAATCCCTTCTAAACATTCCAACCAACATTTAACCTCTCTTAATCCTCTTCTAATTCCCCAAAATGTATAAATATAAATTATTCCCATTAATTAACAATACATATAAAACAACTTACCTGTACCATTTCATTAGGGGAACTTGTAGCCTCAGTAGTTTCACTAATCCAACGTTTAACAATAGCAGCACTTTCCTGATTCCTTTCAAATAAATGTGTAGCACTAACCAACGCGGCTGAACTAACCTGTCCTGAACTATCAACAACAGCCTGCTTCACATACCGTTCAATAGCACCCAACATAGCACCATCGATAATACGCGCCAATACCCTTAAGGCATTAGCCCTATATAAATCAACATCACATGTCATATCCTTAGTTAAACTTGACGTAACAATAATAACATCATCGGGATCACATGTTTCGGCGACATCCTTAATAAATAGATATACCATACGACGTAAACTAGCATCGTCACTCATGAATAATTTCGTAACACCAAAGAAAACCTCAGTTGCCTCGGCACTATTTAAGTACTGACCGGTGTTGGTTAAGTGCAATAGTTGGGCGATGACGGTACAACATTTACGTGGATTTTCACGTACGGCTGTAGGATCATGGAAGCAACGTGCTTCCTGTAGTACTGCAGCCTTTTCCAGATTGGCATAGGGTGAGTAATAATCGGCTGGTCCAACATCGTCTTCGAGTTTGAATTTATCGAGTGTATTTTGTACCTCCGAGAGGAGATTATTCATCGTAAGGCCTTCGTCGTTATCTCCCATTTCTCCTACTACTAATATTTATTATTTGTTATATAGTAAAGAGGATTATTGCTATCAAGGCCGCTTATCAGAGTATAGGGCGGTACAATTATGCAAATGCAAAGAAAACTCTACTAACTTCATTCACTAGATAGGATAGGATACGCTGGAGGTATCCTTTCTTGATAGTCTGTACATAATATACATAGCCTCTAGAAGCCGGCAGTCTGTCGGCAGTGAAGATCAGTTCAGTGAAACCGATATGATGGAGCATTGGATTGGTACTCATTAGATTACTGATCTCAATGACATCTATTGGTTAACTAATCACTAATTATCACATGAAAAAGAAATACAAACAACTTGTGTTTAACTTTATAATACATATAACATACAATATCTACATTACTTATCTTCTCATGGCTGAGCCTCTAGCGGGTATTGGTGCTGAGTTCTGTTTCTGACTAAGGACAGTAAACTTCTTCGTAACATCTACATTTCTTGCAATCAACATTGTTAGTTGTCTAGCACTGTAATTGGCAACGTTTTCATCATTGAATGCAATTATTATATCCTCTCCATGCAGTACACCTTCCATCGGTGATCCTTGTTTAACACTATGAATCATGCAGCCCATTGGTCCTTTCTTAATAACAATCCCTAATTTCCCTTTTGGAGCTACAAGAGTTCGCTTGGTGAAACGAGTCGGTCTACCACCATCTCCCTTGTGTAGATCTTGAAGAATACGAGAGTTTGATTCCGGTAGACAATCCATGCTCGAAGGAGTTGAGGCGGCTATCCAGTCATCCTGCTGCTTGGATCGTGATCTTGAGGTGTTGATAATTGATGGAGGCGGCAGTGTTTGTGG
>Ga0214477_100437_pt1 | contig 29084 bp, 24 predicted proteins | sample M1_20Mar14CPVII9_FD_165058 | JGI IMG/M metagenome (GOLD analysis project Ga0214477, IMG submission 165058) | Marine eukaryotic communities from Monterey Bay, California, United States - M1_20Mar14CPVII9sort6BwellC16 | ecosystem: Environmental > Aquatic > Marine > Unclassified | place: USA... | reverse complement strand
TATGGACACAAAGACAAATGATATATCAATAATACATATTGCCGGCTCCAATGGTAAAGGATCAACAGCACTCAAAGTTGCACATGCACTAAAACTTGCAAATTACAAAGTTGGTCTATTCAGTTCACCACATATTTCCTCCTTTAGAGAACGTATCAAGATCAATGAAGTACCAATATCAGAAGAGCTGATTAAAGACGGCTTGACAGAAATATTTGACATAAGTGACACCCAAAGTATACCCGCCACATTCTTCGAGGTTGTCACGGCACTTGCCTTTATGATATTTGCAAAAGAAAAGGTTGATTTAGTAGTTTTGGAAACTGGTTTGGGTGGTAGATTAGATGCTACAAATATTATACAACAACCAGCACTGTCTGTGATAACAACTATTGGCTTAGAACATACCAAGATATTGGGTGATACAGTAGAAAAGATTGCAATAGAGAAGGGCGGCATCATCAAGGAAGGATGTCCTGTTTTGGTTGGAAATAATGTTCCAGTCCAAGTATTGAGAGATTGTGCTATAGAAAAGAAGGCGTCGCACTTTTATCAATGTGATGATGTGTTGGGTAAAGAAGAAGACTCTCATACTGATTCTACTTTTGTAGACTATGATGCAGAGAATAGTCGAATAGCAACTGCAGCTCTGACAATACTTCAAAATATATGGAAAGAAGAAGGCAATAGTACAAAACAAATATCAACAGAACAAATCAATGAGGGAGTCAAAGTACGACCATCATGTCGCTTTGAAGAGTTTACCATTTCAAACTCAAATGACACACCAGTCAAAGTTATACTAGATGTTGCACACAATCCACAAGCGCTGGAGTATCTAATGATCAAATTACAGTCGAATTATCCTACCTCATCATTACGTATTGTTGTTGGATTCTCAGCAGACAAGGATGTTAAGTCATGCTCTGACATCTTATTAAAGAGTGTATCACGTCCAAACAAAATCCATTTAGTAGAGTCTCCCAATCCTCGAGCTGCGTCGATAACATCAATCTTAAAATCACACCCAACATTGAGTGAATGTAATTATATCGAACATGAAGCAGAGGAGGTATCTTCTGTCTCACTACAAGTAAAGGAAGCACTGAAACTTTCTGCACTCAATGATGAATTGCTCGTCATATGTGGAAGCTTCTTCATTATGGCTGAGGCAAGGTGTGAGTTGGGAATTGAAGAGCCGAGAGATAGTCCAGCTATTGGGATAGAAACTACTAGAATTATAGAAAGCAATAAAAAGAAGTGAAGGGACATATATCACTTTATACTACTGTTTTCAAACTATATATGGAGCTATAATTTAATACCTTCACAATAGTTTAATTCATTTTCTCTAGCGGTCTGTTAAATCCACCCTTTCTGTTCATGTATTGTCTGTACTTTCTACCCTTATTCTTTTGAATTGCTCCCTTAGCAGCACCTGTTTGATTATCAGCAACAGCCTTATTCTTTGTAGTACCAAATCCACCAAATCCCATCATTTTCATCATGGCATCTTGTTCATCATCTACTTCTTCGTCATTAGAATCTCCATCATTATTACTGTTACTATTTGTCTTTTGTGTTTCTTCTTCATTTGATTTCTTTGCAACAGCACTAGTATCATCTGTATTATCCGATTTAGTTGTAGTAGTTGTTACTGAATCTCCTCTCTCTTCTGCTTCATTTTCAGCTCGTAATCGTGCCATGCGTTCCCTACGCTCACGTTCCAACCTCTCTCGATTATCATCTCCTCGATGTGATCTGCTGCTGTTATTGTTGTTGTGGTATCCTCCTCGATAATCACGATCTCTGTCTCTATATCCACCCCTATCATCTGACCTATGATAATAATCAGGACTACGGCTCCTACTTCTACTTCTGCTACGGCTTCTTCGATCCATAATAAAGGCTGGTTGAGAGGCTTAGCAGCACCTACCAAACTACTTGACTCGCCGTCAGTTTACCCTACCTGGGTACTCCAACACCTTTTAATTGTCCTCCTCCGGTCAATTTAAGAATAAATTTGGCGATACTGAGGAAAAAGGATACCTTGCATGGATCCTTCTAGTACTAGACTGAAATAGAGCTACTTCTACTACCACTTCTTCTACTATTACTACTTCGTCTAAAAAGGCAGCGCAGAGAGTTTTATGTGGATGGGTTCAGGGAGCCCGAGTTGCAAAGGAAGAAAGAAAAAGTTCAGCCCGTCACAGGACTACAACAAGTGAAAATCCGTCGAATGTGATCTACATATGAACATTCCAGATTCAAGGCGCGTAGTGTTACTTACCCCTCTTAACCCTCTCAAGCATCGGGTAAACTGCACCTGCCCGAGCATGCCTAACGTTGCAGGGGGTCATAAATCACCACCAATTGAAAATCTGAACCCAGTGACTTTAGAAGCATATACTGACACACAATCACATATTGGCAAGTGTCTCTTCATTTCAATACATTATATACCAGTATATCATCTATAGAAAGTTGTGCAGTCTAATACTGAATTTCTATCACTTTATTATATTTTATTACGATACCGCTCAATATTACTTGTCATTGCTTTGCTGCTGCTGTTCTCCAGACGGAGAGGATGGTATCATCAGCCGGTAGTGACGGCATAGATGCCGCAGATATTCAGAAGAAGGAACGTGTTAAAGCAAGGTGGGGATTATTACGTCAAGCTTTATTAGGTAATGATAGTAATGATACAACAAATTGCAATACACAAGTAGAACAGCTCTATGAACATTCAATGAATTCATTCCCCGGTTTCAAAGTACTTGATAGAACAATACTACCCAATGACGATGAGAATAACAATATAGATGCTAATTGGGATATTGTACAATACTCTTACACTACATCAAATGGACACAGAATACAATTCAAAACTCGAGAAGCCAAAGAGCAACAACCAACTAATAATGAACAAAAGTCTACAATACAAAGCAGAGTAGAGGCATTACTATCACATAGAACACATGGAGTGGATAATACCGGTAATGTACGGGTATGGGATGCAGAAACCACGTTGGCTGGGTTTATTTTGTCTACGATGTTGAATTGTGGAGGAGATAATGATACTCTTGAATTAGATGAACAAACAGATGCACAGTTAGTAGCTTTGAGAAAGAGTCTACAATCAATACTGAATATTAAAGATAGAATAGAAGATGAAACAACTTGCAATATACTAGAGCTGGGTGCTGGTCAAGCAGGACTTGCTGGATTAGCTTTAGCATCTGCTGCAAGTACGTCTTGTACGGGCAATTGTACAGACATACAATCAAAACCATTGCATGTAGTACTTACTGATGGACATCCAAAATGTGTAGAGAATAATAAAGTCTGTGCAAAGATGTTATCGTCGGTAAGCTCTGACTCAAGAGCAGAACAGAGTATTGATACTCATTTATTACTATGGGATTCTAGTCCACAAGGAGCAGATGCATGTCATGAAATCAACAACCTAGTCAAAGAAGAAGCATCACAAAAGAAGAGTACCGATGAAGGGCAATACCAACTCTGTTTACTAGTTGATTGTGTACATTTCCAAGAGTTTCATCACGGATTGCTCTTAACCATTGCTCGGACATTGGAAGTGAATGGAATTGCTCTTCTATGTCAACCTCGGAGGGGTACATCATTACAGAACTTTATGATTCTGGTAGATGCGGTAAATGAAAAAGCAATGCAACAAACTGAAGATTCTACAAATCAATCAGCAAACAATGGACCGTTATTTCAAATGACATTGTATGAACACTTTTATCCCAAAGTATCAGAAATGCACAAGTCACTGATATTGCAAGGAGAAGTAACAAAGGATACTCAACAATGTTCATCACGGTATAATCCAAATTGGCATCAGCCACTATTACTTGTATTACAAAAACTACGTCCTTACAGTGAAGAGGTTGACGGAGAAATAGCTAGGCAGCATATGCAAACTCGTAGTAAGTAAAAGTAAACATAATTAGAATTAGGCAAATTGTCTAGGTGTTTATCAATAACAGGATTTCATTAATCACCTTTGGATTATATTATTAGTGCTTGACCCCCTAGCTCAGCGTCTCAGAGCGCTCCACTAGTGCGGCACTACTTGATTGATAATTAATGAACGTGTTGTATTCCTATTCCTATGCAGTCTCTTGGCCCCGTGAGCTGCCCCCACCCGGCCTAATGCAAATATTATTTGCTTCGCAAAGAAGCTTTCATTTTATTAGTGATTGCCGCGATGTCAATCCAACGATACGATTAGCAGATAATAATGCTTGACATCTCTTGTAAGCCCAATAATAAAATTGGATATTGGATATAATTAATAATATCGGTAAGTGAATGTACGGCTTTTTTGCTTGGAAATGTTTGGTTTGAGCAGCCAGGTATGATCGATCAAAAATGAACTTCAATCAAATACTGCCATACTTGGATATGCCCTGATTATATTATTCTCTATGTACTGTGATGGACAGTCTTTTTCATTACTTCATCATATCAATACTATTCATATCTAACGTGTTTTCTTCATCTCAGTTTGCAACAGACGGTGACGGTAATCAACTCAAAGTAAGGTCAACGTCGAGAGATAAAATATCAAGTTCAATATTATGAGGTTCCTCTTACTACCTCTATTTATGGGGGTGGCTACTTCTAAATCCATCCGTGCATCTTCTACTTCCGATGGTGATCGTGTACTTCAAGCAAATGAGATGTCTGGCTTTCAACCACTGAGTAAGTCTGTAATATGATTGTGCACATGATGTGTCCTATTTTTTCATCCACTAATTGCAATTGCAATCACATACTACATTAACAGCCTGTAACGAAAACATGCAACCCTGTATTAATTGGTCTACTAAATCATATGATCCAACTGCGGGAGTTGTAACGATTCCATGCGGAGAATGTGTAACTATGGATGCCTCGTCAGATCTTGAATTGCCGAATGGATTGGATATTCAAGGGAAACTAATCTTTCCAGATGGGTACAAGATTACGCTCCTAACTCCCTTCCTATTCGTTCAGGGTATACTTGAGATGACATCTACACGGGCAACATCAGATACTCCAGATGTTAAGATTATCCTCACGGGAGACGACAACCACTTTTTGACGCCGCATCCCGAGAACTCAGCTCTTTGTCCTGGATCGTCTGGTTGCAGTGTGGGAAACAGACCACTTATTGTAGCCGGAGGCGTATTGAATATCCAAGGACTTCAAGAAAACTGCCCTACATGGGTCAAACTCAAGAATATCGTCGAAGAAGGACCTCCCGTGAATGCTGTTGTACCAACGTATGTATCCCCACCATCGGGGTGTTCTAATGTACTCATTGAAACTGACTTTGAGAATGGTCAGGGAGTTGGCTACCCTTCTCTTTGGTATCGAAACTATGGTGGATCAGAATCGTTTGAGACTGAAGATGGAAGCAATTACTTCACTAGATGGTCGGGAAGAACTTCAAATTGGAATGGTCCACAGACGAACTTCGATCCCTCCTGTATTGTGCCTGACGTTCCATATTTCATCTCTGCCAAGGCAAAGCTTGTCGGAATCTCTGGTAATACCTGTCTAAAGCTGATTTCATACATCTATGATAAGGGTGCAAGTCCGGAGAAGAAATGGAACCGTCGCGGACAAGTCTGTACCGATCAAGATGATACATGGTTCGATTTCACATCGACTACAGTCTTTGATCATCGTATTGCAAACCCACCGTCTCCTAATGACTGGCCCTCAAGACGTTTATATTGGGAAGGCCCACCAGCGGGGGTTGATATTGTCCTTGATGATGTCAAGATCTTCCGCTTACCCGAGTCTGCATTTCCCAACTCAAGTTCTGGAAGCGTATGCAATGAACTCTTACTAAATGGCGATGCTCAAGATACAACAATCCATCCATTCACTTATCCGTTCGTCGTCCGTCCAGGGGGTCAGTATTCAGTCTCGATTGAATCTGAAGACACTCTTTTTGATGGATTGAATTACTATTATGCTGTTAAGGGAAGAAAGTATGGCTATGACATGCCTCGACCCAAATTATGGACTGACTGCATCCAACAAGATATGGTATACACCATTAGCTTAGACCTCCGTGTTCATTCAAGTACGCCCAAGAATTTTCGAGTACAAATGACTGTCACTCAACCCGATGGATCGAATAGTTGGCCTTGGATGCTCCAATGTCCACCTGCATCTATTCAAGATGGCTGGGTACACTGTGAAGGACAGTACCAATTCCGTGACTTGGATGCTAGTGCATCAAGTATAGATTGGTATCTCTTGAGTGATGATGACTCAACATCTAATGTTGATCTTGACAACATGTCCATGTCTCACGTCGGAGGTGTTGTTACCGATTTGGTTCTGCCAGACGAGTCTGGTGACCTTGCCTCATGTTGGGGAGAGGGTAGCTCCATCTTGGTTACATCACCTAGTCTAACCTTTGATCAAGTTGATACACCAAGTATCTCATCTGTGAGTTCTGCCGATGGCACCACCACCCTGACACTAGCAGAACCAATTGGACTCACTTCCTATTCAGACAATGAACCAGACTATGCGGTCGAAGTTGCTTTGCTCAACCGTAACATTGAGTTTGCAAGTGATTCTACATACTCTGACAAGGGTGGCCATCTAATGGTTATGAAGACACCAGATGTTGCACAGACACTTCAAGGAGCTGCTTTCCGCAAGTTTGGCCAAGCGGGTACACTTGGTAGATATCCAGTGCACTTCCACCTCTGTGGATCTGCCCTTGATTCAGTTGTATCCAAGAATTTGGTAATTGAATCTAACCAACGTTGCTACGTGATTCATGGTAGTCACAATGTGACAGTGAGTTTACTATTTGAATACTGATGTTGTCACTGTCTTTTCTCTGCTTGTATCTAACATGTCATAACCTCATTCTCGTATCATTACCAACAGCTTGACTCCAACGTTGCATATGATACTCATGGTCACTGTTTCATGTTGGAAGACAGCGGTGAAATGGACAACACATTTAAAGATAATTTAGCTTCAGTGACTAGAGACGCCATTACTCTCATTCGTCCCGAAGAAACAGATGACACTCCTTCTTCTTTTTGGTTGACCAATCCCCTGAATACATTCATTGGAAATGTTGCTGCTGGATCTGAACATTCTGGGTTTTGGTTTGAAATGGCATCATCAGTTCGAGCTCCTACTAATACCATGTCCGAAGAGCTAAGTGAAATGAATCCTTCCATTCTCCCTCTTACTCTATTTCAAGATAACACAGCCCATTCCTGCCATGAACATGGAGTTAAGACGTATCCTGGTGTGGGTCTAGAACCAGAGGGAGAGCCAGCTGTCTTCAAGAACACCAAGTCATATCGAAACAGACAGAGTGGAGTCTTTATACATAACAGTCGAAACATTAACATCGAGTCTGGCATCTTCGCGGACAATCTCATCGGCATTGATATTGATCGTTCTCCGACGTGCTCTATATCAGATGCGACTATTATAGGATACTCGCCAGAATATCGTTCTCTGGCTGAGAAGATCAATGCTCATACTCTATGTGTAAGTGGTATTTTATATGATTTCTCTTAGCATGTACAGTGATCTTCACTCAACTATCTCTGTCATCTATTTCTCATACTCGCACAGCCATCTGGGTGGCCAATTAGAGGAGCTGAACTCCACACTTTCTGGGGTGGAGGAGACAAAAATACTGGCACTCGTGTAGAAAATACATCATTCAGCTCTTTAGGTAGAGATACTGGTTGTGCCGGTTCAACTGCTTTACGAGTAGATCCTGAGAATAAAGGCTACTTTGATGTTCGGACCTCAATTTCAGGTCTAACCTTTGATCAAGATACAGAACCACTCAGTTCTTGCGATGCCATCTCAGCCACTGACGAAGAAATGGGCCCAATTGATAATGTTGCAATTGAAGATGTTGATGGAACACTTATCGGCACACCTGGTTATATTGTATCTGATAATGACCGCATGACAGCCTTTGCACCTGAGTGCGTATCTCACACGGCTTCATGTACTGCTCATTGTCCTGGAACATGTTTTCGAACTATGGGTATTGCTGTATCAACCTTTGAAGACGATAGTTTGTTGCTAGAGATAACTGATACTGATACTGGCATCAAGACTTCGTTTACTGGTGAATATGATTGGCCTTTGAACAGTGACGGATCTGTGAACATGGCTGAACACACAAAGACACATCGTAATCGTCGCTTCTTTGCAACACTGCCTAGCGGAGGTACTAGAAACTATGAAGCAAGGTTTGTCAAGGACGGAGAAACCCACTGGCCACTCTTTGTCAAGACTCAATATGAAGACCCTGGTCATCACTGTCCAGAGTTTGCAAGTTTTACTGTCGTAGAACCAGAAGTCGAAGTAGGATATTGCGATGAACTGATTCGAAATGGAGATGTGTCATCAGGTGTAGATAATTGGTGGGCAACGATGGGAGGAGTTGCGGTCGTCGACGAGTCTTCTTCAGGTCAAGGACTTGCCATTACAAGCGAGTCACGATGGGCAGAATGGATGGGACCTGCTCAATATCTTGACAGTAGATGCATGATTGCTGGAAACAAGTATAAAGTATCAGCAAAGGTGAAACTCATTCATAAAACCACAAGTGCTCCACTCACTTGCGGTTCTACTAATGGTTATTGCCCTAAATTTATCATGAAGATCGAAAGTGGAGCGTGGGAAGATTATGATGAAGGATGGTCATATATGGGTGGTGTATCCGAGTGGGATTCCTCTCTCGAATGGAATACTATCGAGCATGAGATTACCATCTCTCAAGCTATGGCTGATGCAGGTAGTGCAGTAATGTATTCCGAATGTGAAAATCTCGACGCACTGATGGTGTTTGATGATGTAAGCGTACAGAGGATTATTGATTAGAAGTTGATGGAAAGAGTAGGGCTTCTAGAAGATATGTACCCGCCTTTCTTGCTAGTTGATTTATTTAGAGAATGCATAATATTAAATAGAGATTTGTTTGCTATAAAGTATTGTGGATATCATTACTTTGTGATATAATCTTTGTGATAATTTATGATTGAAAGATACTTTTGGAAGATACTTTTGATGCTCAGAGATGCTAATATCTTTTTATATGTACTTTAAATATGAAGTAAAAACACTACCATTGTCCTGTCATGAGCAACTTACATATATTGAGTTGACACATATCGCCTCACAATCTCTCCTCTACCTGTGCAAGCTGTTTGAAGCAGGTGCCTTCTTGAAATCTCACCAGCACTCAACGCATGCTGTGAGTAGATGTGCTTTCTCACTCAAAATTTGATTTTGCCTCCTGCTTGACATCACTTTGTTTGGATAAGCCATAGCATATCATATTATTGCAATAGCATATGGATATACAGTAACCTCCTGATTGACATCACTTTGTTTGGATAAGCCATACATACCATATCATATTATCGCAATAGCATATGGATATACAGTAAATATGAGTGAGGTTATTACAGAGCAGATCGAGGTTCGACAGCCAGAGGTTGAAGAGGACACTTCTCTCGATGCTATACCTGGCGGACCAATCGTCTACACCGATGAAGAATTAACTGCAATGAGAGAGGTTCGAGCAAAATTATTAGAGGAGCATGGTATTGAAGAATCAAGAGTTGGATCTGCATTTCTAATGGTGGCAACTATCAATTGCAAACTTCGTGTAGATGAAACAGTTAATAAGATCACAAAGATGTTAGAAATTATGGAGCAGCTTGGATGTAGTGATGGTATTAGTGATGATTTTATTACCAACGCTAAACATGAATTGCACCCGTATCCTACTGTCGGGGTAGATAAACGAGGATGTTCTACTACTTGGATCCGTGCTGGTAGTCCAGTACCGAAAGAAGAGGAGCGTCATCATTGCCAAGCATGCATTATGCAATATCTAGCTGTTCATGCCGATTCGAAGACATTGAGAGAGGGGGTTTCCTTTATTCTAGATCTATCAGGACGAGAAGATGTTATGACTGCTGAGAAAGTTGGCAATGAACAACTCATTCAAAGCTTTTATCAAGCCATTCCTCAACGACCTCAGGTGATTCTCATTGCTGGTACAAGTTACTTGTTACGGATGTTCGTTAATGCTTCCATCTATGTTGCAAGTGTCTTTGTCAAGGCAAAGATCTTGGAACGAATCTCATTTACAACTGTGGAAGAGGCTGTTGAGATGTTACCAGAGGGAAGCGCACCAGTATATGTCGGTGGTAAAGGTGGAGGAAGTGAACAGAGTTATGAAGATTATGTCAAAGAACGAATGGCACAACTACCTACACCTGATTTATAAACGAGAAGCAGTACGAGACAACTAACCTCAGTAGTGTTGTGTAGAGAATGGTAGCCTAGAAACTCTAAATGTGATAACTAAGTATATTTTGAACATACATATGATATGTTACATATGATATGAACCTAAGTATGACATTCATTAGCATGTCAGGTTGTGTCAAAGATACCTGGTTGAAGATACCTATCATATACACACATGATCACTAATGATCACATTATAATGCTGATACATATGAATGATATGAAGACATGACATGTGTATACATATAACGTATACAAATGCAGACAGAAGTACGTATCAAAATCATAGCATATACTACCTACCATCAATTGTGAGATCATTGTGGCTGACGATACTTATAACATTTTTTTAGTGAGGCATGAGTGACAGACGATGTGAGTAGAGAGGTGAGTTGCAGTCGTTGGACAGCTTGTTGCGCCGCTCTATATAGTTGTAACCATTAGTCAACTATATCAATATGATAGAGGGGTCTGTTTATCTTACTGGGTTGCCGGCAGGTCTCGTTTAGATACAACTACAATACGACGATAATAACAAATTATTATTGGTAAAAAGTATCCTTCCATTTACATCATATAATACGACTTGTACATAGACAAGATGACAGTCAAGCAACTAAATAAACAAGAGACTGGGGATACAGCACAAGAGTCGTTCAGTGATAGTGATGTATTGACTGATGATGGTGTTATTATATACTCAGAAGAAGAGCTCGTTGCAATGAGAGAGGTCCGAGCAAAATTATTAAAAGATCATGGTATTGACTCAATTGGCTCTATATTTTTAGCAGTTGCGACAATCAATTGTAAACTTCGTGTAGATGAAACTGTGAAAAAGATTACAAAGATGTTAGAAATTATGGGAGAGCTTGGTTGTGATGATGGTATAGATAATCAGCTATGGAAACCAGAAGCAAAACATGAATTATCCCCATACTTGCCTACTGGGAGAGATCATAGAGGTTGTAGTATCACATGGATTAGGGGTAGTGGAGGTGTTTCAAAAGAGGATGAAAGGTATCATTGCCAAGCATGTATTATGCAATATCTAGCTGTTCATGCTGATGCAAAGACCCTCCGTCATGGAGTATCTTTCATTGTTGATATGTCGAATAAACAATCTTCCAAAGTTGGCAATGAAAAGCTCATCCAAAGCTTTTATCAATCCATTCCACAAAGGCCTCAGATTATCTTAATCGCCGGAGCTGGATACATCATGAGAACTGTTGTGAATGCTTCTATCAAGCTAGCTTCTGTCTTTACGAAGCAAAAGATATTACAACGCATACACTTTACCTCAGTAGAAGAAGCCAAGAGAATGTTTCCAGAAGATAGTGCGCCTACAATCGTTGGAGGCAAAGGTGGTGGAATTGAAAGCTATGAGGATTGGGTCAAGGAACGATTGTTAAAGTTACCAACGCCTGATTTATCTGATACCAATGCAGAGGATGTTTCACTGCCGTCTAAGAGTGATGATATGAACGATGCTGCCGTGAAAGAAGATACACTTAATCTTGCGTCGCCTTCGAGTACAGATATTACTCCAGGGTGTCAAAATGGTGATTTGAGTGACAGCATTTAAGTATGCGTGGATGATTCATCAGGATTAGGCAAGTTGTTTAGTAAATTTTGGTTCATATCTGCTGACAGAAAAAGGTCTCCCCCGAAAGAAGAGTTTGTAGTGATTTCAGAAGTACAAACGTTGCAAGAGTGTTAATTGGGAGATAGTTGTTTAAAGTGTATATGTAAATCTAAATGTTTGTTGTTTTACTTTGGAACATTTAACATTTATGTATTCCCCACATACACATATTTCATCCCTCCTTGCTGTACACATATGTCTCTTCATCTTCTGTAGCACACAACACACTAATGAGAGGGTCTGCCAAAAGGATTAATTCGATTGAAAATGCCTTTTCCAAATATTGAATGTTTGGCAGCACCACCAATATGAATAGGGATTAAGAACTTTCCATAAGTACCAAGGGTTTTATGTATGGAGAATGCTTGTGAGACAAGCAGGATGCAAGGTTGTCATTTTGTGATACTTTGTTGACAAATTGTTTTTTGCCTGTAGGATGACCAACTTTATATTTTGCTGCATTCATTAATCGATATCCAATCCGTGGTGCTACGATCATACCCGTTAATAATCCTAATGACTTATGTCTCCACATCCATTTTCCCTTTTCCTCTTTTGGACTTTGTTGACATATTAATACCGATGCCACTGAGCCCATTCTAATATTGTTTTTGTTATTTGTATGTAGGAGCACAAGATCATTAATAATGAATGATAAGAGAGAAAAGTACAAAACGAGTATTGATGAATGAATGACAAGAGATAATAACAACATGAGTATATGATGATGATTGATAAAGAAGTAGGTATATGAATATGAGTTGAACATGAAAGATATAAACACAAAAGATATGAAAGATATGAACATAAGATACAATACACTTAGACTTACAGAGGTGCGGCGACCAGCCAGTGATAATATGATGCCACTTTTGTATATACTTGAACACTCATTATAGTTTATTTATTTGTTTATGTAGATGGTTACTATTGATTTATGAGCTGGATATCATATGCCAGCGGGCTCATCTTCTTGGCAACAACAAATAAAAAGCTTGGGCATTGGGGGGCTGGGAAAGAAAGGATAAAGGATACCATAAGACTTTCACCTAGGCTTGTGGGTTTAGTGCGCACTTAGCGATGGTATCCTAAAACATATTTCCTTATAAAATTACAAGAAAAGCTGCAATTGTCTATTACGGCACAGATATAGAATGCTCTTATTGAGACGATTTCAACGATGTATGATGAAGGCGACAAAATAATTGTTTTTGATATTCTTGGGGTCAACGGAAAAAAGATACCGTCGCTAAGTGCGCACTAAACCCACAAGCCTACTTTCACCTCAATGATGTGCTGATTGAAAAGTAATGATGTTATACAGAGCGTTTCTTCTTCTACTGATCAGTACATATAATGTACATGGTTTTATATCATGTAGTAGAATATCAAAAACAACATCAACAACATTGCAATCTGATTTGTTTGCAGATGTGACACCTCAGCAACCAAGTAAGATTATTGAAGAGAAGATTCACCTTGATATAAATGGTAAAGAGATTTCAGTAGGATCATTAATTGCAATTGCATCCACTTCTAATCCAATAAAAGCACATTCGGTACCCCCAATCATGTATGGACAATTCGATCCGACATCACATGAGTTTATACCTCAAGATAAAAGCACAATGACACGAGCAACAAGTTGTTTGGTATTGCCTGTAGGGTTGAGGGGAGAAGTTACAAAGATATACAATACCAATGAGTGGGACAGAACACATCCAATCTTAGTAAATTTTAAAGCAGGAGAAGAGAGTAGTTTCAACTTACTCAAGGCATTTTCACTTCACGTTGATGCAAATGAGGTCGAAGTTTTGTGAATGAATATGAATATAGGTGACTATGAGGAGATCAATAGTTAGAATTAGCTCCCTTTCGATCAAATGTAATAGACCACATGATGAATAATTGACACACTACTTTCGTTTTTGTGCATAGAGGGGAGAGATTCATCACCTATAGACGATTTACCTTGACACTTTCACTTAAAATTATGATTGCATATACACTTCTAACTACTCGAACCGAAGGATTGTCCCTTGACCGGTCCCTGATTTTGCGCTACCAACACTGGCACCGCCACTAACTGAACCACCGCTTCCTCGTCCACCTCTACCTCCGCTCACTGAGCCACCGCTAGATATTTTATTCAGTTGCAAAGTGTTGCTTCTTACCGAGCTACTCAAATTGCTTCTTGAGCTACTTGAGCCTCGTAATGATGGAGCACCGGCTGCATTGGCACTTGATGGCCTTCTTCGAGGTCCCGAGGCAGCAGATCTCCCAGCAGCACTATTTCTAGAGTTCTGACCAGTACTATTTTGTCCAGTTCCATCACTATTATTGCCAGAACTGCTTCGTGATCTACCACCACGAGAATCTGTCTTAGATTGTTTCGAGTTCTTTGAGTTCTTGGAGTTGAGGCTCTCGTCCCTTGAGTTTCCACTCGCAACACTAGCGGCTCCGCCCGTCCTAGTTCTTGGGTTGGGTAGTCTTCCAAGATTTCCTGTTGCAGGTCGTCTTCCTCCACCAAGATTTCCGGCAGGTCTTGTAGCTGCCGACATTCCCGTCATTACTTCATTTATCAATATGGCGATGGAGAGAGAGAGGGAGGATTAAGGTTTGTCAGTGAAGTTGCAAAATATGACATATCATATGCACAAAAATTATAAAACGCATGCTTTTATCCTTACCTGATACGTCATCACCTCCACCGCCAAGGTTTCCAGCTGGCTTAGTTGCAGCACTTATTCCTGTCATTACTGATACGTCATCGCCTCCTCCTAAAGTTAGAGTGTAAATGAGAGGGAATATCAATTTTTAGTACAAAGTGAAAAAACATAATATTTGTTTTATAAATCAAATCATACTAAAAACTTACCTCCGTATCGGTTTCTATTCCTTCCTCCACCAAGGTTTCCGGCAGGTCTTGTAGCTGCAGAAATGCCAGTCATTACTAAATGAATCCAGAAGGTAATTATGAAAGAGAGAAAAGTTTAGCGAAGCGAGTGTGATAAGGATACGTTTCGATATCCTTTCCCCAATATATAAGCAATTCACAATATGCTTACCTGATACATCGTCACCTCCGCCACCCATATTTCCAGCAGGCCTGGTTGCGGCAGACATCATACTATATGCTTCACTCATGACAGATGCATCATCCCCTCCGCCAGCACCTGCTCTTCCACCGAATCTAACCCTGCCACTGGCAAGATTTCCAGCAGGTCTTGTGGCTGCCGATATACCTGTCATTACTGATACATCGTCACCTCCACCGCCGAGGTTCCCAGCTGGCTTAGTCGCAGCACTTATTCCTGTCATTACTGATACGTCATCGCCTCCTCCTCCGTATCGGTTTCTATTCCTTCCTCCACCAAGGTTTCCAGCAGGCCTTGTAGCTGCTGATATGCCTGTCATTACTGATACGTCATCGTCTCCACCACCAAATCTTGGTCCTCCTCCTCCTCCTCCTCCTCCTCTACCACGCGCCTTGTTTGAGACCTGCTGTGTTGCTGCACTAACGCCCGTAGCTCCTGTCATGCCCGTCATCACACTGCAGTTATCATCATCATCCGCTCCGGCAACATGTCCCATCATGATCATATTAGAATTCGTATTAGTCTGAGGCTTCGATGGTCTAGGCCGGCCGGGGGCAGAACGCATCTTCTGTCGTTGACGTACATTCCGACGTTGATTAATAAACGTCTCATGAAAGTTTGGTTCAAAGTCAAAGTGATCCTCGGCCTCGTCGGAATCTTCATCACTTGACGTAGTACTGTCTGCACTATCACTTGTGCTCGTGGTACCATCACCATCACTGGTACTTGTAGTTGTGCCATCATCGTCACTACCTGTGCTGGTGGTATTCTTGGATGTATCAATCGTTGTATTGCCATCATCATCAGATGAACTTGTCGTGCCATCACCGCTAGTGGTACCTTCAGTGTCTGTGCCAGTACTTGCAGTTTTAATGCTGCTTCGGTTAGACATGCGCAACAATTGGGATGAACTAGCCGAGCTACGAGTTGAGCCACGTAAGTTCCTATTCGACTGGGCACGTAACTCTTTGTCAGCCTTGGCCTTCTTCTTCTTACGATCCTTCTTCTTCTTACGTGACTTGCGAGACTTGGAATCATCATTATCCGATGCCTCATCTTCCCCAACACCACCATCCTGGAGGTCTTCGATAAGTTGTTCCGCGAAGGGATCAAGGTTCTTCTTCTTTTTCTTATCCTTCTTCTTTTGTTTCTTCTTCTTGGATTTCTTCTTCTCCTTCTTGATGGATTTATCCAACGCGGCCTGTGCCTCGGCAATACGCGCCTCCTCTAATGCACGTGCCTTCTTGGGATCAATAATGGGGAGTAACATTTGATATATATCATCAGTCTTACCGCCATTTCTCTTAAAGTTTAAGAAACAGCAGCAGCAGCAACATAACAATACGAGTGGTATAGCGGCACCAACGATGAGACCAAGGGGAATACCCCCCGTATCAGAACTTGAGGTGGATTCATTACCACCAGTATTATCATCCATAACATCCACAGGGGGTGGAATAATAGGCCTTAATGAATAACTTGAGTCCAACAACTTGAGTTTCATAATACGAGGATCCGCCATACGTACTAATCCACCATATTCCATACCCTCACGTATGGCGTTAAGTGTGGATAGTTGTGCTCCAGAAACTAATGTCTCAATGGAGTAATTGGGTGGAAAGTAGATGGTTAATGCCCCCTCCATGACACGACATGCTGAATCTTTCGTTGGGAGGTAGAATTCACAATCTTTAAGGAAGTGTGCAGATTAATGGGTAAACAATTTGGAGGGGGGTTAGCGGAGGAGGAAGACATGGAATACAAAATACAATCAAAGACTTGACACAAAGCAAATAACTCACCCTTATCAGCCAATGGAAAATCCCTCGGTGCCGAATCAACACCAACAACTTTATTCAACCTTCTATGTTGTCCTCTTAACAATCCCCTACCTTCACCTTCAGAGGTGTAAGGAGCAGACGGACGTAACACAACACCGCCAAACTCTTCCCATGCTTCCTCAACCTCATCCTTATCTCCCTCTTCTATTGACAATGTCGTTAACTCCCTACCAGTAGTACCAACATTATCATTACCATCATCATGATCAATACGTAAACACTCCTCATGAAAGAATATAGGTAATAACAAATCACTCATACCATGTTCCACTCCCGGCAGTACACCATTCAATCCATCCTCACCACTATTTAATACACGTTTTTCAAATGTTATTTCATATTGATAACGGACTACCACCCCTCCTATACGATTACCATATTGTCCATTACTAGACTTGCAATTAATTTTACCACTTGAGTCGTATTGATCATCTGTGTTGGGTGCACGAGGCGCTTCTTGTATCTCCTCTTTGGAGTCTTCGGGTGGAGTCCATCGTATAGGACGATTTTCTTCACGATTTTCGGCATTCTTATGTGCTCCTCCATTTTGTACACCATTGAAGGAAGATTTGTCATGTAGTATATCACCGGCATGTAATTTTTCCAATTGTTTTAAATGATCGGCATAATTTTTTAATGTCTTGTGGAGTGATTGTAGGTGTGTTGTTGGTGATGATGTTGGTGGTGCTATTATTGATGGTGAGGAGGATATAGTTGGTGATGTGGTGGGTGGTAGGGTGGTAGTGGGTGTTGATGTGGTGGGTGGTGAAGTGTCTAATATAAATACACTAAATTGATCATTTGCAGTATTGCCATCTGTGTATGCTCTTTCTTGTATACTCTCTTCACCATTGCTACTGCTACTGACCTCATCACCAATGTCAATTATAACATTGGTATCATTATCCCATTCAGCTGACTCTTCCTCTCCTTCATCATTATCATTATTATTAAGTATATGAACACTAAACTCTTCATGTCCTACACCCTTATTAAAATCACTATTATCTTCAACCTCTTCTACTATTGCAGTGGTATCCTCTACAGTATCAGTAGTAGTATTGCGCAATGTTTTATTACCCAAATCAGTCTTACCCAATAAATGATATTTCATAACCAATTCTCGATTATTATATTGTTCTTCATCTATTGCCATAATATTATTACGATCAACATCAATCTGTTGTTGTTGTTGTTGTTGTTGTTGCTCGCTTGTATTGTCTATTTGGATACCATCAACAGATTGATGCCGTATCTTTTGCAATCTACGCTTTGGCATTATACTATGTTACTAATTGCAATCCGTAGCCGTCTTATTCTGCTCTACTACGCCTCCTGATATCCTAACAACTTATTTGTTAATATGTTCTTGGATGCCAAGCCCCTTTTACGAGAACTTGTAAGGGAACTGCAAAATAAGCAGCCCTCCTTGTGGTGGTCCGGTGACGCTTTACTTTGCCCTTTGCTTTGCCCTTGGATATGCCCTTTGGATAAGAGATCTTTTCTAAGATAACGTCTGCCTAATGGGAATTAGTCTCAGGTGTACTTTATATTGCCAAACTACTTCCAATAAAATACCAACACTATGCCCACCGTAAAACAAGCTAAGGCTGTAACTGCAAGTAGTGAGGAGAGGAAGTGTCTGCCGAAAAAGGCAGTAGCTGCAAGTAGTGAGGAGAGGAAGTGTGGCAAGTGCGGTATAGGAAAGAAGAAGTGGAGTTATCATAAGGCCGAGTGGGTTAAGTTAGAAGGTAATAATAGGATATGCAAAGTTTGTACAAAGGCGGCCAAGGAGAAAACAGTTCCTGTGCAACGGTCATTTAGAATAGTCATTCCAAGTCCACCAGAGCTTATGGAAGAATTTGAGGAGTTTCTCGAAGGCGATCCCAAGAAGAAAGATGAGTGGGAAGCGAGTAAGCGAGTAGAACAAGCTCAATATGAAGCTCTTCATGCCGCTACTAACAACCTCAAACCCAGTCCAGAGTTTATCAGGTTAATGGATGAAGAATGGGTAAGACAAGACCCAAGCGGATTTCGGAGGTACATGCTTCATTTGAGATATGATCTTGGTAAGGGGCTTGAAGGGGATCAAGCGTATCTTCCTCTCATGTGTTTTGATCTGGATCACAATTCGGATGAAGCAGTGAAGAAGAAGCAGGAGGATAAAGTCAAACTAAATGGTAGATGTCAACCCAAAGAGCTTACTTATGAAGAGTTGGAAGAGAGGAGTCATCTTCTCACACTGCTAACCAGGACAGATCATGCTTTGAAGACTCATGGGGAAGTGCCGAAATTGCTTTTAGGTAACGATGCTGTTTCACGTAGGTATAAAGCTGTTGTGGCATTTGAAACGGCAATTCTTGGTGACAAATGCGCCATGTCAGGTGAAGTATTGCCCGATCATATCTTTGATGGACATCATCGGACTGAGAAATGTGACCTCCAGGAGGGAGATACTGTATATTTGACAGCCAAGGTCTGCAAACGAGATGGCTTGTACCATAAATGTCCTAAAGCGCATATACCATGGCGCAATAGACTGTTCAATGAAGTTCTGAAGAAGACTCGCTTGAAGAAGGAATGGCACAAGGTACTCCACTGGGTGTTGAGGAATCTCGATTGGTTCGCTTCACAAGGCATCATAATTGACTACCCATACAAAGTGGATGGAACAGTTTTGGTTCGGACCACTAGCAATTCTAAATAGTCTCAATATGTTTTCGCAACCTTTCATTGACATCTTCCTATAGGCTGATTTTGCATACTTGTGACAGCCCCTTTTTGAGAAAGAGCAAATTGAGTACCAGAATGAGCAAAATAAGCAGCCCTCCTCTGCGACTCTGGTATTGGACATATGCTAGACATCTATCCATACTATGCTAAATAGTAGAGCTTATATATATGACAAGTTTAGAACACCTATGTTATTGAGGGGTTAATCTTATGGTAGCTACAATCAATATTGATTGTGCATAAGATGTGCACAAAATACTGTTACAACTTCTCTCTGTCAATCTACGACTACGATCTAGAGTTATGCATATATGTACTAATGTGCCGAATGTTTCTTCTCAGCTCCATTGAAGTGGAAAGGATGTCCTCATTCAATTCATATGTACTAGGTTAAGCTATATAGAGTTTCTATCGACTAGTTTTATATGAATCGAGACTGAGATATAATGCACTATTTCACTATTACTTTAACTTTTACGGCCCTAGAACTACTCAAGATGATACCAAATACAAACTATAGAAACAATATATGTATACACAAATCAGAATATCCATCAACCTACAAGGCCTTCTTGGCAGCAAAAGTGGCAAAAGAGCAGGCTAATGCTCCGACCCAAGATCCGAAGTATCCGTTACCTAATGATATGAAGAGCAGAAGAGTAGATAGAAGAAGGGTGTAAGTTTGTATCACTATCACTATGGATAAAGAAACAACAAAGAAGAAGACTCCTTCTTATTTTCTTACCGGTGACGTCAAATGGACCTCGGAAGGTAACCAAGAATGCCATGACAATCCAGCAACAACTGAAGATTGCCATCATACCAAAGTAGAGCTTGGGAGGCAATGCTTTATCCCTATTGTCCATCAACACAACGAGGCCAAGGACAACAAACGTAACCACCGCGAGGATACATGCATAGAAGGCCTCACTCTTGTTGGGATCATCATCACGAATGGGTGCTGCAGATGCTAAGAATACTACGACCGACGAAGCGAGCAAGCTCATGACGCTACCCAAGCCCTTGAGCTTGGAACCTAAGGCCTCGGCATTAACACCCATCGCCATGGCCGATCCAAAGACCGTAGCCCATGCAGAGAAGTATCCGTTACCAGTTTTGACGAACGGCTTGTCAAATGTAAGGAAGCAAGCACCAATAAAGCTCCAGACGAACATGAGGGAACACATATGCTTGCCAAACTTGGTATGAAGATCTTCGGTAAACTTGGACATGAGTAGATGAATGCCAGAGAGACCCAAGGATACGGAGGATACAGACATAGCGTATGCTTGGTAAGCAGTGTACGAACCAGTCTATGGATGAATAGATGGATGGAGTTTGGTATGTACACATCATATCAAGTGAAGAGTATGAAGAGGAGATATAGATAGATGTAATATGGTAGGGGTAGTATAGAGAGATATACAGCATGTACAAGCGGGTAAAGTTAGAGTATTGTAAAACAAACAGTACATAAACCATGCATAGTTGGAACTTACCGACCAATCATACTTGACACCTGTTGCAATTAGAAGAACGATACTAGCGACAAAGGTGATGAAGATAGCAAGCTGGGTTTCGTTGATGTCATGACCAGCAACATCAACCATCGTCTTTGATTCGGTAGTAGTTGTCGTTTCGGCTGGGGCTTCTTCTACGCCCACTTCTTCATCAACCATACCTTCATTATCGGGAGTTGTAGGATGTACGTCGCTCATGATGTATGTTGGATATTGTTATTGCAATGGAGAGTTTGTAGTTTGTAGTATTTGTTTAGGTGCTTCGAGTGTCAAAATTTATGCATGGCTTTCATAGTGGGCGTCAAACTTGCATGCTGAAGATATAGTGTTCTGATTAGGGGGGTGTTCTCATCGTATGTTGACATCCATCAGAAGGTGATTTAAATTGTCTCAATAAGAAGAAAGTAGGTGTTGTTGCATTAGGTGTTCTCATCACGATGACATCCATCAGAAGGTGATTGGATATTATTTGGTAATCGTTGAGAAAGAAGAAGAAATGTCCGGAGCGCCGCCACAACCCTCTCATAATATCATCACATATCATCCGCTCTTCTCTACTTGGCGGCTGCAGTAGGAGTCTACTTATCAGCAGTGGCGGTACTGATGCAACACCATTTATGAAAAAGATAGTTCTATCGCCAAATTTTCTCACACATGCGAATAGCGATAGCTTTGCAAGTCTTCTCCGCCTCTTTTTGTTGTGTATTAGGTGACGTTAATAATGCCTCGAACTGAATCAAAGCCCGATCCACAGAAGCAGCTTATGATCAAGGTCAAGGCTTGCCAAAGGTACGACGAATTGTATATGGTAATTTTATATCTTTATCTTTTCAGGCATTGTTTTTCTTACTTTTTGCTTTCTCTGGGCATATGTGTATTATATTACCAACACTTATCTCCATATATTTATATGACATAGACTTGTCAAGGAAGCTACCTATTATGAAAAGGAATTGAAAGAGAACGAAACTAAACTTCAACAAATGAAGGACGAAAACAAGGATCAGTATGATATTAAAAAGTTTCAAGAAGTAGTTGGTGAAAGTCAAATGATGATTCCTGATAGTATTAGTCGTAGGGATAAAGCATTAGAGGATTTAAAGGATTTTGTTGCATTATTGAAGAAGGATGAGGGAAATAATACTGATTTGATGAAATGTGAGTGGATGGTTGAAGCTAACAAGATTGTTGGAGTTAGTGATGCTGATTCAAAAGCGGATGGAAATGACCGAGATGTTGCAGAAACCGCTGTTGAGGGTTTGGCTGATGGGGAGGCATTTTAGACATACCACAATACACAAGTGTTGAGAAATTAGTCCTCATTTTTTGGTTGAGGTTATAGTATGCAACTGTTACTGGGAAGTTAGGACGGATAGTCATAATTATCATAACATAATATTTACATACATGCTACTTTACAAGATGTTCTTCCTTCACGTTTGATGATTAAGTACATTTGCTACAGATATTGCCATAGTATTCAGTACGATTTTCCCCAACAACCCCATCGTCTTCCAAACTAGACCAGGGCTGAGGATAGAATGAATTGGAATCGTTCTTGGTATACCTCGTTGCAAATACTTTGGAGGCAGGAAACCTGTCTGCTTTACAAAACCATCGTTTGCACGGATCTCTATCTAAATGATCTGCATTTGCACCTTCATTCCCCTCGGCAATGCCAGGGGTGGGTTCTAGAAATTTCCATTCACCGCCGCTCTTATCATTAGGTAACCAAACTTCGACCCAGCTGTGGTTCCCCTTGTCAGGGTCTCCATACCAAGCAGGTGTGCCAGCCATTCGGGAAGGTATACCAACCGAACGCAAAGCACTTATCAGAGTAATGGCAAGACCTTCGTTGGGTGGGAGAGTTAATAGCAAAAATTATCATAAGATATGAGCAGAAAGAATATAGATATGCTATATGCAACCACACATATCTCCCCCCTGTTGTATCTCACAGTATAAAATGCCACACAATTACTACTTACCTGTACAACTTGAATAACCGTATGCAATAACTGATAAAGGATCATATATCTTTGGAGTTAAACCTGCCTTGAAGACAATTGGCTTATCTGGCCTTCCCAATGTAGACCATAGTCTAGTATTGATTAACTTTACAACTTCTTTCATTTGTTCCTGTGGGGATTGTTGTTGCTGATCTTGGTTTGATCTTTCATATTTCTTCATCATATCCTCTATTGCATTAAACAATAGGGCACGGTGATTTGTTCGAGGTTCATTAACAACAGCGTAGAGAGTAACATACTCTAAATATACATCCTTTGGGATATGATCAGTCCATGGATATAATGTCTTTGCCTTGATAGAGAAAAGTATAGCGTCATTCAATACTCCATCACTCAAACCATCAATATCCTTCTCGCTTAATGCCCTGGAAACTGCTGCTGATTGTTCTTCATCCTTAATCTTCTGATATTTATTGACAGTATATCCTAATGATTGTTCTCTACTCTTATCATATATCATGATGTTCTCATACAGGTACTTCTCAATAGTAGATTTTGCTTCGTCATGTGTTTCAATAGATGTATTGCCAGTATTTTTATCTAACCATCCACAGTGAGTACTATGATCAATATCATTAAATATATCCTCTGATGTGGTAGTGGCACCTACTGTGTTAACAATGGGTGATGTCACCATGACAAAGGCTGATGCAATAAAAATTGAAGTAGGTTTAGAACAAGAGGAGAACATGTATGTTATCAAGCCAACAATACTATTTGTGCCCATTCTTTCTGTTGTTTTGATAGCTGCTATAAACCGTATTTGACAAAGACTATTATTTAATACTAAAGCAATACTAGAGGTAACAACAAGCACTAACACGGCACGTAGCATGCAGCAATAACGCAAGAAGTAGCTAGTGGTATCTTTCTTTATGTCTTGAACTACTTGATACTGATGCTGGCGGCGGCGACTTGTGGCCGATATTACCTAGCATTAGCATGTGACAATAGATGACGTTGATATATGCCAGTCTCTCTCTCTAGACCACTTAGCAGTTTGATAGTATTAATAGTATTGCAATACGTCGGTAAATATAGAACGGTTTACGGTTAGCACTCACAGGTACTTTATAGAGCTATTTCATCTTAGTTGTTAATGTCGCCGACATGTCGCCGACATGTCGAAAGACACGACAGATTTCGTGAAAATCGTGCCGAAACGTGATTTGTCTCGACATGTAGTAAAATCACGACATTTCCCCTACTAATGGGTTGTGCTGCCTTCTATCACCTCTTGACGGCGTTTAACGCAGTTATTGTACTACCGCTGGTAGGCAGTTCATATTTGCATAATATGCAACACGTTTGTGGGTTGTCAAGTCACCGCGGTATCATTTTTGCTTTGTATTCTACATTCAACGCACTCGTCATCTTGAAAATCTAACAATTTGCAAACTACAATAGTCGTATACACCAATCATCGTACATCATATAATATTGGCGCTACCTCGCCATAAAACAATTAGTAGGTATTGATATTAAACACGGCATTAAATAAATTCAAATATATTTAGCAAGTGCCATCAACACAATTAACATTGCAACAATCGAGCACATAATATTATCTTGTGCAAAAAAAAAAGAATACAACTCGACGGTCGACGACGTCTATAATGTCAGCCTCCCCTGCTAAGCAAAATACCAACAAAAGCGGGGGTAGTAATAATACATCGGATATACTGAATCCGTCATTATTGAATTCTCCAATCAACGGTGATTCGTTTATGACACCACCCCAATCTCCTACCACAAAAACATCAACAACACAACAACTTTTATCAGCTGCACGTCCACCAACACCAATTATGCGAACAAATAATAATAACAACAATAATAATAATGGTAATAATAGTGATGCCTCATCAACAGCAAACGCAAACACAACTACATCAGATACTACTCCCCTCCCACCCATCACATCTATTTGGCAATGTCAGAAAATGAAAAAAGTTAAAGTTGACCGTGATGGTGTTAGTAAGGACGCCTGGAATTGTGGTTGGTGTGATAGGGACTTTATTAATCCACACGCAACACGGGCGCAGTGGCATGTGCTGAAGATATCAGGCATGGGTATTAATGTTTGCGAAGCAATAATCCCCACTGCATACGAACAGCGTTACCGAAATCTTTATGAGAAAAAGGGAAGTCAACCAAGTACAAAAAAGAAACAGAAACGTAAACGCGAGGAGGCAGTGATAGATCAGGAACAATCTGCTTCTATAAATAGTGGGAATGATCAGAGTATAGTATCTACAACTACAGATGAGGGACAGAAGAGTAGTGTTATGGAACAAACGGATATGCTAATGAAACTGATGGATGCTATGGAAAAGACGTCCTCTATGATTACTAAATCAGAGGAGAAAGTAAAAGAATTGAAAGCACAAAAGCATGAGTTAGAGTCTAACAATGGAAACATTGAAACAGGGGAAGAGGAATTGAATAAACTTGATTCCAAGATCAGATTGGAAGAGAATATGGTCAAAGCATACATGGCAACCTTACAAGTCCATACAAGTAACTTGGATAAACTCAATAAAGAGGGTGTAAATAATAGTGATATGACCTGATAAATTAAACTTAATTAGTATACTGATAAAATCTACACCCTAGTACTGTATATATAGATAGACAACTAGTAAACTAACCATCTAACTATCCGAAGCAGCAAATCACCTCATACGACAACCTTAAGATACCATAAGATACCGCCGACATGTCGCGACATGCCGCCGACATTGTCTTGCTGACACATATTGTGAGCCTCTGAGAGACATGTCTTTTAAAGACATTAACAACTAAGTATTTCATATACATAATACTTTTATGTACCGAGTTACCTCACAACAAAATATTCAGATATTATGAGTAGAAGGCTACTCTCTTCTTCCACCAATACTATTTCATCGATAGGTTTTAGTGGAGCAGGCTTCTTGGGGTGTTATCATGTAGGAGTTGCAGCAAGTCTACACAAGCACGGACTAATCCCTAACCCAAGTGACGACGATTTTCATCTGATATGAACAAAATGCCGCTACTGACAGGGGTCTCGGCAGGTAGTATTAGTATGATAGCATCAGCAACTTTGGCCGGTGTGAATCCCGAACCTGATGGCATGGAAGTAGTTTTGACAGCTGCCCGTCGAACGAGAGAATTACAAAACAAGAAGCAACTTGTTAATCTTGATGTATTAACTCCAGGCTTTAGTCTAATTTTTTTATTAACATATTTACTAGGTTTAATACTAGGCTATGCTATTATTCTCCGTCCATCCTTCAGCTAATGCCATACATGATGAGAGAATGATATCTCGTCATCACATATGTATCAGCCTATGCATGCACCGAGCAGCATACCGACAACATATACACTTACTGCTCCCTCTCAAGATGCCATTTACATTGCCCCTCCCATCTGCCACGCGTCCATGGCTCCTCCATCATCAATGAAGCCGTAGTGTGCCCGCCTTCGAGTCCTCGATCCTCGCCACATCAAGGTGTTGGATCGCACTACTGCTATGGACATGCGACACCGCACATACCCACACATCTCTGCATACTGCCTATGCCATTTCCAAGCCAATCGAGATGCCATTCTCTTTTCCGCTGCTCGAGTCATCGGGCCTGCCATACCGTCAATCGAGTAAACAAGAGGAGAGAAGTCCTTGCGCTGTTCATGACAAGCTGCCTCATACTTATCCTTTTTCGCTTTCTCCTGCCCTGCCAGACATTTCAAAGGTTGCTTGTTTCTATGCGTACGGCATTCTGTGTTTGTTATACGGATGTCAAAAATACATCCCTTACCACGTGAATAGAAATTCCTGATACCTTTGTCTCCCTGAAGAGCCGGTTCTACGGCGAGATCAGCTGCTGCTCCCGCGTTGTTGTTGTTGTTGTTAGCATTGTTGTTGTTGTTTGTGTTGTTGTTTCGGGTGAACACTGGTGCTAATGCCGGTGGTGTTGCTGCACCCGCGGTCCCTCCATTCCCTGCACCGGTGGGATTGCCATCGTTCACAAAAGGCTCATGCTCGACGGCTGATGGATGGAAGGCGAGTGACCCAAGATACGCCCACATATCGGCAGCATCGTCATGCCGCTCGTTAACTAACCCTCCCTTCTTACAGTTCAGGCCATGTTCCGTGGTAAACTGTGCTCCGCATCCATCACAGTACTCGGGTAGGTCGAGTGGTGCTAGGCCACATCGATAACGAATGTTGTCCTTGAATTCCTCTCTGCTGAGGATTGTGCCATTTCTCAAGGAGGGCTGGACAGTAAGCCAACTTCCTGACTCTTTAGCGCGTTGGATCCTATACTCCTCTCGCATATCTCCATTGCTTGTCTGTCTTGCACACTCAGCCTTCTCACGATACTCTCGATTCATCTGGCCGGTGTAGCGAGCCCCTTTAACTGACTTGGTGAATTCAACCACGTCAATATCGATCCCTAGCCGGATCGCGTTGGCCAACATCGTACAGGCACGCTCAGACACTTCAAAGGCGTGAGCTGCCGACTCCGTCGGATCCATTATACCCAGTCCTGCTTGCTTCACCTTGTGGCTTAGCAGCTTCCTGAAGTCTCCCTGATCATCCAATGTTGTATCCAACAATGTACAGCAAAACCTCTTGAGGGCATCCTCCACTGGGCCAAAATAGGCACCAACCTCTGGCACTACTCGGCAGACGTGCTGCCACTCCTGCTGTAGACTAGCTACCAATCCATAGTACGCCGACTGTGGATATTTGCGGCTGATATCCGCTAGGACGTCAACTGCATAGGCCCAGTTCTCAATCTGGGGCGCTAGCCAAGCTACCAGTGCTTCCGTAGTTCCAACAAAGCCACCTAATGCTCTCTCCCCTCGAGAGTATTGGATACTCAAGCCACGCGCATTGAAGATATCCCTAGCGGCTGCTTCGTCCTTGGCGTCACACACGAAGAATGACTTCTCTGGTTTGGGATGGTAGCCAAAGGAAGGCCCCCATTCCACCAGATGCTCTAGAACTGTTGCACTTTGCGATGCAGTGCCTGTAGCACGAATATCATCCGCGTAGCCACTCATCGTTGTATCCTCCTCCAAGTAAGTAACGTCCCTCACTTTCTTCAGCAAAGGCACCATACCTACTCCGTAACAATAGATCCCGAGAGGACAGCCTTGGCATATCCCTTCTTCCATTATTACTACCAATTCACGGTTTCCCTCTCCTCCCATGATGAAGCACTCAGCAAAGAACTTGTAGCAGTTGAACACAAAGCGTGCTGCTCGAGGCCACAAATGTCTCACTGTCCAGAGCATGGCGTAACGTTTGAGATTGTTGAAACCATTCTCAGCATCGACTAGCAGAGCTCCAATACCCGTTGTTGGGGCCTCGAAGTTATCATCATCATCGGCAGTTACTCCAAAGATATCTTCCATCGATACCCCCGCCCCCTCTCCATCTTCCACTTCTGAATCATTATTAATGTCCGGCTGATACGAAGCATCTCCGCCTCGCAATGGTGCTGGACCCTCATCAGAATTACCACCCCCGGCGGCCTCTGGCTGAGTAAGTAATGCTTCATTGGCATTATTCCCATCAGCACTCTCCTCTGGTTGTGTAGGGATCGTATGATCCCACCCTTCCGTCGGCACAGCTCGCCTCATGGCATGTACGGCACCCTCACAACCGACTGGCAAGCCAGCACAAGTTTGGATGCTACCACACTCTTCTGTGGCTTGAAAACCCGTAATTTGGATGAGGGCTAAAGACCGAGATGTTGCAGAAACCGCTGTTGAGGGTTTGGCTGATGGGGAGGCATTTTAGACATACCACAATACACAAGTGTTGAGAAATTAGTCCTCATTTTTTGGTTGAGGTTATAGTATGCAACTGT
>Ga0214477_100436_pt1 | contig 29127 bp, 17 predicted proteins | sample M1_20Mar14CPVII9_FD_165058 | JGI IMG/M metagenome (GOLD analysis project Ga0214477, IMG submission 165058) | Marine eukaryotic communities from Monterey Bay, California, United States - M1_20Mar14CPVII9sort6BwellC16 | ecosystem: Environmental > Aquatic > Marine > Unclassified | place: USA... | reverse complement strand
TTTGGTGGTGGTTGGTTTGAAAAGTTGTTCTTCGTGCAACTCAGCTACGCTTCTTATCTTGAAGAACTAAGGGTGGCTATACCCCTGATTCATAATAACGACGCTCACTATAAGCAGCAGCTTCATCTCTCTGTTTACTCTTAATTTCGTCCAAGTATGTTTGATACGATCGTAATGCTTTTGTGTAATCTTCTTTTGTTGCATGTCCATATGAGTATAAACTTTTGATATTCTGCAATGACTTAACAAACCCATCCTCTGCAGCAATTATGAAATGCCTTAATGCTCTCTCCATATTTCCTGTCTTTTTCTCCATAATACCTAGATTGTGCCTTGATTGTACACCCCCTCCAATAGCTGCTAATTCGTAGTAATGCATTGCCTTCTTGTTCTGAACTTCCACGCCATGCCCATATTGATATGCATATCCAAACTGCAATAAGCTGCAGCGTAACCAAGCTCTCCTGCCTGATGAAATAGTTCTAATGCCTTAGTATAATCCTGTGGAAAACCATTTTCCCCATATCGATAGTAATATCCTAGATTGTAGATTGCTTTGGCATCACCAGCCTGCACACGTTTCTGTAACCTTTCTATTGCTTTTTCTTCTGAATTATGAAATGGGATTCTGCAGAAAGGACACTTATTATTAGCAATTTTATTGCCTTGATCATCATATAGAGGTGCATGAAGACAACCACCACATATCTCTTTTCCACAACATACCATGAATACATATCCAGTGTTTAGCATCGGTAACTGTATGAAGCAAACTGGACAATCTTCTTTCGGCGGTGGCTGTTTGAACAGTTCTTTATCATGTGTCAGAGCTGAACGCCTTACAGGTTCTTTTAATGTTTCTTCCTCGTGCATCTCAGCTACTCTTCTCTCACATACATTTTTGTGTTTCTTTCTGTGCTTCTTTTTACATGCGGCATTGCAATACTTCACCATCTTACATTTGTTACATGTATTCATATTATCATTATTACCCGTTTTGCCACAAGCGGCACATGTAGATATATCATTTTGTATGGCCACACTATTTAAATCCTTGGTAATGTTATCTACATTTTGGTCACATGATGTGCACTCTTTGGTGATACTATCTATACCCTCAGCAATGGCATATTTGACCATCTTACATTTGTCACATATATTCATATCGCTACTAATACCTTCCTCACCACAACTAGCGCACGTTTGTTGTTCTGCCTCTGACATAGTATCAATATCGTCTTAATAAATTATATATTTTTGTGTTACATTCTAAATGTCAAAATTTTGCTTTGCAATCTCAATCGGCTGTTTGTAAAATATCACCCAGACACCGAATTATTACCAATATTGCTACTACTTCTAACGATGCCAATTCTATTGTTTTGTGAGAGGTATAGAGAGACAATAGAGAGATTGTATGCTTACAGTCATTGCGCGGCGCGCGCGTTGCTTTGTGATTTGTGATTTGATTTAGTGATTTTCGGGGGCTTTGGTAGAGAGCCCTCCGGGGGGCAAAACGTAAAGTTGACTGACGATTGATAAAAAATCGACCTTATTAGCGGCTTTTGATGATGGCATGCGGCATGGTGTCTTGCACTGCCAGCGCCTCTAAAACTCTAAAGGCAATGGCGGAATAGTAGAACATATCACATATATAAACGATAAATAATATAGATTTGCCGTAACGATATTATGCGAGGCGCGAACTTTTTCTGTATCAAATCCGTTGGACTGACGTTGACATTGATACTCCCCCCTCCTGATGTATCAACATCACATGCATTACTACAATCAAAAGGTGGTGGATTTGCAGTTATTAATGGTAATACTCATCGTCATCCACCGTACGAATTGTCGCGTAGGCAGCAATTGCAATTAAGAGCAATAGCCGAAAAACCTCAAGTTGAAGCAGATCAAGATAATGAAGACATATCAACAAATAACAACCCTTTTAACAATGTTGAGAATGATAATTATTGGCAAAATGATAACATTAATGTAGTAGAAGATCCAAATAATAATTATCTATACCCCACACACGATCATACAATATTGGGCTCAGCTGAAAACAATAATGAAAATAATAATAATGTAAACTATAATAATGTTCGAGAACAAGTACAGGCCGCGGTAGATTATGATGAGATATTATTCCATGCCGAGAGTGGTCCGAATGCTATTCAGTATTTAGATAATTTGTCATCCAAGAATAATGAATTATTATTCCCTACTACACAACAGCAGGAGGTAGAAGATAATGTGATTGTACATAATAATAATGAGAATGGGGAAACAATTTATGATGAGATATTATTCCATGCTGGTCCGCCAAATGCTGCACAGCATTTATTTAGGAGTAAATTTTATGGAGATAAAGTTGTTGGAGTATTGGGCGAAGAAGGTGATAGTAATTTGATCATGTCAAGTAGTGACGGTATTCAGGATGAATTTGGAGAAGAAGAATATACAGACACTGAGAGCTTTGAAGGCTCTAAGGAAGAGTACGACAATTCAGAAGAGTCAATGGATAATGGCGAAAATACTGACGACTCTATCCGATCTACCATGGCAAAGAGTGCCCTACTTCATCGTGCGGGCTTAGTTGCCTCTGGCAATAAATCATCTCGGAGCAAAGGACGGTCATCTCGTGCTAAAACTCACGTCGTCAAAAATAGAAGAGGCAGTGGTAGTGGAGGTAGGGCTGGTGCCATGGGAAGAGTATTGGGTACAGTCCGAACAGCCGCGGCAGCAGCTGCAACCGAACGCAAGAAGAATAAGTCTCAAAGCACTGAGGGAGAGTCTGGGAAAGATAACTTGACCGCCTCCTCCTCTCAATCATTATTTACTGCAAAAAGGAAGAACCGCCCTCTTGCATCCAAATTGAAGAATTCAATCCAATCTACAGTGGTGGGTATGTTAAAGAAACAGGATTTAGCCATCCAAGAAGAAAGCGTTCATGAATCGTTGAATACTAATAAGTTCCAAGGAGGAAATCTGATTCCCCAAGTAGTGCCTTCAACCTCCATGGGTTTGTTGGGTGAGCCCGTGCCAACACAAGTGGTAGTTGATCAACAGTTAATACCACAAATCCCACCTTTACCTGGCATGTTTCTAGTCGGCACTAACGGGGATATTCCTGCAAAACGTCCAATCAATATCCGCACGTCCATCCCACATTCATCTGATGATACACACATTGCCAACCTCCGTCTATCTGTATTTTCAAGATTTGATGAACAGCAGCAGCGTGTATTTAGGAGCCGATCGGTGGAAGTTCTCAATGTTCGAAGAAGACGGGGCGCAGTTGTTTTGGTTGCCGAGACCCCAAAGAAAGAAAATGAAGTAGGGAGAGAGGAGCAGTATCTCAATGAGATGCATGCCAGGATTGCAGGTGGACACCAGTATGGTAATGCTCCAACGAATGACTACGCTGAAGCCCATGTATCTTCATCCCCGTCCTTGACCATAAGGCCAGGACAGGGTGCGAGAATCACATCAGTCTCTCCGGGAGTTATCGTCGACTCTACTCCATTACCATCGTTGACTGTACGACCTGGCAAGGGAGCAAGAGTAACCTCTGTTTCACCCGGCGTAGCCGTTGACAACTCATCCATCATCGGTAGTATTGAGTGCAGTCATCAAGAATTTCGTGGCACAATGTTGGGTAACTGCCGTCCCAAGGGATCGTTAATGTATGTTACCGAAGTTGCCGTGAAGACAGATGCCCGACGCTCAGGTGCAGGTGCGATGCTCATGCGTGGCGTTGACGAAGTAGCAAGGATACGAAATGTAGAAACTATCTACCTTCATGTTGATGTAACGAACCAAGCGGCATGTAACATGTATGAAAAATGCGGATATCATTATCTCGATAAGAGAGAAGTGCTATACGCTCAATTCACAGCCTCGTTAAATCTCCATGATGGGGCCATGCATGGCCGTAAGCATTATCTAATGTGTAAAAATGTATGTGAAAAGACTACCTGGCTAGACGATGATATAGACATCTTTGCAGACTCAAGGGAAGGCGAGTTGAAGGAACTGCTAGGCTAAATACCACCCTCCTCGTCTTTTTGTGCCTATGTGTTGTAAAATATAATGTAACCAAGCTAATAAATATTTGTTTGATGTACAAATTAGTAGGCTTGAGTTTACATCCGAAGCAGTTATGTAGAAGGAAAACATTATATGTTATTGTTACCGCCGACTCTACTACTACCATCAACTAACTCTACAATTGTCCTTGCTTGCTACAATGCACCTTACTTCTCTCTTCTTTTCTTCAATTTTGGTACTCAATGTCACACTCAATTTGCCGTTTAATCTTCACATCTTCCGTGTACCTCCCTATAGTGTATTACATACTTCGATGTCTAATACTGCTCACAGAAGCCCCAAGCTTGTTGATTTGCCTTTATATCGATAATACTTCCCAAAGGATGAACAAAATTCGTAATGATATATCTATTCGCATTGTTGCAATGGGAGGTTGTCGATACATATCTTATGTAGAACACCCCCCATCCTTGATGATCTTTGCTTCTTGAACCCCCAAAGCACGGATAGATTTGCAATTCGAAGAATGATGCATAGTTGAACAATATCAGAGGAGTGAGCATACTCGATAATTGATAGTATCATACTCTCGTCGACGATACGTCATTCGACGGACGGCGAGTATCTAATCTATTGCAATATAATATAGATAAGAATGCCAGAGTTCAACAAATCAAACACAGCAGCACAAATGGAGGCCGCAATGGCAATAAATGGTGTAACTAGTTTCTGTGATAGCAGCAGTGATGGTAATGCTGCTAAGCTACGAACAGTAAATCTTCCACCTCGTGTACAATCGAAACGATTTAATAATACTCACGCAAATATCATTGCTACCGATGATGACCATGCATCTATTGATTATTTACCACCACGAGCAATTACTATCCGTCCAGATGCAGCAAAGGAAAATGATGAAGATGCACTTCCCTCGTTGGTTGTATCTTCATCCTCATCTCTTTCCGAGCATAGTAGTAACAAGTTGGCAACGAGTATCAAAGATATCGAGAAGGAAGATGATGTTAAGGACATGTTTGAACGATGCCGATCAGATATGTCACGTGCTCTCCAAGATAGGGAACCATTCGATGAGGTTAAGAGTGATAGTATCACCACAATGGATAAAGTAGAGGAAGATGTTGAAGAAGAGGGGGAAGTTGCAAGTAACAAAACTCATGAAGAACAAGTTGAGATGGTTACCACTGTTGATAATAAAGAAGTGACTGTTGTATCAGCAACTGGCAAAGAACTAGGTTGCAATAACACCGCAGCTGTATCAACCAAAGAAGAAACTAACACTAGTCTCAAGAAGAAGGAACCAAGAGGATTTGACTTGCTGAAAAAGAAGGCTAGATTAAGTCGTCTCCGTAGGAAGAAGAATGAGACTGTCAATACCAAGCCAGTAGTGGTTAGCACTACACCATCTTCTACCAATGAAGACAATGCGTCAAGTGACAACAAGTCAGAGAAGACAAGTAAGACGACAAAGGTATTGAGCTTACGTCAACGTATGCGTATGTTTGGCAATCGTCAGTCCAAGAGGAATGTGACAGCAGTTAAGCAACATACATCTCCTGCTGCTACCGATGCTGAAAGCAACAAGACTAAGGGTGACAAAGTAGAAGCAACTAAACAAGATGAAGTACCATCAACCCCCACTAAGAAGAAACCGTCTACTGAACACGAAGAATCACATGTTACTCCTTCAGCTCTTGCAACTATCATTATCGAAACATCCCCAGATGGACTCAAGAAAGAAGACGAGGCCAACCCTGCTGATACTCCTACTACGACCACAACGAATGCATCATTTTTAGAGGAGTTATCACCATCAAAGTTTGATGTTGAGTGTCCCTCGGGCTTTACTCCAACATCAAATGAGAAGTCTCAAGAAGGTGTTGTAGTTGAAAGTGAAGTGCTAAATACGACTGCTACTTCTACAGATGAGAAGTTGCTACCACCAGCAATGCCTACCATTGTTGTTGCTGCCAAGAAAGAAGAAGCAGAAGATGCCGAGGACGTGCAGAAAAAGGAGAGTGAACCTCAAGAGCTAGAAGTCGACACTGGAAGTGAAGCAAAAGAATCCGAGAATTCAATTCAAACTTCCTGTTGCCAAAGTATACTATCTGATGTTTCTGGTCGTATTATTGTTGCTGATGATGACCATGGTGTAATTGATACTTCAACCGAAGTCGTGGTAGATGTAACGTCTACTCTTGATCGTCTTGGTGATGATGATATTGAGGTTATCAAGTGTATGGGCCTAGAGGATATCGATAACGATATTCTCATGGAAAGTTCGAGAGCCAATAGTCGTAAAGAGCAAGAGTTGGAAGATGAAGATGTCTTTGATGGCTTGTCGTCAAAGGATACAGCCAAGGTGGATGACCCTGATGCCTCCAAGGAATCCACCAAGGTTCGTGGATCAGGTCGAGTACTTGGTAGAATCCTCAAGCCAAGAACTAGTGGTAAAGGAATGTTTTCATCCAAGGACAAGCAATCAAGTAATATCAGCGACAAGGGGCTGTCAAATGAGGCGAGGGAAGCCGTCAAGATTGCATCATCTGCTTCAGTAGACTCTTCTAATGAGGAAATGAATCCCATTATCATCACACCCGTTACTGTCAAGTCGGTTGGTACTAGGAGAAAGAAGAAGAAGTATGGTCTGTCTCAAGAGGCGCAGGCAACTATTGCAATTGATATGGGTCTTGATACTGTCAATGAAGGTACTGCCAATAAGGGTCTATCTAACAAGGCAAAGTACGTACTCGGAGATGTCGAGGCACCCGATGAGATGGATGAGATTGAGGTAGAACAGTCGACACACAAGAGTCAGAATAGGATCATCGTTTCCAAGAAGCAGAAGTTTCCTACCGGATTGCCTGATAAGAGTAGCGGCACTTTTGATCTATCTTGTGTAGAATCATACGAAACACAAGACAGCTCATATAATGAAAGTGAAGGGTTGCTCACCTTCGATAGTGAAGAAGATGATTATTCCTTCGTCTCTAAAACCTCTGAAGTTACAGATGAAGCATTCAACTTTGAGCCGTGTGGTATCCAGCAAGAAGAGTTGGTCGATGACCTAATTGATGCTTTTGATGATATTGTTTCCAATTGGGAGATTACCAAGGCCTTGGAAAGACGGAGAGCTGCTGCTAACAGACGCAAATATGCTGATAGAAATAAGCGTAAAGGAGGTGGTGAAAGGCGTAGGCGATCATCTCGTCGTTCCTCCAGTCAACAACAATCTCGCCGTTCATCATCTAGAAGGATGGAGGTGTAAATATAGGATGTGAGGATTGTAAAGTGTTTGATGAGAATGTTATGTGTATATTATGTGGTTTAGTGGTGTTTGTTTGGTTAGGAGTTGTGTATTAGTCATCTTGAAAGCAAGACTTGAGTATAATCAAGAGTAAAGATGATGTACTAATACACACTTTTAGATTACACTCATTCTAATACTCTCAAACCTTAGCTTGATTTAAACTTGATTAAATACTCAGGATATGCTTGAGCATCATGATAAGTAACATAGATAGAGGGGTTGGACATAGTATCATTCGACAGCAATCCAACAGTTGTGTCATATAAAGTTTGTGTCTTTATATCTCGAATATCTGGAGTCAAAGCGTCTCTAGTTCCTGGACAATATTCGCCCACAATCACACGACATGCCATCATGTATTGTACCTTATTCTTGTCTGGAAGATGCGCGTTATTGCAATTATGATGATGGAAGAAAGAGAGATAGTAACTTATGTTAGGGCAACTCAATTAAGAAGGAGTGAAGGATACCTCTTGGTATCCTCAAAGATGAGAAGAGTAGTAGTCCCATACACAACGACGCAAGACTCATACACGGAATTCACACATAACAATACAAACGCGACTTTCCTGGTACAGCATAGATAGCATGAGCAGAATACTCTGCGTCTCTTGCAAAATATACACCCTTTCCATAAACAGTAGCATTTTTACCACAAAAAGATCGATTGAATCCTTGTTGCATTAACTTCTGGACTACTTCCACATTTGTTCCGTGCCATAGAGGTTTTCTCTCAAATCGGTCTAATGCCCTCTTCATTTCTTGTGGCGTATCTTGACCTCCAGTTTCACGGTAGCATATTGTTTGACGTTTCACCACATAACTTTGCCACATGGCAAGATTCTGCATTCTTTGTACTGATAAAACTTTGACAGTCTTATGAAATCTAGGAGGCTTAAGAGTCGACATAAATGCTCGAACAATATTCTGATATTCTTGATCACTTGTCTTCAATTCATGTAGTTGCACTACAGTAGGGTCTACAATATTATCCCAATAAGCAGGAGCTTGAAGTGCGTCAGCACCACCTACTTGAGTTTCCAAAAGCTTCAATTCATCTCCTGTGGGTACGTCAGTCTTATCTAGTTGAAACCTATGGAAATTGACATGTGATCAGATATGCATGTATAGAAATAAGAGAAAGAAAACAAGTCATATACTCACCATCCTGTATCAGTGAATATTGTTGTATCAGCTACGCCCTTGCTAGCTATCTTCACAAGCTCTCGGCACATAGCTTCATCATAGTGGTGAAGCTTGGTACCGAACGCCCACCCATCTTGTCTTTGTGATGAAATCTGAATTATATCTCCTTTGCACAAACACATTTGCGGCTCGCCTACCACTTCATCAGGCAAGGAGTCTCCAACTTCGACTTTGCTAAGATCGATGTCAACCTTGGGCGGCAGTGTCTTGTCGGCAACTGGATCAGTCGTCACCACAAGACGTTGTATATCTCGTTCAAAACCTGTTGCCTCCTTTACTTGGCACATCTCTCGGATGTTTATTTTATATCCACCCCAATTAATAATGTATTTGGACTCTTCAACACCCGACGGATGAAAGCTTGTTAACTTTTTGATTGATTGATTCATAGAGGCCTTGAGATTTGCCTCCTTGCTCTTACTTCCAGAGTAGGCTTGATATGTAGACTCAATCATGTTGTTAAGCGAAGATTCATACATTATCCAGCAATCAGAAGGATTACCAGCGATTGTATCGGGCGCATGATTCGACATCATGTGTGACGTCTCTTTCCAACACCACTGTGCCTTCTCTTTAGGTGGCGGGGGATTTGAAGAGTTGACGGCATCAGATGCTTCTATTGGCTTTGGCATGTAACTAACAGAAGCCGTCCTCATTCCAACGACTGAGTTTCTGAATGCTTCCAATTCTTCATCCTTCTGCGCGATGACGGACTTTTGTAGCCTTGACTTCCTAAGTCGACGCCGACGATAGGCTCCAAATACAACAATGAATACAACAACAAGAGGAGTTACAACAGCCCAGATCAAAGTAGTGTTGACGGTTGAAGTGTTTTTGTTTGCGTCACAAGGACAATCACAAGGGATTTCATCTTGACATATGCAAGCTCCGTCTACACACGTCCCGGCACCATCTTCACAGTGTGCATTGGGATCAAACTCAGCTGGGCATTCACTGAGAGGATGCAAGTGTTTTCAAGATAAGAGAAAATGTTAGTGAAGTGTAAAACCATACCACGAATTCAAACTCAACTTCAACTTACCTGAGATAGAGTACATCTACATCAACTCCGCTAAAATATTGACCCAAATCAGAACGGTCTGTGATGAGGCGCAAGTCTGTAGCAGCATTACAATCGTCTATATCAATATCTATAGATTTCTTCACTGCACAAGCACCATCTTCACATACACCAGTTTGCCACGTATGACTGCAAACTTCATCAGTGGTACATGTCTCGACGTATATCTCTTGGGACTTGTTATCATTTGATGTAACCAAAATCTTGTCTCCAATTGCAGAAGGAAGGTGGGGCTCAAGATCTAGCGGAGAATTGAATCGAAGACGTATACCTTTATGACCGAGGTCACACACTCCCTGTGATATTGGCCATGTACAATCGAGACTTGGGGGCACAATATTTTCTTTTATTTGACTGACTGCTCGGCCAATTTGATAGTCTGTGTGTACATCTGAAGACACTATGTCGTGACGCTTGATAGAGTTTGTAGTAATACAATGAGAATATTCACAGAACAATCCACTCTTTCCAGCGGGGCATTTATCTTTAGGCAACTCTCCCGAACGATAAACGCTCCCTTTGAATCCTCTTCGACGTCCAAGACCCTATTTGGAAAAGCAGACAGATCCAAAAGAATGAGAGAGATGTTATTATGTAGGTATCATATAAAGCAGGAAGGTACTCACATCGGTAACTAATCTGATCGTGGCTACTCCATTCTCATCGGTTGGGATGTAAGTGTCTTTAATGGATTCAGCCGATAGTAATGCGTGTAGCTGTGCTTCTGTAGAAGCTAAAGATCCACTATATAACTCAAGGTAATCGAATGTTGGCTCCAGATCGTAGTCTACACTAAAAGCAACATACTTAGGAAGGCCTGATATATCCGCTTGCAACTCCCAGACGCAATCCAAATCATTGGGATATGGGCTATCGTCTCCGCTTGATATTTCTTGCCTGCCAGATGCAAGATCGATATATGACGTGCCAATACAATGCTTTGTAAAACTTTCATTTGGTAGCAAATTTGGAGAAAGATACGTCTTGGCAACAAAGCCATCACCTTGATTCTCAGCATCATTATAAGACCGTTCTTGATTTCCATCAGTACTAAAATGAACCATGATACAACCCTCTGCTCGAAATGTAGGTAGGTCAGGGTTAAGCCCCGTGATCTTCGCAAGTAAAACTTTTGCGGTACTGTCGATGTTGCAATTACTTCCCTCTTTCACCGTGTACACATACAAGTTATCTCCAGACCAAATTCTAACTTGCTCAAAAGACAGTTCTACACCAGAATCGGAATATATTACCCACCAACAGCTGAGGTTATCAGAATAGCTTCGGCCGACTAGTGATCGAGAGCTGGAAACGTCACCAATGTATTGTTCTTGTTGTGTTGCTATTATCGTTTTCGCATCTGCACTACAATCAGAGTCGCCCGATGATAATTCTCCTAAACCAGCTCTCCCAGTTTCGTTCAGCGCAAAGAATGGTTCTACTCCATCCCATGACTCTAATGGCACGCTGTTCGGAACAAGGCTTGATCCGGTAATTGCATCACTACCACAGAATCCAAAGTCACAGCTATATTCATCTCCCATATATTCAAGCATTCCAAGCGAGTTGATGATCTTTTGGTCCAATAAGAATGCCCCCGTTTGTTGAATAGCAATATGCTGGAGACTTGGTCGTCCACAGGATTTAAGATAATCACACGAAAGTTGATCTTCACTCGATATTTGTATTGGTAGATCTAAAGCATGACGCTGCTTGTTGATTTCATCAATAGATGGTCTTTGGGCAATTTCTCCTGGTTTCATAATGGTATCAGCTAGAGAGGGAATGTAACTCGAGTTTGAATTTGGATTTGGATTCCAACGGATAACGTTCTTTGCATCTACTTCTCCTAATGTGTCCAGAAAAGAATCTGTCAGTGCACCCAATATTGAAGTAAAGTGTTGCATAAACGGTGCATTATCATTCAGAAAGTCTCGTCGAACAGCCATTACATTGAAAGTCTCTCTGCCCCAATCTCCCAAGACACCTGCGGATACTAGCACATGCCCGGGACTATCTCCATCTTTATCTAAGATATACTCTCGCGTTGGACCCCAGCAGCCAGCTGCATCTATTTCTCCTTCATCCCAAGCTTTGATAATCTCCGACGGAGAAAGATTAATCAGTTCTACCTTTCCAGTAATCTTTAAGATATCCAAAAGGAATAATACTTGATAATGCACAGTACTACCAAATGGAACACCTAATTTCCTCCCAATCAAGTCTAATGGATGTTGTATTCTCGTATATCCCGTTTCAGTATTATCTGGTTTGACGTATATACCCTGAGAGTCTCCCTTATATTGATCAATATATACTACTTGAATATCCACTCCACGTGCTAAAGCTTGAGCCAATGGAGTACTTCCCACTTCTGATATATGTAATGATCCAGAATCAAGCCTTTGAACAGCAAAAGTACCTAGTGTTTATATATTCATATAACAAGATGTTAGATATGATTTGTGTGGCGAGATAAGATCACAAGATATGTATCAATTACTCATACCTGATGTTTGGGGATAGCACGTTACTTCATACTGCATGAACTTGAACCAACCTCTTGCACAGGCAACACGGATTGGACTTGCTTCCGGGAAATAACCATAATGTACACGAATTGGACTTTCATTGTTGGAGTTTGCTGCAAATACGCCTGGTCTAATATCTTCTTGTGCGTATACTTTATGTTGATGTGATGTATTTAGTAGGACGAGGAGATATGCATAGAATTGCAAATACAGTAAGTTGTTCATCATGGAGAGTTGTGAAGTGAGTTCTCAGCTTGTTTAGATGATATAAGAGCTTGTTGAGTATGATACTAGAAATAAGTATTGTTGTATAAGCCCTTTCGGTGCACGGTTGAAATGATATCTTGTTATGATCTTGTGCCGGACAAATAAATTATACTAAGGTCTTTAGCAGTATAGTATAAGGCAGCTCGATGACCCATTGCATATCAACCATCCATCCACTAGAGATCAATCAATAAATAACTCATCTACGTCACGTCCATGTAGAGAGAACTCCAAAATCTTCGCATCAGATCTAGTATTGCCTTACTATTTTTTATTAGTTATGGGGCGGAATTAGATTGCTATATTACAAACATATTAGTGTGATGATTGTCGATTGAGATTGTTGTTAATAACATAATCACATTAATTAATTGATAGATACTTGTTTGATATATATCGAAGGCAAAATACAAACATCAACATCAGTTTTAATTTTAGGAGATTAAAGGTTAAAAGGGGTATAATAAAACAAAACAATGGTTCTCATACCATTCAAGAAGAAGGTAGCTAAAACCTGGAAAGTCCAAGTTTGTGTTACTTTGTTGTGTGTTATGGTTGGTGTGTTCAATATGAAGATTGCCTTTACTAACATTTGTTGCAATCACTTCTCTTCCATATTATATAAACTGTGAAACGCACATATCTTCAGGCCATGTTCGGCTTGTACATATGAAAATGCAATACAATTTGATACATGTAAAATATGTCAAACATCCCGTTATGCTGGATCTTCTTCGGCAGCAATAGCATCAAGTACACCGTCTTATGTTAACGGTAATAGTAACATCTCTATGACCCCTACAATCTTAAAGCAAAAATGGAAATCATATGGAAGTCAAGCCGTATCTACTTCTGTAACAACATTTACTCAACCAAGTATACATATATTTTCAAATTACATTACACATCCACCATTATCATTTACTATTCCAACATATTGCAATTCAACTCAATTAGTAGCATCTGGACGGAATGCAGTACTCAATTTTACATTCTCTGAAATGGCAATCATGGCATGCAAAGCAGCATTATTTAAAGACTTTGTAACATTTGATGCAATACTTGCATGTCGAGATTCACGACAGGCTAAATCATTAGGCAGGCAGGTACAGAACTTCAATCAACACATTTGGGATAAGAACCAATGTTCGATTGTAAAAGATGTTACCATTGCAAAACTTGAATGGGATGCTTTCAAACAGGCATTAGTACAAACAAATGACCATATTATTGTCGAATGCGATCCAGGTGATTGGGTTTGGGGTTGTGCTCTTCATGCAAATGATAGTAATGTATATTATCCTGCGAGGTGGAAGGTAAGTCTTCTAACCACTGTATTTTTCACATCTTATGTGCTATGCTAACATACAATCAAACTACTCATCTCAAAGGGAGCAAACATTCTGGGATGGGCGTTGATGGAGGCTAGAGATGAAGCAAAGAATGCATTACCTCCACCACTCGCTCCACCAATAGGTAATAATATGAATGGTGATACTAGCATGATGAGCAATATCCAGAAACCAACATTTGATAGACAACCGTCGGCGCCTCCTATGGATAGTTTTGGTTCATCCATGTCAACTACCGCAAGCAGTACTTTACCAATCAACTCTTCGTTATCAACCACAGCAAGTAGTGGTACCACCACATTACCATCTGATCAAAAGATTGATTCATTCTCTATCAGTTATCTCGCTTCAAAGCACTCATTTGGCCCTACCGCCTTTAGTCCTCTACATACTACAGCAATTATTATCAATGGCAATTCAGGTCTAGGGATATACAACGATCTAGGCAGTTTAAATGTAGACTTATCTAAGTCAATATCAGATATTGTACTGTCATCTATGCCAGCTGCTCGTGATATGAAGGGAGAACGAGATAGAAAGCCAGTTACTCGAATGCTAACAGACATTTACCAACGAGGATTGTTTATGCATGGTAATGCCAATTCTAGTGTTAATCAAACTATCATTCCTGCCTTCCGACATGTTGTTGCAGAGTTGAACAAGATGGATTCAAAATATAAAAAACGTGTGGATATGATACAACATCTAGTCGAGGCATGTCAAGACTGTCAGCAAGTTCAGGCCAGAGTTATTTTAAGGATGTATAGTGATCTTACTTGCAAAACTCAAACATTGGAGCAACAGCTCAAGTACTCTCTGGTTAGACCAAAGGAGGCGGCTCTACAGATACTGATATCAAAGTATCATGCTCCAGATTGCGATCAAAGTCATAACATTATCGGTCCAGAGAGACAAAGAGCTCATCTATTGAGTGCATATGTATCTTTGATTGGAGATGAGTTTGGTTTAGACGGAGTTGAGACTGCCAAAGGAGATAGATTCTTGAATGAGGCTTTGGCTGTTGTAAGAAGTGTCCATCTACATGGATATATTAGTAGTATTAGTAGTAGTATGTTGAGCAATGGCGATTCATCACTCAAGCAGTCTATCATGGATGAATTAACATCAAGCCTATGTGTCAAGGAATGGCTAACCGACCTCATTGGAGATATAAACAACCAATCTCCTAATGCCGACCGGGTAATTGACCGAGCTTGCATCTTTTCATGGGCTACAAAGAATACAAGTCTTAATGATGATCTTCCCCACAGGATTTTTTACGAGGATTCGAGGACAGAGGAGTATAAAGATTTGGACCCGAGCAGGCCTACAAAAGACAATGAGTATGAACCATTCTTCAGTCCAAATGTATTGGTTGAGCTGTTACTCAAGATGCAATTGTTGACGCAAATGAGATGAGTTGGAATTGGTGGAATACAAACTTACCATGATATTTACCGAACTATCAGATGCTCCCTAAACTACTTTACTCGAGCCTTACCATGTCTTCTTTGAAGAGATCAAGCATTAGCTGAGAGCGAGACAGCCACCCTTGGATTACAATTAATACTCTTGTTGTGCACTGCCAACAATAGATACCGGTATCTTGAGAAGGAAACGAAACAAGGAAAGAATAAAATGTCGCTCACATTTTGGGTCAAACACAGATCTTTCATGCAATAAAGCTGAGCCGTACATTGCATATCTACGACTACATAACCTCCAACATGCCGATGCATCGTGTATGCCCATTAAGATTCAGATGATCTTGCATATGCATGCTCACACTTGCTCATTTTGGGTAGATTGTTGAGCTCATAAATTACAAATTGTAATCATCTACACATCAATCCAACAAAACCATCATCATCAATCAAACATGAAGCTCTTTTTACTATCAACAACAGCAATTCTTTTCACCAATGGTGCATATGCGGACCAAGATTATACTGCAACAAAGGTAAAATAACAGAAGTCTAATTACATCGTTAGTGCATATCATATGTTCTAATATTCTAACCCATCTCATTCTTCAATATCTATATTCCTAGGTCTTTGTTCAATCAAGTGTATCAGAAGATTCTCCCTCGTTAAACGAACTTTTCGATAAGGCCGTCTTCATTGAAGAGGAGAGTCAACGAGCTAGTTGTAGGTCAAGAAACACACGAGACTGGTGTACTAACGACTTCCAGCCATCGTCTGGTGACTGTGAATGGAATGGCAGCACTCGTAATGGAAGTTGTCGTACTGCTCCTAAAGATAATAGGGCTAGTTGCTCTTCTCGTACTACCAGAGACTGGTGTACTAACGACTTTCAACCATCGTCTGGTGACTGTGAATGGACTGGTAGCACTCGTAATGGAAGTTGTCGTACTGCTCCTAAAGATAATAGGGCTAGTTGCTCTTCTCGTACTACCAGAGACTGGTGTACTAACGACTTTCAACCATCGTCTGGTGACTGTGAATGGAACGGTAGCACTCGTAATGGAAGTTGTCGTACTGCTCCTAAAGATAATAGGGCTAGTTGCTCTTCTCGTACTACCAGAGACTGGTGTACTAATGACTTTCAACCATCTTCGGGCGATTGTGAATGGACTGGTAGCACTCGTAACGGAAGTTGCCGTACGGCTGGGCGCTTTTGCCGCAATGATAGCCAATGCCGTAACCGTAATGATTTCTGCAACAAGGACAGGAACAGATGTGAGCGTGCAACAGGTCAAAGCTGTAAGTCAGGTACCGATTGTGGGAATGGACAAGGCAGTCAGGTAAGTAAATTGTCTCTTTGCTGAGTTTCTTTTGCTCACATCTTATACACATCTTATGCTCACCTTCATTCACTCTCAATCGATACAGTGGAGTTGCCGTCAAGGAAAGTGCCAACCTCGCTCACTATTTGAAATGGCTAATGAAGTAACAGAGTAAATATGAAATGAAAGTAGTATCGGGGTTAATTTTGTATTTGTAGCGGAAGGGGGTGAATTGAAATCTGTTTGACACAATGTGATCTAATCTGTATGAGGCCTTGAAATTGTAATTGTATGACTTTAAATTAACCAACAAATGTTTGCAACACCACTATCATATTTCTAGCGAGGTTAAACTTTCAATATATACCTTATCTCTCCTTGCTCAAACTCACATCCGAGGGCTATCCGATCTTGAGGATTCGGTCACGGTATCCTCAGAAATGTCATCAAAAATATAAAACAAAACTTGCCTCCTCATGGCAAGATGAAATGTTTGTATTGCATGATACCTATGATATGATATAATACCATATCCATCGACTGTCATGCCGTCTTCCTTTCGAAAGGCCCGAAAGAGTCTATCTCTATCAAAGTTAAGCCGTCCATTCAAAAGAAGTTCAGTAAGACTTCGCTCGTCATCTCGTTCAAGTAGCAATAGTAGTGGAAGCAGTAACAGTGGCGGGCCTCCATCAGTAGTATACCCGAACAAAACATCTATCAACTTCAATATTGACGATACAGGTAATGAAGAAAAATCTGTATTAGTATCTCCAACTGGTAGTGCAAATAATGTAGTAGAAGAAGTAGTAGATGATGTCGATAATCAGTCGAGTAGTAATTCATCTTATGTTGCTATCGGCGGTAGGATAGATAATACATCAGATATTGCATCAACCGAAATAGATGATATACCAGATATTATAATACCAACTGAAGAGACCGACTCTCTTGTTATTGTAAGTAATGCGGTAAATACATCGGCAACAAATATCGTTGAAGAAGAAGATACTCAAAAACAATCTGTGAATAGGATAGAAGAATCACATGATAATGAAAACAAATCTCCTAACAATGATTGTTTCAATATCGGTACTAGGGTAAGAGTTGTAAAACAAGGACATAAACGATATGGCATGTGTGGTGTTATAGTAAAGGAAACAAAATGTTATGTCTATTTTGAAGATGAAAGGTCAAAGGAAATCATCAAGATATACCGCACTTCTTTAGCTTGTGTATCGGAGAATAGTACGTCATCTCCAACAATAACATCGTCTTCTTCTGCAACATCACAAAAGAACAAATCTGATAATACAAACAATCCGCAAGTATCCTCCGATAAGCCCACTGATTTTGCTATCAACAGTAGTGTAACCGTCATATCAAGCCATTCATTACACGGTGGTAAGACTGGTACAGTGATTAGACATACAGCAAAATTTGTAGTAGTAGTATTCAAAGAATCATCAAAAGAACGTCGTATATCACCCAAGTTTCTTGAAGCTTGCAATACCAATCCGAGAGAGACTAGCTCTTTGTCTACTATCACACCTTTCGATTCCGAGCCCAACAGTAGTAAAAGTACAGTATCACAGAGTTGTAGCAAAAACACAGTAGAAGCTTGGATCCCTTCTCACAGCAAACAGTCTTCAATGATATCACAAAAGAACAAATCTAATAATGCACACAATCTACAATCCTTACCCTCCGACAAGCCCACTGATTTTGCTATTAACAGCTGTGTAACAGTCATATCAACACATTCATTACACGGTGGCAAGACTGGTACAGTGATGAGACATACAGCAAAGTTTGTAGTAGTAATATTCAAGGCCAAGGAATTACCAAACAAAGAAAGTCGTATATCGCCCAAGTTTCTTTTAGCTTGCAATTAGATCAACTTGACCATCCAGATGCAGCAAGTTACAGTCTAGCATATAAACAAGCCGGAGGCAAGATTGTCTTTACCTAACCTTTGTGGTCGGAGATACCAGATAAACTTCACAAGTAAGTATTTTACTATTGATTGATATGTGTGGAGAGGATTGCAAGGTGTTGTCAATGCTAATGTTGATAGATGTTAATGTTAATGTGTTAAGATGTAAGTCTACTATGTTAAACCAATGTTGCATTGGTGTGTGACATTTGCGAGACAGATATTGACACTTCAAGGAAAGAGTGCCAAGCCTTCTCTCCCAGCCGCTCATTTTTTTTACAAGTGCTCGGCATATCATTATCATGCAATTGCAATGAATCTGTACCTAGCCACTAATCTCTATTGATATCCTCATAATCTCAGATAAGCGTTGCAAACAATGAAATATAATATCTCTCTAATACTCGCGGTAGCGGCGACGCTAAGATGGTCATCTAATGCAGCTTCCCCATCAACACCACTTGCGTCACTTGCTGCTGCATCCAAGTGTGCTTTTATCAACAAGTCAACTACCACAAATAATAATGACAACACTGACATACCATCAGTAGTAGCACAAGATATTACAGATCTAGTACCCTCCGGCGGTGCCGACGGTGTAGTCGGTATAGCCGATGATGAAACATCAATAGCCGAAAATCCAGCATTAGATGAAGTAGCCGATGCACCATTAATATCCGACATTGAAATGTTATCCAACATGTTAGCCGAAGTTATCAAAAAAGAAAATCCAACAGTATTCAATTATTATACACAACTCCGAACATTGGGTAAACAACGTGCATCAAATCCTAACGATGTAACGTCCTTTGAGGAAATGAAGAAAATTGCACATGATGTATCACCCGAGGATACATTGGGTGTAATGAAGACATTTGCAATTGCATTAAATTTAGTAAATGCAGCAGAAGTACATCATCGTATGCGTATCGTACGTAATAATGAAGAACAGGTGGCAGGTATGGAGAATGTACATGTTGGTCCACTTCCCATGGTCGAGGATTCTATTAGGGGTACATTGGAAATTATGTTGGAGAATGATGGGGTTGATTCAGATGAGATATTTGACAAATTGATTACGCAGAAGTGTGAAATTGTATTGACAGCGCATCCTACTGAGGTTAATAGGAAGACTATTATTCGAAAGTGTAAGTTGTTTTTGTAATGTGATTTGTTTGTTATGTGTGTTGTTTGTGATGTGTGTGTCAAAAGTATATCTTTTACCTTTTCATGTCATATACTTAACATATATTATTCACCTTAATTCAGACCGTAAGATTTCGGAATTACTTGCCTACTTGGAACGTCCCGATTTGCACCCATTTGAACGTGCCGAGGCATTGAATTCATTGCGTGGAATTATTGCTGCCATTTGGGGTTCTGATGAGATTCGGTGAGTGTTTATTATTATTGATTATTACATTATGTATTTTATACATTTATGATATAAACTGATCAATTTATTTTATATGTCTAATCCGACCCACCGTTAAATATATAAAGCCGTGTCAAACCTACTGTCCAAAAGGAAGCCGCTGGTGGAAATGCCGTCATCGAATCAGTCCTATGGGATGCCGTACCATCCTATTTGCGTAAATTAGATGCTCAATGTCGTGTCACTCTTGGCCGTAAGCTACCCGTTGATACTGCTCCCATCAAATTCGCTTCATGGATTGGTGGAGACAGAGATGGGAACCCCAACTGCACGCCCGAGGTTACATTAGAAGTGGTAACACATCAACGATTACGAGCTGCCAAGATGTTCTTACAAGAATTGAACATATTATACTCTGAATTGGCAATTAGTAGTCGATTCTCAAAGGAGTTGGAAACATTGGCTGACAGTATTACTGACTCGGATGATGTTCGTGAGAAATACCGTCGTCTCATTGGACACTTGCGTAAACGATTAGTCCGAACAATTAAAGATTGTGAGGCAAAGTTACACAATATTAATGATGCTTCTGTACACTTCTCATCCTCGGAGCATGCCTTTGGATCCTTGGCTGGATGGGAGGATGTTGAGCCTATCATCAAGTCTGCCGAACTACTGGACCCGATGAAGGTTATTTACAATTCATTAGTTGAGACCGGATTTGAGCTAGTTGCTGATGGACATGTGTCAGATATCATTCGTCGTATTGTTACATTCGGTATGACTTTGGTACCTTTGGATATCCGCGAGGAGTCAACTAGGCACACGTTGGCCTTGGATGCCATTACTCGTCAGCTTGGTATTGGAAGTTACAAGGTGAGTTGTTCAGTAATCTTCGTCTTATCTTTCTTTTTTTATCAACTAATTGTTCTTACTCATATGTATTTTATTTTCTGAAGGAATGGGACGAAGCAGCAAGGTTGAGCTGGTTGCAGGCTGAACTTAACAGCAAGCGACCACTATTTCGTATTACAGACATTGTTTCAAATAACTTTGGTTTAGATCCTGATATTAGAAAGACCTTAATGGTATACAAGGTAGCGTCAGAGTTAGACTCGGAGTCACTTGGTGCATATGTGATTAGTCAGGCTAATACTGCTAGTGATGTCCTAGCCGTCATGTTGCTTCAGAAGCAGTTTGGCATGACAGCTGAAAATGGAAAGTTGATGAGAGTTGTTCCACTGTTCGAGACACTTGATGATCTGATGAACTCACCTGAACAGCTTGAGACTTTATTCAGTGTCAACAGCTACATTGGTGCCATTGGAGGGAAGCAAGAAGTGATGGTTGGCTACTCTGACTCTGCTAAAGATGCAGGAAGACTTGCCGCTTGCTGGGCTCAATACACTGCACAGGAAGCAATGGCAGGTATTGCAGACAAGCATGGCATTGAGCTCACTTTCTTCCACGGAAAAGGAGGCACAGTGGGAAGAGGAGGAAATCCAGCTCTCTACCGAGCTATTTTATCACACCCTCCCAACACAATCAATGGACGGTTCCGTGTTACAGAACAGGGAGAAATGATCCGACAGAACTTCGGCTCGCTTGAAATCGCTCAAAGATCTCTCGACATCTACACTGCTGCTCTCTTGAGAGAGTCCTTTGTTAAGCGTGTCGAGCCCAAGCAGGAATGGAGGGATCAAATGCAGCGTGTAAGTGATGTCTCGTGTGCGGCCTATCGTCACACAGTGAGAGAGGATCCACGCTTCGTGCCCTACTTCCGACAGGCCACACCTGAACTTGAGCTTGGAGTATTGAATATTGGCAGTCGTCCTGCTAAGCGTAATCCCAAGGGAGGAGTTGAAAGTCTAAGAGCTATTCCTTGGACTTTTGCTTGGGCACAGACTCGTATGCATCTTAGTGCTTGGCTTGGAGTTGGTGCTGGTCTAAACGGAAGTGAAGAGGATGAGAAGGTTCTCCGTGAGATGTATGAGGAGTGGCCATGGTTCCGTGAGATTATCTCCTTGATTAGTATGTTGGTATCAAAGACTGATTTCAGTATCACTAAGAATTATGATGACTTGCTTGTCGACGAGAGTCTCATGAGTCTTGGAAATGAAGTCAGAGACAAGCTTGTTGAGACTCGTCAGGCAGTTATTGATATCTCTGGTTCTCAAGACATCAGTGGACCTCATGTTCAGTTGATGAGGGCCTCTTCAACTATTCGTAATCCATACGTCGATTCTATTAATGTTGTGCAGGCTGAGATTCTAAAGGTATTGCGTTCTATGCCGGCGGATGATTCTCCTGACCTCACTCCTGAGTTACGTGCTATTAAGAGTACACGTACGGACGCCCTCCTTCATTCTATCAAGGGCATTGCTCAGGGCATGAAGAACAGTGGATAGATATTAGCATATCTAGGTTTGTGAATGGTTTAGGGAAGCAATGTGGTGTGTGTTTAGCTAATCTTAAAGCTAATAATATCTGTTTAAGAATGATTTTCATGTAGCTCCTAAAACTTTCCACCTCCTTCACCGCTACCCAGGCTGATACTTGCAGCTCTAGCATTCTCTGCCGCTACTCCATCTCCTAACTTATCAAGTACGTTTCCGTATCTCCACCATACCTCAGGACAATTTGAACGTAATGTCGTACCTTCACTACATATCGTTCTAGCTAGACATAGACTTTCATAATCACCTACTTGCATGGCTGCATAGTTGAGTGGATACTCTAGGAATTGTCGCAGATCAAAGTCCCACCCAATTGAAGAAGAAGAGGCCTCGTTGGAAGTAGGAAGTGTATACGTTGAAGATGATAGCCCTGTGGGCATTTCCCATCGATGACATGAGTCTCTTGCTTGAGCTAATAATTTCATGACTTCTCTCCATTCATCTTCAATTAGTGTAGTGTTAGAAGACTCATCTAAGGCTGACGTCGATGCCAGTTTTAGCTGACCAAGTTTCATCAACTTTCCCATTTTATGAAACCCTTGCATTGCACATTGTAGAGGTCGAGATACTTTGCTGATCGAGTGGAGGTGTTCATTGGGATCTATCACTAATGATGAAGCTACCATTGCCAGAGGCATGAACTCTATTGGAGACTTGCTTTCAGTTGTATCTTTATTACCGCTTTCTTGTAACGCTGTAGACCATGCAACTCTCATATCAGCCCATCTATCGTCTGATTCAGGTATTGCTTTACAGAGGGTCAGTCTGAGCAATAAAGCTGTTGCGTGTGTGAGTAATAGAGGACTGGGAGGTAGCCAACAAACGACATCTTCAATCATTCTTCTTTTCAACTTTTTGACATCCTGAACTTCTACTGCTTTTGATGAATCAGATTGTTGTTGTGTTTGGTTTGTTGTACCATCTCCATTACCATTACTACTACCAAACCAACCAGTAAACATTGAACCTACAGCACCAGCCACATCCTGCCTAACACTTCTGGGTATTCTCTTCTCTCTTAAACATACTTCTTCTCCACCCTTCTCTTTTCCTTCTACAGTATTACCACTGTATTCTAATACATTACCAAATCCCCCATCGTACTTTGCAAGTGCTGATCGATCTGCACCATTCCTTTTCTGATCTAATAACGCAATACCTGCATAACCCTTCATTCTTGTATTGAAATGTAAATAGCCACATGCTTCGTATGATTGTGTGCCATCGTATGAACTTAGCTTGGATGTCATTTCAGATGATCTACCTTCCGAGGCAAGACAATTTGATATTGCCCAAATTGAAGTGCCACCTGACCCTTCGACATCTCTTGACATTGCGATCTCTGCAAGACGTTCAGCAGTTGATGCTCGTGATGATGACGACGAAGATGATAAACCGACGGATATAAGTGATGTGGCCATATTCTGAGCAGGATGTGATTGTTGCAGTCGTAACGCCCCTCCATCTCGTTCAGTCCAGTACGATGATACATTGGTTGCTGCTCGACAAGCTGCTTCGCTATCACCTATAGTATGCGCTACATCTAATGCCAAGCTCAATCCAAGTAAATCACCGGGATATAATTCTAGCAGTCTAAGGTATGCCCCCATTGCATCTTGATGATTATTCTGTAGTAATTGATGTAGTGCATGTAAATGCCATCGTTCTCTTGGTGTTACTAAATGTATTGGTTCTCCATTTATACTGCTGATGCCAACATATGACGCGGTTGGTAAAATCGCATCACGAAAGGACGCTGCATTCTGTGCCATTTCATATAAACTTGGAGGTGGTCTATCAGGTATATCTCGTGTTGTACTCAACAATCTATCAATCCGATGTACATAATGACTACCTCCCTGTGCCAATACTGGTGCTACTGATGCCACTGCTAACATTGGAGAAGATATGATATTACTAGAACCACTATCAGTACAATTCCATTCCCAAGCACATCGTATCAACTCACTCCATGCCATTGCAGATGAATGGAATGCTCTTGCCTCTGGTCCATCACCATCATTTCCGGTATGTAAATTAGCAGATCCACGTGAGAGTATACATAATGCCATCCCATCAAAGGATGATGTTGCATTGATTATACTATCTGATGACAATGAAGAAGATGATAATGAAGATGACGTTGTCGTACTTGTAGTTTGTGTATCAACTATATCAGCAGTTTGTGTATTGGCTCCTGTACTTTGTTGTGATTGTATTGATGATGTTGGTAATTGATGATGAATCGAACGTATAGTATTGCAATCTACATTATTCACAAAAGTGATGGCCTCTCCAAAGAAATCGACATGTCGAGTTATACCATCTGGAAGATATTCTAGATTGGTTTCATTGTTCAGTACACTATCATCATGAGACTGCTCTATATTTGCAGTACTAAAGTATTTGCAGTAATTCGAAGATAATATTTTTGTTGATGTACTTTGTTTGTGGATGTTATATCGGCGTAGTGGTATCGCTAGCCTACGAATCATGATATGAGACTTTGGCAACAACTATAACTACTTCGAATAATAAGTATAAGATATCAAATGACAACGAGTAGGCGATAAAAGTAGATACCAAATACACAACCTCAGGGGAATAAAAATGGGGGAGGAGAGGGAGGAGAAAAAGATTAGAGTGGCACTGAGTGGCAATAGCTTGAAATATACTCGATATCTCTTCTACGCTCATATGATAGCTCCGTTGTTAATTTGCTAATCTGCGGCGTTGCTGGTATTATTACAATTGTATTGCAAATATAGGTACCAAAGATCCATCACCCCTCAAGATACCCCAACAATCGTCATAGCTATCTACACATCAAAAGTACATCAATCAACTTGGTTGGACCTCTACTACTTCAGTATATCGTTACATTTGATAATATAATACAAAATTCTCCACCAAGCTATGGGTCTCAATGACAATTCTCTCATCCGATCTCTTGCAAACTGGGCGTGGGGAACAGATCCAAATCCCGAAGTGTCACCATCATCATGTCTCGAATCCTTCCCTATCCTAAGTACGCCGTGTTTATCACGTTTAATTGCAAAAAGTATAGGTATTGGTATCATTATTGCATCGTGTATCAACAAGGCACCTGTGATAAGAAACATACTCAAATCGCAAAATGTAGCAGGTTTATCTGTAGGGAGTGCATATGGGGAAGTTATAATGTACAGCAACGCTGCCTTTTATAATATACTGAGAGGTAATCCATTCACGGCATATGGCGAGACATTCTCGGTATTATTACAGCAAATGGTTGTAGTTTCATTAATTTGGGCATACTCTCAACCAAACATTAGCAAGAAAGACATAGTATTGGCAATAATTGGATACACTCTCTACTTGGTTGGTGTCTTTCAAGTATTAGGAACAATGTACACTGATTTTATTTACATTTTAATGGTATACAATCCAGTTGTACTGGTAAGTACAAGAGGTGCACAGATTCGTACAAATTACAAGAATAAACAAACTGGAGCGCAGAGTATTGCAACAACTGGAATGAACTTGGCTGGAAGTTTAGTGCGGATTGCCACTACCATCAAAGAAGTCGGATGGGACTTTCACATCCTTAGAGCATATGGTACAAGTATTACTTTAAATACCATCCTATTTACTCAGATTCTACTATATAAGGCAAATACGGCGAAGTTCTTGAGTGAGCTGAAGGAGAAGAAAAAGGATTAAGTCTCTTAACTCATGATGTGATAGTTGTTATATGGAGTATAAAGTGAATAGTGTGGGGTATAAAGTGTATATGTCAAGTCAAGAGAAAGATGTGAGATTAGATCAAAGTTATAAATGGATTTCTCTAGCTGATGCCTAAGGTAGTGAAGTTCTAGACCGACGAACTCTTTCGATTTTGTTCAAACGAACCCGAGTAAGTACCTCGTCAACGGTCTCTCGCATTTTGACTCTATGATGGTGATTATCAACAACTTCAGCCTTGATCTTATCCTTGAAGAAGTTTGGCGTGATGTTGACCTTCAAACGAATAGACCCTGTGCTTTTGGTGTGTAGACCAGCCTTGCTCAGTAGTCGGATATCAGTGTCTTTTGGAAGCTCAAGCTCTGAAGTAGGCAAGGAATCTTGAGCTCCAACTTCACATGACGAGCCTAAGAAGTAGTCGTATATTCGGCCTTCCGTTTCACTGATGCCTGGACAAGCTATTGGTTTCCATGTAGGCACTTGCAAGTCATATGTACCAGTTCCAGTCGGAATATTAACCGTGCCACAACCTGCCAATGATTCAAATCCAAAGTTATTCTGGAAGAATACTTTTAACTCAAGCACAAGCTGGTTTGGTTGTTTGTAGGCATCACTATTGTTATTGAAAAGAAGTGAGAATTGATGATTGATATGATAGAGAGATGCACCATCACTACCGATTGCTGCATTAATGATCAATCCCAGAGGAACGATGGCGAATAGCAAGGCAAGTGAATAGTCATTTCCATAATTTCTATACCAGAGCATGAGTACAAAGGCAACACCAATAAAAGCAATCACAAAGTTGGAGACAAACTCCAAGCTTTTAAGAACTGATGAGCAACACGAAACACTTGTTGTTGACCCCTCAAGTAGCAGTCTTTCTTCTTCCTTAACTTTGTACTGAACTGAGATATTAGAGCCGTGTGGTGAAGAAAGTAGCAGGTTTGACTGAACGAAAGCATCGCCTTCAACGGACACAAGCTCTACATGGGCAGCGTGGGTAAACACATCATTACTGCCATCATACAATGCGTCACAATCTTGTAAAACATTATGGATTTGTTCTCGTCGAGCATCTTCCCTGTCGAGCATACGCTGCTCAGCAATCATTTGATCCATGTTTCTGTTGTCTTCATCGATTGTCGGGCATTGGATTGTGTATTCATACACACAGCCGTCAGCCGAGAATGAATGCGTTGTAATACGCTGGCCCCTCTCTAGAATCTTACTGATACTGTTGTCTGAGAGAAAGACGTTGCCTTCGTAGTCTTCGGGTTCCACTTCACTAAATTGAGGAGTTGCAGACAACTGGCCAGAGTCTGGGTAGAGCTTTACAACACATAATACCGCCGAATCGTCGTGTCTAGACTTGGCTGCAATCACAAAAACTTTGCTTTCGTCTTCCCTGATTAATCTATCCAAACGAGAACGAGTTGTAGCTGAACAGGAATCTAAATCTGAACGTAGAATGAATCCTTGATCTGTTTGGTTATTTGCAATGACGTCCTCATTAGTATAAGTGAGTATAGTTACTTGGGAGTTGTCTGTATTTGATAAAATCTTCTCTTGCCAACGGATAGTGAATTGTTGTTCCTCTTCGCCCTCCCCACTATCATCCTTCAATGTTATAATGAAAGACAGTCCATCTATCTGCGTAGGGGAGAGGTGGTAATAGGAAGGTAGCGTCATTCTGTCAGTAGTAAGGTGCCACAACTACTATCTGAGGATTAGAGATGGTAGTAAGAGGTATCGTCTTGTTATTTGCTGTTACACTTGATATGAACAATTACACTTGATATGAAGTGTCAAGGGGGAAGGTGTTAGTAGTAAGAAGGTTCCATCATAAAATGTGTGTAATGTAATAAAAGAGTGCTGTGAAAATGAAAGTGGTACGCTGCGTAGGTACCTCTACCTACCAGACACTGCTCACTTTTCTCATTTTTTATCAAAACTTGAATAAATAGTAATCAAGATGAAGCTAGATTCTTCAGTAATTGAAGCAGGCCAGCAATGCGGTGTAGACGTAGAGGGTCTTGTTAAGAAGTACTCTAAAAATGGGCAACAAAGCTCTTCATTGCAACAACAAAGCTCTTCTGCCACAAATAAGAATACTATTAATGGAATGAATAGGCTTGATCGTTTTCGAATTTGTTCGGAGTGTAAGGGATATGGTCTTGTGAAGGAGATTTACAACCACCAAGTCAAGGAATTCTTCTGTGAAAAGTGTGAAGGCGAGGGTATTGTCAGAAAAGAGTAAAGAATGGTCTTATTCGGGTAGTATTTGAGTTGTAAGGATAGTGCGTGCGTAGACGCTTTGGTCAGAGGAGACTGTGCGCATATACAATGGCAGAGGAAACTGATTGGTTTATCTCCTGTCAAAAACATGTATTAATTTAAGATGGGCAAGATGTTTGAGTTAGAGGTGTGCAGACTGAACTAAACCTAACCACTACCCAGAAAATGCGTCTCTATCAGTCTGATCAATGTCGACCTAAGTAGTTTCTATACACCCCCTCATACTTATTGCAATAATAAATATCTAGGAAGAGGGTTAAGAGACAATTAGACAAAATAGAAGAGTGGTTGATATATGTTCTTTGATTGATGGGTGGATTTTAGAAAATCCGGTTTATATAATATCAAGATGTAGATAAAGACATACCATGTTGCCATGATACATCTCAGTCCACACACTCGATATTATAATATGATGTGTCACGAGAAGATGAACATACGATGACGACAGTTAAATAGTAATTTAACCACCGAATCCGTAAAGGGTCTTTCCCTGACGCTTGAGGGCGTAGACAACGTCCATGGCAGTGACAGTCTTACGACGAGCATGCTCGGTGTAGGTGACGGAATCACGGATGACGTTCTCAAGGAATACCTTAAGTACACCACGGGTCTCCTCGTAGATGAGACCACTGATACGCTTAACACCGCCACGACGAGCTAGACGACGGATAGCGGGCTTGGTGATGCCCTGGATGTTGTCACGAAGGACCTTGCGATGACGCTTGGCGCCTCCCTTTCCTAATCCCTTTCCTCCTTTTCCTCGGCCAGACA
>Ga0214477_100435_pt1 | contig 29134 bp, 19 predicted proteins | sample M1_20Mar14CPVII9_FD_165058 | JGI IMG/M metagenome (GOLD analysis project Ga0214477, IMG submission 165058) | Marine eukaryotic communities from Monterey Bay, California, United States - M1_20Mar14CPVII9sort6BwellC16 | ecosystem: Environmental > Aquatic > Marine > Unclassified | place: USA... | reverse complement strand
ATCTTTGTTAGGAACGACAGCACTTGTGGCACCAATCTGTAACAAGTTGGGTATAAGTAATATACTTGGTTTCCTAGCAGCTGGTATGGCACTCGGTCCTAACGGAATCAAGGGTGGACTTATTAATAATATACATACTACTGAAATGTTGGCTGATTTGGGTATCGTATTCTTCCTATTTGAAATGGTAAGATGTATTTGATGATGAAAAAGTGTGCACACTTATGTTCAAATTTTGTATGTATACTCATCTCTAATGCTATTTTGATCTCTTGCTATATGAATTGAATTGAAAGGGTCTACATATCAACTTTGATACATTAATGAGTATGAAAAGGGATGTATTTGGATTGGGATTATCACAAGTGTTAGTTACTGCTACATTAGTTGCAGGCATTGCCAAACTCTGTGGTCAATCTTCAGCTGCCATGATTGTATTAGGTGGTGGTATTGCATTATCAAGTTCTGCATTCGTATTGCAACTTCTGAAGGACAAGGGACAATTAGAAACACGACATGGCAAGGCATCGTTGGGTGTATTGATAATGCAAGATCTTGCTGTAGTGCCGCTATTAGTAGTAACTCCATTATTGGCAGGAGGCGAGGGTACTAATATGGGTAAAGCATTTGCAAAAGCTGGCGTGGCATTCGTCATGGCACTCTTTGCCCTTGCAGGATGTGCAAAGTTTGTCTTCGATCCACTATTTGACATGGTTGTTTCGGCACATAATCAAGAGGCATTTGTTGGATTAATCTTAGCAACAGTTTTGGGTATGAGTTTCTTAACCGAGGGATTGGGATTGAGTAATACCTTAGGATCATTTGTTTCCGGAATGATCTTGGCAGCATCCAAACACAAGGAAAAGATTGAGGCTGAGATATCTCCATTCCGTGGAGTTCTCGTGGGGTTGTTCTTTTTTAGTGTAGGATTTGAGATTGACCTTGGTCTGATTGGTTCTAAGCTTGGTTTGGTTACATCAATTGTACTGGGTATAATGGCACTCAAGGGAGTTGTTATCACTGCATTGTGTCAATTATTTGGACTTACACTTGCACAGTCAACAAGAGCAGGCTTTTTACTGAGTGAAGTATCAGAATTTGCATTTGTCGCTTTCAGGATGGCCCGTTCACATGGCATCTTGGATGAGGATACGACCAAGCTCATGCTTACGGCTGTTAGTTTGACAATGGCGCTCACGCCGTTTGCAGAAGAATTGGGTGCAAAGATTGCTAACTCTTTGGATAAAAAGAAGATAGAGTAGAATGTTTTAAGAGAGGAAAAGGCTAGCTAAATATTTTATGATGGTACTGCTATAATATATCTCTAGCAGTAGATAAAACAAGTTACTTAATTAACCATCTACATTCTTCAGTACTTTAATATTGTACATACTTCTTATTGTTCTTCAAAACATGTAGCAAACAGCAGACGACACAGCATTTAAGATACGCTGTGACTTCACAATTTTCATCATATAATGGCAAATAGGCTAGTCAATATAGCCACCATTATTGATGTTGTAACATATAGTCCTCCTCTTCTACTAATAGATCCTGACGATGAACTAAGCTCTTCAGCAGAAACTGCATTACCACCACTCACAGCATACAACGGATCTTGAGGATCCTGTGGAGGAAAAGTCGGTGAACTCGTAACCCTTGTTAGTATGAATTCACCCTGTTCGAATGCCGTACCCGATAAGAATGCCGTGGGTACTGCCTTACTTGGTGCCGATGTTCCTCCGTCTATACCAGATGGAGTTGGTGCATCTCTCATGGGTGTGGGTTCAAAAGTAAATGTTAAGACGGGTGGTAAAGTCGTTGGGGATACCGTGGGCGAGTCCGTCGATGGACGTATCCTATCATCATCCATATCAAAGAATAAATCTAAGAATGGCTCTGGAGGCATCGTTGGTGGATTCTTGGGCACTGCAACGAGTGGATCAATCACCGGTGGTTGTGTAATTGGCTGTGCAGTTGGTTCAGCCGTGGGTACCTTGTCTATAAAGCATGTTATAGACTTGGCCAAGTTGAAATTACCATTACCAGAACAAATTACCACATCAGATGATTGTGGTGCGTTGATACATTCCTCGCCCGTGATAGTACTGCCATGACACAGTCGGAATCGGGATTGACGTTGTGCATTCGAATTGGGCTGTAATCCATCACTTCCTCGATCTAACAATGTAAATCGGTAGGATTCATTCGGAACAACCTTTGAGGTACGGATTGCAACCGTTTGGGGTGATGTGAAGGAATCAAATTCAACTTGACGTACACCCCTAACTAATTGGGATGTTTCATAATATTGTGACGTGGTATAGTCATACAACTTTCTCTTCTTGTTTCTTCCTCTTCTCTTTTTCTTCTTGACGGCTTGTGGATCCTCCTCTAAAACAAATGCCGTATCCTGTGGGTACATGTCTAATTCAATGGCAATGGTAATATCTACCAAATTATCCATCTTAACCTCCGTGGCAGCAGCATCTGCTCCTTCTGGAGGGTCACAACCAAAGTATTGTGGTGGATTGGCCGACATTTCACATACAGTCTCACGTATCCAATCAAACTCGGCAGATGTGCGTGCATACACGCCGGGGAATATGGGTGACGCACAGCCCAATCCCCATGAGACTATTCCAAGTTGTACATCCTCACCGGGCGAATCTCCTGTACGCATTAATGGACCACCGGAATCTCCTTGACTGTAATTAAGAATTAGAAATTGAGGGAAGGAAGGAAATGAAGAAGTTAGAAACCAAAATCCCAGAGAAATTAACATTGTCAAATCCCCAAAACTATCAATCCCCAAACATATCAATCCATAACTAGTACACACAAACAAACATAAAATCTCCCCAAAACCCAACAAATATAAATATAAATAAAACTTACCATGCATCCTTCCCATCAGAATGCGCACACATCATATTATCAGTAATAAATCCATTATAACTAATAGTCTGAACACTTTTCGTACCGACCATATCAATTATCTCATAATCACCAGATGTTTGGGAACATACCTTATTACTAATAGAATTCACAGTGGTACTTTGTAATTTATCGGAACTGGACGAACTAATTCCTTCCGAGGTTACACCCCATCCAAAGACATTTAATATATCATTATCTAATGGTACATTTCTACGATTATTAATACGTACTGGATTAACATTGGTAGCTTGGCCGTATAACTTTGCAATACTATAATCATTCATAATTGCCGTGGTAGTGTAACTTGGATGTGAGACATGTTTTTCAACTATTAAATGATTATATGTTCCTTGTAAATTTGTTGGTATAGGACGGTCGAGTATGTTGTGTAATCCTACCATTATTGAATCAAAGTTTGGTAGTCCCAATGATCCTTCTTCACTACCACCAGTTTGAGCAGAGTAGGCGCAATGTCCAGCAGTCAATATAATATCAGGAGCGATTAATGTTCCACCGCAGACGTGTGTATCATATTGTGTATTTAGTAAGGAGGCTACGTAGGGGTAGCGTGATGGTGGTGTGATTTGTCCTCCTATTATACGTGTTTCTTTTTGTATTTGATTTGTTGTTGTTGTATTGGAGGAGGGTGATTGTTGCCATGGTACATTATGTTCTTCGTTATCGTCTTTAAGTCTGCTATATTGTTGTTGCTGGTGGTGTATATTATTATCATTGCCATCTTCCTCCAACAAAGAGTCATCTACTTGCACCCTACGCCTTCTCCTTTTATGCCTCCATCGTCTCCTATTATCAGTGTCATGTTGATATCTATTGTTATCAATACTAATATCAACATGATCTTCTAAAGTATGACTTATTGGCACATTATTGGTTTGTGTTGTTTGTTGTTGCAATGGAGCTGCCGCTACTAATGCAGCGCAGCCTATTAACAACCTTCCTCTTTTAGACATGACTTATTTTATGTGTCATGTTACTGTCCTACTGACCCATTCCCATTGCAATAGGTACTAAATACGAATGAGTATCACCATCATGACTTAGCACAAATCTAGGTTTACGCGGTTAAGGTTTAAATGTACGAAATGCGACAGAATATCATGACCTTTTTGTTCTCTGCAGAAAGAAATGCACATACATTTGCATTCTCTCACAATTGGCCTACCTCCTACTTATAAAACAGCATAGGATTGCAATACTGCATAGGATTGATCGACAGTAGAGAATGGAGTTTCCATGATCATGTTATGATATCCATCCACAAATCCACAAATAAGAAGGATACACCATAACATTGGGTACGTCCTTTTATTCGGGAGCTACTCTTTATTTCATGCTCAGAGACGAATAAACCATGGTTCCGTAGCAATAACAATTCTAATATTACACATCTCTGACAATACCTATCTTGTACAACTATATGTCATCAACTATACTCCAAGTATAGAAGAGGAGTCACACTCAGCAGACTCAAATAACAAACAAACAGCTCTATTCATTTCAAAACACAGTCACAGTTATTCATACTACATCATAGCCCAGGAACGTTACAGTCAAGTTTCTCATATCATAACGACCAAGTAGACGGTGGAAATAGCCACAATCAATACGGACGAAACATATAAACTTCTACTTGATAAACTTGAACTTGGCAATCCAATAGTTGCACCCTTATCATCCAAGTCTGTTGGACTGTCACTATCAACAGCATCAGATACTAATACAACTGCATCCTCCTCCTTGACAATCAGTCCCTGAGTTGGTGACCCGGTTACCTTGTTTAAAGTAAAGGAACCTTCATCAAGTGCAGTACCAGATAAGAACTCCAAGGGAGCAGCCTTGGTCGGGTGTGCTGTTTCACCAGTAGCCAATGGCAGGTTCGTCTCGAATGAAACGACTGGTGATCTTGTAGTAGGGACCTTGGTGGGTATTAATGAGACAGATGGTATCTCGGAGGGCTGTGATATAGGCGAGACTGTGGGTGCTGTCGTCGTGGGTCGTATCAACTCTTCTTCTCCAAATCCTAAATCAAATGGAGCCCAAGTTGGTGCCTTTGCCGGTAGTGTTACCGACGGTATATCAATCTCTGGTAGGGCAAGCATATCAAAGGGAGCTCCTGTCGTTGGTGGTCCAGGCACTGCCAATTGAGGCGTACCCCAGTTGGGATTATTTGGATCAATAACTGGCAAAGAGAGCATAAATGGCTGCGGAGGTAAAGATGGTTTAGGAGTTGGTGCTTCAGTCTGCTTCTCCACGAGGCAAGTCAAGGACTTGGCCATGTTAAAGTTGCCGTTTCCTGAACATATCACAGCACTTGATTCAAGTGGAGCATTAATACATGCCGCACCGCTCATGATACCATAACACATTCGAAATCGACGTTGACGATTCTCATTCAATATTGGTGCCAAACCATCACTCTCTCTATCCAATAATGTAAACCTGTATGTCTTATCAGGTACCAACTTTGGTCGTCGTATCACGACAGTCTCTCGTGAAGTGAAGGTATCAAATTCAACCTGTAAATCACCATCAATACTACGCTCCGATCGTTCCTTAACAGACATGACATCTGTGAATGTTTCTTCGTCTGATACCATGAATGTCATATCATCAGGTCTCCTGGGATCAATTTCAATAACATAACTTGTATCGCCTGGTCTCATATCCAGCTCTATTGCAATAGTTACATCTTGTTTTAATTCCAAACGAGTGTTATCACTTGCAAAATTAGTAGAAATCTCTTCCCACATTTCTTCCTCTTGACTTCCCGGACAACCCATGTATCCTGGCGGGTAGTTGGAATGTTCACATACGTTACTGCGTATCCAATCAAATTCTTCTGAAATGCGTGAGAAGACACCTTTTGTTTGAGATTTGTGAAAATGAGGTTTTTGAGTTAGATTTCTCATCTGACATGAAAAGTACACATGACATGCACACTTTTCAACGAACCTGGAAAGTCGGTCAACGCACAACCGATACCCCAACTTACTACGCCCAGCTGTACATCTTCCTCTGGTTTACTACCCACGTTTAACAATGGTCCACCAGAGTCTCCTTGGCATGCCTGTGTTGGGATGTGGTGAGAGGTTATGGATTAGACCTTCCAAATACAACTCATAAACACAAACTAAACAACTTACATCCTGATTCTTCGTACTATAAGCACACATCATATTATCAGCGACATATCCCGTATAACTAACAACATCTCCATTCCACATACCCGAACTATTATCACAATCATCATTACTCATACTAGTTAAATTTACAGACCTTAATACATCTGAATTACTTGAACTTTCAAATTCTTGTGTCACACCCCATCCCATGACTATTAATTCATCATTCACTTTTGGTACATCACGTCGATTGTTTATACGGACTGGATTAACAAATGATGCTTTGCCATATAATTTGGCTAATGCAAAATCATTCATTATTACATTACCATGCTTGGGATGTAATATGTGCTGTTCGACTATTAAATGATTGTATGTGCCATATAATTCCTTGGGTGTTGGTTTTTGTAATATATTGTGTAGGCCTATTAGTACTGAATCGAAGAATCCAGAGCAGTGTCCTGCTGTTAATATTATGTCGGGGGCTATTAACGTTCCTCCACAGACGTGTGCATTATTCATTAATAGAGATGCTGCATATGGATACCGATCTGGTGGTGTAGATTGACCATCGATTATTAGATTTCGTTCCTTCTTCTTATTGTTTATGCTATCATTCGTCGCAGTAGTATTGGAGAGAGTAGGAGAGGGTACTTGGGGTATAAACTCAGAGGGTAGTAATGGCAGTTGGTTGAGATCTTCATGAGAAGGCTGCCTTGCCCCTTTGATATTATGTGTCGGTTGGTCATCTATACCAACTTTTTGTTGGTCATCTGATACTACTGCTTGAACGGTTAAACCACGTCTTCTTCTTCTATGTCGTCTATGTCTATTGTTATCAGTAGCATCTATCGATAGCTCAGGTTGCAATTGAGCATTATTGGTTTGTTGCAATAGCCCATCATTAACAGATGAGCAAACGACAACCACCGAGCAGCTCGTAGCAAACAAACAAAGTAGCAATCTCTTCATCATCATAGCATTATTATGAGCTTAATAACCTCCCTCCATTGCTGCCACTCCGCGATATGGAGTTCGACAAGCTGCCATCCAATAGCATGCCAATCGTATTTATCAACAAGACCAACTTTGAGCCACTACATTTTTATGTACTGGTACACCCCTTAATAAAGTTTTCACCAACATGAAAACTGAACTCGCACATTAACATGCATAATGAGATAGATACCTTAAGAGATATTTGTATCGATGAATCGATGATGGCGGCATACCCTCTACTACTAACTGCAGTGTAGTAGATTAGTTTGATGGATTTGTGATCGGCAGCAACGGCAAAAATGAAGATATGATGTAATGAAACAAATGGATACCATCGCCATCAACGAACATGATCGGCTCCGTACAAATGCGGCTCATTTAAAGAAGATTTAATTTAAGCTCCTACATTTAGTTTTAACCTCTCGACTTCACTCGAGACAAAACATCTTCACTCCTTTGATATGCCAGCCGTGGATGGTATGTTGTAAGCACCATCTCTTCTTATCACGACTTGCCATTGAAGACTTTCTTTACATTATTTGAATTTGAACGTCGAGTACGAGCTGCAGTTGAGAAGTCGATCTTCTTCGTCGGCTTCTTGAAATGGCTGCCACCTTTCTCCTTAGCCTCAATGTGACCATGAATGTCACTACTCCTTGCCTTCTTGTTTCGTAAGGCTCGAGTTCCCCATGGACTCTCTTCATCAATTACCTCGAAAAGTAAAACTAGTTCATAGTAGTCACCTGTGATTGTATGAGTACATTCATCTTCGATGGGCAGGATTTCAGTAGAGTTAGCATTCATAACAGCAACCAATTCATGTCCAGGTGGAAGTAATAGACACGCATCAACTTCCCAGATAGTAGCTGATGAAAGAATCATAGGGTAAAACAGTTCCTCGTTCGTACCCCAAACCCAGTCCTGAGGGAAGGTGACTACCAAGTCGTCGATATTCTCTTCTTCTTGCAATAACCTTCCCTTACCATTACCCTTTACCCTCTTACTCTTTGCACCTCGCGCTTGTGTCTTTGTTGCACCAGAAGAGTTTGCTTTAATGAGTGACATGAATTCGAACGATAGAGACGTCCCCTCGGGTGCAAGGTCTTCCGATAATGTACATACACGCTGATTGGTTGACTTGAATGTTGCACATGCAATACCAATGTTGATCATACCCTCGCTAGCCTCTGGATAAGTAAGACAACTATCGTCGATATTACCAGAGGCAATGGCATACCCAGGGGGAGCAGAATCAAAGTAAGTACCAGCCTCATTGGCTGAATAATCTTGAGAGAGCTGTGCAACTCTGACTTCAATACCATCATCAAAGTATGTGTCAACATTTGAATTAGTCATAATGTCTTTGCAAGATACCTTGTTGTTTGGGCAAGATGATCTAGTCTGATCAACAATGTGAAGCACAACTTCCAAGTCACAAGTAACGATGGCATCGGTGAAAGCCTAAAGCAAGTGAGGCATAAGAGTAAGAACAACTTGAAAAGAACGACTTTCGAAACATAGAAACATATATGAACTAAAGCTACCTACTCTCTTACCTTGGTGGGAGATTTACTGGGTGAGCTTGTGGTACATGTATCTAGGGTCTGACATACATTACCACTTGCTGTCTTCAAATATACTCCATCGTTGCAGGTAGAAGATGTGACGGCATTATCTTTGAAACAGTTCATAGAAATAATGGAGGACTCAGTTGTGTACCGTTCGTCCCCGCTAACAACAAACGCGGCATTGCCACTGAAACCAATATAACTATTTCGCTCTAGAGTCAACATTGAGTTTGAACCATCATCCCTTGATTGCCATGAGATGAATGACGAAGTTGAGTATGGATTTGGATTCACCTCCAATAAACCATTATTATCAAATCTATTGTCTTTCAATGTGAAATCCCCAGCTTGTATACCCAATAATAATCCTTTGTTATCACTAAAACTACAACTTTCAATGGTGATTTTATTTCTTGTATCTACTGCTGTATATACTATAATTGGTATTTTACCGCTAGGTATTGTTTGTCCATTGCTGTATATTGAAGTGTGTCGTGAATATAGAGAGAGATAATAGGTGCATAAGATATGAACACATGACAAAAATATGAGACTATGACTGTGAAGGCACAAACTCACTCTCTAAAAGTACTACCACTAACAAATAGTTCACTGCCATCCTGGACATAGAATAAGCTATCTTTAGTTAGTCTATTCTTCCATACAAAGTTACCATTAATACGTAATGTATTAGATTTTCGTAATACAAATCCACCGTACGAATCTGTCGGTTCTAATGTAACTTGAGGTGTAAAGTCAATGACACAACTCTCCTCTTCCTCCGCTACAGCTAAGTTACCGTCAGTAGATATACAATTTAATACAAATTCTTGATTAGTATTTTGATTTAAATATATCCTAGATCCTGTATCTAACTTGGGTATTAATGGGTCTTTTGATGTGATACTCCATGATAAAGGATTCGACGATGCACAAATGTTAATTGTTATGACGGATGATGTTGAGGGTGGTGATTTGAAGATTGTGGTATATAGATCTGTTATTGATGTGTAGTTTGTACATGATGTTACAGATGATGCTAGTGTTGATGTTGTGGCGAGTAGGAGGAGAAGGTTGAGTATTGCAATTGCAAAGTATTGCATTGTTGATTTGCTTTTTCTCTCTACGCGGATAACCCCAGAACCGAGAGCTTTGCCAGCTAAATGACTACTTATAAACCGTATAACAGTACTTTAATAATCAGTGAGTTGAGGATTGTCAAAGTATTGTACATATCGATCAAAACATGTTGGTACCTATGAGTGTAAAGAGATTATGAGAGTATATTATCGTACGTACGTAGGCTAGCTTTGCCCTATGGTACTGGTCCTTATTGGTCTCTTCTACTTCTAGTACATAGGGTTTCTACTCTCAGGCAATACTTGTATCAGTTATACATAACTCTCTTTCAAATAGTCTCCAGTCTAAAAGTGTATAGAGGATGTCAAGTTATGTTGATAAAGATACGGCAACGGTATCCTTTTCTAGTTCTAGTTCTCTACCTAAGTGGACTTTCATCCGTAGGTAGGGTCATACACAAGAGAGTAACAAGGTAGACAAATGGTTTACACTCTTTATTAGACTTTCTTCATACAGTTTAAATTGCCACCAAATCTATCCAAAGAAACTTGCCACTCTATATCAATATCAGACTCGTTTCCGCTCTTCTTGACCCCCTCATCTCAACTCTCTATACATTTTACTCCTTCTTCGTCTTCCCAGTCAGTGGATCCAACTGATATGCAGGATTAACACGATCATCTTCATTATATTCACGAAAGGTACCAAATATCCGATCCCAAAATACAGTATACTGACCATAATTCGATTGTGGTATACGATGATGTACGTCATGATGTTTACTATCGAATATAGTCCATCCATTCTCCTTCTTCTTTGTATTCTTCTCCTCTTCTTCTCCTTTATCATTACTAGAAGACGTTGAGGTCAAACTAGGGATAGAGGCAACAACATCGTGTCGAGTATGATTCAACCCAGCCAACGCGCCACCAATCCCAATAAATAACAAAGCACCTAACCAACTAACATCCATACCATGAAAACCAATTAGTGATGGCATACCACTAACAACTAAATGTAATACCCAAACATGATTAAATTCACCTAAGAAGAATTCAATAGGGTGAACATTCACGGCATCAATGTTAGCTCGGGATGGTGCTTTTTGGTAATGATGATGTTTATGTATGTATGTGTATATTGATTTAATGTGTAATAACCAATGTAGTAGTGTGTAGAAGAAGTCATAGGTGATGAAGAGGATTGGTATGGGTAATATTGTATTGGTGAATGATAAGTCTGTGAATGACCATATGCCTGATCCGCCATTACAGCAATTGTGTTGACCAAAGGCATCTTCTTCTTTATGACTATCATGCTTGTCGTGCTCAACATGATCATCCAACTTACGAACACTCCATAAATAACCAAAGTAACAATAAACAAACATACCCGTCATACATTTATTAATACCAATAAATAAATAATCTTTATATGTAAAATTATCTAAATGTTTACCACGAACTGGTATCCCTTTGTTACTGTTCACTTTGGGTGGTATATGATATACTAGCTTTGATAGTAGTTCTAATGCTAGTATAACTATAATTGTTAATGTTAGTATGTCGGAGAGTGATTGTGGTGTGGTTAGGTTTGTTAGGAGGTGGTTTGTTATATCGTTTGTTGTTGACGATTGTTGTTCATGTTTTGTGGAGGATAAAGTTGGTATCGTTGAGGCAAGCCGAGTGGCCATACCTATTGTTGAGTCGATTATTGAATCCATTATTATATTCTGTTGTTCTACTAATGTATCTTATCCAGTACTACTACTCTTATTGAAAGAGTTGCTTTGCCAACTCAGTTTTTGCGATTTTTCAATGAACCGGTATCCTTTCTACTCTAGGCACTGAATGATATTATGGGGGGTCAATATGGAGGAGATATTAGAATAAAGCAGTTCATATATACCTACTGACCACCATATATGTATTGAATGACTGTCAATAGTTCCAACTTTTCAATATCTTTCAATTGGTGTCACGGGTATCCTAGATTTCGAGCATTTCAAGACGCTAGTACATGTCTGCCATAGTCTATAGTTGGTAACTTCTTATGTAATATTCTAATATTCTACAATAGCGGTGGTGTCACGGGACGGGTCATTTGATGATATATCTGATTTTGACATAGATAGTTTCCTTATTAGGTTCATCACGGAGCTCGAATCTTCCGTCTTCTTTTATGCCCTTGACTAACCATACCCGATCTCCTTCGCTGCTCACCCTAACTCGGTCATCTTGTGCAAACCCTGTACCCTGCAAGGAAACAGGGCATGCTGTAGTTAGATGATATGCAGTGGGTGATGCTTGTGACTTCTTCTCGGTTCTTGCTCGCTTCCGAGCAGCTCTTAGTAGTTTCTTTGCAGCTTCTAATTCTTCCTTGAAGAGATACTCTCGCTTGAGATATGTACGACTCATGATAGAAAAGAAGACACTCAAACGATACAAAGCCGGTGAGGAGTCAGACAGTTTATCCCGAATACTGTCGTCAGTCTCGTGGAAGTTGTCGTTCTTCTCTGCTAATAAAAGTTGACGCTTGTGCTCTTCCTCGGCGTTCATCATTCTAATAACCTTAGAGTTCGAGCTTTGAGCAGCCAAGATAACCTTGGTACCCGCTTCTTCACATATAACTTCTAATGTATTGTGCCCAACACGACGGCTTGTACCTCGAAGTGTGGAGGCTTCAATGAATGCTGATACCCATCCAGCACGAATACGAGACATTGCTCTTGAAAGGCCAGGGTTGAGATCGTTCGTTCTTGCAATGTCGTCCTCTGATATGATAATCAGCTCGGTATCTTTTGTGATGCAACCATCTTCGATTCCTGCTTCGATAGCTAATGCAAGCTGCCACAAAGATACTCCGAACACAGATTTGCTACCATCTCCATGGGTACGACGAAGGTATAGAACAGCCTTTCTTCTGTTGTTGCTGTTGGTTTTAGGTATGTGCTCGTCTAGCTCCGTCTTGATAGACGATTGGATATCAATACCACCCGGCTGTTTATTGAGTGGTGCATGTTCATCTACTACTTTTCTTCCGACATTATCGATAACAAGCTTGAAATCATTTCTATCTGACTCGTCATCCTCGGAGACTTCTCTTCCTCGTCTTAAACCATTACTAATAATCTTCGGCACCAAGCCTTCCTTTGCCATGTCAATGAGCTGTTGTGCTCTGACTCTGGCTCGACTACTGATTCGACCTAAACGTTCCAGTTCATTATCAGAAACAGATACGCCATTGTTTTGGCCTCTGTTACTACCAAGTTCATCTGTAATACTGTTGTATCCTAATATGTCTTCTTCATTGTTGTTAGTGACATCATTTGGATGCATACTAAACTCGGCAACTGAAACTACCTTGATATCTGGATGGATTGATTCGATGATCAGAAGTAACTTGTTGACGAGTTGACCGCGACCAAAACGTTTGAGTTCATTCATTGCAAGGATGACTTGTACATCTTGATCGACATGAAGTATAGACCAAAGGAGATGCCATAATGCTGGAGCGTAATGCATCTTATCCTTATTCGTTTCATGTGCAAAGAAGTAGTCTGTGCAGAGTCTTGTATTCTTTGGAAGCATTCCAGCCCTGACTAAGACTAGTGCTGCCTCTGAAAAGTTGCGGCATTGTGTGGTACCAGTATTGTTTGTACGCTCCGACCCACGGCCAACACCGAATACAATTGGAGCTTTTGAATCTGCACTTGTAGTTTGGGTATTGTCAAGAAGACAAGTCTTAATGACATCAGGATCTTCCTTCATACCCTCGAACTGTTGCTTAAGCTTCTCTCCAATTTCAGCGGCAGATAGTTTCTCTTTATCAATTGAACTAACAAGTAATTCTCCAATCTCTTCAACCCCTGCAGCAATCTTGACAATTTGATTCATAGTCTCTGCTAACTCATACCCTTCGTCTTTCAGCTTCTTCTTAGCTGCATTCGATACTAAACTATCAAGAACTTGTGTAATGGCAGCATCATTTCCAATCCATTTCGACATCTTGTCAAGTTTTTTAGATTCATCAATAGTTAAACCAATTTGTTGATCGGCTGATTCATCATCATCTTCTTCTTCCACGGTCTCTTCTTCCTCATCATGTACATATGATACCGTTTCACAATCCAACGGATCAACATAACTTTGTTGTTCTACTTCTTCTTCAGTTGACACATCTTTATTATTGACTACATTTCCTTCTCCAACAGCTAATTCCATAGGCTCACTATTATTTTGTACTCCTCTAACGACTTCTTCTTGATCAACTATATCTTTGGCACTATCTACCAATATATCTCTGCCTAACTCATGTCTATAACTCTGATCTACTTCTTCTGCCGATTCATTACTATTGGTATCTTCTTTTTCTTCATCTGTAGCCGAATCAATATCGTTTGAAGACTTATCTGCATTAACTGTATCATAATTGTCTTTATCTACCACTTCCATGAAAGTATCACTCTCTTCAGCGGATATAATATTCTCATTATTGTGCCCTTCGTCTTCAACCGATTCCATATCGACTGTAGACTGTTCATTAGTTGCAATAACACCAATTCCATCAACATCATTATCACCATCATCATCATTGTATGATGTTTCAAATACTAATGTATCATCATCATTCAATGTAGAAGTATCTAATGCCCCTTTTAATAAACATTGCAATTCATCATCTTGTTGTGGCACATTAACCTTTGTACGTTTATTTTGTTGTAATTCTAACTGATGTTTACTACAACTTTCCTTAAAAGGAGTACCAGGAACGATTTCACTTCTCACTTCACTTATACATAATTCAAGGATTGCCTCACTTAGGAATTTATCAACCTTTTCTGATTCTAAAAGATTTATGATACTTTCTTTTACCCTATTGATTGTAGTCTCTTCTGTTGGTGTGACTATCCTAATTGATTGTTCACGTTTCTGTGATAATATAGAAGATGATACTGCATTATATATACCACTATCCACATTATCAAACTTTGTGGAAGCAGACGATACACCGGTTGATATATCTTTACGATGCACGATTGGCGGTGCAGCGGAGGTAGCGTCGGGTGTACTATCGGGCACGCCACCGCCGACGGAAGGATTTAGTCCTTCTACATTATTAAATTGACTATTATATGAAGAATTAATACCAGTATCATTTGTTTGATGGAGTGGTGTATGATATTGTGTTGTTTGGGTATGTTGGAAAATTGTAGGTTTTGCATCCCGTGATATAGTATGTGTAGAGGATGGCGTATGTAGCGGTGGCACATCCGAGGGTACAGAACTAGTCCGACCATATTGATAATACAAAGAACCATTTGATGTAGATATGCCGGTATTATTTTGGTGTTGACACTGCTGAAGTGCACCATTATTCTTGTCATTCTTATAATTTTGTTTTTGTGGTTTACGTTGCCTTAAATTAACCGGAGGAGGTGGTTCATTAGGTGATTGTAGATTAGATAACAGTAAAGCTTGTTGGTGTATTTGTTGTCTACCAACATAATTGTTGGAGCTCTTCTTAGAGGCCATCGTGTGCGTCTTTAGTTGTCTAAATTTTAGGCAATGAAAAGCCAACTCAAAATGTGAAGGAATCTAATGCGAAGGAGAAATTGATACTTTATCGGTATCCAGTATCTTAATTTTCAGATTTTGATATTTGTTATTTGTTGTGGTTGATATGTTGTCTATTATATATCAGGATGTTTAACAACGCCGCTAATACCATCGTATATGATGCAAGTGATGGTATATTTAGTGATATATACGATGCATCTAATGTGGTCGCATCTTACTTGCAACAATCCTCTGCGCAACAAGTCATTCAACAACTTAGATCCATTCATCACTATGAAGGAGGAGAAGATAATAATATTGAAATAAAGTTTTACAACTATTCATCAACATTTGTTACTATACGTTGGTTAGATAATAAAGGACAATACTCTCCGTCACATACGTGGTCATTGGCACCAAACGAAGAGTTGAATCAGCAAACCGCAGCTGGGCATATCTTTGTTTTATCAGTATCAAACGGTAGTGATGAGGCTGTGCTCGGTGCATTTAGACCCAAACGAACACTTCCCAGTGGTACACATCATTCAGTTCAAGTCCATGATGGTGATAATGAAAGTAGTTACATATTAGAAGTTATCTTATCACATGATTATGATGCACTTGTTGTGTCGTCTTTTTGGTTGAATAGAAACATTGTCATGAAACAAACACGTCAAGATGCTACTAAAACATTGAACATACTGCATATTGTATCAAATGTTGTTCAAGATAGATCAAATGAGACATTTCGAAAGTTACGATTGTCAAATGATACTGTGAAAAAGTATGTATGTAATTGGGCTGCAATGGAATACTTACGCGTCTTAGGTTTTCAAAAGAAGATGATTGCAAATGACCAACAAGAAGAGGAAGAGTATCTGATTGCAGTGGATGTACCAGATGATACTACTCTTGCACTGTATGTACGAGGACTTAGTTTGATTGAAATACTTCAAAGTCGATGTCAACCTGGCTTGTTGCGGATTTGGCTCCTCCAACGACTTGGGAATTACCTAGCTTATTGAATGATAATGGTAGTGGAAATAGACGAGGGAGAGGCGGTGGTGGTGGACGATGGGGAACTGCGGGATCAACCAACATGATGAATCCAGACGACAGTAACTTTATCCTCGACCATCTCTGGAAATGCCCCAAGTGATCGAGGTAGAGGAAGGCCTCGATAATAAGCGACCCTTAAACTTGGGGCTGGCTATGAAGTCTATATATCCCTACTCTTCTATTTTACATGATAATGTGCTAAGCCTAAACATGCCATTACAAAATAGCAAACAAGTACGATTATGGCATGCCTTCTTCGTTTACCATGGAACCATTTCAACGGTCAAGCCTGCTCTCAATGCGTATATGACCCTGAGCAGAAAAGACAAGCGGATCCTTTCACGTCTTTCTGTGGCACCTTTTGCATCCTCTTTCTTGATCCCAAAAAACTCTTCTTTATCTTTTAAAGGATGGATAGGAGACAGACCAACATCATTAATAGCATGATCATCCATGAAACTTAAGACCCCATCCGGTGGTGGAGGGCTTCCAAAGAGTGCTGCGACATGTTCAAATTGCCTCAAGTGATCACCATCGTATATAATAAGGAATTCATTGATCGCAGCAACACGCTCCGCGGTATAAAACGAACCATGAAACTTGAGGTCTGTAAGAAACTCTATCATTGCTGGGTGCAAGTTGTTCCATTGTTGCTCTTTCATGACATAGGTATAAAGCTCCTTGCCGTCTATTATCTCTCGATCTCTTGCAGTTGCACCTTTGAATGGCTGAGTAGTTGTTGCCAACCATTTCGCGTTAGTACCTTTCTGTGGCCATGATATCCTTGCAAAGAGAGTGTTCACAACACTTTCGTCAATCGCACCAATATCGTCTTTATTTTGATCGACCCACTCCTTTGCAGTTGGCTGAGTTTCTCCTGTAAGCCCTGCACCATTAGATATTTTAGTAGCTTGTTCCTCATTCATCCCAGCACTTACTAATTCTGATTTGACAGAGTCTTTAGGTCGACCTCCGATGTCATATCCAATGCCTAAAGTTACTCCGGATTTTAATTTCTCTGGCCAGTATACTGCTAATATCTTAGCTTCTCCCTTGATAGTCAATTCTCCCTTTTTAATTTGCAATTTTTGAGTTGTAGAAGGAGTTTGTTGTGGTGATTGTTCCCCAAACACCCTACCAAAACCCACAATGTCTTTGCCGTTACTTCCCGTCCTGCCGTACTTGTCGTAATTAAAGCCAGTGCGATGCTTTCTATAAACACCCGTATTAGGCCGAGCTCCTGTTGGGTCTGGGGTGTTTCCTTCAATGGTGTCCAGTGTTCCATCATCACGTACTTTCTCCACAATACCAATATGTGCCGGCCAATCTATTGACGTCCCAAATAGAACCAAATCACCCGGCTTGGCTACAGAGCCTAGGGGAGTTCCAGATTTCAGTGGTATCCATTTTTGGGTTGCGATGAGCCACTTCCTAATCTGAGGGGCACCACACTCCCCAAGACCCTCGTAGTAAATGGGGTGCCCAGCTTCTTTCTGCCCAATACCATCGTAGTATATGGGGTGCCCAGCTTCATTAAAAACCCAACTGACAAAGTCAGCACACCATTGTTCTGGGTTTGTGCGATCTCCTGGACCACATCGGCCATTCACACCAAGTGCATGTTTATAGTATTTCTTAATTTCACCTTTGGAGTTTACATTCGGAGATTTATCTGCCCATATACCTTTGGCATATTCATCTCGAGCTTTGTCAAGGACTGCTTTAATAGGTTGCTCAATCTGTTTTACATACAGGCCTTGGCAAGGGCTTGGGGCAATACTAAATGCTGTGAATTCGGGCTGTAGCTCTTCTTTCAAGAATCCGTTCGTGTTGAATCCTTTACAGTTTGGCAACTTATTGCATTCATCCCATAATGCCACAATGGAAGAAGTAGTAAGCCGATATATATCTCCGTTGGGCCGTTTCATGTCTCCATCTGATGAATCTTTGGTTGAATGGAAATCATAGCCGCTAATCTGAAGAGGTTTGCAAACACCTCCTACTAGACTTTGAAACAAACCAAGAACATCACCATCATTAAAAATCTGGTTTAAAAGAATGCAATCCTCAAGCTGGGGGTTTGCACTACACCTTGCCTTGACTATATTTCCTTGATGTGTCAGTCCAATCAAATGATTTCGAAGTAACCACGCTGTCGTCAATCTCTCGTTGTCAAGTATACTCGCCAAGGCAGATTCTGTAGGGACAAGTCCAGCTTGCTTTATTGACTGTGTTATAGCTAACTCAACACTCCCATAGTATTTCTCTGTATCATCCACAAGATCAACTAGTTGGTGTTCATTTATCTCTGCAGCAGCTACGCCAAATCTCCAGTCATTTGAGGGGCAGCTACCGTCTATTGTAATTTCCTGGTTCGCATCATTGCACACGTTGTATATAAAAGGATTCTCCCGCATCAACACGCCCTTGTAAAGAGACCACAACGTTCCCCATGCAACTCTCTGAATGGCAAAAAAATGGAAATCTTGTAGGTTGGGAATGCTATACTTGACAATGAAGTCTAGCCATTTTCTTTCCAAACTTGTACGCTCATTGCCATTGATAATATATTCATCCGGTTTCTTGATATAGAGACCAGAACATTCACCACCTCCTCTACTAATATTATCCCACTGGTCTAGTGGCAAAATTGATTTCTTTAAGAATCCTTCAGTGGTGAAACCTTTGCAATCAGGATTACTATTACATGTTGCAATAAGAGCCGGGAAAGCTGAAAGTTGTTCTCCAATATTTTCAGAATCAGAGTCATATGACGGCCAGAATACGTATCCATCATCCTGTGGGCAGTCACCCCCAACCATACTCTGTAGTAATACCTTGACATCATCAATGGCAGCACACCAAGGTTCAGGATTCGGATCACTTTCACAATAACTCTGAGCTTTCTTGCTCCTGTTGGAAAGTCCAATGAAATGATTCCGTAATAACCATGACTTTGTCAAGTCTTCATTTGCAAGAATTTTATCATACATATTGTTGAATTCATTATTGTTGAGGAAGCAACCCTGTTTACCTTCAGAAGTAATGCCAAGCACTTCATTCGATCCTTTGTAATTAAGGTAACAAGCTCCTGGACGTATTGTTCTTTTCAAAGCTTTACTGACACTGCTAGCCGTGTCAACATCAGGGTAATAGTATGATGCATCCGCTTCGAGTTCAGAGAGTGTGTAATCTTTCGGATCGTTTAAGGCGATCCCAACACTCCAATCATTTGCGGTACAGACTTCAAACGGGTCAAAGAAAGCCTCATTACAGAGGGTGTGAAGAAATGGATTGTCCACTGGGGTATAGTCAGAGTTTGATCTCCAGAGGTTACCATTCAATGCACCTGTTTTAAGAGACCACAAAGTCCCCCACGCTATTTGTAGAATGGCTTCATAGCGAGGTAGTGGATGATATAGTATGGTGTACTTCGTAATATAATTCAGCCATTCTATTTCTTCTTCTGAAAGTGGCCTCTTGAAGAGTCCTCTTCCACTTGCACTGGAAAGTCGCCTACCTTGTTCAATCGAGTATGATTCGGGCTTCTTGATATAGACGCCTTTATCTTCTTTTCTATCTAGAGCTAGCTCTACCCATTGATCAAGGGGCTTGATTTGACTTTTTAGCCATCCATTTGAATTAAAACCCAGACAGTCAACATTACTATTGCATATCCCAGCAAGAGCTGAAATAGACAAAGAACTATGTTGAATGATGTCAAACCCTTCAGAGTCAAAAGATGGCCAGAACACATACTGGTTGAGATAAACAGAGTTTTCTTCTTCAGGCACTAACGTTTCTAAGAATGGAAGTATCCAATTCTCGTTAGGGTTGACGACCTTCTTCACTTCTATTCCTTGTTGCTCAAGCCTTGTATAGAACTCGTCCCGAGAAGCTGCGACATTACTTTCTCTCATACTCCCAGAATCATCAATGAATAGGCCGACCCATTGAACATTGGTATTCGTGTATAAATTAAGTCCACACATTGATACCCAATCCATTGCCAAGGAAACGTCATCATTATCTCTCACGACGTCATAGTGAACAATGGTCAAATCATCTGTAAGAAAACTATCTGGAGGTGTGACGGTATTAGAAGTGGATGATGATGGGACAAGTAGGCAAAACGGTCTCGCAGGAAATCGGCTCCTAAATTGATTCCAAAGTTCCACCTGATTTGGACTGCCAAAGCCATCGTCTTCATCAATGACTGCAACACAAGGGACTAAGACATCATCAGGTTTACAATCTCCATCTGATGGGTCACAGCTATAACCAGGCGAGCAAATCTTCGCATGATGTGTACATTCCCATGCCCACTCAGTATTGGAATTACAGCGGTTCCTATTCAATGTGCACTTATTACCATCGTCACATATTGGAGAATCGCCGTCACATGAAGTGATAAAGCAGGTATTAATCCAATCTACACCCTCATTAGTGAGCTCATCAACTGCACTTGTAACAATGGGACCCATGTCTTCCATCAATGGAGCACCATTAGTAACGGAAAGGGCAACCATCACAAGATAAGTCACTTCCAAGTCATCTGGTGTCTTAGAGCTACTTTTCACAACACTGTACAGCTCCTTTAGGCCAAAATATCTCCATAATTGCCACCAAATGGACATCCCAGCTTTAACTGTATCGATGGATGAGCCAGCAAATAAAGAAGAATCATACACTTCAAATATCTCACTCATCAATGAATCATGAGATTCTAGCATGACATATTCTTGTGTGACTCGTTGTGATACTTCTGCCGAGTTGTCCACACCGGCAAAAAGGAAGACAATCATTAAGACCTTAGATATCATAGATGATGTGGCGCCCCGGCAACCATCAGGAGATAGACCAAAAAAGTTAGGGTTAGGGTCCCTAAGACGACGGCGATAAGGGAACAAGTCGGCATGATAGTCATCGTCTGGAAAGAATGAGCTGACAACAGACTGTTCAGTAACCAAATGCTGCATATTGTCGCTCACGAGAGTACGGACAGCATTAACAAGAACTGCCAAGCTGATTGGGTCAATCGAGTCCAATGCATCTTCTGAATTATCAAAATCTTCGAGCAAATTAAGTACACTCGAGACGCTTGAAGGGGGGGTACTTGTTGTAGTGGTGGTCTCTTCGGTAGTTTTCTCGTCTTGAGACTTTGAGGACTTTGACTCATCTTTCTTCTTACTTTTGCTACGTGAAGACTGATGAGAAGATGTTGTACTGGAAAGCGTTGATTTGAGTGACGAAGACATACATGATACGTTAGTAACAAGTCAATGCAAGAAGATAAGTTGAGAATTGAGTATGACTGACCTTGAGGTAGTGGTAGTAGTAGATGTAGTAGTTTCTACGTCATCATCAGTGCAGCTGCCACAATAATCATCAGTGTATCTCCCCAGATGGTCTGCGATTCTCTTCTCTTTCATACATACTGTCCGACTAACTCCATCTTCTTCATTACGGCAGAGAAGTAGTCTCTTGTTACCACATGCAATACGTTTATCAGAACATGTCTCTGTGTCAGATGACTTCTGACTTGGCTTGCTTGTTTTCGTATCTTTCTTATTTCCGTGCTTTGCTACTTCTTCTTTATCATAAAAGATGTTCTTATTAACATTATTATCATCCAGACCTTGATTTGGCAGAATGAAGGAGACTAGAACTGAATAAGTGTTGAAGCTTAGACATCAGATACAGCACATACATGATATTTACTTACGATTCTTCTTCCTTGATGATGAAATACGTTGTCTCTTTGGTACATATGACGAGCTATCTGCTGGTTCTTCAGTAACGACGATATCTCTAGTACTCTGGACGGCAAGCAAGCGGTGCTGCTGATGTTTCCCAAGACTAGCAGCTACTTGAAAAGAGTATAAGAAGAGAAGGAAAGGGTGTAATAGTAGTGTATTGCACTTACGATTCTTCTTCGTCTGTTGCTGCTCGACCGACGACGCCGTAGAACGGAGGCCATGAAATCTGCCAAGATGAGAAGCTCCTACACTACTCGTTCCGACAGCGACAGCTATCAAATACTTGAGTTTCATATTGGATTCGGATGATGTTGCTTTTGTTTGTGTAAGTGATTGTTCTTATTGTATATTGATTGATAACTTTTATATTTGTTCATTGGTTGATTCATGGGATAAAGGAGATGGTGATAACAATCCGAACCGAGCTCCTCTTCTATCGAGAACACTAATGATGCACAGCTCTTTATACTCCTTAAAAGAATGCCAATTCAATGGGATACTCCGCAAGGCAATAGTCGGTTTGCATTTGATACAATTGAATATGAGAATGCCACCTCGTCGGGAAATCATATATGTAAGATGGCCATTTTAATTCTCTTGTCGTACTGTGATAATATCCCCCGTAATAATTATGAGACCAACGAGAACACTAAATTTCTTGAGCCCTATAATACAGTCCCTTTGTGTTTTCTACTATGGAGAGGCCTTGAATGGATAAACCATTAATGTAAAGATGGGTGATTTTGCTAATAAGAAGTGGGTGTGGCATAGACATACGTTCATCTCGTAGCCCCTCATCACATAAAGAGTACCTCGTATGATGTGCACCTTTTCACCCCACCTCAAATCCAAACCTCAGTTAATCTCCCCAATACCCAACTACAAGCCCTCAATAAAAGCATATCTATGTTCAACTAATCCCGAATAACTGAATAGAGCGTACAGTATTATACACCAGTGTTCATTGGACATATCACATCATTTCTTATTCAATTTCTTTCTTTCCTCTCGTTCTCTTTTCTCTCTCTTAAACTTTTCAATCCGTGCTCGAACATCCTCCTCCAACAACCTCTGCTCTTCTAATTCTCGTTTATGCTTCTCTTCCATTAATCTACGCTTTTCATTAGCCTTTTCATGTCGTAATTTAATTGCAAGTAACTTCTTTAATTCAATTTGCCTTTGTTTCTCTTGCTTAGCTAATTGTGCCTGTTGTTTCTTTTCTAATTTAATACGCTGTGCCTCCTTGTTTTGTTCAGCGGCTTGTAATTGTTGTATAGTTTTAGCTGCGGTATATTCACGTTTATTTAATTGTTTATGTGTTGTTGTATTTTGTATGTTTAGTAGGGAGCTGTGTAACTCTTCATCGTTCTTTACTGCCGATGTTATATGATTTGGTTCTATTCGATATGATTCCTGCTGTGGTGTTGCTTCTATACTATTATTAGTGCCTGTAGTTTTATTCCTCTCCTCACGGGCGGCATTACCTGCCAATTCCAATATCTCAGCACAAAGGAATTCAAGTACAGCAGCCAAGTAAACTGGTGCACCTTCCTTTAATTTATTATTGGCATACTTTCCTGATCGGAGATAACGACCGATACGACCGACTGGGAATTGCAACCCGGCCTTGGCTGATGATGACGTCCTTTTCTTCTTCTTTGGCACTGCCTTGTTGGCAGCAGTGCTACCGCCGTCTCCTTTGCCGCCGGACATATCAACAATACAACATCAATTGAGTAACAACAACGACAACATAACAAAAAAAGAAAGATGAAGGATACCGCCAGTCAGTGGTATCCTTAATAATTGAATGAGCGGTTCTCCCGAGTTCATTCCAAAAAAAGAAGAATGGTTGACTGTCCGAAGGTTTATGCGACTATACGAGGGATTGGGAGGATTAGTTTGTGAACAGTACATTTAGTAGAGGTATAATAAGTAACATCTTTTCTTATCTTATGCGTTTCAGTTTCAATTCAATGCAAGTAAACGGCTAGCTCTTCTCTTCCTATGCTGGTCCCATTCTGAATTTGGGCTTCTTCCGACGGCCACCACCAAGAGTGGTCTTCTTCCCTTTTGCAAATAAAGCCTGTTCTTGAGGCTTTGGTGGTCTACGAATCACCACCTTTCTCGGTTGTTCAGTAGTCTTTGTTTCCTCTTCCTTTGGAGCTGCCTTTTGTGGTGGTGAATCCTCTTCTTTTGCGGCGACTTTGAATGATGCTGGGCTCATCTTCTGCGGCGATGGTTCAATAGGCTTTTCTAATGCTTTGATGAGAGACTCATCCACTACTTTCCATAACGACAGAGCTTCAGTTTTAGGAACAGAAACGATATCACCCTCACTACTACTTGCATTTGATTGAAGAAGAATCATATCTAACATTGACCGATCCAAGCTGCTGCTATCAACTCCACCATTGCTACTCAAGGGTAGAATCCCATCAGCGTTGAATGACTTGTCATGCAACTTCAAATGACAGGTCAAATTACTCTGATTCTTTGATTGGTTGTTATTACCATCAATGGTTGTCATACCGTTCAAACTACTTTTGGTCATATCATTTGCATTCTTCTTCTTAGCTACCACTTGCCAAGTCGTTGAATTACATCCATCTAAGAATGCAGTACCCACAATATTGGCAACATCTTTTGAGTCCATTCCCTCTCGAATAATCTCAATCCTACTGCAATGATCATCCAAATCTGACAACTGAAGTGCCTTATCTCCCCTCATGTAATAGTAATAGTATTGATAATGAGTATCACTTTTGATACCACCGTCTACATCTCTTTTACTACCGTTAGCACTATTAATATCACTGCATTGACAAGAAGGTATAGCAACTAATGCCCCGATACGGATAGCAACAGACAATGCAATTGAACTGGATTCATCAGTGTCATTTTTGACTTCTTCATCCCAGAAATCTGCTTTCTTTACTACATGACAATGTTTTGTCCTACCTTCACTTACAGCCTCCGAAGGAAATATGAGAAAATCAAATGTAATATCTACAAATAGGCACTGAGGATTGACATCATCATCATGGAGAAGGTCTGGTGGTATAGTTGGTAGATCCCATGGCATTTGAACATTTGAAGAAGATCTCCAATTAGCACGGAAACAGTGTTGTTGATTCTGCTTTGGATTTTGTAACTCTGATTCGTAGGCTAAATGTAGTAGATATGTTGTGTGAGATAGATGTGGTATAGGATGACACATTCAACATTGCGATCTTACCTTGTCGGAAGCATTTGTTTACCTGCTTCTCTCCTAGAATCTTCCTTGCAAAATGATATCCAAACTGATGTATATACTCAGCATTCCCCTGCTCTGCTGATGATTTGGGGGGTTGCTTCTGATGAAGAAAGTCCATGGAGGTATTGAATTTCCCTTCTCCTTTAAGAGTCTCACGTACCCTCATTAGTGCTTCACCTAACCAATTAGTTCCCTTCCATTGTGACTTGTGATCACATCTTTTATCATTGTAATGCAGTCCGATTCCCCAAATCTTATCCTGTGGACTAGCCTCCACAATCTCTTTATCACCATGACTCACAAACTCATGTAACAAATCCTCATTTTGTGTAAACTTTGCATAGTTCGCCTCATAAACATACTGTTTACAATGTGATTTCCACACATCCTCATCAAATCCCCTTACTTGTCTTCCTAATGATTTCTGCTCTTTTGGATCCCTTGTTCGCATTATAGCATTAGCTATCTCGTTATCACCGAATAATAATGCCTTCTTATACATCATATATTGTTCCGCTGCATTGAACTTCTTACCATCTATCTCAAACGATGATGCAAACCACTGGGAAAATAACCCACTCCAAAAGAACACGGAACTCTCAGTTACTCTCATAATGGCGGCGGACTGGATAAATATATCTACTTTGGTGGGTACGTATAGTATGATGATGCTTTGGGTGTTGGCGTTGGTAGTATTGTTTAGTGCAGTGGTATAACAACCAACATTATGCCGTAATAACTGAAGAGTAGATCTTATACGATAACTCTTCTATCTTTGCTGAAAGTCTGTAAAGTCAAAAGTCAAAAAATGAGGACCGCTAGAGGGTATCCTTTTCATCAATCTTCCCGCTTTGCTTTGTAACTCAACCTGATAAGATCGATTGGTGAGGAGTGTTGCTATTGTAAGCAGAAGTTGAATTAGCCAAGTGTAGTGGACCTAAAGTCTATTTGCATGGTGGTACGAGAAGATACTTTCATTTGAGTCAATAGAGTAGATGGGATTTGATAAGATGCTACGGTGTAATATCGATTCTGGCTCACTGTGTCTTGTAACAAACAGCTTACTAGAGTAGGTGTGTTAGATTACAACAAATAGGTGACTTTAACTTAAATATGCACTTGACAACAACCTATAAACTCCTTGGAGTCAATTTAAACTGATCTTCTTCCCTTCAATAACTAACGCCACTGTCTCTTCTCATTTACTGATCATCAACATCCTCCTCCTCGACATAGCTTGCAACCTTTTGATCTCTCTTACTACGAGGTTTGGCGGTAGCTAACTTATTAGCAGTCTGAGAGAAACCATCTCCAAACGTTCCAAAGGTAGGTGCAGAACCATCATCCATCGAGATCATAAAGTCTTCCAAGCCTGTAGAATCAAGCTTTAAACCCTTCTCATTGGCTAAATGCAAACAGCAAATGAAGTAGAATGACACAGTAACATCATTCTGACTCTGAGCCTTGTCCATCTTTTCAACAGTATCCTTGAAGGATACAAACTGAGGATCACCCTTGGGACGTTCGGCTTCTTCAAAGATATCATCCTCTTCGTCTTCCTTGGGGGTAAAATCTTCAGGTGCCACCCAGGCAGTCTTCTCTTCAAGCTCTGCCCACAAGTCCTTCTTAAGACGACGTACATCAACCTTCTTGGCAACGGTGGCATACCCGATATCAATCTTTTCAACCTTGCGGACTTCATCGAAGCCTTCAGTATTGTAGTCGGCATCATCATCGCCTCCTCCTGCTGCTTGATCATCGTCTTCGTCTCCATAAGCAAAAGTAAACCCGCCATCATCTCCACCAAAATCGCCACCATCATCGTCATCAAATCCAAGAGCATTGTCTTCAACGTCATAGAACCCAACAGTTTTGCCAACGGGCTCCTCGTTATTGTCTCCATTGCCTCGACGAACAACGGCATTAGGACGAGAGAAGAGCCTTGTAAGTTGAGAGATGTCAACATTAGCATCGGGTGGAAGTAAGAAGTCCTTATCCGCTTGAGGCATTTGATACTGATCCTTCCTCGATTTCTTGGTCTTCTTTGTTGTGGTCTTCTTCTTTGCAAAGATGGAATCGACACTGAAAATAGTGTAGAGATGTGAAAGGTGTTTATACTTATGAGTATACGAGGGCATCAAATCAATGAATAAAGTAGATGACGAGTCAATTCATAATATATTGCTTACTCTGGAGCCTTGGTAAAGTCAATGAATACACGGTCCTTCTTGGCAGCCTTCTTACGTTCCTTCTTCTCTCCAGTTCCCTCATCAAACATGACCTTCCTCTTCTCGGCAGCCTGCTTATCCTTGTTCTTTTTCAACGCAGGCTTCTTCTTCCAATGTTGAGATCCTATATGTTATAAGTTGAGCGATAAGGAAAAGTTAGTATGCGGTGAGAATGGGATGTAAGCCACCATGCATATCTCTCTCGAGTCAAACTTACCTGCCCAAAGATTTCCATCTGTGGCCTTTTCAAACTTCTTCATATCGAAGAAAGCATAATCACTATTACCTCCTGCTGATCCACCCTCATAAAAGGCATCACCGTTACAGAGTGCATCCAAGAGTACCTTTGTGTTGTTGTACGAACGAGGATCGACAAAGGTACCAGGTTGAGAATCGTCTCCACCCATATCAAATCCTCCATCGCCGCCACCAAAGTCTCCTCCGAAACTACCAGTGTCTGGGGCGAATTCCCCATCACCACCAAAGTCTCCTGCTACGAAATCTCCACCAATATCACCACCAACATCTTCATCGCCGTCCATGGACAACCTAAAGTTTGTATCAAAAGTCATTCCCAAGACACTGCCACGACTACGCTCCATGGCAATTACATGAATTGAACGTTCTGCCTCCTTCTCTTCCTCCTCCCTAAGTGTTTGTGTTGATTTGGTTGAAAGTTATCAAGTAAAGTAGTACATATGAGTAATCAACACGCATTAGTTGGGCTCAATCATTATATACACATGACAAACAAACAAGCAACAACTTACGGTGCATCATACAACTTCAAACGCTTACGTCCTTCCTTACCCGCATTCTCATCCACGGCATACCCCTCTTCCTCAAGTTTAGCATAATCCTGACGGAGTGACTCAAGCTGGGGAACGAATGGTACCGAATTGGACGTACGATGTCCATACGATGCAAGCATCGATTGAAGTTTGGATGCTAGGTTGGTAATATCAATTTCACCCTCATTCCATACCTTGGCTTCTTCGGGGTCGATATTGAACTCGTTATCCTCTCCGTCTTCCTCCGCCTTCTCTTCCTCATCTTCTTCATTAATCTTGTCCAACTTCTTCTTGTTGGTGGTGGCACCATCCTCCTCATCATCATCATCTGCCTTGGAATCAAACACAATATGACATCCATGTTGTGAAACACCAAGATTACCAAGTAACAATCCCTTGGCACCACCCTCATCGAACGATTTTGACATCTTGTGGAAGAGAGGATCAATATCATAGGCTGAGTCCAACTTGGACATGTTGATGTTAGCTGTTTGGTGGTTGGAGGGGTAGAATGAAGATATTGAATATCAGTTAGACTAAGTAAATTGGCAGAGATGTTATTTCCACACAACACACAAATATAAAACCAAACAAATTAAACGTACCCTTATTACTCTCAAGAGTTTCCGTAGGTCCCTTAGGCCCAGCCCTACGCCTACTAACAGTCTTTCCACCACCCTCACCATCATCCAAATCAACACCACCACCCTCCAATCCATCATCATCCTTATTCCCCTTGGTATCAGTCCTATT
>Ga0214477_100434_pt1 | contig 29211 bp, 19 predicted proteins | sample M1_20Mar14CPVII9_FD_165058 | JGI IMG/M metagenome (GOLD analysis project Ga0214477, IMG submission 165058) | Marine eukaryotic communities from Monterey Bay, California, United States - M1_20Mar14CPVII9sort6BwellC16 | ecosystem: Environmental > Aquatic > Marine > Unclassified | place: USA... | reverse complement strand
AAACAGATCTCGAGACCTGCATTCGCTTATATCCAAACAATATGTTGGCAAGGTTGCGTCTTGCTACGGTATACATGGCCAAGGAAGACATGGATGGCGCGAGACGTATGCTTGATCAAGCGGAGGAATACGATCCCGACTCATCCGAGGTACATTGTTATCGTGGTGAGCTTCACTTTGCCCGAGGTGAATTTGCCAATGCAAAGGAAGAGTTTGAAAAGGCCATGACTTGTGATCCATACAATCCCACTCCGTATGTAAATGCTTCATTGGCCGTGGTCAATACTCCTCCAACAAATGGGTCGAATATACCCGATTTTGCTCAAGCCGTAAAGTTGTTAGAAAAGGCAATTGAGGTCGACCCAATGATGCACGGTGCATATGTCCAACTTGGACAAATGAAGTTGAGCATGGCTACGGATTTGTCAAGAGCCAAGGAGGTTGTAGACTTGTATGATAAAGGCTTAGAGTATTGTCGTACACCAGAGGAGCTGAAGGATATTTGCAGTATGAGAATATTAACTGTTGCGCAGATTGATGCGGCCAATGCCTTGAAGATGCAGACATTGAATATGCAGTAAGTAGTACAATAGAGGAGAGATAGAGAGACAGAGAAAAGGGAGAAGTGGTTGTGTAAGATAAGAAGGAGAGCAGTTTTTCTTTATTACTACAATAAGAAATATGCAATCTTAAACTAAGATGTGTATAAACTTGAAGTCTTTGCCTGATATGAAGAACGTCTCGTATCATCACATTGAGATTGCCAGCAACACATACATGTGTGCATCAGTCTCATTTCATTTCATCATTCATTTAGTTACTCATAGAGCTTAGTGGTATCCTATCGGTATCTTCTTCACAACATCGGACTTAGAGAGGCCACATAGGAAAAACAAGTCTAACTAACAAGTGCCGTAGTAGTTCTAAAAGTATAAAGTCAAACGACGGAGTTGTATATTACCAGCTGTGTATTACATGAAGTTGAGGTGATTATCTCCTCTTTGTAGAGACCAATAATATCTTGTGGTAACGAGTAGTGGATATCAAAGTTTGTTCCAAGGGTCAGAAGACTGATCATACCATTTTCAATCAAGTGCACCATTTTTCTGGTGCACCATTACAATTATTATTTACTGACTTTGAACAACCAACAACATATTACTAATAATATTATTGGTACCAATACGTACTTACTTTAACAACCAACAAACATCATGACAAAAGCATTTTGTCATCTCATCTTGCACTATTCTGTAGCAAGATTATCATGGAAGACAATTAAATCACTCCGACGTACTCGTCATAATATACATGAGAACAATCAACACGATTACTCAACACCCGAGTATGAAATATTACAGGGATGGACTATATTGGCATTTCATACTCTCTATGTTTCATTGGGAGTTGAATATATGGTTAGATTTATTGTACCATTTTACTTTCATTTAAAAATGATTGGTTTACTATTAACATTTGTATTACCAAGTTGGGGTGGTAGAAATGGTAGTAGTGGTACAGGTTCCGAGTATGGATTATCACCAGTAATATCCTATTTATTTGATTATGTGATTGTGCCTGGAATTCATAAAATTCATGAATTGATGGATAATGATCCAAAAGGATATGCTAAAAAGCAATTAGCTGTGCTGCCATTGTTAGTTATTGATTTGTTTATCGCTCCGGGCATATTTACAACTGACGAACAAAAGCTGTATGCAAGAGAGAGGATAAGTAATGGCAGTATGGGGAAGGAAGAAGATAATGGGGAAGATAAATATGATAGTATACCTCCACCAGAAGCATTTATACAACATGATATTATCGACGTCAATCCATTAGATGAACAACCAACATCAAGAGAAAGCAAACATAATGAGTTACAATCTGATGCATCAGATGAATTATTCGATGCCTCTATGAAACTAGAAGATGAGCAACCTGTATCGTATGAAACAAAAGATGATACAGAACAATCAATAGAAGAACAGTCAGACTCATTTAGGAATGTATCATTTATCCAGGATTCATTTACAAGAAGATATGAAGAACAAAAAGCAAAAGAAAGTAAGCAACAACCTGATGACAACGAGACCACACCCACAACCCCGCCAAGAAAACAAGTCGACACTAAACTATTTGAAAATAAAGAGACCACACCAACTCGACGATCACGTTTGTCATCCTTGACACATAGCTCAATCTTGTCTCCAGCGATGAAGAGTCGATTGGCATCATCAGCTAGAAAGCTAAAGAGATTCTCTCAAGAACATGCTACAACTTTGAGCCCAAAGAGGAGACATAGAAAAGAATACGAATCACTGGATGAAACGAAACTAGCAGATTCAACATCAGATGGAATTATTGAACCACCTCAGATAGTACATTTAGATGAAGAAACCGAAGCACAGACATCAAGACGAACCACTCGCAGGAAAGGACGCGAACGGCTATCATTTGGAGATCATTTCAGAGAACTTGTTACCGGGGATGCTAATATTAGAGTGCGAGATCACTTGTTTGATTTAGAGACGGACCTCCCATCATCTCCTCGTAAACGATCGCCTTCACGAAGAAGAACTCGCACATCGACCAGAGATAAAGATATGAACCTATCTCCAAATATCACAACAAGGACACAAAGAAGAAGTACACGTTTAGCTACAAAGAATCGTCAAAAAGATCTAATCTAAACAAAGTGTTCTTCTATTACTTAGTTAATGTCACCAATTTTCCGTCAATCTTCATCTTTCGTGGGTTGTCGACTACACATTCCTGCAGCAGTTTCTTCATCCTCTTCTTTCCACTTTTATCAGCCTTGAATGCCAAAGATTCATGTATCTGTTTTCTCAAAGCTTTGAACTTGATCTGTTTATTTGGTGCCTTTTTCAATACCTTCTTTATTGCTTTTGTGATGATTTTCTTTGAGGGTAGTTGAGAAGTTGTACTACTACTCTTTGAAGATTCATCATCAGATGATTCAGAGACAGGCTTTGTCTTCTTTTTCTTCTCTGCTAATTGTTTCTCTTTCTGTTGTTGTTGCTCCTTCTTTCTCTTTGCTTCCTCTTCTTCTTTAGCTTGTCTATCTTTCGCTCTAACTTCAACTAACAACGCCCATATTTCACTCTTTACTTTCTCACTGCATCTTAAAGAGTTATTGGTAAAGTTACGAAACTTCTTCTCCTGTCTAGGGACATTTTCACACATTGTCAATTGATTCATATATGACTTTAATGATGCAGGTGCAGAATCGGCTGCAGTTTGGATTGTATTTGACCATGCCTCTTGTGGCGTGAGCTTTTTACCCCGTTGTTGCTGATTACGGTGTCCTGTACCACTCTCATCAAGTTTCCGTGATCCCCGATATATTGTCTTTTCATAACGCTCAGCTTCGGAGATACAAGATGTATGATTCCGATATTCATCTGTTGTTGTTGCGTGGTATGAAATGAACATGCGTGAAGTTAGATTATGACTATCAATAGGTTACAGTGAATGTTTTGTATTAATTCCAAGTTCATCAGAGTTTAATTAAAACAATTGTTTGCTTCCATGGATGTAATGTGATTATCCAATCAAGCAAATAGGATTTTATGCATCATTTGACCTTGAATAATAATGTGGATGCAGATATGCATATCATATTGCATATGTTACATATAATACTATACTGACATATCATATGCACATATTCATAAAAATATAAAATAAAGGGCCACATACCTCCAGGAAATGATTGTGAACAGCTGAACAAGTAGTGACAAAGATAGAGTTCCAAAGTTAGATATAGAGATGCATAATTATGTATGATTATAATTATAATGTGTGCTGTGCATATCATTTATGATTGGTATAAAAGGCGTAAAACTTACTCAACACTGCAGTAAGTAAAGTAAGAAGTAAACAATAGGAATAAATAAAGATAGAAATATATGAGATACAATACATAATACTTGATAAATCAATACAACATTAATGTAAACATCAAACATACCAACTAACTGAATAACATTGACGGCACTTGGCGGCATGAGCATCAACTTTGCTCTTCTTAAAAGTGTCACCGCATCCGTCACAGCAAAAGAAGACCATCGTTGCAAATCCTCTGTTAATCTAAGACTAATGATGATCTGATTGAAGCGCTCTATATCAATGGTAGATATTGAGAATGATAATGATTGGTGGTTGTGAGGAGATAGTAGTAGGTTTAGTTAGCTAACCACTATGAGAGTGGAACACCAACTCATCATTTGCTTTTGTGTGTCACACAAATAAATCGGCTTCCCTACTATCCCTTCCTTTGCAATCTCTGCTCAATATAATCATTATCGGTCACTCCTATAACTAAAAGCTAATAACAATGAAGTCTACTTCTACATTTACTATCGCCGCTGCATCAATTGCTCTGCAATGCTCTGATGTTACTGCCTTCTCCTCATTCAGCGGACAACAACTCCGCAATGGTGCACAAAACTCTGGAAGAACGATGACAATGGAATACATTCCTTCTGGCATGTCAAAGGAACAATGGAAGAAGATTAAGGATAAGGAAAAGAATGCCAATAAGGGTAAAAACCTCGGAGCAACTGGTATTACATCATTTAAATCTCGATCATTCGCTGATTGGCAAAAGAGCGGAGGAGTGAATCTTTTCCCTGTTGATCCTAACTCAGTCAAGAGTGAGAAAGATCTTCCATACATGCAACGTCCCGGAGGTATGGCCGATGGTAGTGATTTAAAAGGAGGAGCAAAGAAGAAGGCACCAACATTTTTCCAGATGGGGGGTAAGAAGAAGAAAGAACAAGCACCTCCTGAACCCGAGAAGAAGAAAAATTGGTGGACTTTGAACTAAGCTTTGAATTTACTAGATGATTGGGAGATATGAGGAGGTTGTATATAAACAGAATGTAGGGGAAAGCTGGATGTAGCTACGTATGTGATGAGAATACACATCAAGAAATAATGCAATTAATATATCACATGTGAACTTAAAAGAATGAGCAGTCTATTTGCAATTATGATTCTGTCTAATGGTTCTTTATTACACCACAATAGACGAACAATTTCCATTCTATGGTGATCCAAGAATTAATGCCAATATCGCCATTCTAACGAACATGCCATTCTCCATTTGTCTGAAGTAGCATGCACGGTCATCAGAGTCTACCTCAGTGTGGATCTCATCAACTCTCGGAAGTGGATGCATAACAATCATATCAGATGGCGCAGACTTCATCAATGCAGCATCGACAACATATGCACCCTATTTCAATATGTATATATAAATGTTAGATTCATATCAGATTGACAAAACAATCAACTTCATTATACACTTTATCTTTCCAAACTCACCTTGACCTTTTCATAATTCTCTTCAGTATCGAATCTTTCCTTTTGTACTCTTGTTACATACAATACATTTGCACCCTTCACTGCCTCTTTCATATCTGTATATTCTTCTTGCTTTACATTCTCAAATTCACTTACATATTCTTGTACTTTTGATGGCATTTCCAATGATGTCGGAGCACAGTATCTCAATATCAACTTATGTGGACTGTCTGCAGGAGCACTAATAGAACTTCTAGCGAGTAACTTGGCCAAACTATGAACAGTACGACCATGTTTGAGATCTCCCAATAATACTACAACTAATGGACCAGTGTGTTTAGAGCTAAATGCACCTTCATTGATTCTTTCTCCACCTTCAACATCTAATGAAATTCCGAGCTCATCCCAGATTGTAAACATATCCAACAGGGCCTGGGTTGGGTGTTCACCAACTTTTCATAGAGTGCAGTATATGATAAGATGTTGGTTATAAGATAATTAATGATATGTCAGTACATATATAAGTTCAAAAGACATTGTTGCAACTGCATTACTCACCACCATCTCCAGCATTAATGACAGGCTTAACCGTACCGTCACTTAATGCAACCCTTTGAACACTACCAGTAGTTGGATGACGCAATACAGTAACATCGGTATAACATTCCAAACATCGAATTGTATCTTCCAATGTCTCGCCTTTTTTCGATGCACTTGTGTTGCCACCCTTCCCTCCGTCTACATGAATAAATGTGCCACCCAATCTCATTATTGCAGCCTGAAATGAACACGATGTACGAGTACTAGCCTCATAGAATACAGATGCCAATACACGATGTTGTAAACGATTATCACCACCATTATTACGGACAAGTGTTTTCATTGATTGTGCAGTTTGGAATAGCCGAAGGAGGCCAGAAGTGGTAATTTGAGTCACTGATATAAGAGGAGATCCCTTCCATGTTTGTGGATCATATGTGAGCTTATTAGTCGTCAGATCAGAGGCCATTGTTACTGTTACTATGAGGATTGAGGATGGTGCAACTTCATAATTTAGTTGATGACAACTGGCATGACACTGTATGTAGGTCTCTCATAAAAGGATACCACTCTACACCCTCAAATGTAAATGTAGAGTCAAAGTGCAGCACAGTCAGCTTGTGAGGTACTTTAATTTAGTATGAGAGATTTCGAGACTCAGTCTCAAGTGGACGATTAAGTAATATTCATCTCTTAACTTGCACTACTAATTGAAAAGAGACTTCAATAACCCTCCAATCCCCTGACCTTCTTGCTCTTTCTCATCTTCATCTTCTTGAGTTTGTCTTGGTCTAGGTTCACGATAGGGTACCCTGCCACTCTCAAACTCGTTTCTTAAATTGTATATAAACTCTAATCCTGCTCGTTCTGCCTCGCTCAACTCTGGATGCCAAAAATCAATGATGAGTACATGCCGATCTTCGTTAGACGGATTACCAGTAGAGTGTTCAAATGATGTGTCAAGTGTTGTTAATTTCCCCTCTGTCCAAGTCTGTTGCTCTTCGCCGACCTTTATCCAGCAATCGTTAGGAATCTTTAATCCCAAATGCGATGTTAAGATAAAGTTTCTACCGTCTGTGTGTGGTTGTACACCACTACCAGGTGTTTGACGTGCAAAGCAGACACCTCGTACTGCCAAAGGTATATTCAGTTCCTTCAGTAACGCATATGTTTGAGGAAACTTTGCACAGTTTTCTGTGTTCCATACACCCAATCGTTGTAATCTAAATGCTGACCATCCCGATCCCATCACTTTACTTTGCCATGCCGAATCTCCAGAGAACACACTTTCTTCTGTTTCTTTTTCCTTCTCAAACTGTTCAAACTCATCTATTATTATTTGCGACTTCGATTCCAATTCAGCCGCCCAGGGAAAGTTTGTTGTATCTGTACGTGCATCCCAATATGGATTAGCTGTTAATCCATCTATATGTTCTTCGGATGGTTGATGACCGAGAGCTGCAGGCTCTGGAAGTGGTAGATCACCCTGTGCTCTTGCACAAAAGGTACGAATACGTTCCATACTCTGCCCCTTTTCTTCATAGAACTTTTCAACGTCATCCAGTCCAGCTTCCACATCCTCCCAAAACTGACGTTGTCTCGGTGTTAGCACGGTAGCATATAATTTTGTGGTACTTGTTCTTCCTTTTGTGGCGATATTGATTGATTGAAAGGAGTATGCTTGTTGAAAGTATAGCAAAGCGGAGACTATTAGAACCCCGTGAGAGTAGAGTGTATTCATATTTACAACACAGACCTAATACTTTACAACAATGGGTCAGAGACCAGAGATGAGAGCAGGGTAGAGAGTAGAGGAGCCGTAAAAGATACCATCGTCATTTAAAAAATGACGCGGTAACGGTGTGATGAATGATATGTTATATAATATTATACCAGGCTGTATATGTACCCGGCCCTATCTGATTGAGTATCTCAATTTTAATTATATCTAGTTCTGCATTGTATATAAGGTGCGTTATATTTACCAGGCTTATCTGATTGAGTGTCTCAATTTTAATTATATCTAATTCTGCATCTGCATTGTATATTATAATTGCGTTATATTTGCACATGGTTATATTTCACTACTTCTACTACGGTTATCAATACTAGAAGTTATACATAACTATATCAAAATTACCACTTGGTAAATATTAACAGAAAAGAGATGACTATTGTATCATCAGTGAGGATATCATTAGTATTTGCAATACTACTGTCGTTGATATTGGTTAGTACTGTTCAGTCTTTATCTATGCTAAAGAAGAACAACAAGCAATTCAATACTAGAAGAGAGTATCTTAAGCGTACGCTATCTGTTGCACCACTACTCATACCTACAATCTCAAACGCCCAGACAGATCAAGGTATATCAGCAGTTACCGATTCACAACTTGGACAGGCATTTCGCAAATCAATTGTACAAGGTGCGCAAGTAGCAGACAAGCTAGATGCTAAGTGGGAAAGGTTGTCTGATAACTTGCGAGACAAAGGGCGATGTGATTCAGCTACTGGCAGAAGACTGTACGATAATGGTAAGCGCAAAGATGGAACACCAATTGGCAATCCAGGGCTAGGAGAGTTATGTTCGCCTGATCCAATACAACCATTAGATATGGATATGACACAAACCATAATAGACCTAGCTATAAAGAGTGCATTGACTGCATCAGCTGGGGGTAGTGCTGATGAATTGAACAAGTTGATTCAACAAAACAAAGAGTTAGTTAAACCGTCTTTTGATAGAAGTCTTAAAGGTATGAATACTGAAGATGAAAAGAACAGAGGGATATACAAGTTTGAGCTGTATTCCACTCTAAGATCTATTACAACATTTCTGAATAAAGACAAAGCAAAGTTAAAACAATTTAGTATAGCATGGGGGAATGAATTAGTATCCACTTTTGCTTCTTCTGCAAGTAAGAAAGATTACACATCGCCATTCAAGCGGAAAGAGGAGTACGAAGACTTCGATTATGACTATGATATACTCCTAGATGCATTAGGTAAGCTGACTGTTACACTTGAGAAATTCAAAGCTGGAGGATTGATTGGTTTCTACGAAATCAGTATTCCGTATGATGACTATGGCAGTGTAGTAACGGTAGCAATGGATGACTACAGTTCAATTGGCACACAGATATTGCTTCAAGAACAGTCTTATGACATTGATGCAGAGGCTCAGGCAATTGCTCGTTCTTTGTTCAAACAAGCTAATATCAAGTATGATACATTGAACACATTCTTTATGGATACCTATTATAAAGACCCTGTGAACTATGACCCAACTCAACTCTTGCTTTCAGTGAATGGCTTAACCAAAATGTAAATATAAACAAGTTAAATCTTCATATCAAGCATTAGTAGTTTTACTGTCATTGCAGAGAGATACACTACAGATCTAGTACTCCTCATTAGGCTTGCTAGCTGTATCACTTCTTTGAAACAAGTACATGTAGGCATGCTTGATGGGAGGGTGTTCTGAAAGAGCAACCTTCTCATCATTAAAGATGACCCACTTTCCGTCCTTCTTCAAATGTGCAACATAATGACCGCTGCCAGTATTCTTTCCAATATGACTAACTAGTCCAATAAGGTTGTAACTACCTTCACCATCTTCAAGCGGAGTACTTGATGTGGAAACAGAGCTAGCACTAGCCGACGCACTTTCCAGAGCTGCCACTGCACTGTCAATATCATCCATATGAGAAAACAGCCAATCAGCAGCTCTGTCTGCGGCTCCACTGCAATGCTTTACAGCTGCTCGTACTTGATCAGCTGTAAAGCAGCCCAAGTTTTCAACTAGCGACATGACAACGGATTCATCCACATCTGAGCTACTAGATACCGCAGCGGTACTGTCGCCTTCAGGCAATGGATCGTTGAAATCTGGATCTGTATTATGCTCGAAAACCCAAGACATGGCAGCTTCTACATTCGAACCACCGACTGCAGTTAAAGCTCTCTTACATGCATTCATACCAAATCCCATATCCATGAGCTGACCAAGCGCACCCTCATCAATAACAGGGGCAGCTGGTGCATTACTAGTCTCTCCACTTCCACTACTACTAGCTTCTTCCTCTGGAACAAGCTTTTCGCCTTCTTGGGGACCACCAGTACCTTTGAACTTCTGCAGTGATATCGTTTCTGGCATGTCAATATCAACTTCAATCTTTTTTGGTTGCCAATCATCGCCAAGTTCATAGCGTTGCATATGGACTAAGAGGTATCTTGGAAAGTTTACAAACTTATTTTGAGAAGTTGAACCCTTGCTGATTGAGTTTTGTAAATGAGGCCAACGATAGTCATCAACTGATGTGACAGCAGACCACTCATCCAAGCATGCATCAAAAGTGACTGTGGGAATCTCCTTCTTTTCTTTACTGTCACCACTATCCTCCGATTTCTGCTTCTTCAAATCAGGTGATTTATCATCAGGCAATGTTGACTTGGACATTGGAATACGCAAGCTAAGCATTGTCTCAGGTGCACTCTCTTTGTATTTGATCATATTATCCGATGCACATACTAATCGAGATTCTGTCTTGTGTGCAAACAAGTTGGACGTGACGATAGCAGGACCACTTCCATCTTTACTCTTTAGTCTATCACCCGCTCCCAATTCAGCACGGTCCAGTTTTTCTAACAAATATTGAAAGTATTGTGCTGCATCTTGCTGCTGTCCTGTTCTAAAGTCAACATGATCATGCCCAACCTGATGTTTGAACATTCGAGGCGCTAACCGATACTTCGGATCATTTGATGACGAATCTGTAACTTCAGCTGATTCTGGCACTGGCCCACAAAACTCTCCACTTGTCAATGCTGATGATAGCTTTGCCGCCTGACAGAGTAAATCATCGGATGCTTTGGCGGGAACAATATTTTGTAGTGAGTCTTTTGCTCCATATCGAGATGATAATTCGGGTATAGTACCACTGAATAACATTTGAGCAACAGAGTTCATGTAGCAGCTATTTCCCAAATTTTGTAATCCAGCCAGCCCCGGTCCTGAAACAGGGACGAGATGAGCACCCTTTTCAGTGATTGCGTCAAAAGCATATGTAGCATTGAGTTCCACTTCCAACTCTGCTGTAGACTTGACGGTCTTTTGCCTGAGTAGGAGGAAAAAGTATGTATTGTGAGTGTGTTGGTAATAATGTTAACGATAAAATGCGAAACAACAGCAATCAATACTTACATCCCAGCAACCATAATCCCACGCTTCTCTAAAAGTTCTTTCAAATTAGGAATCTTTACTGGTCCATCCTCATCTTTAGCATAAGAGTAACAATCGGCAGTGCTAATATCTTCTGTGATTGTTCCAAGCTTTACAACTAAAGGGTACTTTTCACCCGTCTCTGTAAAGTGATCAAGGGCACCATTTGATCCTCCACTACCATCCCAATTCTTACGACCTCCACCAATGAACCCATCACTTAGATTAAGCCATAGATTTTGATTATCTCCCGATTTTTCACACTAAACACATAAGATGTGCACACAAAAAAAGATAGTTTAGTTGACACATACATATATAAAGTGTGGAAAGATATTATATACCAATACTACTCACCTTCCAATCAGATGGATTGGGGCTAACCTTGACTCCGTTCTCAACAAATGGTAATGCCTCGTAATATTTTGATACTGGTTTTGGATCATCATCTAATTCCCAAGCAGACAAATCTTGTTTCACTGCCAATCCAGCATGATGAATAATAGCATCTGCACTCTGTGATACAGCCATTGGGAAGGTATTCTTTGTCGATTCGTCATAAGGAAGTTCTACCAATACTTGTGCTTTATCATCTGCACCTTTTTGCAAAGCAGCAATTGAATATTTTGATATGATATCATACTTATCTGCTTCAGACGCAAACCCTCCATCAATTCCTACACCTAACTTTGTAGCTGCTTCAGGTTCGGCCATAGTTTCATCTTCCCCATTCTCATTGGGAATACGCTTCTTACATATACGTACAAACAATGCTGATGAAGTATCTGAACTGTTTGTGAAGGCTAATTCATCAAGTGTACCAACAAAATTGGTCAAATTAACAACTATACCCTTTTCGGTAGTGAAAGGAGAATGAAACGTATAAACACATTCTGAATTTGTTACCACATCATGTGGGGTTGCAACACGACACTTTGACGCTAGTTTAGTGATCTCTTCCATGATTATGGTGGTATGAGGGCGGGTGGTATGGGGTGTTGGTGTTTAGATAGAGGAATAAAGATTTCAATCAATATCTAAGTAAAATGGTATCCTTATAGGATACCTAACTCTACCTGCGCCGCCCGGCCGCGGCACGCCGCTGGTACAGCTCCACATCTGAATGAGGATGAGATGGTATTATGCTAGTGAGGAAGAAGCACGGGGGATGCTGTGAAATCATTCAAATATACAAGACAGCATTTAAGTGTTTACACATTCCTATCTGTTAAATTTTCTACTCCCTCTTGTCTTTATGGATAAGATTCACCTGTTGGAGCCTAAACCATCATCCGCTGCGGCGGATCTGTTTCCCGACTACTATTTCTCTTTCCATTCTTTTTACTGAACGAGCTCGTCGTATCAAATGCTGTACTCTCCCCATCTGTATATTCACTTCTTCTAGTAAAGTAGGTCGACGTATCTCCGTATGTAACTCGTGTATCATCGTATGTCGAGCGGCTATAAAAAGTAGAATCTTCCTCCAATGATTGATCACTCTGTCTTCCATTTCGCTCTAATTCACATTGAGCTGCAAGAATTGCCGCTGAGCTTGCATTTGATATCTTTTTAACAAAACCAATATCATCAGTTGGTGGATTCAGACAGTTATTCAACGACATGCATAACTCATCGGCCATTTCCATCCCCGCTAGTAATATATCATCATATTTGTATTCGGTAGTTTCGTCCTTTCTCTTATTCCGTGATGATTTTGATGTTGTCTTTAATATTGTGGTTGGTGGCGATGATGGACGACTTCCTTTGTGTTTCCTGTGTTCTTGAGATGACCCTGATGATCCCTTTCTATTCAACGTAGGTTTATCACTTGCATTCTCGACGGCAGCAATAGATACAGTATTATCCCGCGTAGCTTGCTCCTGTCGAGTGCTGCTTTCATAAGATCGAGTACTTTCAGTTGGATATTCTTCAGATATTTGCCTTCCACTAAGTTGAGATGATAATAAACTGTTAGTATCCTTTGGCATACGATCAGATTTTCCTTGAAAAAAGTTCTTCGGTCTCGCCTTCGACGGTGAGGTACCCCCGCCGCCACTGTTTCTTCCTTTTCCATAATGTCTTTTCATAAATCTCGCTTTTGCTTCTACTGCTTCTGTACCATTTGTTTCATCTGATCTATTCAAATAGTTATTATTAGTATATTCATCATCGATTTGTAAGCACTCGGAGTTGTCTTCCGACAATGCCCGCAGTATCCCCATTCTTGCTGCTTCAGTTGCATCATGAGTATTGACCATTGGATTTGATTGTCTTGCACCCTTCATCATTCTACCCCGGCCTAATGCTGCAGAGTTACTTTTCCTAGGTGAGCTATTGTCATAACTCGAATTGTTATGTATAGATACCTTCCAATCAGTTACAGACTTGGGTGATATCTGCGCAGACTTTTTGGCATTGCGGTGTTTCACATTAATACCCGATGGTGGCCGTCTATTGCTGCTGTTGTTCTGCAGTACCTCATTCAATTCCTTTTCTTCTTCCTTCTCTGTAACTGATTTAGGTCCTAAAACTTCTGATAATCCACTTTCAGACACTGCATCGGCAGCAACACTTAACATTGAGAATATACTAGCACCTATACTATTATCATCCCAAGTAACAGAACTTGCATCTGATGCTTTCTCGACAATACCCTCTTTGGATACACGATCTTTCTTCGGAGATGGTTGAAAGTATATATCTATTGTATCAAGTTCATCATCATCATCAGATTGTTCTCGTTTATGTTGTGGGGTTACTTGTTTTTCTTGTTGTGGCAGTTGTCGGGGCGGAGTGGTTTTCGCGGCTTTGTCTTTGGTATCGAATTCGTATGCATTTTCACAATCACCAATATTATCATCTTGCAGTTTAGTTTGCGGGTCTGCTGTACTATCTTCTACTTGAGTTTTCTTTGCAGATATGGACGGTGCATCAGAAGAAGTTTTACCATCTTTCTCATCCTTTCTACTTTGTCGTGGCGGCGGTGTATTGTTGTCATCTCTTTCTATTATACCACCAAGCTCTTCATACGCTTGATCTAAAGCTTGTAATTTCAATTCTAAGAAATTCTGTTGACTGTAAAAGAACATGTTCTTCTTACCAGTTTTGTGAGTCGCCTCAAATTGTTCAAGGGCATATAATGCCTGTTGTTTTGCAACATTATATGCCTCGTTAATAGTTTCCTGGGATAGAGCATCATTTGGTGATTGTGAATCGGGAGTGTGTAAATTGAGTATATGATGCGCATTCTTGTATTGCAATAGAGATATAAAGTTTTCATTATCTTCTGTAGAATTTGTTAATGCTGAGTGATGTGAGGATATATCATTCGGACTACTTGGGCACATTACTACTGGTGACGGAGATTCGTCGTGTTTATTTGCCATTGTGATATATATGCTTTGAAGATGGAGTTGCAATGTTCGATAGCCTGGTAGTACCCTTATCACGATTACTAAACTCTGACAAGGATGAGTGGATAGTTATACTTGTCTACCACTATTGATCACCACCTGTTCTCTCTTGCAAGTTATATCAAATAATCGAGCAGTTGAACTCTCCCCGCCAAAACCACTTACTCATATTATTATGCCGCAACATTTGAATTGTTCAACTTGTCGTGTGAGGAGGAGAGCATTGGCATTTTGGTAAGATATGAAGAAAGGCTCAAACCATGATGAAAGTTAAAAGGATACCTAGAAACTTCTCGCCGCGCTTCATAATGGGGTAGTTGTGCATAGCGTAGTATATAATAAACCATTTAGTACATAGTTCTTAGTATGCAAGTAATTCTATACTTGTACAACAAAATCATTGTAAGTATCTCGACTTATTATTATGCAGTTCTGCTCCAAGTCCACATATATATCGGAGCTTTAACTTTAACATCACAAAGCTGCCAAGAGCTTACTACAATCGTCTGCACCCCAAAATCTAACCGCCCTCATACATATGATATGTCATCATATATATATATATATATATATATATATATATATATATATGATTTGTCAACATAGACATACATATCACATGTCAACATTCATATCTCTACCTAATACCTCTCATTCATCCTCTTGGCAACATTTCTCATATTATTATAAACCTTCCCGGGTGGTGCACCCAAAATCAAATCACAAATAGCATTCCTAGCCAAGCGTATATTACCATAACTGCCTAACAAATGTATCCTCGAATCGGCTATAACGATACGAGTTCGTGTGGCATTCTCAATAGCAAAACGAGTCTTACCATCCTGTCCGGCCACACGACCAATAGCACGTGATAAATGATCACCACGTAATATCTTTACATCCGTAACCTGGAATGATTCAATGAATAAATCATCCAATCGTAATAATGCCACTGCATCCTGTGGCTCAAACCCTAACATGAATGCCCCGATAAAGTCAGCTCCTTTCTGTAAGCTTGATGTATCAATTGTATGTCGTGATGTTTTAATCTCCACTGATCGTGTACGTGTATTAAATCGCACTTGTAACTTTAAATATTCAACAAGAGGTGTTAATAATTGTTCCCAATTCTCACGTAATGGTGTATACCGATGTGCTGGACAACGTATACGACGATATTCTGACTTGGAACTAGTTGGACGTGAGTGTTGTGCTGATAACTTTTGAAATGTCGGTTGTTCTACTGCATTGTTATTGTTATTGTTGTTGTTGTCCATTTCTATATCATCTTCATTGTTTGCATCTTCCTTTTGGATTGATTTACTCTGTATGATTCGTGATGTAAGTGTTGTTGGGTCAATGGTGTTGTCGGGTAGGTTAGTGTTGCTACTACTGTCCATATCCATTTCCATATCCATGTCGGGCGCTGCCGCCTGTTCTGCTGTTGCCGCTGTCATCTTGCCTGTCTATATTGTGTTATATCTCTTTGATAGTAAGGACAGTATTCCAGCCAGTTATGCAAAATGAAGAATGAGTGGCTCTGCATTTCTCCCTGGGGATTTATGAACACTCTAACTTGGGTGTCTTGAGCTCCGTGCAAACTTTCGCTAAAGTAACTCTATTGTACCTACTATGCCCATCATACCTCGATATAACCTCTCTCAGACACCAAGACATGTTAATATTGAGGTATCAATACCTCATGTACGTGTATCAACGTCGACACTTGATTTAGTAATCGTTGATGGTACCGAAATACATCTTTATGCACCGCCAACATATCTATTGAAATTAACACTACCGCATAGAGTTGTTAGTGAGGATGATGTTGATGATAGCTTGGCCAGAGCTGCTACTATACCACCTAATAATGGACTAATAAGTGTAGTAGAAGAAGAGTCTACAGCGGAAGATGATAAAGTGAGCATATCTTGTGTACAATCTCAATCTACTACAGAAATAACAGAAGAAACAAGTAAACAACAATATATTATATGGACAAAAGAAGATTTACCAAAGTTACAATACAATCCTGAGAAGAATCATGGTACATTGACAGTCATTATACGTAAGGAGGAAGAAGGAATATGGGAGGATTTAGATTTACTTGGTCGATTACAGCAACAACCGAAGACTAAACAACAAGCAAACGATAGAACTAGCAATCCACTAATCAAAGTGATAGATGGAGATAAAGATGAAATTGAAATATCTAATGATAATAATAATAATAATATATCATCTACATCACAAGTAATGGAAGATTTACTATCAGTCAACAATGAGAACAGACCAACATATGGACTCTTTCAACATTACTCAAATGTATTCAAAGATTATGCACGTGAAGGACTAGCACATGAAATGTTAGAGTGTCCAAATCCAGATGAAGTCTACAACACTACTAATAATAATGTTGACGGAGATAATAACACGTCTAAACAAGAAAATAGAAGAGAGACGAGGTTGGAAATGGAGAATGAAAAGTTTGATACTGATAGATATCTTAACGACTTATGTGTCGAAGAAGAGGGTGATATGATCTTTGACTCTGCAATGCTAATGGTACCACATTGGGCAGCAAATCAATCATCATCATCAGATACATCAAATGAAGAATCAAATGAATTAACTATTGACAATGTGACCAGTCAACTTTCAAAGCTAACGACTACAGAGGAAAAACAACTCAACACATTCTTTACGGCTGAAGAGTCTCATCTACTTGCTACACTTCCACCTCAAAGCAACATACCAATACAGTTGAGCGCTGAACAAAAGCGATCAGCCTTTCTCTCCCTAACAGACATACTTTTTGCATATGTCTATGATCATCGAACAACTGATGGTGATCCAACTGTAGAATCGTCATGGACAGTCATGATACTAAGTCCATCACTCTCGTGGTTAGAAAACTACAATCCACCATATGATACAATATTAGATGTTATTCGTTGGAATATTAGAAGATCATTGATTTATCCATATCTACGCAGTTATGCATTAGCAATAAAGCTTGCTAATGATGTATGTCAGATTATCAAGTGTGGTAGACGAACAGTCATCAGATGTTTGTTACAGTTACATCAAATTATGGAAAAGAGTGAAACGCATTACTTATTTAACAAGTTATATATAAATCTATTACTTGGTTGGATACAAAGATGTGAAGAGACTGAAGTGATAGAGTTTGGGAAGGAAGTAAAAGATGCATTAGGTCTAAATCTATTGAAAGATAACTTGGGATTGGGACTTGTTGAGCTAGAATCATCCTTCCTTGAAAGCACAGCATCGTCATCGGAAGAAGAAGACAATAATGATGAAGTTTCATACAACTATGAAAGTGACAGTGACTCTCGCGGAGTGGAGGACGCCACTGTGAGTACTACTGCGATGAGCAAGAGGAAGCATGAGTAGTTATTGGAATCGAAGAAGAAGCATAAGTATATCATAAAATCGGAAATGATTCTACCGACTATTCCTGGTAATCTTCATTCTGCATACTTACTAGATCTAAAAGCGTAAGAGAACAAGGGGTAAAATATAGTACTTAAACCTCAACGGTCTTGACATTCGACTTATTAGACCGGAAGTACGGTCCTCAATGAACGGAAATTTATATGTCCGTTACAGACAGCCAAGTAGTAGCAGACTCAACTCTCGATAGTATAATCAATCACACTTGGCGGCAGCAGGGCGTACTAACAATAAGCAGGTGGTGCTAATAAGCGTTAAGGATATTGGTAAAAGCGGCAGTTATAATATATGAAGAGTAACAGCACATTGCAATAAATTACCCCATACGATACACGAACACTAAAATTTACCACCAGTACAACAACAATACTTGATATAAGATAACGAATACAAGATGAAATCCATTCCATCTGATGGACAAACTTCAGATGATATTAAACAAAATATAAACAATGTAGAAGTGAACAAGGATGTAGATCCAATCAATACATCACCAAGCAGAGATTCTTATACAGATTTATCCTCTCCAAAACACAGTCCGTTCCGTCAATCGTTAGATGAAGAGCATCGTGCTAAAGCACGTCTACGTGAACTGGAGATTGAAAAGTTACACAAATCCAAACAATTATTACGTGAATCTATTCATTCACTATCTAATGCGGGTGCTGCAGGTGTAGGAGGTGTAATTGAAGGTGCATCTGATATGCATCAACATGATTCTATATTGACCAAAACAGAAATGTATAAAGTAGAAAAGAATGCATTAAAATTAACTGAAATTTATCCTAAGATCCTGCGAGCAGTCTCCTCATGGTCCTCAATATTCTCTCCATCAGCATCACCTTCCTCCTCGTCATCCTCTTCCCATTCCTCTTCTTCATTGTTTCCCCCTGGATTTCGCCACTCATCACTTTGATCCTCCTCTTCTTCCTCATCTTCTAGATATAGCTCTGCAATACTTCTGGCATTCATTTTATACTATGGAGAGATGATGTTGTGTGAGAACATATGTGACACAAGATATGAGCAAAAAAGGATTACTTACTTGAAGTACAAGGGCATATGTACCCTCAGCATCCACAACTTTGTGCATGTAGCGTCCATCGCTAAATCCAGATACCTCACGGGACATAGACACTGCACATCCATGTGAACATAGAAAACTGAACCAGTCGCCTGTACTCCTGTCAACGAAGAACATACGCTTTGAGACAGTTCCATCTTCATCATTCAACCAGGTCAGAGCAAGTCTATTCTCAATTAGACCTGTCAAACCCGCATCCCTGTGCCAATTGAATAAACCATAAGTGAAATGAGCACTTCGAGGGATACCAGTCTCTCTTTGAGTCTTATAATAAGATATCCATCCATTAATCACCTCACACGTATTGTTATTCTGTGCTGGTTCAAACCTATCGAGGTAACCTTTGAAGGGTTGAACATATTTTGTCAAAGCCTTCGCCACTCCACCATGCCAATAGTTTGCGTCTGACAATATTACATTACGCTGTAATGTATTACTAAATATATAATCCTGTTCGTTATTTGCTGCCTCAGATAGTTGATTTTCCATATCTTCTATAGTAAATTGATCTGTAGGATCAAATTGTTTGGTACGTTTAACCCTCAAACCCTTACCCACAAGTGTGTTGCAAAGAGTTTTGCTTCCAATAAATCCTTGGAAATAATTCATACCAACATTATAATAACTATTTGGATCATTGTGATTTGCAATAGGTACAAAGTTTGTCGTATTGAAGTCCCGATTAGGGAAATGTTGTCGAATATCAAGTGGTGTAGTTGGACTACCAGCACAGCAACCACAGAGTTCTACTTGCTGTCCATTCACTAGAACAATCTTTGTAGGATCCCTTGGTGCATTTCCTGGACAAATAGGATTATTTGTTTCGGGACATAGGAAAGCACCACTACACATAGTTGGATAACCATTTGAGATTTTCTTTGTACTATATGTTTTGATATGACCATCATTCTTTTTTCCCTTGACATAGCGCACTGGTGTCTGTTGGCATGTCACATTTAGAATAGCATTAACGGCCCATCGTGGGACATACATGTTTAGTATCCTCTGTAGTAATTAACAGTAATTAACTATCCTTTAATGCTATATATTATGTCCAAAATGTGTGGTTAGTGGTTTGAGTGGTGATGATGAGAAAGGTCAAGGATACCGTATCCACATCTTCACCACACAGAAAATGATGATAAGTAGTACCTAATATGGTATGGATGATATTATGTACCTGATCAAGCACGATAAATAAGCCATCGAGATATTCTATCCAATAGCAAATAACACCGATAACACGATGTAATAATTTGGTATAATGCCGTCTACAAGACGGCCTCGTAGAGCTCGCCGAGTGACATCCGCGATGCTATTACTGACGATAACCGAACACATGACGTCGTGTTACAATTTGAGGTAATAATACATATAAAAGTAAACGACATACATATGCATATAAAAGTAAAGATGTGCGTATTAAACCAACGATAACACACTGCCATTGACGTTATTTATACAACATTATGCAATCACAACAATTATTGTAAACTCATCATGCACACCAAAACGAGTTTAAGTGTATCATCTATTCGACAATTGGCACGCTAAAGTTTAAATATATAAAAACGTAAAACATGTGCAAACTAACTCAACAATGTGAAAGTGTTAGTTCATCCAACATCCTTATATATGGATTATAGATTACTCAATTTAGTCTACACTGCCGAGGCCTCTGCCAGGTTATTGAGAGAACATTCCTTCAACAATGGACATGATAACGCCCGCTTAATATATTGTTACTCTGTCTATTATTTATATTACCATCTACAAATGTAAATAATGTAATGTAATAGTGTGATAGTTTGGCTCTCTCTATGTGAGTTATGTAGATTACGTATGTACTCGAGTACGGAGCAATACTCTATTACCTCCTAAATAATCATCGATAGCGCATCCCCACTGGATTCATTAACTTCTACAGCTACTATTAGTTGTGGTAAATTGAGAGGTGAGTTAGTTTGTGCTATGTGGTTAAATTACAGTGTCTGTTAATTCATTACTTGTCATTTTTTTTTTGTTGCAATGAATAATAACAACTCTCCTCAATCATCAATCAATTATACTCCACCACACCACCTGCCAATTACAGAACATATTCTACATAAATATTATATTAAATACAATCAGATTCGGTGGCATACGGTGCACACATTCCATCGGCCAACGCAAAATTCATTATTTTCCATCTGAACCACTATCATCAATCAATAACAATACGTACGATATCATTGGATGATATTACTGTATGACAACATTCATAATTTACTGTCATTGATAGATATATAAAACACAGACGGTAATTCAACAGCGGCCAAGATCAACAAAATAATAACAATACACATTCATACAATACTTCTTCATCATGAGTGATCCTCGACGATCAAGACGCCTAGAATCATTGCTACCTACAAACGTTGGTCAATCTACATCAACTGCGTTGTCATTGGAGAACGGTCTAGTGTCAAATAAGAAAAGAAGTACAAGATTGGGAGAAAGCTCTGTTGAATTAGCAAATCGTCATTTCCATCTACTCCACACAGAGTCTACAGCCCTTCCGCCATCAGCTGCTACGTTTACTCGGTCACTACCTCCAAAATGTGCCGAACCAGGCACAAAGGACAAGCGTGTGTTTTATATTGTATCGTCAATGCATGAGGTTGATACGGGGGACAGGAGTGCAATTATAGTAATGGCATTAGGCATGGGTAATTTGCAAAATACATTGAGGGAACGTATTAAGTTTGGTAACCAACATTTCCCTACTACACGTTTGATTTGTAAAGGATATGGCAAGGTTGAGAGATATAATCTCAATATTGAACCACTCTTGCCATCTGAATTTACAGAGAGATTCCCAGGAGTGACTTTGGGCTGGCAGGATGGCAACGATGCAACAAGACGTTACCTTGATGTGAATTCGCCGGAAGCAAAAGAAGCTGATCTCCAGTGTCGAATTTATTATCTGGCCAAAGTGGATGAGAATGATAACTATGGTTATGAGGATGCAAGGATATCATTTACTGCTTCAAACCTAAAATCAATGGCAGTGACAACCACCAATAAAATTGACCATGTTTTCAAAGGCAAAGTTAGAGCATTAAATATTACTCTTCCAGGTGTCGATCAAGGAGTACTCATGCAAACTGGAACTTCCTTAGACAATCATGTCGTCGATACACACACGTTTGAAACATTGGAACTTGCTGAAGAACACCAATCGAAATATAATACACAGACGGGAGTACTCGAAGGCAATGAAGGAGCTGCTTGGTTAGCAAGCGTACAGAATCAACCTACTGCTAGTTACGACTTGATGAAAGAAGGAAATAACGAGGTAGTAAACGTCTCTACTTCTCGAAATGCCCTCAAGCATATGAGGAACGGTAAGGATACTAGTAGCGCTGGTTTGAAACCCTTTGATGAATGGTTGAAAGAACAGAAACTCGGCATGGTGAAGAAAAAAGCGGGTGGAGGGAAGGGTCAAAAGAGTCACTTCGTCAACCCTACGATGTTGCCAGAAAATGGGGCCGTACTAGAGAAAGGCAAGTTTGGTGTTGATGCCACCTATACTATCAAAGGAGTGATCAGCAACGACTAAGGTACATGCATGATAACTTTTGATCCCGAACAGTCTTCTTCGCTTGATGGTGGCCCTTCAGTGACATGTGAATTGAAAAAACTGGACATGTTGGCTCTGAACGTTTATGCACAGTTTGTCAATGTTTGTATACATTTATATGAATTTTAGTTCGTTTCATAGATTATAAGTCAAGTTTTACTTGTAAAAGCTAATGAGTAGGTCTACAAGAACAAGTTTGAACATAGAAGACATCTGAAGACATAAGTGTAAATATTATCTTCTATCTGTTACATCATCATCTTTATCTATACACCCAATCAAGCCTTCATCGGAAGCGCTGTGAGTATATCGTTTGTATCCAATGAGCAGAGGCCTGCAATAGGTATTGCAATGCTATACGGTGCCTCGTTTACAGAAGTAAATGCCAGATACAAGAAGCTTGCATTAATATATCATCCTGACAAGTATCACCCACGGCTTAACATCTCAAAAACAGATGCAGAGAAGCACTTCCGTCTTGTCAAAGACGCTCGTAACTACCTAAAGGAGGTACTCTAAGTAGTCGCGAATCACACTTCTCACTCTCAAAAATCAATACAACGACAACAACAACAACAACAACAACATCAACAACAACAACAACAACAACAACAACAACAACAACAACAACAACAACAACAATTCGAACAATAAACAACAACAATGACATTACTATTATTGAGTACTGACATCTTACTCAGCATCCTCTCCTACTCCGGTCCGCTAGAATTAGCAAGATTAGGTAGAACTTGCAAACTCTTTGGTAGCCGTACACACAACATCGAGGAAGTAGACCCCGAGCTTGGAGAGGCTTCCCCCAATTGTCGCCATGATGAGATGATGATCACTGGAGGACCGGGTACTAAAATGTCACTCGTAGATGTAGCTTCGTGTAAAGTCCTTCGTCCGATGTGGTCCAAACCTATATACAAAACAGTAAGAAAGGACATACTACACTTTGGAGCCAAACTGCATTGTTTCATCTGGTACCAAGCAAAGTCTTGGACTAGTGCCTACCTCAAATTTCTACAAATGTCAAGAGATACTACATACATGAATGATGTGGGTTCAGTAAAGAAAGCTTTAGACATTCTCTACTTCGAATGTGTGTATCAAATCAAGTCGTTGGATGACGTAGAAACCCGTTTTAAACTCTTGGCCCTCCAGTTTCATCCTGACAAACACCCATTATATGGAAGGAAGAATAAGATGACCTTGAAAGAAACTACCATTCACTTTCAACGAATAGTAAAAGCTCGAAATTATTTGAAGAAGTGCTTACATTTATAATAGTGTCTCCATTGCAAAGTCCGCTATCTAACAGACTGCATCAACAATAACAACAAAAGCAAACGATTTATTCGTTTGATTGCAAAGTTCGCTACCTAACAAACTGCACCAACACAATAACAACAGAAACAAAAAACAATAATAACGCCGATTACATTACATTACATTACAAATCACAATATTTACATTATTCGGGTGACCCGATCTGCACTGAGAGACTTCATTATTCGATTATACTACGAGCCCGCCATAGCCATATAACAATCAGCCGTCAGCCGCAAAGCTCTATTAGACCTCTATTAAGAGTAGCGGTAATTGAGACGAGAGTATAATTAAGTAATGTCAAGCTCGAAGACTTTCGGTGAAAGAATCATCGCCGTGATAGAGCCCGATCTAATCAATATTCAACTTTGGAAGAATATGAGCACGTATAAAGCCGTGCAGCACAATAGATGAAGAACCTATTTGGCATGAATTCACTCTGTGAGAGTATAGAGTGAATACATGAGCTGGGTATTAAATGATGACAGATTCAACTTCAGTCTTATATTTCAACCTCTAGAGTTTGCCTGTTTGGCATGCAATTCTCTGCGAGTACACATGATATGTGTATGAATGTGGAGTATTAGTATGAGCCGGGAGGTCAGTTTGATCTACTCTAAAGAGCCCAACACATTATGGAAGAGAACAAGGAGTGTATATGTGTTGGTGTAGATGTTATGAAGTAGTGAAAGTGGAAGATAAAGCCACGTGAAACTACGACAGCTTGATTGTCTTGTTGCTACATTCAAGTTGGTTCTTTCGTATAACACTTTCCCAATACTAGGAGCGGTGAGGGATCCAAAAGATATACGATACAGCAAAGAACAAATCCGTGTCTATGTATAGCCAGAATCTTGGGGTTGGTCTCTTGAACGATTGCTAATAATCTAATTGAACATGCATGATAGAACAGAGATAGGAGAAGTAGATAGAGAGCTTTGGTATGCTGAATCTCTTTTGTAATTGGAAAACTACTCTCGAAGCACACCCTCCAGCCGTGGTGACACAACTAACATCTTTTGTGTACACTAGTAGACACTGATCTAATCATTCTTAGGCTGAATAATCATATACGAGATAGACGGCAGCGTAAATAGGCGTCTAGAGATAGATACAAAAGTCCTAAGCTAGTTAATTCAATTCAATTCAATTCAATTCGTAGTTGAAGGGCGTGTCGGTATCCTTAGGTAGCTGTCCTTACTCATCTCAAGAACCAAGAGCGTACTAACCTGCCTCTAGAGAGACGGCTGCCTGAGCAATTAATTTGTCACTACATATCAATAAATAGAGACAGTAGTATAAACAGTAATACGCACTTTAATTTTGGCTGACAGCACAGCTAATTATTAACAAACACATATAAAAATACACAATACAAACATACACCAAAAACCAAAATACCAAATTATATGTCTGATGATAATTTAGAAGGAGCTGATATCTGGGGCGATGCCGATGATTCAAGTAGTGGAGATGCCCCAGGCGGCGGCGGTGATAAATCTGACAAACCATCATCCAATGCAGCCAAAGAAGATGAGCCAGTATTGGCTTTATTAGAAAATGGTACAGCCTTGGACACATTGTTAGAAAATGGTACAGCTGAGGCCTGTATGATGGCGCATGAAAGATTAATGGATGGTAATTTGTTCTTTGCTGTCTGTGGTGGAGCTGCGGGGTGAGTATTTGTGTGTACTTATAGATGAATTATGTGCATATGATGTGTCTGTTTACTAACCAACATATACTGTATAGAGAGGTACATGATTTGATACCAGGACATGGTTGGGAAGTGAAGAGTGTGGCAAAAACTGATGATAATGAACATACACAAGAGGATGACAACAATGGAGATTGGGTTAAAGATTGGGTGTCAAGAGGATCACAAGATTCTATTAATAGCAAAGAAGCAGATAAAAACAAGGTTGAGAAGGAGACACCAAAAATTACAAATAAAAAGTCAACAACATCACATATGTCGAGCAATGCATCCAACTCTACCAAAGAATTAACCCGACCTTATGAATTGCAACGACGAGTATCATCTGTTGCACGTCTATCCAGACTTGAGCTACGTAAACAGCAATCCTCTGTTGGGTCAGATAGTAACCGTCTTTTTTGTGCACATGAAAAGGGCCTTACTATTACCCCTAGTGGCTCATCAAGAAGGACATTAATGCGTATGGGCCTACCAATGGAAAGAGGGTTACAACGATTACATGCTCCTCTGGATAAACCATTGAATGAACAAGAAGATCCAAATACCATGCTATTGAGTTCTCAAACAGAAGCAAATGGTAACACCACTATTGAAAAGTCAACGTTTCAAAAAGCGCTAGCACACATGGACGAACGTACCATTCGTAGAATTGAAAAGGAAGAACGTAAAAAACAAAAAGAGAAGTTAACTCTAGAAAGGTCAGTGACACCACATAATGGAGGGGGTTGTATCTCACCCTTCAGTATGAGCATCCTTCAACACATGTTTACAAGTAAGCAGTTGTCTTTCAAGCGAAGTGGTAGTTCATATAGTCGCTTTGATTCATTTTTGAATACACCAGCTGACACTGATATTGATGAATCAACAGTAGGATTAGATGGTATTAATGGCGATGCAGCTGATGATATCTTTCGACCATCTGCTCGGCCTAGCTCGACTGCTAATCGTCTTAAGAATCTGTTGGTCAATGCAGGCTTCAAGTCTAAAATGGAAGACGTTGTTGATGATGAACATATTGTTGATGCCAAGGAAGATGATAATGCTGAATGTAGATCTAATTCCGTGGCAGCTTTGTTAAATGGAGGTCCTTCATTTAGAAATGTTGACATGTTCCGTGACTCTTCCGTAGACAAGAAGGCTGAGAAAAAGAAGCCGAAGTCAAATGATGATACAGAAGAGAAGCCTTCGAGTGATGATGTTCCTGGAACTCCGACCGACGTGAAGAAAACACTCAGCGATGAGGAGGTTGAGGTATCTCCGGCTGCTTCGGATCTTGGCGAACTTCCAAGTCAGCTGCCGCCATTAGCAGGTAGAACTCGATCTGGCATGTCCCAGTCATCTCTTACTCAGCAACGAAGAGGTACTGCAATTGGTATTATGAAGACGGCATCTTCTAGTGGAAGCAGTCCAATGAGAAGAGGTAAATACGAACGCAGTGTCTCTTGGAATCACGCGGTCTTTGAAAAGGAAGAAGAAAAGTTGGCAATGGCTCGTCGGGATTCTGCAATCTCACTGTTAAGCGATGGAATCTCAGTCATCTCTTTCCCCAATCTGAAGAGAGCAGCACCACTAAGATCCGAGTCTATGAGCAGTGTAGCTTCTCTGACACTACGCCCAGGTAGACCGGTTAGATCTGACAGTGTAGCATCAATCTCATCAATTTTGTCGCCATTCCCATCGATTGGACTTGGTAGGCCTGTGTTATCATCAACTGGAGGAACTTCATTCACGGGCTCACTTCCATCGTTATCACGTGCACGTCCTGTTCGATCTGAATCACAAATAACAATGCTCACAACTGATCTTGACGATGACGATTCTTTGAACTCTGAGGATTATGTAGATGTCAAACCCAACCAACCCAACGGAGCCGCATGGCAATCACCACTGAGACGACCACCCAGAAACCCATCATCATCTAGTGTCGGAGGGGCTAGAAATGAACAGGCCGTATTCATAAGACAAGCATCAACAAACAACTATGAAGGTGAGGGAATGGAAGTTGAAGAGTCACCCGTAGTTGAATCTGTTGACAAGGCGAGAAAGTATCGAAGCATGCTATCCGGTAGCAGTTTCAAGAGTAGCAAGAGCTCTTCCTCGTCTAGGCCTCTGCTATCTCTAGATGACTCATTTGTCATTAGAAATATTAGTCTATCCAGGCACACTTTAGAGATTCTCCGAAGTCTTTCAAATGAAGATCTTCATTCGTCGCATCATCTTGAGCCTATCAATGGCACCGGCTCTTCTTCGAGAGGCAATGAAGTAAGCTCTGTTGCTCGTGTAGGTGCTGATCAGGTTAATTGCGATGAATCTTGGGATTTGGATTCCACATCTTATGCTGCTGCGAATGCCTGGGCCGTGACAGAAGATCCATATGCAATAGGTTATGGGGCATTCAACTCGCTCTCTTTTCAAATATTGGGAACCCATGCCAATGATACTTCCTGTCATCCACATGTGTTGTCTCCACCTTTAATGGAGAGCCTTCAGATGTTCATGCCGGACACAATAGCTGAAACAAATTACTTCTTGAAGTATTCTTTAGTACGTGATGGGGCTCATCTTCCCTCACTTTTGAAAACAATCCGTGGCACAAAGCACACTCTTATTGCCATTGAAACCGTCGAAGGCGAGGTATTTGGTAGCTTTACTTCATCTCCTTGGCGTAAGAGTTGGAACTACTATGGATCAGGAGAATCTTTTCTTTGGAGAATGAGAAGAACAAGGAGTGAAAAGGATGCACAACATTCAATCTTAGATCAAGCCAAGCTTGAGAGTGAGTTAGATGTGTTCTATTGGTCGGGATCCAACGATATGGTGCAGTATTGTACACATGATATGATTGCACTTGGCGGTGGCGCACTCAATGGGGATGAAGGTAGAGACGATCAATCAGATGATCAACGCAATGTGTCACCCCCTCAGAGTCCAGGATCTATTGATAAGGGCGGTTTTGGATTGTGTCTTGAGAGTGATCTCCTTTATGGTACTTCTTCCCCTTGTGCAACCTTTCAGAGTCCACCTCTTTCCAAATCACACGAAGACGGTAGTCCGTTTGAGATCTTAAACGTAGAGGTGTGGACTTCAACACCGTGTGACAGTGTTGAAGCCGCTGAGGATTTAGAAATGAAAAGCCTCTTCCTGGAATCTTATACTAGGGAATAAGGTTATGTGACTGTAAAGTAAACAGTTTAAGTTACAACATTTAACATGAATAACATATACATATAAGTGTGTCTTAAAATACAATGTTTTTTCATGCATTTATACCTCTATCATCAACATCAAAGTCGTCGTCTGGGTGATCAGAGAAACCTCCGGCAACGTCTGTCATTCCGATATCCCCTTCATCGTCACTGTCAGAACCAATGTTGGTGTCAATGTCAAGATCAAGATCATTAGACAACTCCATAACATAGGCATACTCCTTCGCCCCCGCTTCCGGCGTCCATAGACACGATAGACTAACCA
>Ga0214477_100432_pt1 | contig 29268 bp, 16 predicted proteins | sample M1_20Mar14CPVII9_FD_165058 | JGI IMG/M metagenome (GOLD analysis project Ga0214477, IMG submission 165058) | Marine eukaryotic communities from Monterey Bay, California, United States - M1_20Mar14CPVII9sort6BwellC16 | ecosystem: Environmental > Aquatic > Marine > Unclassified | place: USA... | reverse complement strand
TATTACCTATATCAAATTAAACATACAATATGGGTGGTGGATTAGCCTTTCTAACAAAGAAAAGTTTCAACCCAGCTAATTGGAGGAATCAACGTGAAGTATGGGAGGCACGTCAGAATGCAGAGACCGAGAAACGACGTATTAGTGAAAGAGATGCACAATTAAAACGAGAAAGAGAAGAGGAAGATTTGGCACGTGTAGTGGGTGGTGAAGAAGGCGGTGGACGTAAGGCATTAAGTTTCATGTATGATGCAGGTAAGGTACCTGGATTAGAAAGAAAGAAGGGTGCTGATGATAATGATGAAGAGGATTATAATAATAATGGTAAACAAAATAAACAAGATGGGGAGACATCATTATATGAAAGACAGCTGGGTGATGATGATGCAGCTGCCGCCTTTCGAGCAATGTTGGCAAAGGGCATACCAACTGAAATAGAACAATCTGATAATGTACCATCACACTCTATGACAGCAGGAGAAGCAGCACTAAAAGGAGATGGTGAAGAAGAATCTAAAAAAGAAGATGATAAAGATTTCAAACCAGACAATAGAACTAAACTGGAAAAAGCTGTAGGTCGAGGTATCAATTCTGGATCTGGACTTACACTTGCACAACAAATGGAAAGGTTTCCGATGCTCAAAGGGGCACCAGTTGCACTTGAGAAAGGCAAAGGTGGAGACGACGAGAAGGAGACTGATGCTGCGGCTTCTTTAAACTTTAAGCCTTTTGGAAGTCAGATTCGAAATGTCAAGTGTTTAAAGTGTGGGAAATGGGGTCATTCAAAAGGCGATAGAGAATGTGAGGCTGAATGGAACCCTTTTAACTTCAAACCAATGGCAGTTCCTCAGCCTCCTGCTAAATGCGAACCTGCCCCTGCTACCACCGTTGCCCAAGAAAGAGAAGTAGTACCACAGAAGACTTCAACGGATGAACAAAGGGATGAGCGAGACAAGAAAAGACGCCGTAAAGATGATCGGAAGCATAGAAAGAAGAAGAAGAAGAAAAGTCATCACAAACGTCGGAAGAGAAGTCGATATTATTCCTCTGATTCATCTACATCTTCTCATTCAGATGACAGTGATAGTACTAGACGTCATCGAAGAAAAGAGTCTAGTAGACATGGATCATCTTCTAGGCGCCATGAAAAGAAGAGAAGTAAACACCAGAGAAGACGACATCGTTCTCCATCATCATCATCAGTATCGGTTACTATTCTTGCAACAATCTGTTTGTTACCAACATTTTTATTAGGAACAAGCAATGCCTTTAATTATCTCGGTATGTCCAGTACAAAGCGGAAGCAATCAACAACTCGTCTCTTTAATAGTGAAGATACTAGATTGGATGAGAAACTAGCTACAACTCCACCCAAGGATGCGTTAGCCCTGCTCGATGAGGCAAAGAAATTGCGAGCAGAAGCGTCAATGATTCAACAACAGCTGATTCTTGAGAAAAAGGAAAGGATTAGAAAAGAACGTGCGAAAGTTGACTCCTTGATAGATGCCTTACTCTTTCATGGTTCAAATACTGAGAGGTTTGGTGACGACAGTGAGAGTGAAGCAAAGAGTAAACAGCAATTGATAAATACTGAAGAGCAAGTGGCCAACCTATTAATATCCAAGCGGCTTTCATACGAGATGGTGAATCAGATGTTTGATCGGATATGTGAGCAATCAAATCGTCCACAAAGTATCGATAGTTGTTCACCACTATTGAGCTTATTGCTTGATGCATCTTGTAAGGTAGATGTTATTGAAAGGAAGGATAATCCAAACAAAAGATGGAATCAGCGTGTTGAAAGGGATTTGCGAAGAAAGCTGTTTGCACTGGGGTATGGCATTAGAATTGAAGACGTTGAAAAGGAGAAAAATGGAATTCGTTCAATACACGGAGACAGAGACTTGTACCACTAATCGCTACATACTTGATATTAGATGTGTGTTTGTTTAGAAGTAGTATGTTGGTCTCATATATAAACACTGCCTCAAATCTAAACATTGCAGAGAAATGTAACTGTATATACATATTCCAAAGTAATGAGAGAGGCTTCTTCTATATACAGTAAGCAGTAAGCGACTGTCGACTGTAGTTAGAAAGACTCTTTCTCTCTCTAGTGAGACCTGAATATTTCATTCAAAAGAGTTGCTCTAGAGCGAGAGTAGGTGGATAATGAGAGTAGTCCACCATCTATGTGCTCTGACGACTCTAAATTTGAGACGATCTAATGGTATATATGGGCATAACTGTCCTTTAAGAGCATAGTAGTAGTATTAATCTCTCTCTTGGGTATTGCAATATTAGTCTCGCAATAGAGTATTCAATCGATCAGTCGATCATCAACAACAACACATAAATTACAGACACAGAACTCTCTAATAATTATCTACAATCAAGGTATTACTAATCAATAAATCAATATTATCAAAATAAACGAATCAAGTCTAAACATTAATTGGAGATATATAAATATCTCTTATATTATATCATATATCATTTATACAGAACATATATCAAGGTATATAGCAGAATCACAATAATATTAAACAACATGAATTCCTCGCCCAATGCAGCACTCTCCCCGAAATCATCAATACTATCTGCGGAGTACGAGAAGAAGAGCATCAAAAGTCTCAAAGCAGAGATAAAAGGATTAACAAGAGCGGTTAATGCATTTGAGAAAGGCAGTCCAGAATACCGTCATCTTAAACCAATGCTTGATACAGCAGAAGAAGACCTTAATTGTTTACTAGAGGATCAATATATGTTTAGAAGTTTCACAGGCAGTGGTAGTAGTAGTATCAATAATGTTAATGAATCATCATCGGATATTGATAGATCATTTTCATCATCTTTAATATCTACGCCTCCATTGAGTAGAAAGAGTAGTACTAGTAAAACAAAACATTTCAACATACCGAGACCTCCTCTAACATCTCCTTCACAACCAATTACCAAATGCCCAGAAGAAACAATAGATTCTGAAGTAACATGGGAAGATAAATATTCGTCATTATGGTTTGAAAGTAGAATTGAAAAAACATCGTCAAAGAAGTTATCATCTTCATCACCACATTCTCCTCGTAGATACTCACATCCTGACAATGTAAATCATCACTCTGAGGTGAGAGATTATGACGACATGGCATCAAAGTTGTTTGGTAGTGTAAACGACAAGTATCAACAAAGGATAGAACATCTTAATAAACAACTTGAGCATACTACCAAGTTTTCTAAAGAATACTTTACAATAAAGAAGGAAATTGAAGATATAAAAGCAAGAAGAAAAACAAGAAGACGTAGTGAGCCAATTATTCATTATGTAAAAGTTAGAATATGATATTTTTAGGTAGTATATCTAGAGGTAGTAAATTATATGACTGTAACATAAACTTTATCTTCTTAGTCTCTTTTTTGTGTTTTTCAATACGACTTGACAACATCAAAATAGTAGCACATATCCTGGAAACTTGGCTTCTTCAATATCGACTGCAGCCTTCAATCAAGTGCATTCGCCGAGCACTGACTCTCTACTCTTCTCTCTATTAGCCCTGCACTCCAATCCTCCACCTTCAGCTACTAGCCCAAAGGAAAAGGATACCGTAAAGGATACCTTGAGACATAAAGAGTAGAGTTGAGCCCTTATTATTTATTGCCGTCGGCAATATGAAGAGATAATCTCCCTTTGCACGAGCGGCTAGTGATATAGTTAGTAGGTGGGGTTAGTCTGTGTGTGATCTGTATTGCAATTTAAGTTGATAGCGTACTAAAATTGGTCTTACTTTAATAGATTCGAGCTCAAGCAACAGGAGACACTTCACATAAAAGCTCAACTCAAGCCTGAGCCCCCAACGTTATTTCAATTGAATAAGTATATATTAATAGTTAATCGTATATATTAAAATTAATATATGTTTCAACAAGATACTGAACAACAAAAACTAATTGCAAAGCACACACAAGACAATCCTCCACAAACTCAATCTATTACAAAGAAAAGGAAGAAAATGGGAAGGTTTAATAAAGGTAAATCCAAAAGTCCATATCAAATTGGTGATGGTAATGCATCCGATTCTGTCTCTGAATTGTCGGGTGACGAATCATCTATTAGTTCTAGTATATCAAAGTCATCTAGTGCTTTTAGGAATAAGTTTTTAAGGGGTAAAAAGAAGAATAAGGGTAGTGCATCTGTAGGTAGTCGATCTAAAAAGTCTAGGGAAGCACGGGATGGGAAGAGTAGTAATAAGGCAGCTTCTGCTGCAGTCGTTCCTCCCTCACCAGGCGGTCGATCGGCAGATGATAGTACCAACCGTTCGGTAGGAACATCCTCCTCCGCGGCTGCACGGTCAAAAGCCTCATCTAAAAATGATACCAAACGATTAATGAAGGATGCTAAATCACGATTTAATATTGGATTAGTATATTTAAAAACTGGTGATTATGCCAAGGCACAAGATAATCTTGAACACTCATTATATTGCCATATACAATTATATGGACATGACGCTAAGTCATATAGTAATGATACATTAGTGGCCATATCAGCAGTACGCGAAAAGCTCGGTGATTGTAACTTATCAAATACAGCCGTGGTTGATAAATGTTTAGCATTAGATCATTATGAGGAATCACGACGATTATTAAAAAGTATTGATCCCGAAGATGCTCCTGATAATGTTAGTGAAATGTTAGATCGAGTGAACGAAAAGTTAAAATCACCAGAGTTGAGTAATAGATCAAGATCACGAGATGGACCAGGACCATCGGCACGGGCCACGGGAAGATATCAAATGGATGGGAATGATAAAGCCAAGGCATTGTTGGGTGTGGGTGTTGCTGGTGGGGCAACCGCGGCGGCAGTGGCAGCTAACAACAAGAACGCAGCAACATCAACACAAGCAGCTGCTGTACCAGATAGTGCAAGGAAACGACGTCAAAGAGCAACTGAGAAACTAGATATATTAGGAATTGGTGCTGGATTAACTGCATTAGGACAGGGTATACACGAGGTCGCACATGATATTAAGGAAGGTGTAAAGGATGCATTTGAATCAAGTTCCGATGGTGATCCATCGAGTCATCGTGGATCACTAAGTGGTGAAGATGCCGAGGGATTTGATATTGCCATGTCACATTTAGAACGTGATAATCATCGTACGGCATTGAATTACCTGACATCGTTAATGGAGGGCGGATCTATGAAGAATGCCGACTTTCGTTCAGAAATGGCAGCTAGTATGTTGAAGGTTGCCGATAGTGCGATGGAGGCTGATAAGATAAGTGTTGCTACTGATGCATATGAGGAGGCATATGCAGTATTGAAGGAGAGTGAGCAGATTAAGCAACAACAGACAAAGGGATCATCATCGCTAAGTGTATCCTCTCAACCGGTGGCTAGTGATGACCTGAAATTAGCACTGAGGGGATGTATCAAGGGCCACAAACTACTAGCCATGGAGACAGAGTCAATTCGTGGTTATCAAGCAGCAATTGAACACCGTAGTAGAGTGTATCATTTGCTTGACGAGGAAAATCGGTGTATACCAGCATGTAAGCAGTTGGTCAAGATTGCTTATCTATATGGGGAGAAGGACGATTATGCCAAGAGTTTGGTAACACTGTCGGATGCGGTACGACGTCTCTTCAAGGGGGTTAGCTCATTGGAGATGATGCCTGCCGAACGAGTTGAGTTGCTTATCCAGTGTTATCACATGAGAGCAATATGCTTCTCCAAGTGTAAGAAGTGGAACGAGGCATTAGATCAATATGATGAACTCTTACCTCTGATATCTAAAACAGAGGGACAGGGAGGCAAGGATTACAACTCGGCATTGATTCAGAAGGCTGCTCTTTTGGTAACTATGGGGAATCATCGATTGGCATCAACCACGGTGAATAAATACTTGGGACTATCGGAACTATCAGATGAAATGGCTGGTGAATTGATCGTCGATGACTTGGATCATGTACTGGCTCTAGACACAGCCGCTGCCACACAACTTAAGTTGGGCAATATCGACAAGGCACAGACCATATTCGAGAAGAAGCTAGCCTTCGTCAAGACTCTTCCTAATCATGATGAAATGAAGAGTGATACGATGCACAAACTAGGATGTGTCCTCGCCTACAAGAAGCAGCACAAATCGGCATTGCCATATCTAAATGAAGCCCTAGATGCTAGGAAGTTTTTGTTCGATGGGAAGAGTAACACAGTATTTGAATCACAGTGGGCAGTAGCGGCGGCGTCACAAACTTTAGGAGATACTGACAGAGCACTCAAGGAATATGCTATCCTGTTGGATAAGATGAATCAGAATAAGATGACTGATTCTCCCGTTGACTTGGTCCTCATCCACAACTCGGCTGGAAAGTTATTCTTCGATGAGGGAAAGGTTGACAAGTCAGTTCATTCATTTAAGCAAGCTCTTAGTGGATCTGAGACTCATCATAATCCCCAACTCAAGGCAGAAATCACACTTAATCTTGCAAACGCCTACTCTGCCAAAGGAGACGACCAGAAGGCAATGGATCTGTATGACAAGCTTCTCAAAACCAAGTCACTGAAACGAACAAAGATGTTCTTCTTGACACTATTCAACAAAAGTCTACTGCTCATCAAGATGGGAGAGGTGGAAGAAGCTAAGGAAATACTTCACAAAGTTTCAGAAACTCGATCATCCATGGCTGATGATGTGAGAGGGAGTATATACATGACTCTGGGAAATCTCTCCGTTTCTGAAGGCAAGATCAAGGAGGCTTTGGATTACTTTGAGCAGTCCTTGGATAGTGTAGAGGAGGGAGACTTTAACTCACTTGTGCAAGTTCAGAGACATATTGGAATGGCATACTTTGAATCAGGTCAGAGTGATAAGGCAATCATGACATTTGAACATGCACTTGAAGATTTATCCGAGCCAGGCTTGGAAGGCAAGGCAGTCGAGCTACTTAAGGCAGAGATATGGAACTGCATGTCGCGTGTATATAGAAAGAAGGGCGACCTTGCTCAAGCCAAGAATTATGCAAAGCTTGGTAAGTACTTGGTTGTAGATCTTATACAAATATTGCATGCTATGACTGATCTTAACCTTCGTTATATTAATTGTATTATATAGCCCTGCAAACTTACAAGTCAGAGCTTGGTGAAACAAATCCAATAACTCTAAGGAATGTATCCAACCTTCAACTACTTAACCTTGAAGAAGCAGAAGGATTGGAAAAAGATGAAGCCAAACCAATCATTAATGCAGCCAAATATGAAATGGAGGGAGCACTTGAAACCTTTGTTTCATTAGATGATCCATGGACATACCGATTAGATGTGGCATCATTGAAAACTAACTTGGGATTTGTTGCCGTATGGCAAGGTAAGCCTAAAAAGGCAAGGAAGATGGTACGCCAACTCAAGGAGATTGAAGTACCTGTTGAACATTCACTTGCACATCGAATTGAAACTCTAGAAGAACGTGTCGAAGAGCTTGAGCGGAAGAAGCAGTAGTATATGGGGTATAGTTTTATGTTGTCTTGTAAATATAAGTTATATGTTTATGTGATGACATTAGTACTTCAGTATATCATGAAACTATATCTTAACAGAAGAGTAGAAGACAAATCAGCTTTTCATCCTCTAGTGAGAGTGTTGTACAAAGCAGCACTCGAAGCACTAATTGGGAGGCAAAAATTATTCCACCTGTAATAAATGAGAAAGTAAGTGACATCAGTAGGTTATGAGCACATCAATTCTAACTCATCCCATCTAAACGCCACAAACATCACCATGTTGAGATCTGTACTACTACTAGCCGTCCTTGCGGTCATTGCCGTATCCACACAGGTGAGGAGATAGTAAACAACTATATTATTATTTGAGATATCGGAGTTGATGAGTGGGGAAGAGAGGGTAAATTCATATAATGGAGATTTGCAATTGGTTGAGTCTGTCGTGTTGACAGTAATTCTTTGAATTGTAATAGGTATATCCATTGCTATTGGTATTATTATTATTCGATGCAGGAATGCTATACATTACCATATTAAGATGCAGGAGTTGTTGTTATTTGCTCGGAGGAGTTGGGGCTTTGTAATACTATTATTAATTTTGAACACATCTTATGCTTATCCACCTTATTCTATTTCCTACGATCGCCCCCACCATAATATTGTGACAGGCATTTGCTCCATCTGTTGGACAGCCTGCCCTTGCAATTAGATCGACCACCTCCCTCGAGGCATGCCGTATTAACGCCAAGCAAGAAAAGCGTAAGCGTAATAGGGAAAATATGCGTAAATTTAAGAAGGGTGGACGTAAGGGTACCAGCAGAAAGAAGACAATGAGAAAGATGGCTTCAAGTGCTGCTCGTCAGGTGGGTGTGATTTGTATTGCATAATTTGAATTGTATCATTTGTATAAAATGTATTTTCTAACTTCTTACCTTATATTATGTTGGATTTGTTTTTGGATAAAAGGTTGAGAATGAATTTATTGCAAAGTGCTTCCTGACAGTACCACCACCAAACTCCGAGAATGATGACAACAACCGCAGGTAAATCTTAACGTTCATCTGCTTCTAATGAGATAATTTGATAGAGGAAGATCATGGGTGTCAATATCTGTAAAATTTGTTAAGGTATCTTAGTTAATAAATTTAATATAGAAAGTTGTTTCTGTATATGGACTCTTTAGTTGTCTCACCTATCGCCTGTCTTTTGTACTTTATTTGTTTTAGGAAATCTCTGTTGGCAGTGTATAGGTGTGTAGTTGAGGTATCGGATTGATTGATTCGTCGTACCTCACGTACACCAAGTGTCGTTTGCGCGTCTCGATAGTTTTACAGTGTCAGCTCACGATACTGACACTGCGGCACAAAGATAGAGATGGAACCAAGTATTAAATGCTGTTATTGTACCTACTACTGCATATCTAAAGATATGACTGAAATCATCACCTAGGTTAAGTCAAGTAAAGATACCACAATAAACTACTTAATCAATTACTCTTCATCGACTCTCAAACCAATTGGCTTGTCACCAGCTAAAACGTTTTCTTTTGGCCCACCTTCTCTATGGGCGGTTGTTCCCATAGGATTTGGTTGCTCTTCTAAAGGTGCCTCATTTGGGAAAATCTCACACTGAGCCTGTTGACACATCAAAGCGTCAACAAGAGTTAGTGCCACCATCGCCTCTACCATCGGCACTGCACGGGGCAGGACACATGGATCGTGTCGACCCTTACCACGAAGCTCAACCTCTTGTCCGTCACGTGTGACAGTATTCTATATATTCAATTGCAGTCCAATAGTAGAGATCACAAATATGAGATGTTTGAGCTGACTCAGTGACAGAGAAAGTACACAAGACAACAAGTTCAAGTCTTTACTTACCTGAGCCTTGGCAATAGTTGATGTAGGCTTGAAAGCAACATGAACAACAATGTTTTCCCCATTACTAATCCCGCCCTGAATACCCCCACTTCGATTTGTCTTTGTTCGTGTAGCACCAGTCTCTTGATCGATGTAAAATTCATCATTATGTTCTATTCCTGATAACAACGTACCACCAAATCCATCACCAGATTCAAACCCTTTAGCGGCAGGAATAGACATACATGCCTTTGCCAAGTCAGCTTCGAGTTTGTCAAATACCGGTGAACCAAGTCCAGCGGGAACATTCCTAGCCACACAAGTTACAACACCTCCAATGGAGTTACCAGATTTACGGATCTCATCAATACGTTCCAACATTTTCTCAGCAGATGCTTCATCAGGACATCTTACAATATTTGCATCAACATCGTCCATTGTAAATGTATCATCATTAACATTCTCACATTCAATATCTTGTACCTTGGAAACATATGCCAATACTTCAATATTATTGTACATTTTCAATATCTTTCGTGCCACAGCGCCCGCGGCAACTCTACCAATAGTTTCACGAGCAGAGGATCGTCCACCACCTGCAATTGCCCGTACTCCATACTTGGCATCGTAGGTAGCATCAGCATGACTAGGACGGTATGCAACACTCATATCATTCTCGAGATAATCCCCACTACGTTGATCTTTATTCCGAACTAACATTGCAAGTGGCGTACCCAAGGTAACGTCCTCGGGATTTAATCCTGATAATATCTCTACAGCATCGGCCTCATTTCGTGGTGTTGTAATCCTTGACTGTCCAGGTCTTCTACGATCTAAATCGACTTGAATTTCATCTCTTGTTATTGGTATACGTGGAGGACATCCATCGAGTGTAACTCCCACTCCACCGCCATGTGATTCACCCCATGTTGAGATACGAAATACACGTCCAAAGGTATTACCTGTACCCATTAGTATTGTAGATTTCCTTGGAGATGATGATCTGGATGGACTAAAGGCAGAGATTGTGGTTGTGATGGCTAAGAAGCCAATAATTGATAGTTTCATGATGTTGTGTATTGTTTATTATTGTGTAAATGTACGAAACTCTGAACAAAATGATTTGAGTAGCAGTACTATAATATATAGATATCTGCAATGATCAATCTAATAATGCCGTCGAAGGAGATAGACGTAGTAAAGAAGAGTGTCTATCTTAATAATTTGTGCGGTTTTGAGACTTACACTCTCATAAAGGATACCTAAGCGACCTCACAAAATTTTGACGGCCTCTCAATAATAAAACACAAAATACTAAATACACAGTCAAGGGTTATCGTACAGTCGTCTTTGCAACTATCTCGCGGCACAAAATACCATGATGAAATGCTCAATACTTGCCTTGTTGTTAGCGGTAACGCACAGTAATGTGTCTGCATTCCAAACGCCACAAACTCATATAATTTCAAGACCAATACATCATGATGTTGCAATATTAAATCCATCACCCATCACTTCCAATACATTTTTCACATCAACATCTATCATATCTACTACAAAACAAAAATCTACAGCATTGTATGGCATACCAAAGATGTTTCGATGGTTAACAGATCAGTATCCTAACATACTTAATCGTCGGCTAGGATCGGCATCGTCAATACCTCCAATTGATAACTTTTATCTTGATATGAATGGTATTATCCATCCATGTACACATGGAAATAATGAAGATGAGATTACAATTCTAGATGAAACTGAAATGTTTAAAAAGATTTTCGGATATGTTGATAGGTTATACAAAATTGTCCAACCAAGGAAGGTATTATATCTAGCAGTTGATGGAGTCGCCCCTCGTGCTAAGATGAATCAACAACGTTCACGTCGTTTTCGATCCTCAAAGGAAGCTGAAGATTTGGCTGCAAAATTATTAGCTCGTGATGGTAGTTTACCTGAAGCGGAAGCATTTGATTCCAATTGTATTACCCCAGGTACTGATTTCATGTTGAAATTAGGCTTGGCCATGCGAAAGTGGATTGAATACAAACAGAAAACAGATCCAGTATGGAAGAATGGATGTGATGTGGTAGTATCTGGCCCTGATGTACCTGGTGAAGGCGAACATAAAGTTATGGATTACATTCGCGAGACAAAAGCATTGTATGATGGAGAGAATCCTTCCAATTCACATCCACATTGGCAACCTAATCTTACACACGTTTTATATGGATTAGATGCCGATTTAATCATGTTGGGACTTGCTACACATGAACCTGACTTCTTATTACTGAGAGAAAAGATGTCGGTTGTCATGGCAGGTCGTGGACGGCATAAACATCGTAAGAAGAAGGATATGTTGGATTATACTCGTGATGATTTTGAGCTACTGCAGATATCAGCCTTGAGAGAAATGTTTCAGATTCAATTCCGCAAGTTTGCTGACTCGGGACGATTGAATGTTCCATATGATGTACAGAGAGTCATTGACGACTTTATCTTTGTTTGTATGTTTGTTGGTAATGACTTTCTACCCCACGTTCCTCATTTGGAGATTGATAATGGAGCGTTGAGTTTAATGTTGAACAACTACATTGATCTCTTACCGGAATGGGGAGGATACCTTACTGATAAGGGAAAGATACATCCTGCTAGGTTGGAACAATTCTTTTACAACTTGGCAGTATTCGAGGAAGAACACTTTCGTCGACGTGCCTATGAAGAGAACGAACCAGGATGGGGATTGGGCACCGAGAATGAATTAGAACAAGATGACTTTTTTGGAGGCTGGTATGGTGATACACCAACTCCAATGATGGCTAAAGAGGCGAATCAAGGGTTGGTTGTAGAAACAAATGTATTTGGAGAAGCTGCAGCAGATGAGGAAGATGAAGACTCCTCATCGACACCAGAAATGAAAGCTTTGGATAAGACAATCAAATCAAAGGTTGAGAAGAAGTTCAAGAAGCTTCATCCTAGAGATGCCTCTCGGTCATATCGTGAATTCTATTATGAGTCCAAACTAGGTATATCACCTTTGGCTACAAGAAGAGCTGAAGCACAAAGAGATCGCCGTGCCATTACACGCGATTACCTCGAGGGTCTGCATTGGAACTTGAACTATTATCATAATGGATGTTGCAGTTGGAGTTGGTACTTCCCTCACTTGTATGCTCCACTGTCAACCGACATGGCAAATCTCTACGAGTTTTATGGAGATGAAGATATTGATGTGAAGGATAATGATGGCTTTCGCGAGTTCCCATTTGAGGACACTGAACCCTTTCCTCCGCTGGCGCAACTGCTGTCAGTGTTACCTCCTCAGAGTGCCAACCTTCTACCTCCAGTGCTTGGCGAGCTAATGACCGAGCCATCATCTCCGCTCGCCCCGTACTATCCTAATGACTTTGATTCCGATCCAAATGGAAAGAGACAACCTTGGGAAGGTAAGTAAAAGAGCGCATCTTGTGCCAATCTAGCTGTATGATGACCAAACATGAAATACCAAGATCTGTTCTGAAATTTATTGAAGATAGAACATTATTTAAACTGACAGCTCACACCATAGAAGTAGAGGGGTGACAGATATACTGTTTTCTTTTCTCATTCTCTCACTTAACATTTCTTTCTCAAACCAATCTAATTCAAATAGCCGTGGTCAAAGTGCCATTCATTGATGGCGAGCAGTTATTAGATGTTGTAAATGGTATACTTGAAGCGGACGAAAAGGCTGTAAATGGAGAGCTCATGAGTAATGCAGAGAGGCGGAGGAACCTAAAAGGTCAGTCGCATACATTCGTGCCCGAACGAGACCCAAATTATGTACCTCCTCCAGTCAATAAAGGTAGAGCCTCGCCCAAAAGTGCTGGTAAGAAGAGGAGTACAAAGAAGGGGACATCAAAAAGGAGTAGATCATCAGTGAGGTAAATGTAGATAAGGATTTCTTAATCATCCTATTGATTCTCAAGAATTTCAAACTAATAAATATCTTTAAGTACATCATTAGGGTCGTCACTCTAGAAGGATATATCCCCTGCCATTTCTCGTGTATTGTTCTTGTTCATAGCTAAATGTCTAGGCCATACTTTACATAATCGTTCAAACTATCTCACACACTAGCTCTAGTGAATACGGTATCTCTCACTACCCAGGCTCTCAAATGTCCTCGTCGTCATTGCTTCTATCCCTGTTTGGATCATCTGGGTCTGGATGTAGCTCGATCATCCCAAGATCCTTCATTTTTATTATGTTGTGTTACAAAAGTGATGCATAGGTTAGAGAAGAATTTACAAGCAATAATGGACAAATAACAACAAAACTCTTACACATAAGATAGTGAATGCCCTTTCTTCGAGATCCATTGCCCCATACTTAGCAGCTAGTGCTTCTGGAGTCTTTGCTGCCTCTTCTGCGGCATTTCTAGCAGCTTCTTCTTCGGCAAGTCGTTTCTCTTCAGCCTCTTGAGCCAAACGTTGTTGCTCGGCTTCTTGTGCAGCCTGAGAGTTGATGAAGCGTATCAACCTCCAATGAGATAATATATAATAAATTATACTCATATAAGTGATAGATACTTACCTTTGCCTCGGCAGCGGCCTTTTCCTTAGCAGCTTTAGCTTCGATAGCAGCCTGCTTAGTAGCATTATCAGCAGCAATAGCATCCTGATACCTCTTGGCAACCATGGCGGATGTTTCTTCTAAGTATTGTACTCTGAACGTATCAAAGTCACCTGATGAACCAGATGCTTCATATGCCAAACGAACAGTGGCATCATAATCTACAGATGCTTCAGATACAGTAGGTTGAGAAGCAGCTGGCTTTGGCATTGAAAATTGTGCTGCAAGTCTAGCTCGTTGAAATTTCTCAGCCTTGATTGACTTTTGTTTCTTCTCCTCTTCACTCAACTCGTTCTTCACTTCCTTCATTACCTTTTCAACCTGTGATTCAACTACTTGTTCTTCTTCAGCAATCGGAGCCGCTGGTGTACTAGATCGGGAAACATTCACAGCCTTTGGTTTATTTGTGCGGGGATCAATCTCCGTCGTGTAGCTAACTCTTTCATCTTCAACTAGAGGACCTTGAAATGAAAGTCCTGTAGCATGCACATACATATCAGGTCCATCATCTTGTTCGATAAAGCCAAACCCACGCTCAACATTGTACCACTTCACTGTTCCTGTTATTTCTCCAGTGGCAACGGGTGTACTAAAGAGTTGCGATGATCTGATGTTTAATGGCAGCGAAGAAGGGGTGAAAGCTAGTGCCGAATTGATTGAAATTGCCGAAACTACTACCGATGATATGAATCTCATTTTGAATCTGCAACCTAATACCAAATCACAAGGTCATATGATGTAGATGTAATTTATGTATGTATTGCAATCAGAAAAAAGTGAGCATCTTTTATGTATGTAATTACAATCAGAAAAAAGTGAGTATACACAAAAGATATGAGATATGCAGTGCCGCCAAAATGTATTAAACATAGCATATCCTCTCTCCGTATAAACATACTTGACTGTCCACTATCCAATGATAACCACAATAGTTCAACTTTGACAACAGAAGCTCTTTTCCCCCCATCATAATTTATTCGACGTATCCAGCAAAAAAAGTGAGCATATGATATGCACAAAAATAATTGTACACATAGTCAATATCCTCTCCCCTAATGAACATACCTGACTATCCACTATTCAATGATAACCGTCTATTGATTTAGTTCAATGTTATGTCAACTGTGTTGCTCTTCCTCCAAGTGATGCAGCGCAGTGAGGATTTGACGGGTGTATCGCCAAAGTACTAGGTTGAGTAAAAAATGATGTATGTATCGAGATGTGCTCGATGAATTAGGCGACCAATGATAAAGAGATTGAGCCCATGACAATGAAGAGAAATATTCGTGCAGCCGCATATCGATAGAAAGAGCCCCTCGTTACATGTGTGAGATGACATGTTCAATAGGCTCGGCCCCGTTATAGCCTGGCGGCTCTGCAACCAATAAACAATGATGAGCTTACTATATTTTGCTTTGCAATAAACTAAAAAAAGTATCACAACTTCATTATTTGCCTGCCAAGTCGAACATCTTATCAACAAAGAGTTTGATTACAGTGGATATTAATGATAAAGAGTTCGATTAAACTATCATTAAAGAAGTTGAGTTGCAATTGAAGAAGAGATACGACAATGTCATCATCTAACTCCCCATCGGCGATCAAGAAGGACGAGTCAACTACAACTCATAACAAGCCACAGTTTGACAATGTAGAGTTAATCTTCAAACCTCCAAGTAGTTCTACTACTACCGATGCAGCAGCAGCTCGCAAGTCTCCACCACGATTCTTGGGTAAGCGTAATAAGAATTCATCCTTTGACAATGGCCACAATGTTGTTGGTGGTATCAAGAAGAAACTATCGTGGGCATTGCCTCATGATCAACCACATACCGACTATGATATCGACAGGTTGGCATCATCCGTAGCAGCATCAACATCTAATCCTACACGATCCCCTACCATTGATGACGGAGATTATCCCTTCCCAATCAAGTTCTCGTTATCACAAGAGTATAAAGATGACGATGCCTCTTTCTCAGAATATCTCAAGGAAGCAAACTTTAGTATGGGAGGGTCATCGCCTACTGGATCGCCTCTTGCCTTTACCGATGCTAATAATATGATGTTCTTGCCAAGTCCATCATTTCAGTTACAGGGAAGTGATACCTTTGACTATGCTGAACATATAACTGGAGCATCAACATCGAACTTACCCAAGATGAGTCCATTGACTACGCCCCGGACGAAGCTACTTGAATCTCCACCCACAATCAAGAATACACAAAGTATCAATGGTGCAGGTGATAGTGGCAGTCTACTTCCTCCACCAAGGTTTCCTATGGAGTTGATCCACTCAAGTCGGCATGATAGTTCTGGTCAACTTTCACCTCGCAAGCCATCGTCTTCACCACAAACTCAACACTTGAGCCCAGGACAGACAATCTATAATGTTGCTTCCAAGTCAGTTGGCTCGCCTGAAACACCATATTATGATCAGCAGCCAATGCAATGGAGACCAGGTGCATCTCATTCAACTCCCAAGAATGCTAGTGATGAAGAAGAGGCACCAGTAAGTTTCTCTCCCCCTCGAGGCAATATTCCCAAGTCTAGTCGGCATAAGACTACCATTGCTGTCAGTACGTCACATGAAGACAAGGAGGAGAGTCTCAATGATGGTAAACATACAACCACCCCATCAACGAATAGAATGTTAGGCGGACCAATTACGCCTTCGCCGTCTCAAATCCGTACTGCCGTGAGTGACGAATCGTCAAGTCCAACACTGGCAGCACCGACGGTACATCATCCACCACCTCAAGCTCATCATGTACCTCCTTCTGGTCCTTGGAATCAGGCACCCTTGCCTCCGTATGTACCATCGCAGCAATTTGCTCGTGGCGGTGGTCCTTGGGGTCAGAATCTTCCGCCTGCACTTCCATCAAGCGGCAGGCCATCTTACTACTCACCTTACTACCACCAAGCTCATCAGAGTCAAGCAGTTCCAGATCGTGCAACAAGTGGTACCGATCAAGTTCAGGAGAATGCTAGTGAACAAGCATATTGGCGTAAGCATCACACTCTCTTACATCAGTTCTTAATGCAATTTGGACATTGCAATGTACCCGAAGGATATGGCAAGGGTACACACTATGAAAAGTTACATCAATGGTGTGCAGATCAACGTACCGAGTATCAGAAGATGTGCCGTCGTGATAGTAGTAGCAGGCCAAGTACCATGACACCTAATAGGGTTAGAATCTTGACAAGCATGGGATTTGTTTGGGGCTCTTATTCGAATAATAATGCCTTCCGTGGATCAATCTCGAATAATGTTTCGTATTCAAGTTGGGATAAATGGATTGAGGTTCTGAAAGAGTACAAAGACAAGCACGGTGATGTCGACGTTCCACTGAAGTATTCAGGTAATCAATCACTTGGTATGTTCGTAAATCGTCAACGTTCTGAGTATCGCAAGTATCAAGCTGGTAAATCAACATCGATGACACCAGAGCGTATCAAGGATTTGAATGAACTTGGCTTTACATGGACAGCACGTGATGCTCAGACTTCGTGGGACAATCGATATGCCGAGCTCAGAGAGTTCCATAATGTGAATGGACATGCCAATGTACCCAAAATCTATACTAAGAACCCTAGCTTAGGATATTGGGTAAATGAACAGAGGTTTCAGTATCGCAGGATGTCAAAGAAGAAGAGCACCTATATGACGGCTGAAAAGATTCGTTTATTGAATAAGATTAACTTCAAGTGGTCACTCCGTGAATCCAATGGCTCTTGGGACAATTGGATTAAGGAACTACGTGATTACAAGTCTCAACATGGAGATGTTGATGTTCCCCTCAAGTACAAACATAATCCAGCTCTTGGTGCCTTTGTGAATAGGCAACGTACGGAGTGGCGTAAGCTTCAAAAGGGAGTTCAAACGAGTTTATCTCCGGAGAGGATTGCTAGCTTGGATGAGTTAAGCTTCAAATGGACAATTCGTGTTAGTAGAACACCGTGGGAAACAAGGTTGAATGAGTTGAAGAAGTTTAAAGAGATTCACGGGCATTGCAATGTTCCATCGACCTATCCAAAGAACCAACCTTTGGCTTACTGGGTCTTCAAGCAGCGTGGGCAATATCGTATCTTCCAAAAGAGAGATTATGTTGTGCCAGGAGAAAAGAAGCAAGTCTGTCATATGACTCTTCAGAGGATTCGTGCTTTGGATGAGCTTGGATTCGAATGGTCTCCTCCTAGAAGACTCAAGTAATTGTGTTGAGAATTTTATTAAGGGGGCTTTGTATGTAGTGAGATATATATGTTGGGAGTTCATAGCATGACTAGTGATGACATTATAAAGATAACAAACAAAAACAGCAATATAGATCTAGTTTACAAACATTTATCTTTAGGCGTATGTATGGTTATCCGACATCCACCTAAGTCTACATCTTCTTCTCTTAATATATTTGTATATACAATACAAACGAATTAACATACATCCTACACATTCAAACTAAAAACTTCCTTGTAATGTATCATCAACCTCCACAACCAAAAGCAGATGTAGATGCCACTGGGGCATCTTGAAAAGTAAAGCCATCATCCATAGCACGTAACCAAGGATGCTTCAATACTGCCTCTATCGATAGACGATCGCTTGGATTGGGATTTAACATGGCAACAATCAAGTCTCGACCGGGGGCTGTAATTTCACTCGGGAAGAACCAATGTGGACCAAGCATCTCCTCCTCATCAAACTCGTCATACACTGGATCTAAAGTAGACTCTACCACAGCTCGTCGATTTTGTTTGCCTGGCACAGGTGTTAGTATTTGTCGAGCTTCATTGTACCACTTTTGAAATGCCTGGTATCGTGGACATCGCAATAAGTCTTCACCAAAGGGCAATGAGCGGAATAACATGGCATACAGTATCACTCCTGCAGACCATACATCTGCTTTGGTGCCATCATATCCAACACGAGCGGCATGTCTTGACTTTCGATCTTGAGGCGATTCTGCTCCTCCCTCAACGCCACCACCGCCCTCTGCTTTCCTGCCCTTGTCTGTCTGAGCTATAATCTCCGGTGCAACATAATGAGGCGATCCAACCACTGATGTCATTCGGCGTAAGTCAACAGTACCGCTCCCTCCAAATCCATCATCGACTAGATCATTAATGTCACCGGATTCATCAACACATACATTTGCCATACTGCCACATGTTAGCATCGATAATGCCGTGGCTCCAACACGGTTTAACAAAGGAGAAATGCCTCCAGATTTGGTCGAGGAGGCTGGAGATGTTGATTGTGGACTGAGAGGTAAACCACTTGATTGTTTCCGACTCGAGCTAGATCCATCCCATGGCAGCACACTATTACCATCCCATCGACTTGCCGAGTCGCCACGTGAAATATTATGAACAAGACTACTTGATGATGATGGGACGGGATATAGTTGAAACGCCGCGGATAGACCAAAGTCAGCAATTTTAAGTGTCTTTTCTTCCTCGATTATTGAATCGATTCCTTTGTTTGTATCCGTGGTAGCCGGCTTTGTGTGGATTAGGAGATTCTGGTTGTACAAGCGGAGAAGATAGTTTGAGTGTTAAAAAGTATGTGTAGGAAACAAAACAACACAATAAGTTAACTCACCTCTGGTTTAAGATCTCGATGCGCCACACCACAAGAGTGTATGAAGTTGATTCCACTTGCCAACTCACTAAAGAACTTTCTCATGGTAACCTCATGTAATTCATTAGCCCCATTTGCTCCACCACCACTTCCACTGCCATTGCCCCGTTCATTTTTTCGCTTTGAACTTGAATTACTACTAATCAAATCAAACAATTCACCTCCTCGAACTAGTTCTAATATCAATATCATTGTGGATTTGCTATCTTGTACCATTTCCAATACCTCATATAAATGCACAACATTAGTATGTCGACCGATACGCATCATATTACGTACTTCCTTGGTCGCCAATCGACGTTGTTTTAACCAACGAAGATACTTGGGTGGTATGGCCGGCACGGCGATGTATGCCGACAACGCTGGACAGTACACTGTCGACCCCGACCGACGAGATGCCAATGGATCATTCTTATCACTACTACTACCCTTGTATGATAATTGAGAAATATTAGATGGAGATCGAGCATTCATTCCCCTAGTACCACCACCACTGCTACTCTTCCTACTACCACCATATCCAGCATTCAATCTCAACAACACCTCCATCATAGCCTCAAATTCTTGATCAGTGGCAGCAAATGGTGGATGACCCCATATCTCTACACACTTTGGTAATGGCAATTCTCGCAATGTCTTGGTCTGTGGATCAACGTAGGTTGCAACTAAACTTAATCGTAATCCACGTTCGGGCGATCCCCTATCAACACCACCACCACTCCCAACTAAACTCTGTTGTCTCTTTAATGACGATTCCTCACTAGCATCATCAACCCCGCCACCACCACGGGATGATGATCGACTAATTCCAGTACTCTTTCGTAACAAACTACGCAAATTACGACTATTGGGATTAACTAACCACCAAACATGTTCCTCTTTTAATATAAATGATCCATCGACTGGATTGACAGTTGGTAATTTCCCTTCGCGGACTATAACTGCCTTGTGCAATGTATCTGGATCTAATAAACGAAATCCAACTGGGTTTAAGATTTTAATTGCGACTGTTTCGGACATATCCTCGATTAAGTGTGTTTGTTGCTGCTGCTGCTGCATATTTATATTATTGCCACCGCTGCCAATGTGTTTAACGGGTGATTCTGTAAAGGAATTTGATCGTTGAACACTATTGTCGATTGTAGTAGCTGCTTGGGGTGCATTCCTTGACAACGCCTTAGCCTCTCGTTTACTCCGATTGGGTGCATCGGCATCATCAACAACAACACCCCCCTGATCATGATCCATACTTGAAAATGCCGCGGGAACTTCAATACTTGACATGTCTACTGCTTTATACCGTTCTTTACCCGTTGCTGTTCCCGTTTCTTCTAAACTATTCGGTGGTGTTTGCATAGTCATATTTGCTGAGATTGAATTTGCACCAAGTGGAAATGACCGATCATCAACAATATTTTCATTATTACCACATCCACCAAATAGAAATGTCGTACATCCACCTTTGTCATCATTTAATCTATTATTGTTCATACCTCGTATTGTTTGGGCATTGCCGCCAGTTGGTGGTAAACTACTGCGACTACTTCCCACGGAACCTCCTTGTTGCTGCGCTCTATTATAATGTGGATTAACAGCTCTATAAACATCAGCGAACAAACCCGTACCAGTCTCGGCAGTATCATGCGGTCCCGCCGCGGCACCTCCCGAACGTGTTCGTCGTACACTTGATAAGGATGATGATGTCATTGACATTGCCAATGGTGCACCATGAGTTGGTATTGCTGTTGGTGCACCATGAGTAGGAGCAACGTCAAAACCACCAGAATTTGGATAAAATGCACCCCCACCTCGAATACGTATCGGTGGGTATTCATTCACAGGTCGTAATCGCTTACCCTCATAGACAACACCGGCCACACCGCCTCCTAAATAATTACCAACTTCATAGGTTGGTAATTGTGAATCAGTGCATGTTATTACCTGTCCATCGTATGATTCAACACGTCGTGTAAAGTTATCATCTGATATGAATTGAAATGGTTTTTGTGCTTGTTTTTGTGTGTTATTGTAATTTGATATTCTTGGACTTGTTGTTTGTGGCGATGCTGGCCCAAGTGTTTGTATAGTATCTACACTTTTGACACTGTTTAATTGTGTTTGTGTGGGTGTTTTCCTATCACTTCTACTGCCATTGATAGTTTCTTTATTATTTTTGTTACTTGTATCAATCTTTAATTTGTTCATTGAATAACGAGGTGGGGTACCGCTATTATTCTTATTCGTCGACATTCCAGCATTTAATAACTGTGTAGGATCAGCATCATTATTACCAGAACTTGAACCGTCTGTACCTATTTCAATTTCCAATCCAGCCGTTCCACCTCCACTACTATTACTCTTTTTATGTCCTTTATTTACTGACATTCGTTTCTTTAAACTACTAAACATCTTCTTCTTACCTTTATTACTACCTGGTGTACTTGTTAATGGCGTTTTAGGTGTTCCCAAATCTGGTGACGATGAAGATTTCTTCATATTAATATTCTTAGTTGGAGTTGACTGCATATTCTCATATTGCAAGTTAGGTGATGCAGCTCGAGACGATGGTTTTTTAACCCTCATTGGTGATGGTGATAATGAGCGTAGATTTGCTACTACCGATGGCATCTTTTAATATTCTTTATATCTTTGAATAAGTATATAATCTGTATTTTTTATTTTCAGTAGACTGTCTATCTATTATATATCAATAGATTTTGTGCCTATCTTGTGCACCTTTTTTTGTGAGTATCTTTGCAACTATCAATTATCCCAATGTCAATGTTAGTATTTTAGTAGTTTGCAAGGTTCATTAAATATATATAATATCGTCGATAACAATATGCCGTTTAGTCTAATCCAATCTCTAAAATAGTTTATTGAAATGTGATCCCGTTGGCCTTGAATAAAAACTATTGTGCCTGTTGGTGATATAGGCGATATGTAGGCAGTCTATTGCAATATCTCTCTATACGATGATACTACCAATTTTCTTTATATGAGCAAATAATATCGTGCAAGCAAATTGTTCTATCTGCAAGCAAACTCTTCTCTGCTGCCTGTTCTTCTATTTCTCAGATGTTCTATTTTTGAAGGGTTTTGATACAGATTGATACTACTTAACTAATTTCTTTTTGATATCGTATATAAACTGGCTATCAATAATCACCGTGTCAATAATAATAACATGACCGCGCACGACGTCGTTCGATAGACTATATACAGCTGCCACTCAGCTTTCCTTGTCTACTATTATATATCGTTTACAATGGCGCATCGGATTTGCTCACGAGAAAGATTCGCAAAAGTTAGATGTGATCATTTGGAGGAGGGGCAGAGCACAGATTAATTGATGATATCAACGCGCGACGAGATATAAAGGTAGTGGCAAGAATATGTACTAAAATGTATAGCAGTTGCAGCTTGATTGATTTAGAGATTTTTCAATTGGTAGTGTTTTAGTGACAGATAAGAGAAGTAGTTGTAAGCTGGAAGATCCGCTAGTTTACATCCCGAAAATTCATTATGGGATATATCGGGATGATTTAATGATAAATGTTACTTCCCGGGATGGTTATCGGGATATCGGGATTTTTCGGGATCCCTTTAATTCAGTATCTTAGTAAAATTATCATCCCGAAATGAATTATCGGGATATATCGGGATGATTTAACGGTAAATATTACTAACGGGATGATTATCGGGATACCGGGATATTTTCGGGATGAATTAGCGAGAACCTAAACAACTAGCGGATCTCCCTGGAGAAGATAGAGGGTATATTATGTAGAGGGTGTTATCGATTGGTCAAAGAGAGATTCTAGAAATGCCTATACGGAGGATATCAACAATAGTATCAGTATGTGCTGTTGCTTATTGTATACTAATTATTGCAATGAGTAGTATATCATATGCTTTTACTCCTTCGATATCACATATCTCAAAACAAAATTATTACAATCATCAATATCATTCTACAACTGCAATACAGTTAGGTATAGAAGATATAATATTCAATGCACAAAATATAGGTTCATCACTTGCCAACTCGGTAATACCTTCCTCAGCAAACACAGCAGCAACAACCACAACAACGACAAATATAGAATCAATAAAGTCATTAGCAATACTCTACACTGCTGGATTATGGACTTCCTTCTCACCCTGTTCGTTGGGATTACTACCCATTACTGTTAGTTACATTACTAATGCAGCTAATGAACGACAGGATAAGAATACAGTATTACCAACTGTTGCTTTTGCTACCGGGTTAGCATTAGTGTTTACAGCACTGGGTGTTAGTGCTAGCGCACTAGGGGGTGTATTCGGTAGCAGTAATGGAAGTGGTACCGGTGATCCAATCACATCATTATTACTAGCTGCAGTATCTTCATTAGTTAGTGTTGTTATGGGACTGCAACTATTAGAGCTAATACGCATACCATTGCCTAGTTTAGATGGCAAGTGGCGTAATACTGCCACTTCTGCATTTGAAAGCAAGGATAGTAAAAGCAAAAGTCTATTCGATGAGGATGGTGGATTAGTTCTTGACAATTTACAAAGCAACCAGAATGATTCTGATAACGACAATACAACCAACGAAGAAGGAGGTTCAGATGAAATAGCTTCACTCATAAGAACATGTCTCCTCGGTGGAACATCGGCATTAGTTGCAAGCCCATGTGCAACTCCAGTCTTGGCTAGTCTGTTAGCCTATCTTGCAACTGCTTCTTCGAATGTATCATCATCAGGAGACTTAATAAAAGGTGCAAGTTGGATGCTGTCGTATACAGTAGGGTATAGCACACCATTATTGATTGTCGGGGCTACAGGTGGTCAAGCCTTGGTTAATTTACAAAAGGGTAGAAGTAGCGATGATAGTGATGAAGGAGGTTTCAATATTGGTGCCTTATTAGGGCAATGGGTGACTCCATTGACAGGGGGTGTCTTAATTGCTTTTGGTATGAATGGATTTCTAGTTGCTTTGTTGGGTGATCCAAGTTTATCAGCCCTGGCGCCAATAATAGAATAACTTTATCAAGCACAATCTACTGATACATATGGTACCATCAAACTTAGTTGCTTTATATTTGTTTATTTATATTTGTACAAACAACTTTCCCGGCATAAAGAATTCAGAAGAAGTGCAGTACTTTTGTCAAGTAATCAGAGTGTATACAATATCTTGCAATACTCGTAAATTACCGTCATTCAAGCCTTCTATCGTCCCTTTTGAACTTTGCTTTATTCTATTGCCAATCTTTCTATACAGATGTATCTATTCCTTAGTAGACATTGCTTTAACCTCCTTTAAAATATCATCAATAGGCACTCTTTGCTTAGCATTCTCTTGGAAGGCTGCCTTTGGATTGCCTTCTTTATCAAATAGAATCCATCCCCCTTGAAGAAAGCCTTCCCCTTTTGTATTGTATGATTTTACCCCATCCTCTTTAATACGTTTCATAGAATCGCGAATCAACTTGATGTATGCTAATGGATTGAAACCTAATGAAAGCTTGCCCGAGCCTAACGCATTATAGAACACAAGTGCTTGATCTTTATACGTAGGATGAGGAAAGTACTCTGTTGCAAATTCATTCAACCCCTCATCGTCAACACCAGTCTCCTTCACAATAGAATAGAGGTTGAAGCCTTTCAAATCATCCAGTTTTGATTGAATGATTCTGGCATCACCCCTAACTAGCGGTCACCCAGGCCTTCTGACTACAAATACTAAGCTGCCAACTGTGCCAGACTTGCTCAGTAATTCTTTACCAGTACATACATCGGTCTCCTCAACTAATGGATCTTTTGCAAATTTAAGTGAAACAAGTGTTGCCTCATTTAATGCCGCTATCTTCATTGTTTTGGGAAGAAGCGCCATCCTCCTATCACCTCTTCTCTCCTTATTAATTGAGCAACCTATATCACTCCTCTTCTACCCGTATTTATGAATTTATGAATATATATTGGAACGATGAAGAGCAAGTAGGAGTTCGTCATCGTCATTTTTTCTTCCAAAAAGATACCCTCCCCCCCATCTCTCCTTGCTCCATCTCCACTTCGCTCTAATAGTTGTCGGCTCCATCTTATTCCTCTGCTCTTGTATGGTAGATGATCTACTCTTTCTAGAAGATGATATCACTTTTACTCTATGTCGTAGTTTTGATGGCGATAAGTATTCTAGCATCCGATGCTTTTCAGAATATCTTTTACATAACACAAAAAGTTGCAAATCCTTCTTCTTCTTCACTACCCATGGCAACTTGGTCAAATGGCCAAGCTATTCAAGAATACAAGGATTTTCTAGCCACAGGTATTTCCTTCGTTTGTTTTTACTTTGTTTCGGTAGTACTGATAAGAACATATGATATGAACACATGAACATAAAATGAATATAAGATATGAACATATGATTTATAATATGATGATAGGATATGTACATATTATGATATGAACATATGATATAAATAATTGTTTCTAACACTATTCATATGGCATGCCATCTTTCATACATAGGTAAACAAGATTTGCAAAAAGAAGATGATGGACCTTCAGTCATAGTACAATCGATAGATAATATTAGTCCACTAACAGATGCAATAAATGGTTTAGGAACCGGCGATGATATAATTTTAACACCAAATGCTACACTTCCTGAGGAACTTGGAGGAAGAACGACATATCCAATCTATATAACATTGCAGCCATTCGAATTGAAAGACTTTATACAAAATCTAGATGAAGAATGGAAGAGTAGAGCAAATGACTTGGTTTTCTTTTCTGGAACTAAGAAATGTGGTGTAGTAGAGCCAATATTAAGAGAGTTCGGAATGTGTCGAGATTCAATGACACAAGTTACTGTCGGATTCTCATTACCACCTCCTGGCCAAGGATTAGGAGGAGTGACGCGCAAGCCTGAAGACATGGCTTGCAACATTGGTGAAGATGCAAATGGAGAAGAGAAATGGGCAGGTGAATCGCAAGCTTGCGGAAAGTGGAATGGAGCTGTAGCAAGTCGGTTAGATGCCAATGGTATCAGATGTAAAACAGTCTTTTATCGTGAATGGAGACGAGCGATGTGGGAACGAGCATTGTATGATGCGGTATGGAACATTGTTGGAGCAGTAAGAGATGAACCAACCGATCATGCTGATGTGGCATACTATTATGAAGAGGAGGCAAGCGACATGGTTTGGGAGCTGGCAAACAATCTTCGTGGAGGATTAGCAGTTACGCTCATATACGGATTTGAAGATAGACTATTCTCATTTGCAGAACAGAGAGGGAAAGATGACCCATGTGAGCTTATAGATGAAATGTTCGACTATATGCAAAACTGTTTTCCTGGAAAGAATTTCATTCTACTTGAGTATTGCAACTATGCCAAGAAGGAAAAGGGTTTATTGCAAAACGTTGAAGTACCATCGGTACCCACTGAAATGACAGAGCTTCCTTCGCTTGTCAAGAGAGGTAATTTGAGAGCTGACGGTACCATATGAGATATGGGGAGCATGAGCATTCGAGTCTTGACTTAGTCGAGTCTGCTAGCTACTTGGTAGTATGAACTATTGTTGATAACCTAACAACTTATCCTCGCGAGTCTTCGAGTATCAATTCTTGTTGCATGCCGAGATGGTGGATTATATTGTTAGTGCTTGACCCCTTAGCTCAGTGCCTCAGAGCGCTCCACTAGTGCGCATACTTGATTGATAACTCCATCTCCATTCTATAAGCAATCCTTCCAAAGATACCAACGAATAAAAATAGATACCTCCCCCGGACCCCCTCACAGAGTTTTCTTTCATGAAAACTGACAACACGTATGGCCAACTCACTACTGCAACAAATCTTCCTTGACGCTGACGGAACCACATCAACTCTCATGAGCATTGAGTTGTATTCATAAATCAGATAAACTGATAATAGACCAACTCATATTAATCAACAACAAACTCAAAAACATATCATGTGTGCACCAACAAGCACAAAGGCAAGCGATGTACCAAAGCTTGCAAAGCTAACCTCCATGACCTCTGTCGGTGATGCATCATCATCCTCATCATCCATCCTAGCCAATAATGCATACAACGAAGATACTCGTCCATCCAAAGACGAGACTAGTCACATCAAGGCAGTAACATCTACACACTCCAATCATAATCGTAACACAAACTACGATATGCTTTGGTTCCTTGGACCTGCACTCATCTGTCATCTACTTGGAACACCCATATATGCCATCTACGCTATTGGTATTGCACGTATCATATCAACACGATTAACATTAACACTTCACTACCTCTTCTTCGATAAAGACAACTATCTCAATAAGTTACCACAGAAACAATTAGAACGGGAAGGATCAGATTACCTCGTCGGTACATTACTGCACATGTATGCACAAATTCCATTGCAGGTTATATTCCCTGCTATGTTCTTCTCGGATGCTAGTGTTATTGGTGTAAGTGCATTTCGTGCATTCGTGGCGCATGTTCTCTTGGTCGAGCCATTATATTATGCGGCACATCGGTGGTTACACATTCCCGAGAATATGAAGAAGATGCACGGGTTTCATCATTTGTCAATTAGCACCTTGCCTAGTACGAGTTTGGTACAAAACTTTGATGAACACTTTGTATACATTGCCGTTTTTGGACCTGCCTTCATGGCTCCCTTCTTATTGTTTTGGGAGATGCATTGGACGATTATCGGAGCATACCTCGTCTTATTTGATTTGATCAACGCATACGGACATATGAACATCAAGTATCGTCATCCAATCTTTACATCCAAGTATTCACCCTTCCAATACTTATTCTACACACCTGAATTTCATTTAGGTCATCATGCCTTCTTCCGTGCCAACTATGCATTGTTTATGCCAATTTGGGATCATATGTTTGGTACCTGGAGGTCATACAAGAAGACTGACTCGGATCGTTTATTACCCCAGAAGCAACAAGACTTTGTCTTCATTGGGCATAATGCTGGATTGGCACACTTCTTGACTTGTCCCGAGTGGGATATCTATGCTGCGTATGGTCCATTCCGTACCTTCAAGTATTTGCCTTACATGGTTGAGTTTATGTTTTGCAATATGGTTGGGTTTGCATGTCGTATGGTCATGTCAGCGTACACATGCTCGAGATATATGATCAATGATCAGCTCATTGGACGTGTCATTTGTATCTGCCGTACACCCATTGATTACATCAACCCTAAGCGTTATGCAGCGGTCAATAAGGATATTGTGAAGCTCATCAGGGAACAGCATAAGGCATATGGTACAAAGTGCTTCGGACTGGGAAATTTGAATAAAATGAAGCAAGTGAATGATGGAGGGCAGCTTATTTCCGATATGGTCAAGGCCGACTCTTACCTCAAGGACAAGGATGTACACGTTTGGACAGGTGATACCATGACGGCTGCATCAGTTTACCATCAACTGATTGACTTGCCAGACTTTGATAAGATTGAATCCATCTTCTTCGTGGGTGCCAATGGTAAGATTGGTAATGCCGTTTGCAAACAGCTACTTGCAAACTATCCCAAGTTGAAGATTGAGATCTACTCACTGTCACATACGATAGAGAATCCCAATGTGACTTATACATCAGACTTGGCCAATCTGTTGAACCACAAGGTGGCAGTATT